>Ga0268251_10000054_pt1 | contig 103498 bp, 115 predicted proteins | sample AgamicAsMae_FD_200527 | JGI IMG/M metagenome (GOLD analysis project Ga0268251, IMG submission 200527) | Agave microbial communities from Guanajuato, Mexico - As.Ma.e (v2) (version 2) | ecosystem: Host-associated > Plants > Phyllosphere > Phylloplane/Leaf | place: Guanajuato, Mexico... | reverse complement strand
GTATAAGAGACAGGGCTCCTGCACTCGCGCTTTGCGGCAGCTCAGACCATTCATCTCTTATTATTTCTGCCAGTCTCAAACCCAATGTAATATCAGGAAAAATTTGTTCAATGATGGGTTTTACAGAATCAAAAACGTCGTCGTCCAGTATCAATTCAATGAGGATGATAAATTTTTTATGAATAGATCTCTCTTGCTCATATTCTAATAAATATCTCCCCAGTGAGTTGATTGTGACAGAGGGTTCCTGACGACTTAATTGTGTCTTATAAAACAAATCAAGATGTTCGAAAAGCACCTGCATTTTTGTTATAATTTCATTAATTCCTGCGGGAGAAAACCCGCTGTTGAATAGAGTTTCAATATAACCTACTGGACTGGGAGAGGATTGTCTGGACAAATCAGAGAAAAGTAAGGCTGAGCGTTCACCTGTCTCTATTCTTGATTTCCAGTATTTGTGGTTCTCATCTCCCACCGTCGATTTAAAATAATCATTATCAATTATTTTATTAATTAGTTGGAATGTTGGAGATATAAGATCAGATCTCCATCCATTTTCTTTTATTTCCTGTGTTGCTAACATTATTTGCCTGAATAATGATAGCGTTTCCTGTATTTTTAATACCTTGTCACTTTCTACATCTAATTGTAGAATGAACTCTTCAAGTTTACTAATTCGCAAAAACAACGGAGAGGATGTATCAGAAAAGATGCTGCTTAACTGGTCAGTTTCTTTTTCTGGTAAATAAAGAAAAGTAAGCTCGGCTTGCCATTTTTCTGCAAATATATTCCACCACTGATTGCTTATTTCGTTAAGAAATGTACTGAATATGGGGGCGAAAAATGAATTGTTATTATCTTCATTTTTTTTTTTGTGTGTGTGTGTGCAAAGGTGTCGGTGAGAAATTAGAATCAGCTACTGACAACATCGTAGAGTACTGTTCAATTTCTGCACTCTGACTTACCTCTCTATCACTGGAGTATTCAGTTGTGTTTTGCTTATATAAAAAACCGGGCATGATAGTAGTCCTGGGGATGATTTTTTAATTTAAGGAATTTATGTTTTTTTCTGTGTGCGTGAGTGTATAGGGTATTGCAGTTTTTTTATTAGCGGGTTTGGTGTTACCCCACGAAATCAATAATAATATATCCATGGTGAACGATGAGTTAATAGAATAACAGGATGGTCATATGCCCTTTTAAATATCAAAAATGGGAATAAACTCTCTGTTTTATGGATTAATTTAGTTTTAAAAACTATGGAGTAATTATTGCTAATGTATTTGGTCAGGTGATAACCCTGTCAAATTGATATGGTATTTAAAGGACGCGTAACGGAAAGTCTGGCCGACCCGTTTTGGGCGACTTTCTCTGTAGAGAATGAGCGCCCGTCGGGCTTCCTGGGCCATTGTATTAGGGGATCGATTATGTTATCTCCGCGGTTGCGGTGAAAACTCACTATGGCTTTTTATTTTTCTGACATCATTTTTCTCTCGCCTTCACCAGCGGCAGCATCATTCGGATTATGTCCCGGGTGCGCTGCTCGATACGGCCTGGCAGGGCCTGGTCGATATGCTGCTGGTTATCCAGCCGGATATCGTGGGCGCTGGTGGCGTTCGGGAACGCGCGGCTGTGCTTGCCTTGGGAAGTGCTAGCGGCCTCGTCGGTGAGTACCGGGATATCGGCGTTATCGTCGATGCCCTGCAGCGTCAGCCCGTCGAGATTTTTTTCGGTTTCCATATCGCTGTGTGGCGCATAGGTATCGAGGTGCGCGAGAATCACTATCTGCTGCGGCGCCTTGCCAGCGTGGGCGGCGATTACCGTACTACCGGTCACGTTATGCCAGCTTTTATGGTTATCTTTTGTCGTATAGATATAGCGACTGTTAAAGGCGCGGATATCGCTCTGGTAGCCTGACTGCGCAAACTGCTGGCGCAGATAATCGGCACAGAGCATCTCTGCCGGGGTGCGGGTCATTCGGCCGGGAAAATAAGTGGCGATGTAGTGGGCCTGGCTACTGGCGACGCTGCCTTGCTTTGGCGATTTCGCCTGCGCGGGAAAGATAAAACATGCGCCGAGAGCCAGGGAGGCCCGGGTGAGGCGCAATGCGGCGTGCATAGTGGGTCCTTACACAGATCAAAAAATTGACCCGCTTGGTATGAAACTGCGATCGCCGTTACACAATTTCATTTCTTCTCAAATCGCCGAAAACGCGCGCGTTAAGCACTTTTTGAGCTTTGCTTTTCCAGGGCGTTATTCCTTTCGGTAACTACTCATTCCAATTCGTAATTTCATTCGCTTTAAGGCGCACCCTATAGTCCACCTATGACTATTGTAAGTGAGCCGTAGCCCGTGGATTACCTGCCTTTATTTGCCGCCGTCAAAAATCGTCCCGTACTGGTGGTGGGCGGCGGTGAGATCGCCGCCCGCAAAATTACCTTTTTACGTCGGGCTGGTGCGCGCGTGCAAATAGTTGCCAGCGAGCTGTCGGCGGATCTCGCCGAACAGGTCGGTCAGCAACAGATTAGCTGGCTGGCAAAAGCATTCGATGAGACGCAGCTGGATGAGGTTCTGCTGGTGATTGCCGCCACCGATGATGGCATTCTTAACCGGCGCATTTATGAGGCAGCTCACGCCCGTCACCGGCTGGTAAACGTGGTGGATGACCAGCCGCTGTGCTCCTTTATTTTCCCCTCGATTGTCGATCGTTCCCCACTGGTGGTCGCCGTCTCGTCCGGCGGCAATGCACCGGTACTGGCGCGACTGCTACGGGAGAAAATCGAGGCACTACTGCCGACAAATCTCGGGCGGATGGCCGAGGTGGCCGGAGGCTGGCGTCAGCGTCTTCGGGCATTCCGTACCACCACCGATGCGCGTCGTCGCTTCTGGGAAAAAGCCTTTCGTGGCCGTTTTGCCAGACTGATGGCGACGGGGAATGAAGCGGCCGCTGAGCAGGTACTGGAGCAGGAGCTTCATCAGCCTGACGGTCAGAGCGGCGAGATTATTCTGGTTGGTGCGGGACCTGGCGACGCGGGGCTGCTGACCCTGCGCGGCTTGCAGGTGATCCAGCAGGCCGACGTGGTGTTCTACGATCATCTGGTCAGCGATGAGGTGCGTGAGCTGGTGCGTCGCGACGCGGAGCAGATTTGCGTGGGCAAACGGGCGGGCGGCCATGCGGTAGCCCAGCACGATACTAACCGGATGCTGATTGAGGCGGCGCGCGAAGGTAAAATCGTCGTGCGTCTGAAAGGCGGCGATCCCTTTATTTTCGGGCGCGGTGGCGAGGAGTTACAGGCCGCCGCTGCTGCCGGGATTCCGTTCCAGGTGGTGCCTGGCATTACCGCTGCGGCGGGCGCCACGGCCTATGCCGGGATCCCGCTCACCCATCGCGATTACGCCCAGAGCGCGACCTTTGTGACCGGACACTATAAGGCGGACAGTCAGCCGTTTGACTGGTCGCAGCTGGCGCAGAGTCGCCAGACGCTGGCCATCTATATGGGCACCCTGAAAGCGGGGGAAATCAGCCAGCAGCTGATCGCCCACGGCCGTGCCAGCGATACGCCGGTGGCGGTGATTTCTCGCGGCACTCGTGTCGATCAGCAGGTGCTGAGCGGCACATTACAACAACTCGAGGAACTGGCGAAAGACGCGCTAATGCCTGCCCTGCTGGTGGTGGGGGAGGTGGTGCGACTGCACGGCGAACTCGCCTGGTCCCGGCAACATACCTTAGCGCAGGGCTTTGACTCTGCGGTGGTGAATCTGGCTTAAGGAACGGTTATGGACCAAAAACGACTCACTCACCTGCGACAACTGGAAGCGGAAAGTATACACATCATCCGCGAAGTGGCCGCAGAGTTTGCTAACCCGGTGATGATGTACTCCATCGGGAAAGACTCCAGCGTGATGCTGCATCTGGCGCGCAAAGCCTTCTATCCAGGCACGCTGCCGTTCCCGTTACTGCATGTGGATACCGGTTGGAAATTCCGCGAGATGTATGAGTTTCGTGACCGTACCGCCAAAGCTTACGGCTGTGAGCTGCTGGTGCATCGCAACCCGGAAGGGGTGGCGTTGGGCATTAACCCCTTTGTACACGGCAGCGCCAGGCACACCGATATTATGAAAACCGAAGGGCTGAAGCAGGCGCTGAATAAGTACGGCTTCGATGCGGCTTTCGGCGGCGCGCGCCGCGATGAAGAGAAATCCCGCGCCAAAGAGCGTATCTACTCTTTCCGCGACCGTTTCCACCGCTGGGACCCCAAAAACCAGCGTCCTGAGCTGTGGCACAACTACAATGGCCAGATTAATAAAGGCGAAAGCATTCGCGTCTTCCCGCTTTCCAACTGGACCGAACTGGATATCTGGCAGTACATCTATCTGGAAAATATCGACATCGTTCCGCTCTATCTGGCCGCCGAGCGCCCGGTGCTGGAGCGTGACGGAATGCTGATGATGACCGATGACGACCGTATCGATCTGCAGCCGGGTGAAGTGATTGAACAGCGGATGGTGCGCTTCCGTACCCTCGGCTGCTGGCCGCTGACCGGCGCGGTGGAATCAAACGCGCAGACGCTGCCGGAAATTATTGAAGAGATGCTGGTGTCCACGACCAGCGAGCGTCAGGGCCGCGTAATTGACCGCGACCAGGCAGGCTCCATGGAGCTGAAAAAACGTCAGGGGTATTTCTAAGGAGCCGCCATGAACACGACTATTGCACAACAGATTGCCGACGAGGGTGGCGTTGAGGCGTACCTGCACGCCCAGCAGCACAAGAGCCTGCTGCGTTTTCTCACCTGCGGCAGCGTCGATGACGGCAAAAGTACTCTGATCGGTCGCCTGCTGCACGACACCCGACAAATCTACGAGGATCAGCTCTCTTCGCTGCACAACGACAGCAAACGTCACGGTACCCAGGGCGAGAAACTCGATCTGGCGCTGCTGGTGGACGGTCTGCAGGCCGAGCGCGAGCAGGGCATCACCATTGACGTGGCCTATCGCTATTTCTCTACCGAGAAGCGTAAATTTATTATCGCCGACACGCCAGGGCACGAGCAGTACACCCGCAATATGGCCACCGGTGCATCCACCTGCGATCTGGCGATCCTGCTGATCGACGCCCGTAAAGGCGTGCTGGATCAGACTCGTCGCCACAGCTTTATCGCGACGCTGCTGGGTATCAAGCATCTGGTGGTGGCGGTCAATAAAATGGACCTGGTTGGCTTTAGCGAAGAGATCTTTGAGACGATCCGTCAGGAGTACCTGACCTTTGCCGAACAGCTTCCGGGCAAGCTGGATATTCGCTTTGTGCCGCTCTCCGCGCTGGAAGGTGACAACGTGGCGAGCCAGAGCCAGAGCATTTCCTGGTACAGCGGCCCGACGCTGCTGGAAGTGCTGGAAACCGTTGAGATCCAGCGAGCCGTTGAAAGCCAGCCGATGCGCTTCCCGGTGCAGTACGTGAACCGTCCGAATCTTGATTTCCGCGGCTATGCGGGAACGCTTGCTTCCGGCGCTATCGCCGTCGGCCAGCGTGTGAAGGTGCTGCCGTCCGGCGTTCAATCCGCCGTAGCGCGTATTGTGACCTTCGATGGCGATCTGCAGCAGGCATCCGCCGGTGAAGCGATTACCGTGACCCTGAAAGATGAAATTGATATCAGCCGTGGCGATCTGCTGGTCGATGCGCAGGACGCATTACCGGCGGTGCAGTCGGCCAGCGTTAACGTGGTCTGGATGGCTGAGCAGCCGCTGACGGCGGGACGCAGCTATGACATTAAAGTGGCCGGCAAGAAAACCCGCGCCCAGGTCACTGCGATTCACTATCAGGTGGATTTCAACAGCCTGGCCCGCCACGAAGTGGATAACCTGCCGCTGAATGGGATCGGCCTGGTGGATCTGACCTTTGACGAGCCGCTGGTACTCGACAACTATCAGGAAAACCCGGTGACCGGTGGTCTGATCTTTATCGATCGCCTGAGCAACGTCACCGTGGGTGCCGGTATGGTCCATGAACCGCATCAGCAGGCGTCCGGCGTGCCGTCGCAGTTCAGCGCCTTTGAGCTGGAACTGAACGCGCTGGTGCGTAAGCACTTCCCGCACTGGGGCGCGCGCGATTTGCTGGGGGGGCAGTAATGGCGCAGCATGACGAAAACGTCGTCTGGCATCCCCATCCGGTCACCGCAGAGCAGCGCGAACAGCATCATGGCCATCGCGGCGTGGTGCTGTGGTTTACCGGGCTTTCCGGCTCCGGGAAATCCACCGTTGCCGGGGCGTTGGAAGAGGCACTGCACAAGCTTGGCGTCAGCACTTATTTGCTTGATGGTGACAATGTGCGTCACGGGCTGTGCAGCGATCTTGGCTTTAGCGATGCGGATCGCAAAGAGAACATTCGTCGCGTTGGCGAGGTGGCAAAATTGATGGTGGACGCCGGGCTGGTGGTGCTCACCGCGTTTATCTCGCCGCACCGTGCGGAACGACAGATGGTGCGCGACAGGCTGGGGGAAGGGCGCTTTATCGAGATATTCGTCGATACCCCGCTTGCGACCTGCGAAGCGCGCGATCCCAAGGGGCTGTACAAAAAAGCCCGCGCCGGGGAGCTGCGTAATTTTACCGGCATCGATTCGGTATACGAAGCGCCGGAAAATCCGGCGCTGCACCTCGATGGTGAACAATTGGTAACAAATTTGGTGAGCCAATTATTAGACCTGCTGAGGCAGGACGATATTATCAGATCCTGAGATGACGCCGGGGATATCGGAATGCGCTGTAGCCAGAAGCATTCACGGTATCAATTCGTTGCCCGACGAGTCAGGTAACAGGATTGAGATATGCGTAATAGCCAGAACATCACCATGACAGATACCGAATCGTTCGCCGCCGACGATGAAACGAACTGGTCTTTTCCCGGGGCGTTGATCGGTTTTATCTCGTGGCTGCTGGCGCTGGGGATCCCCTTCCCGATCTACGGCAGTAACACGCTGTTTTTCTTCCTCTATACCTGGCCATTTTTCCTGGCGCTGATGCCTGTTGCCGTGGTGGTGGGTATCGCCCTGCATTCCCTGCTAAACCGCAAGCTGCTGCTGAGTATTCTGGCGACGGCGCTGACGGTTGTGCTGGTTTTCGGCACCCTCTTTCTTTGGCTGGTAAGCTAACCTTCACGTACCGGCCGTCAAATGTGGTACATTTGCCCGCGTTTACGCGGCGTCACACGCTCAAGGGGTGGAGTACTCCGGGGAGTTGTGGGATGATGAGGCCGTTTTTCAGGGGGCAGGATGGGTAAACTAACGCTGCTATTGCTGGCTTTACTGGTCTGGCTACAGTACTCGCTGTGGTTCGGCAAGAATGGCCTGCATGACTACCAGCGCGTCAGCGATGATGTGGCCGCACAGCAGGCGACCAACGCCAAATTAAAAGCGCGAAACGATCAGCTTTTTGCCGAAATTGACGATCTCAATGGCGGCCAGGAAGCGATTGAGGAACGCGCACGCAACGAACTCAGCATGACCCGTCCGGGCGAAACCTTCTATCGCCTGGTGCCGGATGCGTCCAGACGCAACCAGGGCGCAGGGCAGAATAACCAATAACAGGCCCAGGATTACGAGATGGCAGCAACTTTTCCGGGCGTTTGCGCTGTGGTACCGGCCGCCGGGTTTGGCCGCCGTATGCAAACGGAATGCCCGAAACAATATCTCTCAATCGGTAACAAAACGATTCTCGAACACGCCGTGGCGGCGCTGCTGGCGAACGCCCGTGTCGAGCGCGTGGTGATTGCCGTCAGCCCTGGCGACAGCCGCTTTCAACGGCTGCCGCTGGCGCAGCATCCTCAGATTACCATCGTCGACGGTGGCGCAGAGCGCGCTGATTCGGTGCTGGCCGGGCTGGCTGCCGCCGGAGAGGCGAGGTGGGTGCTGGTCCATGACGCCGCACGGCCCTGTTTGCATCAGGACGATCTCAGCCGTCTGCTGAGCTTAAGCGAAACCAGCCGCGTCGGCGGGATCCTCGCCGCCCCGGTCCGCGACACCATGAAGCGCGCCGAACCGGGGCAGAGTCTGATTGCCCACACGGTAGATCGTCAGGATCTCTGGCACGCTCTGACCCCTCAGTTTTTCCCCCGCGAGCTGCTCCACGCCTGTTTAACCCGCGCACTGAACGCGGGTGCAACTATTACTGATGAAGCCTCGGCACTGGAGTATTGCGGATTTCATCCGCAGCTGGTCGCCGGTCGCGCTGATAATATTAAAGTCACGCGCCCGGAGGATCTGGCGCTGGCAGAATTTTACCTTACCCGCTCGGCTCTGCAGGAGAATGCATAATGCGAATTGGACACGGTTTTGATGTACACGCCTTTGGCGGAGAAGGCCCAATTATCATTGGCGGCGTGCGCATCCCCTATGAGAAAGGGCTTCTGGCGCACTCCGATGGCGACGTGGCGCTGCACGCGCTGACCGACGCGCTGCTGGGCGCTGCGGCACTCGGCGATATCGGTAAGCTGTTCCCGGACACCGATCCCGCCTTTAAAGGTGCGGACAGCCGCGAGCTGCTGCGCGAAGCCTGGCGGCGTATTCAGGCCAAAGGCTATACCCTTGGCAACGTTGACATCACCCTCATCGCCCAGGCACCGAAAATGCTGCCGCATATTCCGCAGATGCGCGTCTTTATCGCCGAAGATCTCGGCTGCCATATGGATGATGTCAACGTCAAAGCGACCACCACCGAAAAACTTGGCTTTACCGGACGCGGAGAAGGCATCGCCTGTGAGGCGGTTGCGCTGCTGCAGAAGGCGGGCCAATGACCGGTTTTGACAGCCTGACGTTTCTGCATGGTGCGCCACAGGGGCGCGGCATGCTGAAGGCCAGCCCGGAAGATTTCCTGGTGGTTGAGGATTTGGGCTTTGAGCCGGACGGCGCAGGCGAACATATCCTGGTGCGCATTCGCAAGAACGGCTGTAATACCCGTTTTGTGGCCGATGCGCTGGCAAAATTCCTTAAAATTCATGCTCGCGAAGTGAGCTTCGCCGGGCAGAAAGATAAGCATGCGGTCACCGAACAGTGGCTCTGCGCTCGCGTGCCGGGCAACGGGATGCCCGATCTGAGTGCCTTCAAGCTGGAAGGCTGCCAGGTGCTGGAGTACGCACGCCATAAACGCAAGCTGCGCCTTGGTGCGCTGCAGGGTAACCATTTCACCCTGATCCTGCGTGAAATCAGCGATCGCGATGAGGTGGAGTCCCGCCTCAAGGCTATTGAACAGCAGGGCGTGCCGAATTACTTTGGTGCCCAGCGCTTCGGTATCGGCGGCAGCAATTTGCAGGGCGCGCTGCGCTGGGCGCAAAGCAATGCACCTCAGCGCGATCGTAACAAACGCAGTTTTTGGTTGTCGGCAGCCCGCAGCGCGTTGTTTAATCAGATAGTCAGCGATCGGCTGAAAAAAACAGACTTTAATCAAGTTGTTGACGGCGATGCGCTACAATTAGCGGGGCGCGGGAGCTGGTTTGTTGCGACCGCAGAAGATCGCGCGGAACTGCAGACGCGGGTTGATAATCATCAGTTGATGATCACCGCGGCGCTGCCCGGCAGCGGCGAGTGGGGACCGCCTGGCGCGTCGCTTATCGCAGAGCAGGCATCCGTTGCTGATGATGATGCCGTGCTGCTGCAGTCGCTGTTGCTGCGTGAAAAAGTGGAAGCCGCCCGACGGGCGATGCTGCTCTACCCGCAACAGCTTAGCTGGAACTGGTGGGATGACGTAACCGTTGAATTACGTTTCTGGCTGCCTGCAGGCAGCTTTGCCACCAGTGTTGTAAGGGAACTTATCAACACATCAGGTGATTATGCGAATATTGCTGAGTAACGATGACGGGATCCATGCACCGGGCATTCAGACGCTGGCGAAAGCCCTGCGCGCCTTTGCCGAGGTGCAGGTGGTGGCTCCCGATCGTAACCGCAGCGGCGCGTCTAACTCGCTGACACTGGAATCCTCACTCCGGACCTTTACCTTCGACAACGGCGATATCGCCGTACAGATGGGCACGCCGACCGACTGCGTCTATCTTGGCGTCAACGCGCTGATGCGCCCGCGCCCTGACGTGGTGGTTTCCGGCATCAATGCCGGTGCCAATCTCGGCGATGACGTGATCTACTCCGGCACCGTCGCGGCGGCGATGGAAGGCCGTCATCTTGGCTTCCCGGCCCTGGCGGTCTCCCTGAACGGCCATACCCACTATGAAACCGCGGCGGCGGTAACCTGCTCTATTCTGCGCGGGCTGCAGCGTGAACCGCTGCGTACCGGACGGATCCTCAATATCAACGTCCCCGACCTGCCGCTGGATCAGATCAAAGGCATTCGTGTCACCCGCTGCGGCAGCCGACATCCGGCGGATAAAGTGATCCCGCAGGAAGATCCGCGCGGCAACACGCTGTACTGGATCGGGCCGCCGGGCGAAAAGCACGACGCCGGTCCGGATACGGATTTTGCCGCCGTTGACGAAGGCTATGTCTCGGTCACTCCACTGCATGTGGATCTGACCGCTCACGGTGCCCAGGAGGTGCTGTCCGGCTGGCTGGATCGCGTGGGAGTGGATGCGCAATGGTAAACAAACGTGTACAAACGCTGCTGACCCGGCTTCGTGAGCAGGGCATCAAAGATGAGCAGGTGCTGGAGGCGATTTCTCAGGTGCCGCGTGAGATGTTCATCGACGAAGCGTTTGAACATAAGGCCTGGGAAAACGTCTCTCTGCCGATAGGCCAGGGACAGACGATTTCCCAGCCCTACATGGTGGCGCGGATGACGGAACTGCTGGTGCTGACGCCGGAATCGCGCGTGCTGGAGATTGGCACCGGTTCGGGCTATCAGACGGCAATTCTGGCGCATCTGGTGCACCATGTTTGCTCGGTGGAGCGTATTAAGGGCCTGCAGTGGCACGCCCGCCGCCGCCTGAAGCAGCTGGATCTCCATAACGTATCGACCCGCCACGGCGACGGCTGGCAGGGCTGGAAGGTGAAAGCGCCCTTCGACGCCATTATCGTCACGGCTGCGCCGCCTGAAATCCCGTCCGAGCTGATGTCACAGCTCGCGGATGGCGGCATTCTGGTTTTGCCCGTTGGCGATGAGCACCAGCTTCTTAAGCGGGTGCGCCGCCGGAGCGACGACTTTATCATCGACACCGTGGAAAGCGTGCGTTTTGTGCCAATGATCAAGGGAGAGCTGGCATAAGACCCGGATTTTTCCTGGAATTTTTCGCCGCTTTTCAGCGTATTGTGGACACATTTTTTCAGTATCCGGCCGATGCCCAGCGCGGTTGTTTACGTTACTGGCAGTTAACCTATTTTGCAGGGGGAAAGATGAGCGCGGGAAGCCCTAAATTCACTGTTAGCCGTGTCGCGGCATTATCACTAGTTTCACTCTGGCTGGCAGGCTGTACGTCTTCAAATAACGCACCTGCACCGGTCAGTTCCGTTGGCGGATCGAACAGTTCTTCTTCCGATTCCGGGATGCTGATTACACCGCCGCCGAAAATGGGCAGCGCAGTAACCTCCCCGGCAGCACTCATGCCGCAGATCGAGGCATCGCGTCCGACGCAAATGGAACCTGCACAGATCCAGCCTGCCGCACAGGCGCAAACTCAGGCACCGGTGCAAACTCAAAATGGCCGTATCGTCTATAACCGTCAGTACGGCAATATTCCGAAAGGCAGCTATACCGGCGGCAGCACCTATACCGTGAAGCGTGGGGATACCCTGTTTTACATTGCCTGGGTTACCGGCAACGACTTCCGCGATCTGGCCCAGCGCAACAATGTGGCAGCCCCGTATGAGCTGAACGTGGGCCAGACTCTGCAGGTTGGCAATGCATCGGGTACGCCGATAACCGGCGGCAACGCCATTACACAGGCGGATGCAAAAGCACAGGACATCATCCCAAATTCTGCACAAAATTCAGGCACAGTGGTTGCGTCCAAACCGGTAATTACGTATTCTGAGACCTCAGGTGAACAAAGTGCTAACAAAATGTTGCCTAATAGTCGGCCTGCTGGCACCGTCCAGACACCGATTACGGCACCAACCGTCAGCACTACCGAACCGACTGCAAGCAGTACGTCAACCAGTTCGCCAATCTCTTCATGGCGCTGGCCGACTGAAGGCAAAGTGATCGAAACCTTCGCCGCTGGTGGTGGTAAAGGGATCGATATTGCAGGCAGCAAAGGACAGGCTATTAACGCAACCGCTGATGGTCGCGTGGTCTATGCCGGTAACGCGCTGCGTGGTTACGGTAATCTTATTATCATCAAACATAACGATGATTACCTGAGTGCCTACGCCCATAACGATACGATGCTGGTCCGGGAACAACAAGAAATCAAGGCGGGGCAGAAGATAGCTACTATGGGTAGCACCGGAACCAGTTCTACACGATTGCATTTTGAAATTCGTTACAAGGGGAAATCCGTAAACCCGCTGCGTTATTTGCCGCAGCGATAAACCGGCGAAGTACTTGTAATACTCCACCCATTCAGGCCATTGGCTAAGAGAGCTATAGCCTGAATGTGGATATATTCAGGTGCTTTGCCCAGGGATCACGGGTAGGAGCCACCTTATGACTCAGAATACGCTGAAAGTTCATGATTTAAATGAAGGTGCGGAATTTGATGAAAACGGAGTTGAGGCTTTTGATGATAAAGCCTTAGTTGAAGAGGAACCCAGTGATAACGACCTGGCAGAAGAGGAACTGTTATCGCAGGGTTCGACACAACGTGTACTGGACGCGACGCAGCTCTATCTTGGGGAGATCGGTTATTCTCCACTGCTGACAGCTGAAGAAGAAGTCTATTTCGCACGTCGCGCCCTGCGTGGGGATGTTGCCTCCCGCCGTCGCATGATCGAAAGTAACCTGCGTCTGGTGGTAAAAATTGCCCGCCGCTACAGCAATCGTGGTCTGGCACTTCTGGATCTGGTTGAAGAGGGCAACCTGGGGCTGATCCGTGCGGTAGAGAAGTTTGACCCCGAACGCGGGTTCCGTTTCTCAACTTACGCCACGTGGTGGATTCGTCAGACGATTGAACGGGCGATCATGAATCAAACCCGTACCATCCGCCTGCCAATCCATATCGTTAAAGAGCTGAACGTCTATCTGCGTACCGCACGTGAACTGGCCCATAAGCTGGACCACGAGCCGAGTGCAGAAGAGATCGCACAGCAGCTCGACAAACCGGTTGATGACGTAAGCCGTATGCTACGTCTCAACGAGCGCATTACCTCGGTAGACACGCCGCTGGGCGGAGACTCCGAAAAGGCGCTGCTGGACATTCTGGCCGATGAGAAAGAGAACGGTCCGGAAGACACCACGCAGGACGATGATATGAAACAGAGCATCGTCAAATGGCTGTTCGAACTGAACGCCAAACAGCGTGAAGTGCTGGCTCGTCGTTTTGGTCTGCTGGGTTATGAAGCTGCAACGCTTGAGGATGTAGGCCGTGAGATTGGCCTCACCCGTGAACGCGTTCGTCAGATTCAGGTAGAAGGTCTGCGTCGCCTGCGGGAAATTCTGCAGGTGCAGGGACTGAATATCGAAGCGCTGTTCCGCGAATAAGTATCTTTCCAGTAAAAAAAGGCCGGTCGTTGGATTGGCCTTTTTCTTTTGGCTTTTCTCTACACCAGGCTCTTTAGCCGGTAAATCCACTCCAGCGCCTGACGCGGCGTCAGCGAATCCGGATCGAGATTTTCCAGCGCTTCGACCGCCGGGCTGGTTTCCTCTGTCGGCGCCAGCAGCGACATCTGGGAACCATCAACCTGGGTTGCCGCCGCGCTCGGGGATAGGGTCTCCAGCTCACGCAGTTTTTGCCGCGCCCGCTTAATCACCTCTTTCGGAACGCCGGCCAGCGCCGCGACCGCCAGGCCGTAGCTTTTGCTGGCCGCGCCGTCCTGCACGCTGTGCATAAAGGCGATGGTGTCGCCGTGCTCCAGCGCGTCCAGATGGACGTTGGCGACGCCTTCCATTTTTTCTGCGAGCTGGGTCAGTTCGAAATAGTGGGTAGCGAACAGCGTCAGCGCCTTAATCCGGCTGGCGAGGTTCTCCGCACAGGCCCATGCCAGCGACAGACCGTCATAGGTCGAGGTACCGCGGCCAATTTCATCCATCAGCACCAGGCTATGCTCGGTCGCGTTATGCAGGATATTGGCGGTTTCGGTCATTTCCACCATAAAGGTAGAGCGGCCGCTGGCCAGATCATCCGCGGCGCCCACGCGGGTAAAAATGCGATCGATCGGGCCGATCTCCACCTTTTGCGCCGGCACGTAGCTGCCAATATAGGCCAGCAGGGCGATCAGTGCCGTCTGACGCATATAGGTACTTTTACCGCCCATATTCGGGCCGGTAATAATCAGCATCCGTCGCTGAGGCGCCAGCTGGAGCGGATTAGCGATAAATGGCTCGTTTAGCACCTGTTCCACCACCGGATGGCGACCTTCGCTAATACGAATGCCCGGTTTATCACTAAAGGTCGGACAGCTGTAGTTCAGGGTCCAGGCGCGCTCGGCAAGGTTAACCAGCACGTCCAGTTCGGCCAGCGCGCTGGCGCTTTGCTGCAGATCGGCCAGATGCGGCAGCAGCAGATCGAACAGCTCATCATAAAGCTGCTTTTCCAGCGCCAGGGCCTTCCCTTTGGAGGTCAGGACCTTGTCTTCGTACTCTTTCAGCTCCGGAATAATATAGCGCTCGGCGTTTTTCAGGGTCTGGCGACGCACGTAGTGAATCGGCGCATGGTGGCTCTGCCCACGGCTAATCTGGATGTAGTAGCCGTGCACCGCGTTGTAGCCCACTTTCAACGTATCCAGCCCCAGTTTTTCGCGCTCGCGTACTTCCAGACGGTCAAGATAGTCGGTCGCCCCGTCGGCAAGCGCGCGCCACTCGTCCAGCTCCGCACTGTAGCCGGGGGCGATCACGCCGCCGTCGCGGATCAGGACCGGCGGTGTTTCGATAACGGCACGCTCCAGCAGGGCGCAAAGTTCGGTAAACTCGCCTGCTTTTTCACGCAGCGACTGCACCGACGCGTCCGGCACTTCCGCCAGCTGGGCGCGCAGTTCCGGCAACTGCTGGAAGGTGTGTCGCATCCGGGCCAGGTCGCGCGGACGCGCGGTGCGCAGGGCCAGACGGGCAAGAATACGTTCCAGATCGCCAACCTGACGCAGCACCGGCTGCAGTTCGGCCGTTCTGTCCTGTAGCGCGCCGATGGTTTGCTGGCGATCGCGCAGTATGGTGGTATCGCGCACCGGCATATGCAGCCAGCGTTTCAGCATACGGCTGCCCATCGGCGTTACCGTACAGTCGAGCACGGCCGCCAGGGTGTTCTCAATGCCGCCCGCGAGGTTCTGGGTGATCTCCAGATTGCGACGGGTCGCAGCATCCATGATGATACTGTCCTGCTGACGAACCATGGTAATGGAGCGGATATGCGGCAGGGCGGTACGCTGAGTATCTTTCACATACTGAAGCAGACAGCCTGCGGCGCACAGGCCGCGCGGGGCGTTTTCAACGCCAAAACCAATCAGATCGCGGGTGCCAAACTGCATATTCAGCTGCTGGCGCGCGGTATCGATTTCAAACTCCCACAGCGGACGGCGACGCAGGCCACGACGGCCTTCAATCAGCGCGGTTTCGGCAAAATCTTCGGCATACAGCAGCTCGGCCGGATTGGTACGCTGCAGCTCGGCGGCCATGGTTTCCCGATCCAATGGTTCGCTGAGACGAAAACGCCCGGAACTGATATCCAGCGTCGCATAGCCAAAGCCTTTGCTGTCCTGCCAGATGGCCGCCAACAGATTGTCCTGACGCTCCTGCAGCAGCGCCTCATCGGTAATAGTGCCTGGGGTCACAATACGCACCACCTTGCGTTCCACCGGGCCTTTGCTGGTCGCCGGATCGCCAACCTGTTCGCAGATCGCCACCGATTCACCAAGGTTGACCAGCTTCGCCAGATAGTTTTCCACCGCGTGATGGGGTACGCCCGCCATGGGGATAGGTTCACCCGCCGACGCACCGCGTTTGGTCAGGGAGATATCGAGCAATTGCGATGCGCGTTTGGCGTCGTCATAAAACAGCTCGTAGAAGTCGCCCATCCGGTAGAACAGCAGGATCTCCGGGTTCTGCGCTTTCAGTCTCAGATACTGCTGCATCATCGGGGTGTGCGAGTCTAAATTTTCTATTGTACTCATCGGCTTGTGATGTCCATTTTCTTGGAATTTAAAGAGTTAATGATTTTTATTTTTGTGGTTAAGTATCATTGTTTGCTTACGGAAATGCAGAAGTCCTGTTCGCTTCCCGCAGGCGTGGAGGGGTATGATATCGGTTTGGGACACGCGATGGTAGCCGGAATGGCAATGATATAATGCCTGGCGAATCGGGCAGTTACGCTTGTGCTAAACTGCCCGCATGAATACCCACTCTCGTGATAAACCGCCGCAATATTGTACCATCGGGGCCAAAGACAAACGCGACTCGGCAGGCTTGACCTGATATTTTGCCGCGATGGCGTCCAGCGCATTGATAATCGCAAAGTCTCGTGGGTTCAGGTATTTGGCAATACCGGAACCACGCTGGCTCTGGCCATGATCTTTTCGCTGCGATATTTTCCGGAGAGGAAACCGGAGGCGAGGCTGTAGTAGGTGACCACGCCGATATTTTCGCGCACGATTAAATCCTGCAGCGCACCTTCAAAGCCGTCGCGACCGTAGAGGTTATATTCCGGCTGCAATACCTGATAGCGCGGCAACCCTTTGGCATCGGCCACTTTCAGTGATTACGCCAGCTGCTCTGCGTTAAGATTGGATGCGAAACGGCACGTATTTTCCTGGCCTTCAGCAGTTTTTCATAGGCACCCAGTGTCTCTTCATAAGGCGTGTCGGCGTCCGGCCAGTGGGAGAAATAGACATCGATATAGTCCATTTGCAGGCGACGCAGGGAGTCGTCGATCGCCAGCTCAATTCAGCGTGCGGAAAGCCCTTTTTTGCCTGTCTGACCGAGATCGGCGCCGACTTTGATAAAGAGCGTGACCTTGTCGCGAGCGCCAGGATGCGCGGCCAGCCATTTACCGATAATGGTTTCTCACTCGCCGCCCGCATTGCCCGGTGCCCAGGCCGAGTAAGCATCGGCGGTATCGATGGCGGTCAGGCCCCTTTCCAGCAGGGCATCCAGCAAGCAAAAACTCTGCTTCTCATCAACGGTTCAGCCAAACACGTTGCCGCCAAAAACCAGCGCTGGTATCTGTAAACCCGTGGTGCCTAATGAACGTAATGCCATTTGCAAAACCCTTTTATTATGATGGGGTTCGCCCTGCTCCCTGCCCCGGGAACCTCAACAATCCGGGCCGGATGCAGCCCTCTTTGTCGTGTTCCTCATTGAACGCGCAGCCGTCGTGCTGTTTTCGATAATAGAAAAATTACGCCGTCGCGGATTGGCTTTTTTTGCCTATCGTTATCAAAATAGAGCAATTGTCAAACTACTGTCGGCGTTGGCCGGACAGATTCGACTCGCTTACCGCCAGAACAGAGAGCACGCACAGCGCCGCTGCCAGCGCGCCGCCGACCAGGAACATCCCCTGTTGTGAGAAGGTGCGCAGCCCGATAATCAGGCCGATGATCGCGCCGGAAAGCAGCAGGTTATCGCGCAGATAAATAGCCAGAAATGGAACGACGGCATAGAAGCCGATGTTAAAAACAAACTGACTGCCCGATAAAAATAGGGTGAAGTCCGGTGAACCTTGCCTGAAAGTGAGAGAAACATGCGAAGCCATAAAAACGTTAAGGGTCATTTTCAGGCATCTTACTGACTTCATTCCCGGAACCACAACGATTTATTCTTCAGTGTATAACCCGATTAATAACATGCCTTTATGGTGGCCAGGTCCCAACGCGATCGTCATATTGACTTTCCAGAAGCGGCCAGGTATAAGTTCGCAATTTAAGAATGATTTACATTTACAATAATTTCACTCTCGTCATTTTCTAACGCTCTGACTTTCGTTTTGCTGACACCGGTCGCGATTTTCCGCTGGCGGAGATTAGACCATAGTCGCGGCGATCGGAGTGGGTTATTTCGGCCCGAATATCGCCTCAAGCTGTTTTTCATCCGGCATCCCCACGACCTGCTGTAGCTCCTGTTTGTCGTTCATATAGTAGATCGCAGGAGTGGCATTGACGCCCGCCTCGTCCATCAGACGCTGGTGATGCTGCAGCGCGTTAAAGGTCTCTTTGCTGGTTTTCTCCGGGAACGGCGTCAGCTTTTTACCGTTGGATAATTCGTAATCGCGCCAGGCATCGGCCGGGCTGGCCGTGCTGAGGATCGCGGAGGCATAACGTCCGCTCTGCGGATTAATCACTGCCACCAGAAGGGTACTCAACTCCACTTTTCCCGCAATCACCCACGGCTGAGCGGCGGCCCAGAACTGTTTGCAATAAGGGCAGAAGGGGTCGGCTAAGACAATGATCTTACGTTTCGCCTCCGGATTATCCTCTTTAATGGCCTGTGCAGCCTGAAATTTTTCCCACAGCTTGCGCCCTTCCGGGGCATAGATTTGCTCCTGGAAAATGGCTTCGCTCAGGTTCTCGCCTTTTTCATTGTACAGATAGCCGGAAATAGCGTGTTTGCCGTCCGGCGTCAGCCAGATGGTGACGCCCATATCCTGGTAGCGTCCTACCCAGCTGCGTAATCCGCCTTCGATTTTGATCTCTTTAATAAGGGTGATGCCCTGTTTTTCAATTTGCTCTACCGCTGGCGGCAGTGCGTCTTTGGCCGATGACAGAAACGGAAGAGCGGCAAGCAGGGCGAGAGAGGTATAACGCATAACGATAATCCTTGTGGTAGCGGTGGGCGCAGGGGCTATGTGATGATTTCAGCAGTCTTTTGCCTGGGGGCAAGCTTGTTACCCGTCACGAATTCATTGTCCGCGTAATCGGCGGGAAAATGCATTTGGATAAGCAGCTTAACTGGGAGCAGGTACTCTCCGGTGGGCAAAAACATCGGCTGGCCTTTGCCCAAGCGCTGCTGTTAAAACCGGATACGCTCTGGCTGGATGAGGCGATAAGCAGCATGGATGCGCAGTTGGCGCATGAGATGCTGGCGCTTATCAAACAGAGCCTGCCGGACTGTACGGTGATTGCGGTAAGCGCATTAAAGCGAGATCGGCCATTATTTCAACCAGCATATTGATCTCAACTCCTATACCATGGTGCGCTAATCCTTTTGGCTGATTGGTTCCCGCCTTTATAAGGTGTATTATTAATGCACTTTGTAGGCGAGAACTGCGATGTCCGGAAAACGTATTCTTCGTGAAAAGCTGACCATCGGTAAGATGATCGCGCTCTGGCAACACAGCGGCCCTGAGGCCGCTGAAAGCCCGGAGCACTATCAGGCGCTGCAGGCTTATGCGAACAAGCGCCTCGATAAATGCGTTTTCGGTGAAGAGAAACCCGCCTGCAAGCAGTGTCCGGTTCACTGCTATCAGCCCGCAAAGCGGGAAGAAATGAAGCAGATTATGCGCTGGGCAGGTCCACGTATGTTACTGCGTCATCCGATACTGACCCTCCGCCACCAGATCGATGACAGGCGGCCTGTCCCTGAACTCCCCGAAAAATACCGTCCGCGAAAATAGCCCTCAGGGCTTCTTCTCCGGCAGCGAGGCGATCCAGTTCATTGCCCTCTTTATCCAGCACCGCGCGCTTACAGGAGCCGCCGGGGATCACCAGCAGTGCTGCACCGTTCGATTTTTCCGGCGCGATCGGGCAGAGCGGGGTCTTTGCTGCGTTCGCTCAGTTCATAGCGCACCGGGCTGGTTCTGGCGCCGGGTGCTTCACCGACTGGCCAGATGGGAAATGATGTCGGGCCTGCGGCAAGGGCTGTTTGAGAGACGCACAGCAGCAGTGCGGCACCGGAAAGCGATAGAGCATTCATAAGCGTCTCCAGAGTGAAAACGCTTATGTATCATTGGTGAGGAAGCGGTAACGCGAGAGCAATCACAAAATGTTGTTTTATAAAATATGAAATAAAACATGAAGTTGGAAATATGCTGCGATCAGTGCGCGGCAAGTTCGTAGAAGAATGCAGGGTTATTCTGTTACACGGCCAGCACTTTTGCCGCCAGCCCGGTGGGATTGCGGCGCTTAGCTTCCCAGCTTTTAATGGTATCAACACTGGTACCTAACGCTTTGGCCATCTCTGCCTGGGAGACGTTAAGTTACTCTCTTATGGACCGGACATCAGCAATTTCATACCGCGTAGTGCGAGCCGGTTTTTTAACGCCGTTTTTGATGTCTACGGCCTCTTGCAGAGAGGTTTTAAGTTCGTCAAAGAAATTCATATTGCACCTCATCTTCAGCCATTTAATCAGCTTTTTAAGCCCGGCTTTCTCTGCGTCAGTCAGACTGTCTTTAATAATTTTCGGATAAGCCATCACCAGCCAGATGATCTCTTCCGTCGCCAGGAAGTACATCACCCGTGCGCTACTGCTTTTCCCTGGGAGTCCGTTGCCATCCTGATTTTTCGTAGCCTGCTGCTCCTCTCGCAGCAGGAGAGGAGCAGCGGGAAAGAAAAATCTTAGTCGAGATCCGCCCCGTTACTGGCAATCACTTTCTTATACCACCAGAACGATTTTTTACGCGTGCGCGCAAGGCTGCCGTTGCCTGCGTCGTCGCGGTCCACGTAGATAAAGCCGTAGCGTTTGCTCATCTCGCCGGTTGAAGCGGCGACCAGATCGATACAGCCCCAGCTGGTATAGCCGATGACCGGAATACCGTCGGCAATCGCATCGCCCATCGCGCGGATATGCTCGCGCAGATAGCTGATGCGGTAGTCGTCATTAATCTCGCCGCGGACGTTAAACTCGTCCTTCGCGCCCAGGCCGTTTTCCACCAGGAACAGGGGTTTCTGGTAGCGGTCGTACATCATGTTCATGGTGATGCGCAGGCCCAGCGGATCGATACCCCAACCCCATTCGCTTACCTCAATATGTGGGTTGCGCAGGGACTTCACGATATTGGCGGCGCTGGTGTTGGAGGCGTTCATATCCGCCGAGGCGCAGCGGGAGGCATAGTAGCTGAAGGAGACGAAGTCGACCGCGTGTTTCAGAATCGTATCATCACCCGGCTCCATTGCCACGGTAACACCTTTTTCGCGGAAGACGCGGGCAGCCCACACCGGGTACGCGCCGCGAGCCTGAACGTCAATAAAGAACAGGTTTTCGCGATCTTTCTCCAGCGCGGTCCAGACATCTTCCGGCTTGCAGGAGTAAGGGTAAAAGTTACCGCCTGCCAGCATACAGCCGACCTGGTTCTCCGGGTTGACCTCATGGGCTATTTGGGTGGCCAGCGCGCTGGCCACCAGCTCGTGGTGTGCGGCCTGGTATTTCACTTGCTCATGATTTTCACCTTCTTCAAACACCAGCCCGGCGCCGGAGAAGGGGCTGTGGAGCATGATGTTGATTTCATTGAAGGTCAGCCAGTATTTCACCAGACCATCAAAGGCTTCAAAACAGGTGCGGGCGTAGCGGGCGAAGAAATCGACCATTTTACGGTTACGCCAGGAGCCATACTCCGTTACCAGATGCATTGGCACGTCGAAGTGGCAGAGCGTGACCAGCGGCTCGATACCGTGCTTTTTGCACTCTTCAAATACCGAACGGTAGAAGGCGATACCTTCCGCATTCGGCGTTAGCTCGTCACCGTTCGGGTAGAGGCGGCTCCAGGCAATCGAGGTGCGAAATACGCTAAAGCCCATCTCCGCCATCAGGGCAATATCTTCTTTGTAGCGATGATAGAAATCGATCGCCTGATGGCTGGGGTAGAACTCATCCTCGCGCAGGGCACAGCGCTTTTGCTGGCCAATTTTCACCGCCAGGCGGTTCTCACCGTGGGGGATCATATCGACGGTGGTCAGTCCTTTACCGCCCTCGCGGAAGGCGCCTTCCGACTGGTTGGCGGCCAGTGCGCCGCCCCATAAAAATCCTTCTGGAAATACAGACATGCGTTTCCTCGCTGTGGTCATCAAACTCGTGCTTCTGTAACGGTGCTCGGCGTAGCAGCCTGCAGCTTGCGGGCTTTTTCGGCCTCGTCTTCCACCGGAATATCTTCAAATCCGAGCACTAGGGTCAGGACAAAGGACAGAACGACCGCCAGTGCCATCACGCCAAATACCCAGGCTATGGTCATCGGATTTGCCGGGTCGAAGAACTGAACGCTGGTAAACAGGCCCGGTGCCGCCATCGAATGGCTGGCCAACCCGGCGATACCGGCAACCGCGCCGCAGATAAAGCCGCTGATCAGGCTGGCGATAAGCGGACGTTTCAGACGCACCGCCACGCCGTACAGCGCCGGTTCTGAAATACCCGCCAGAATGGCTGATGCGGCCGCTGCCATCGCCGTCTGGCGCAGCTCAGGGTTTTTCGTTTTCCACGCCACCGCCAGAGAAGAGCCACCGAGGGACAGGTTAGCGCCAATTTCTGACGGCATAACCATCCCTTCTTTGCCGGTTTCGGCGATGGTCTGAATAATGGTCGGGGTAAAGACGCGGTGCATCCCGGTCATCACCAGCAGCGGCCACAGGGCACCCATAATGGCGACTGACAGCCAGCCCAGATAATCATGAATGGTATACACCAGTGCGGAGATGGCGCTACCGATCCAGATCCCAATCGGGCCAATCAGCATAATCGCCAGCGGGGCGGCGATCAGCACGATCAGCATCGGCTTAAGGAAGTTTTTGGTGACTGCCGGGGTGATACGATCCACCCAGCGCTCGATATATGACAGACACCAGGTCATGACCAGCGCCGGGATCACCGTATAGGTGTATTTAACCGCGGTCACTGGCACCAGGGCGAACTCGACGACCTGGCCCTGCGCGGCTTTCGTCATCAGGTCGATAAAGCTCGGGTGGACCAGCACGCCTGCAATGGCAATCGCCAGCGACATATTGGTTTTAAATTTAACCGCGGCAGAGGCAGCCACCATCAGTGGCAGGAAGAAGAAGGCACCGTCGCCGATTACCGTCAGGATCACGAGGGTGGAAGAGCCTTTCTCCAGCGCGCCGCTCATCTCGAGGATCATCGCCAGCAACTTGATCATCGAACCGCCGATAATCGCCGGGATCAGCGGGGACATGGTGCCGATCAGCGCGTCGAGGATCCCGGCACCGATATGCTTCAGGGTTAGCTTCTGCTTACCCGTTGGCTGGGCGGGTTGCATATTATCCGGCAGCAAACTGACCACTTCACGGAAAGCGTGGGACACCGTGTTGCCGATAATCACCTGGCACTGGGTCTCGTTGCGTACAACGCCCATCACGCCGCTGATGCCCTTAAGCGTCGCCGTATCCACCTGATTTTCATCTTTCACCACAAAACGCAGACGCGTCATACAGTGGGTGACTGCTGCAATATTATCCGCGCCGCCGAGGGCTGAGACCACGTCGTAGGCTAACGCCGCATAGTTCTTAGACATAGGATTCTTATCCTGATTTATCAATAAGATGTTTTTTTATCCGTGCCGAATATGGACATCAGCACTGATGAAACTTTGTATGGGGAACCGGTTCCACAAAAGCATGATGAGTTTCATATTTCGAAACAAGATACAAAATGGATGATTTTTGATATTCGTGATGATGATCACCAAAAGGTGTCTAGTCATCGCTATTTGCTGCGTATCGGGTGGCTGAAAATCGCCGGAGGCTGAAGTACACTGCTGCACATCTTTTTCAGACGAGCAGGCAAATATGGCAACGATGCTGGAGGTAGCAAAGCGGGCAGGGGTGTCGAAGACCACCGTATCCCGCGTGCTGTCAGGGAATGGCTACGTTAGCCAGGAAGCCAGAGCGCGGGTGGCCCAGGCTATCGCAGAGAGCGGCTACCGGCCGAATTTGCTGGCGCGTAATCTGGCGACCAAAAAGAGCCAGACTCTCGGGCTGGTGGTGACCAACACCCTCTATCACGGGGTCTATTTTAGCGAGCTGCTCTCCCACGCGGCCAGAATGACCGAAGATCAGGGGCGGCGGCTGATCCTCGCTGACGGCAAGCACAGCGCGGACGAAGAGCGTGAGGCGATTCGGTATCTGCTCGATTTACGCTGCGACGCGATCATTATCTACCCGCGCTTTCTGAGCGTTGAAGAGATGGATGAGATTATCGAAAGCCACGCTCAGCCGATTATGGTCCTCAACCGCCGTCTGCGGAAAAACAGCAGCCACTGTGTTTACTCCGACCAGCAGGCCTCCAGTCTGACGGCGGTGACGCAACTGATTGAACTGGGCCATCGGGATATCGCATTTATTACCGGTTCGCTGGATTCTCCTACCGGCGCCGAGCGTCTCTCCGGCTACAGGGATGCGCTGTCGCGGCACGCGATTCCACTGCGTGAGGCGTTGATTGTCAAAGGGAAATGGACCGCTGCCAGCGGAGCCGAAGGCGTGCAGCAGCTGTTAGCCGGCGGCAATTCCTTTAGCGCGCTGGTGGCCAGCAACGATGATATGGCGATAGGGGCGATTAAACAGTTGCATCTGCAGGGGATTAACGTGCCGGAGCAGGTGTCGGTGATTGGTTTTGACGATGTGGCTCTGGCCCCCTGGATGGTGCCTGCGCTCTCCAGCGTCAGAGTGCCGGTAACAGAGATGGTGAAAGAGGCCATTAACCGGCTGATTTTTATGCTTGATGGTGGCGATTTCACCAGCCAGTCGGCCTTTCCCGGCGAGTTGATTCGCCGGGAGTCGGTCATTAACGGCCCGACGATCTGAGCTCTTAGCCTGCCGACAGGGATTTCAGCAGACCAAAGGCCTCCGGCATCCGCGCTTCGCTGACCGCAAAGGCACGCAGCGCACCTGTGGCATCAGAGCCGCGGGCCACCATCCCTTCTGCATCGGCGGTAATGTGCCATTGCAAATCGCGACAGCGGGTTTCACCTGCCAGCTGCATCGGCAGCGCCGGGGTTTTAATCTTCACCAGCATCGGCGGGAGATGCACCGGCGTGGCATTGCCGAGGAGGCTTTTCGCCAGCGCCATGGCGCTGAGCTGAATGGGCTGCAGATAGGGCATCAGCTGGCCGTCGATTTCCGCGCAGTCGCCCAGCGCCCAGATATCCGGCTGGCTGGTTTGCAGGCTGCGATCCACCTTCACCCCACGATTTACCTCTGCACCGGCATAGCGTGCCAGAGTGGTTTCCGGGCGCAGTCCGGCAGCCACCACCACCACATCGGCGTCCACCGTACGCTGACGATCGAAGCTCGCGCGGACCTCGTTGCCCTGCTGTTCAAGCGACTGCAGCTGCGAGTTCAGCAGCAGATGCACCCCCATCTCCGTCATTTTATGCTGCAGACGGCTGCTGACGTCCGGCGGCAGCAGCGAGGCCAGCACGCTGGCGGCGCTATCGACTACCGTGACCGCTTTGCCGGCGCGGCAAAAGTCCATCGCCAGTTCGCAGCCAATTAAGCCTCCGCCGACAATCAGCACCCGCTGCGCGTCGCGAAGCCGGGCTTCGCAGGCGCGATACTCCTGCTGGCCGTTGAGGGTCAGCATCAGTTCGTGACCGGGCATCGGCGGCACGGCGCTGCTGGCACCGGTTGCCAGCACCAGCTTGTCATAGTGCCACAGTTGATCGGCGCTGCTGACCGTATGCGCCTGTGCATCGATAGCCGTAATGCGGGTGTTGGGGAACAGGCTGAGCTGATACTGTTCGGCAAAATCACCCGCCGTCTGACGGGTCATCTCATCGGCAGCCTGGCCCTGGCTGATCACATGGCTCAGATCCGGTTTGTTGTACTCATCCATACTGTCGGCCGCAATCAGGGTCAGGGGGATATCAGCATTCTGCTTGCGGAGATTTTTCACCAGCTGGCGGGCGGCAAAGCCCGAGCCAATAATCAGGATGCCGCTGCTCATTTTGCCTCCGTTGCCAGTTCATCAAAGACATCTTTGCCGAGGGAGCATTCCGGGCACAGGAAGGTATCCGGGATGTTGCGCCACGGCGTACCCGGTGCCACGTCCTGCATCGGTTCGCCTTTTGCCGGGTCATAAATCCACTGGCAGACGCTGCATTGCATAGAAGGGCCGAGGTCAACTGCGGCGGCCGCAGCACAAGCGCAGGCGTCTTCTGCCGGTGCTGTCTGTGTCGTGCTCTCCGGCAGAGGAGCGAGCGCCCACTGACGGGCAATCTCCCGTCCGTGCTGGCGACAAACTTCCAGCGCAACCAGATCGGGGCGCCATTTTGTCTTCAGGCTCAGGGACATTTCGAAACCGGCATCCTGCAGACGGGTTGAGAGACGGTCTACCGCGCCGCCGCTCCAGCCGTGGGAACCAAAGGCGCTGGCGCGTTTATTGCGCAAGCGCAGGCCGGTCATCTCTTCCACCAGTCCGGCGATTTTCGGCATCATCACGTTGTTCATGGTCGCGGTGCCGACCAGCGCCCCCTTAGAGCGGAAGATGTTGGTTAAGATCTCGTTTTTATCGCTGCGCGCCACGTTAAAAATTTTCACCGCCACGTTGGGATCAACTTCGTTGATGCCCTGGGCGATGGCGTCGGCCATCATGCGGGTATTGTTGGACATGGTGTCGTAGAAAATGGTAATGCGATCTTCCTGATAATCCGCCGCCCATTTCAGGTACAGCTCGACGATCTGCGTCGGGTTATCACGCCAGACCACGCCGTGGGAGGTGGCAATCATATCGACGGGCAGATTAAAACCGAGGATCTCCGTAATTTTCGGCGTCACCAGGCGGCTGAACGGGGTCAGGATATTGGCGTAGTAGCGCTGGCACTGCTCAAACAGCTCAGTCTGGTCCACTTCATCGTTAAATAGGCGCTCGTCGCAGTAGTGCTGACCGAAGGCGTCATTGCTGAACAGCACGGCGTCACCGGTCATGTAGGCCATCATGCTGTCCGGCCAGTGCAGCATCGGGGTTTCGACGAAGATCAGCTGCTTACCGTTGCCCAGATCCAGGGTGTCGCCGGTTTTCACCACGTGGAAATCCCACTCGGGATGATGGTGGTGGCCGTTAATGGAGTCAATGGCGTTGGCGGTGCAGTAGATTGGCGTGTCCGGGATGCAGGACATCAGTTCGGTCAGCGCTCCGGCATGGTCCTCTTCCGCGTGGTTAATCACGATATAGTCGATATCCGCCAGATCGATTTCGCTCCGCAGATTCTGCAGAAACTCGCGGCTGAATTTATGATCGACCGTATCGATCAGGACATTTTTTTCTTCACGGATAAGATAGCTGTTGTAGCTGCTGCCACGCAGGGTTTTATATTCGGTACCGTGAAAATCGCGTACTTCCCAGTCACGTTGTCCTACCCAATGAATGTTGTTTTTTACCAGAATAGACATAGCCACCTCAGACAAGTAATAGTGTTTTTCAAAACAGGATGGCTGTCTATGATCAAGTTGCATGCCAACTTTTTAACGTATTGATATTTATGTTTTTATGTCTTTTTGCTGCGAATTGAAATGTCAAAATGACTATGCCTGATGGTGTCAATATGACATTATCCATAGTCAAAATGACAATGGAGAGTAGTGATGAGTTTTTCTACCGACGTGCTGGCACGAATTGCCATTGAATTGCAGCGGGGAATTGGCCATCAGGACCGCTTTCAGCGGCTTATCGCCACCCTGCGTGAGCTGCTGGCCTGTGACGCCTCGGCGCTGCTGCGCTACGAGGCCCGGCAGTTTATTCCGCTGGCGATCGACGGTCTGGCTCAGGATGTGCTGGGGCGGCGTTTCACCCTTGAAGGGCACCCGCGGCTTGAGGCAATCGCCCGCGCCGGGGACGTGGTTCGCTTTCCTGCCGACAGTGATTTACCTGATCCTTATGATGGTCTGATCCCCGGGCAGGAGAGTCTGAAAGTCCATGCCTGTGTGGGATTGCCGCTATTTGCCGGGCAAAATCTGATCGGCGCGCTGACCCTCGACGGCATGTCTCCGGACCAGTTTGACGCGTTTAGCGACGAGGAGCTGAGGCTGATTGCCGCGCTGGCGGCGGGCGCGCTAAACAATGCCCTGTTAATTGAACAGCTGGAAAGCCAGAACGCGCTTCCCGGCGCGGGGGCTGCCTTTGAGCAGGCACCCACGGCGCAGATGATCGGCCTGTCGCCGGGCATGATGCAGCTGAAAAAAGAGATAGACATTGTTGCCGCCTCAGAGCTTAACGTGCTGATTAGCGGTGAAACCGGTACCGGTAAAGAGCTGGTGGCGAAGGCTTTTCATATTGCGTCCCCGCGGGCATCGCATCCTCTGGTCTACCTTAACTGTGCCGCCCTGCCGGAAAGCGTGGCGGAGAGTGAACTCTTTGGCCATGTGAAAGGGGCGTTTACCGGGGCTATCAGCAACCGGCAGGGGAAATTTGAAACCGCCGATAACGGTACCCTTTTTCTGGATGAAATTGGCGAACTGTCGCTGGCGCTGCAGGCCAAGCTGCTGCGGGTCCTGCAGTACGGGGATATCCAGCGGGTCGGGGATGACAGCAGCCTGCGGGTTGACGTGCGCGTGCTGGCGGCGACTAACCGCGATCTGCGCCAGGAAGTGCTGGACGGACGCTTTCGCGCTGACCTTTTCCATCGTCTGAGCGTTTTTCCCCTGTCGGTTCCGCCTCTGCGCGAGCGCGGCGAGGATGTGGTGTTGCTGGCGGGGTATTTCTGCGAGCAGAGCCGCCTGCGGGCAGGGTTAGGGCGGGTGGTCTTAAGCCCGGGCGCGCGGGCGCAGCTGCTGCGTTATAGCTGGCCTGGTAACGTGCGCGAGCTGGAACACGCCATCTACCGTGCGGTAGTCCTGGCGCGCGCCGCGCGCGCGGGTGATGAAGTGGTGCTGGAGGCGCAGCACTTTACCTTTAGCGAGGATGCTGCGTCGCCGCTCGCTCAGCAGGCTGCGACAGCGCCTGTGATTTACAATCTGCGGGAGGCGACGGATGCCTTTCAGTGCGAGCTGATCGCCCGCGTGTTGGCGGAAAACGGCCACAACTGGGCGGCCAGCGCCAGAGCGCTGCAGACGGACGTCGGTAATCTGCACCGGCTGGCAAAACGGCTTGGACTAAAAAACACGACCTAAAATCGGTGGGTTTCACGCTATTGCGCTTCCTTGAGGCCGTGTAGATGTTTTACGATATCTGCCTTTGCCGCAATTCGTTGAGTGGATTTTCTATGTCTAAGCGTCGTTATATCGCGTTTCTGCCTTTTTTAGCGCTGCTGGCGGCCTGCAGTAGCAAACCGCAAACTCAGGCGGCAACGCCTGCCGCGACCGTACCTTCCGGTGGTTTTCTGCTTCAGCCGCAGCACGATGTAACGATGCCAGGCGGCGATTTCGCCGGTAACCCGGAAGCGGAAAAATTTATTGAGCGGATGGTGAGTAAGCATGGCTTTGACCGGGGTCAGCTGCATGAAATTTTATCCCAGGCCAAACGTCTGGATTACGTTCTGCGTCTGATGGACAGACAGGCTCCGTCGCGGACCACCCAGCCGCCTTCAGGACCCAACGGTGCATGGCTGCGCTATCGCAAGCAGTTTATTACGCCGGACAATGTCCAGAACGGCGTTGCCTTCTGGAACCAGTATGAAGATGCCTTGACCCGCGCCTGGCTGGTGTACGGCGTGCCGCCGGAAATTATCGTCGGCATTATCGGGGTGGAAACGCGCTGGGGCCGCATTATGGGGAAAACCCGTATTCTTGATGCGCTGGCCACGCTCTCCTTCGAATATCCGCGTCGGGCAGAGTATTTCTCCGGCGAGCTGGAAACCTTCCTGCTGATGGCCCGCGATGAGCAGGACGATCCGCTGAATCTAAAAGGCTCCTTTGCCGGAGCGATGGGCTACGGTCAGTTTATGCCGTCATCCTACAAACAGCATGCGGTCGACTTTAACGGCGACGGGCATATTAATCTCTGGGATCCAGAAGATGCCATCGGCAGCGTAGCGAACTACTTTAAAGCCCACGGCTGGTCGAAGGGCAAGCCGGTCGCGGTTCAGGCCAACGGCCAGGCTGTTGGCCTGGCGAACGGTTTTAAAACCCAATACAGCCCGGCGCAGCTGACTGCCGCCGGTCTGACACCGCAGCAGCCGCTGGGTAATCCGGACCAGGTGAGCCTGCTGCGGCTGGATGTCGGCACCGGTTACGAGTACTGGTACGGCTTACCGAACTTCTACACCATCACCCGCTATAACCACAGTACCCACTATGCAATGGCGGTGTGGCAACTGGGCGAAGCCGTCGCCCTGGCCCGCGCGCAGCAGTAACGCTCTCTTCCCCTCCCGGTCGCGGGAGGGGTTCCACGAAACATTTTGTCGCACTCCATTTTCGCGCGCGCGTTTACATCACTCGTTGCACTGATTATTGTTACGTTATAACGTTTAATATGGTGTTCCAATGTCTCCTTCTCTGTTTTCACTCTCTGCGCTGGCACGTGTGCTTTTGGCCAGCGTGCTTCTTATTGTGCTAGCGCTGGCGATTCGCTGGGCGGTGGCACTGCCATGATCGAACTGCAACAGCTGGTGGCGGGCTATAGCGGCCAGCCGATTACGCCGGTGCTCAATGGCCGGATTAACGCGGGCAGCATGGTGGCCATTACCGGCGCTAACGGCTGCGGTAAATCGACGTTGCTGAAAACGCTCGCCGGTTTTACTCCGCCTGTAAGCGGTGGCCTCTGCTGGTCCGGGAAACGACCTGTGATTGGCTGGCTGGCCCAGCGACACGCGATGGAGGCCCAGTTTCCGGTCACCGTGCAGGATGTGGTGAGTATGGGCGGCTGGCCGGGGATTTCCCTGCTTCGCGGTTTTAATCGCGCCATGCGCCAGCGCGTTGAATCGGCGCTGGACCGCGTCGGGCTGCTGGCGCTGGCGGGTTGCACTATTGATGAGCTCTCGGGTGGCCAGTTTCAGCGGATGCTCTTTGCCCGCGTGCTGCTTCAGCAGGCGCCGCTGGTGATGCTTGATGAGCCCTTTACCGGCGTTGATGAGGCAACCTGCGAAGTGCTGATGGCGTTGATGCTCGAGATGCATCGCCAGGGGCAAACTCTGCTGACGGTGCTTCACGACAGCCAGCGGGTAGAACGGCATTTTCCTCAGGTGATGCGCCTGGATAGCGTTTCCAGCGAGATAACCCAGGTGGTGCAGGCATGATCTGGCAGCTCTTTTTCCAGCCGTTTATTGAGTTTGGTTTTATGCGTCGGGCGCTGGTGGTCTGCCTGGCGCTTTCCGTCAGCACGACCGCGCTGGGCGTCTTTTTACAGCTGCGGCGGATGAGCCTGATGGGGGATGCCCTGTCTCACGCCATTCTTCCCGGTGTGGCCGTGGGCTATCTGCTGAGTGGTATGTCTCTGCTGGCGATGAGTATCGGCGGCTTTATCGCCGGGATCCTGGTGGCGCTGGTGGCAGGGTTGGTTAGCCGCCGTACGCCGCTAAAAGAGGATGCCAGCTTTGCCGGCTTCTATCTTGGATCGCTGGCGCTGGGCGTCACGCTGGTCTCCCTGCGCGGCTCCAGCGTCGATCTGTTGCATTTACTGTTTGGCTCCATTCTGGCGGTGGACAGCGATGCTGCCGTCTTTGTGATCGGCGTGGCCGGTCTGACGCTGCTGCTGCTGGCGCTGTTTTATCGCGGGCTGGTCAGTGAAGCCTTCGACAGCGCCTGGCTGCAGGTTAACGCCTGCTGGCTGCCCTCTCTGCTGCACGGGCTTTTTCTGGCGCTGCTGGTGCTGAACCTGGTCGCCGGTTTTCAGGTGCTGGGCACCCTGATGACCGTTGGCGTGATGATGCTGCCCGCCGTGGCGGCACACTGCTGGGCACGCACGCTGCCGGGGCTGCTTTTGCTGGCCGGATGCAGCGGCGTTATCTGCGCCTGGATGGGGCTTAGTCTCTCCTGGTCGGCAGGACTCCCTGCCGGTCCCTCCATTGTATTGACGGCGAGCGGGCTGTTTCTGTTTTCGATTTTATTTGGCACGCGCAGCAGGCTGGCAGATAGCCTGCGGGCGCTTTTTAAGTAGCAAGGAGAAACGATGAAACGTAGTGGTGTCATTATCGCGCTGGCGTTTAGCCTGCTGGCGCAACAGGCGTCGGCGAAGACGCTGAATGTGGTAACCAGCTTCTCTATTCTGGGCGACATAGTGCAGGAAGTGGGTGGCGAACATGTGAAGGTGACGACCCTGGTCGGCCCGGATGGCGATCCGCACACCTTTGAACCGTCAGTGAAAGACAGTGCGGCCCTGAGCAAAGCGGACGTGGTCGTGGTTAACGGCCTGGGCCTCGAAGGCTGGCTCGATCGTCTGGTGAAAGCGTCCGGTTTTAAAGGGACGCTGGTGGTAGCTTCCGAAGGCGTGAAAACCCATACGCTCGATGAAGATGGCAAGATGATCACCGATCCCCATGCGTGGAACAGCGCGGCTAACGGGGCGCGCTATGCGCAGAATATCCTTAATGGGCTGGTGAAAGCCGCTCCGCAGGATAGCGCTGCGCTGAACGCGTCGGGGCAGGATTATATTGCCAGTCTGAAACAGCTGGATAGCCAGGCGAAAGCGCGCTTTAGCGCGATTCCGCAGGCAAAACGTAAAGTGCTGACCAGCCATGATGCATTTGGCTACTTTGGCCGCGCCTATGGCGTGACCTTTCTGGCGCCACAGGGGCTGTCATCGGAAAGCGAAGCCAGCGCGGCTGACGTGGCGGCGTTGATCCGTCAGATCAAAGCCGACGGCGTCGATATCTGGTTTATGGAAAACCAGCTCGACCCACGTCTGGTGAAGCAGATCGCCAGCGCCACGGGCGCGAAGCTAGGCGGCGAACTCTATCCTGAATCCCTCTCCGCAAAAGGCGGCGTTGCCGATACCTATCTAAAAGCGATGCAGCATAACGTTGATACCATCGCCAATAGCATGAAATAGCCGGCGCAGACCTGCTGCACTAAGGCTGGCGCTCGCCGGCCTTTTTTTCTGAAGACGCCTCGTAAATTCACAACCTCATCCCCACCTTTAGCGGGAAAGTGCTATCTTGTGCGACAGCATTTTTCCGGCAGAAGAGGACATGATGACGGACAGTGAATTGATGCAGCTTAGCGAGCAAATCGGGCTGGCCCTGAAGCAGCAAGGCGCCACGCTGACGACGGCAGAATCCTGCACCGGTGGCTGGATAGCCAAGGTAATTACTGATATTGCTGGCAGCTCCGCTTGGTTTGAACGCAGCTTTATTACCTACAGTAACGAAGCCAAAGAGCAGATGGTCGGGGTGCGCGGCGAGACGTTGGCACAGCACGGCGCGGTCAGTGAACCGGTGGTGGTGGAGATGGCAATCGGCGCGCTGAAGGCGGCGCGGGCGGGCTATGCTATCTCCGTCAGCGGCATCGCCGGGCCGGACGGCGGCAGCGAAAGCAAGCCGGTCGGAACGGTCTGGTTCGCTATCGCCAGTGCGGCGGGCGAGGGAATTACCCGCTGTGAATGCTTCCATGGTGACCGTGAATCGGTGCGCCGACAGGCGACGGCGTACGCATTACATACGATGTGGCAACAATTTCTACAAAACACTTGATACTGTATGATTGTACAGTATAATTGCCGCAACAGAACAGAAATCAACGGTGGGGCGCTGCGGTGCTTTACCCGGCATGACAGGAGTAATAATGGCTATCGACGAGAACAAACAGAAAGCGTTGGCGGCAGCACTGGGCCAGATCGAGAAACAATTCGGTAAAGGCTCCATTATGCGCCTGGGTGAAGACCGTTCCATGGATGTGGAAACCATCTCCACCGGTTCGCTTTCACTGGATATCGCGCTGGGTGCTGGCGGTCTGCCAATGGGCCGTGTCGTAGAAATCTACGGCCCGGAATCCTCCGGTAAAACGACCCTGACCCTGCAGGTTGTCGCCGCTGCACAGCGCGAAGGTAAAACCTGTGCGTTTATCGACGCAGAACACGCGCTGGACCCGGTCTATGCTCGCAAGCTGGGCGTTGATATCGATAACCTGCTGTGTTCTCAGCCGGATACCGGCGAACAGGCGCTGGAAATCTGTGATGCGCTGGCGCGTTCCGGTGCGGTTGACGTTATCGTTGTCGACTCCGTGGCGGCGTTGACGCCGAAAGCGGAAATCGAAGGCGAAATCGGTGACTCTCATATGGGCCTGGCGGCGCGTATGATGAGCCAGGCGATGCGTAAGCTGGCCGGTAACCTGAAACAGTCCAATACGCTGCTGATCTTCATCAACCAGATCCGTATGAAAATTGGTGTGATGTTCGGTAACCCGGAAACCACCACCGGTGGTAACGCGCTGAAGTTCTACGCCTCCGTGCGTCTCGACATTCGTCGTATCGGCGCGGTGAAAGACGGTGAGAACGTTATCGGTAGCGAAACCCGCGTGAAGGTTGTGAAGAACAAGATCGCAGCACCGTTTAAGCAGGCTGAGTTCCAGATCCTCTACGGCGAAGGCATCAACTTCTACGGTGAACTGGTTGACCTGGGCGTGAAAGAGAAGCTGATCGAGAAAGCGGGCGCCTGGTACAGCTACAACGGTGACAAAATTGGTCAGGGTAAAGCGAACGCCATTACCTGGCTGAAAGAGAACCCGGCTGCGGCGAAAGAGATCGAGAAGAAGGTGCGTGAGCTGCTGCTGAGTAACCAGAGCGACAAGCCGGACTTTGCGGTTGACGTCGATGGCGAAAGCATCGAAGAAACCAAAGAAGACTTCTGATCCACGGATCGGATAAACAAGGGCTGCTGATGCGGCCTTTTTTGTTTTTCTATCGACTCACGGGAGAGTGTTATGGGTGAAGCCACGCCTCGCCGTCCGGCTTATGCCCGTTTGCTGGACCGTGCTATCCGTATTCTTGCCGCTCGCGACCACAGTGAACAGGAACTGCGGCGTAAGCTGGTTGCGCCGGTCATGACCAAAAACGGCCCGGAAGCGCTTGAGTTTACGCAAGAGGATCTGGATCGCGTAGTTGCCTGGTGCTTTGAAAGCAACTACCTGGACGATAACCGCTTTGCCGAACGTCTGATTGCCAGCCAGAGTCGCAAAGGATACGGCCCGGCACGTATCCGTCAGACGCTGAGCCAGAAAGGCATTTCACGCCCCGTTGCCGAGCAGCTGATGCGTGAATGTGAGATTGACTGGACAGAGGCTGCTCGTGAGCAGGCGGAACGAAAATATGGCGATCCTTTGCCGACTGAATTTGCCGCGAAGGTGAAGGTGCAGCGTTTTCTGATGTATCGCGGCTATCTGATGGAAGATATACAGGCGATCTTCGCGAAATAATCCTGCAGTGCCGCATGGTGGGCTTCACAAATAGCCTGAAACGGCGCGAATGCGCCTCTTCCCCCGCTATAAACCCCGATTAAGACGCGTAGTAAGCGAATTTTTACCGTCTGAACGCATACGGGATTTTACTTCGCAGTAAAGAAAACTTATCTTATTCCCACTTTTTTCCGTCAGACAGCCCCTCCTTCAGTAAAGGTTGGCATCTGTCTGCGACATTCGTTAGCTTGATTTCAGGATAATTATGAGCAAGAGCACCGCTGAGATCCGTCAGGCGTTTCTCGACTTTTTCCATAGCAAGGGACATCAGGTTGTTGCCAGCAGCTCCCTGGTACCTAACAACGATCCGACTTTGCTGTTTACCAACGCCGGGATGAACCAGTTCAAGGATGTTTTCCTTGGTCTTGATAAGCGTAATTATTCCCGCGCAACCACCTCGCAGCGCTGCGTGCGTGCAGGCGGTAAACATAACGATCTGGAAAACGTCGGTTACACTGCACGCCACCACACCTTCTTTGAAATGCTGGGTAACTTCAGCTTCGGCGACTATTTCAAACACGATGCCATCCAGTACGCATGGGAACTGCTGACCGGTGAAAAATGGTTTGCGCTGCCGAAAGAACGTCTGTGGGTGACCGTTTATGCAACGGATGACGAAGCCTTCGACATCTGGGAAAAAGAAGTGGGTATCCCGCGCGAGCGCATTATCCGTATCGGTGATAATAAAGGCGCCGCTTATGCCTCGGATAACTTCTGGCAGATGGGCGATACTGGCCCTTGTGGCCCGTGCACCGAGATTTTCTACGATCACGGCGATCATGTCTGGGGTGGGCCTCCGGGCAGCCCGGAAGAAGACGGCGATCGCTATATTGAGATCTGGAACATCGTCTTTATGCAGTTCAACCGTCAGGCTGACGGTACCATGGAGCCGCTGCCGAAACCGTCCGTTGATACCGGGATGGGCCTGGAGCGCGTTGCTGCCGTTTTGCAGCATGTAAACTCCAACTACGAAATCGACCTCTTCGCGACGCTGATTAATGAAGTCGCGAAGGTGACCGGTGCGATCGATCTGAGCAGCAAGTCGCTGCGCGTAATTGCGGACCATATCCGCTCCTGCGCCTTCCTGATTGCTGACGGCGTGACGCCGTCCAACGAGAACCGTGGCTACGTACTGCGTCGTATTATTCGTCGTGCTATCCGTCACGGCAATATGCTGGGCGCTAAAGATACCTTCTTCTACAAGCTGGTTGGTCCGCTGGTCAGCGTGATGGGTGCAGCCGGTGACGAGTTGAAACGCCAGCAGGCGCAGGTTGAACAGGTTCTGAAAACTGAAGAAGAGCAGTTTGCCCGTACGCTTGAGCGTGGTCTGGCCCTGCTGGACGAAGAGCTGGGTAAACTGAAAGGCGATACGCTGGACGGTGAAACCGCATTCCGTCTGTATGACACCTACGGCTTCCCGGTCGATCTGACCGCGGACGTGTGCCGTGAGCGCAATCTGAAAGTTGATGAAGCCGGCTTTGAAGCCGCGATGGAAGAGCAGCGCCGTCGCGCACGCGAATCCAGCGGTTTCGGCGCTGACTATAACGCGATGATCCGCGTTGATGGCAGCTCTGAATTTAAAGGCTATGACCACCTTGAACTGAACGGCAAAGTGACCGCGCTGTTTATTGATGGTAAAGCGGTTGAGCAGGTCAATGCAGGACAGGACGCAGTAGTGGTTCTGGATGCGACGCCGTTCTATGCAGAGTCTGGCGGCCAGGTCGGCGATAAAGGCGAGCTGAAAGGCGCGAGCTTTAGCTTCTCCGTTAGCGATACCCAGAAATACGGCCAGGCTATCGGCCATGTCGGCAAGCTGACCACCGGTTCACTGAAAGTGGGCGAAGGTGTACAGGCTCTGGTTGATGAAGCGCGTCGTGAACGTATTCGTCTGAACCACTCCGCGACGCACCTGATGCACGCGGCGCTGCGCCAGGTGCTGGGTACCCACGTAGCGCAGAAAGGCTCCCTGGTTAACGATAAAGCCCTGCGCTTTGACTTCTCGCATTCCGAAGCGATGAAGCCGACAGAAATCCGCGCTGTGGAAGACCTGGTGAACGAGCAGATCCGGCGTAACCTGGCTGTTGAAACTCAGGTGATGGATCTCGACGCGGCGAAAGCGAAGGGCGCAATGGCGCTGTTCGGTGAGAAATATGACGATCGCGTACGCGTTCTGAGCATGGGTGATTTCTCTACCGAGCTCTGTGGTGGTACGCATGCACGTCGTACCGGTGATATTGGTCTGTTCCGCATTGTTTCTGAATCGGGTACTGCTGCGGGCGTTCGCCGTATCGAAGCCGTCACCGGCGAAGGTGCAATTGCCAGCGTACATGCCGATAGCGACCGTCTGCATGATGTCGCGCAGCTGTTGAAGGGCGACAGCCAGAACCTGAGTGAAAAAGTGCGCTCGGTGCTGGAGCGCACTCGCCAGCTGGAAAAAGAGTTGCAGCAACTGAAAGAGCAGGCGGCAGCGCAGGAAAGCGCCAGTCTCTCCGGCAAGGCTATCGATATCAACGGCGTGAAGCTGCTGGTGAGCGAGCTTGCGGGCGTTGAGCCGAAGATGCTGCGCACCATGGTTGACGATCTGAAGAACCAGCTCGGTTCGACGATCGTGGTTCTGGCAACCGTGGCGGATGATAAGGTTTCTCTGATTGCGGGCGTGTCTAAGGACGTTACCGACCGCGTAAAAGCGGGGGAACTGGTAGGTATGGTCGCGAAACAGGTTGGTGGTAACGGCGGTGGGCGTCCGGATATGGCGCAGGCTGGTGGTACCGATGTTGCGGCGTTGCCTGCAGCATTAGCCAGTGTTAAAGCCTGGGTGAGCGCAAAGCTGTAATAATTAAAGCGCTGGAGAACGCCACGGTCCCTGGATCGTGGCGTTCGTATCTGCGCGAACGACAACGCTATATACCCAAAATAATTCGAGTTGCAGGAAGGCAGCGACGCAGTGAATCCCCGGGAGCTTATACCAGTAAGTGACTGGGGTGAGCGAGGAAAGCCAACGCACCTGCAGCTTGAAGTATGCAGGGTATACACAAAGTCAGGTTGAAGTTGTGTAGATCGGCTAAACTTACGTCTATCGGAAGGTTATGCGGTGACAGTTACCACGAGGGTATTGTTATTCTGCACCTTCTGGCGTTATATGATGGATAATGCCGGGATACTGAGAGACCCGACTCTTTATAATCTTTCAAGGAGCAAAGAATGCTGATTCTGACGCGTCGAGTTGGTGAGACCCTTATGATTGGGGATGAAGTCACCGTGACTGTTTTAGGGGTTAAGGGCAACCAGGTTCGCATTGGCGTGAACGCCCCGAAAGAGGTCTCTGTTCACCGCGAAGAAATCTACCAGCGTATCCAGGCTGAAAAATCCCAGCAGTCCAGTTACTAAGGTTCCCGCGTCTCACCGCCCGGTGAGACGCAACATTTCTCTGTCCTCCCCCTGATTCTTTTTTCCGTTTCCGTCTTATTTTCCCCTTTTTGTCTCTTTTTGCGCGCGCTATCTCAGGCGAGGGAAGATTATTTGTCACGGATAAATGGCGTGGAATCAGAGGATTGTCACTGATAAACCGCGCTTTTTGCTGGTTTTGCAAACTAATTGAGCGTGAAGTGTGCAAACGATTAAAGGCCGGGAAAAAGTGTTTGACTTATAAGTACCAGAAAGTAATATGTGCGCCACGCAGCGACGAAGAGCAGATGACAAGTTCTTCGAAGCACTCGCAAGAGGCGTTGTGTGGTGAGGTGGCCGAGAGGCTGAAGGCGCTCCCCTGCTAAGGGAGTATGCGGTCAAAAGCTGCATCCGGGGTTCGAATCCCCGCCTCACCGCCATTTTGCATCCGTAGCTCAGCTGGATAGAGTACTCGGCTACGAACCGAGCGGTCGGAGGTTCGAATCCTCCCGGATGCACCATTTTATGCGAAGTAATAGCAACTCTGCGTAATAAATCAGTTTTCCGATGCATCCATAGCTCAGCTGGATAGAGTACTCGGCTACGAACCGAGCGGTCGGAGGTTCGAATCCTCCTGGATGCACCATCTTACGTTAAGCCAATATCTTTCAAGTTTTCCCCGATGCATCCGTAGCTCAGCTGGATAGAGTACTCGGCTACGAACCGAGCGGTCGGAGGTTCGAATCCTCCCGGATGCACCATCTCTCAAAATCTCCATTCTCTTCAAAACCCATCGATTCTCTTTACCGTCATCAGCGACAAAAAAGCCCGTTTACGCTAAAGTAACCAGCATGTTACCCGGTTTGCGAGGATATGATGTACGAACGTTATGCTGGACTGATTTTCGATATGGATGGCACCATCCTCGATACCGAGCCGACGCACCGTAAAGCGTGGGATGACGTCCTTGGCCGCTATGGCCTGCGCTACGATCTGCAGGCGATGATTGCCCTGAACGGTTCACCGACCTGGCGCATTGCGCAGTCTATTATCGAGCTGAACCAGGCCGACGTCGATCCGCATCTGCTGGCGAATGAGAAAACCGCGCTGGTCAAATCGATGCTGCTGGATACGGTACGTCCGCTGCCGCTTCTCGACGTGGTGAAAGAATGGCATGGCCGTCGCCCGATGTCCGTCGGTACTGGCAGCGAAAGCGCGTTGGCAGAATCCCTGCTGAATCATCTTGGCGTGCGTCAGTACTTCGACGCGGTGGTTGCCGCCGACCACGTTAAAAATCATAAACCGGCTCCCGATACCTTCCTGCTATGCGCAGAACGCATGGGCGTAGAGCCTTCACGCTGCGTGGTGTTTGAAGATGCTGACTTTGGTATTCAGGCGGCGAAGCTTGCCGGTATGGATGCTGTGGACGTGCGTCTATTGTGAGTGACGGGCTGTCGCTATTTTCCCTTTTTATCAGCAGTTTCCTTAGCGCGACCTTATTACCCGGTAATTCGGAGGTCGTGCTGGTTGCGATGCTGCTATCAGGCGTAAGCCAGCCGTGGCTGCTGGTATTAATAGCAACAATGGGTAATAGCGCTGGAGGGGTAACTAACGTTATTCTTGGGCGCCTGTTTCCGCTACGCGAAACCTCGCGCTGGCGGGAAAAAGCGACGGGTTGGCTAAAGCGTTATGGCGCAGCCACACTGTTACTAAGCTGGATGCCTGTTATAGGCGATTTACTGTGTCTGCTGGCGGGATGGATGCGCATCTCGTGGGGGCCGGTACTCTTTTTTTGTGCCCTGGAAAGGCGATACGCTATATCGTCATCGCGGCGGCAACGCTCCAGGGGATGACGTGGTGGCACTAATTGGATTGTTTGAGCGGCCCTCGTGGAACCTCTCTTCATCATCATCAACCATTACAATTATGCTGAATAACATGATTTTGACAGGCGGGAGGTCGATTTGATCCCGGACGTATCACAGGCGCTGGCCTGGCTGGAAAAACACCCTCAGGCCCTTAAAGGGATCCAGCGGGGCCTTGAGCGCGAAACGCTGCGCGTTAATGCAGATGGCACACTGGCAACCACCGGTCACCCGGCGGCGCTGGGTTCGGCATTAACACATCAATGGATCACCACCGACTTTGCTGAGGCGCTGCTGGAGTTTATTACTCCGGTAGATGACGATATCGATCATATGCTGACCTTTATGCGCGATGTGCATCGTCACACCGCGCGTAATCTTGGCGATGAGCGGATGTGGCCGCTGAGTATGCCGTGCTATATCGGGAACGGTCAGGATATCGAGCTGGCGCAGTACGGCACCTCCAATATCGGCCGTCTGAAAACGCTGTACCGTGCCGGGCTGAAAAATCGCTACGGCGCGCTAATGCAGACGATCTCCGGTGTGCACTATAACTTCTCGCTGCCTATGGCGTTCTGGGAAGCGAAATGTGGTGAAACGGATAAAGAGGCTATTTCTGCGGGCTACTTCCGCCTGATCCGCAACTATTACCGCTTTGGCTGGGTGATTCCGTATCTGTTTGGTGCTTCTCCGGCGATTTGCTCCTCATTCCTGCAAGGAAAAGAGAGTGCGCTGCCGTTTGAGAAAACCGACTGCGGTATGTACTACCTGCCCTACGCGACCTCTCTGCGCCTCAGCGATCTCGGCTATACCAATAAATCGCAAAGTAATCTCGGTATTACGTTTAACGATTTAGAGACCTATGTGGCAGGATTAAAACGGGCGATTAAAACCCCGTCTGAAGAGTACGCCAAAATTGGTCTGCAGAAGGACTGTGAGTATCTGCAAATCAACAGCAATATTCTGCAGATTGAGAACGAACTCTACGCGCCTATCCGTCCGAAACGCGTGACCCGCAGCGGTGAAACGCCGTCGGATGCGCTGATGCGTGGCGGCATTGAGTATATTGAAGTTCGCTCGCTGGATATTAACCCGTTCTCACCGATTGGTGTGGACGAGCAGCAGGTACGCTTCCTGGATCTGTTTATGGTTTGGTGCGTGCTGGCAGATGCGCCGGAAATGAGCAGCGATGAGCTGCTCTGTACGCGCACAAACTGGAACCGCGTGATTCTGGAAGGCCGCAAACCGGGGCTGACGCTGGGAATGGGCTGTGAAAGCGCGCAATTCTCGCTGGCGAAGGTCGGTAAAGATCTGTTCAGCGATCTTAGGCGCGTGGCGCAGACGCTGGACGGTATTCACGGCGGTGATGCCTACCAGAAAGTGTGTGATGAACTGGTTGCCAGCTTCGACAATCCGGACTTAACATTCTCAGCGCGTATTTTGCGTTCGATGATTGATAATGGGATTGGCGGCACCGGCAAGGCGCTGGCGAATCAATACCGTGATATGCTGCGGGAAGAGCCGCTGGAGATCCTCAGCGAGGCGGAGTTTAGCGCCGAGCATGATGCATCCCTGACGCGACAGCATCAGCTTGAGGCGGCGGATACCGAGTCGTTTGAAGCGTTGCTGGCAAAACACGCTTAGTGCAAAAGAAAAAGGCCACATTGCTGTGGCCAAAAATTTCATCTCTGAAATCCAGTGATGATGATAACAAATGCGCGTCTTTCATATATTCAGACTTGCGTCAGGCGTAAGAGTTCATTTAATTTTAAAAAATTATGCTATTCGTAATCCTGTGGGGAAAAATCCGGGTGCAGACCCGCTTATCCCACGGTGAGAAGGATAACCGGAGGAGACAAAATGCCGCTGTTAGATAGCTTTACTGTCGATCATACTCGTATGGACGCGCCTGCGGTTCGTGTTGCTAAAACCATGAACACGCCGCACGGCGATACCATCACCGTCTTCGACCTGCGTTTCTGCGTGCCGAACAAAGAAGTGATGTCGGAACGCGGTATCCACACCCTCGAGCACCTTTTCGCGGGCTTTATGCGTGACCACCTGAACGGTAACGGCGTTGAGATTATTGATATCTCCCCGATGGGCTGCCGCACCGGTTTCTATATGAGCCTTATCGGCACGCCTGACGAGCAGCGTGTGGCGGATGCCTGGAAAGCGGCGATGGCCGACGTGCTGAAGGTGAAAGAACAGAACCAGATCCCGGAACTGAACGTTTACCAGTGCGGAACTTACCAGATGCACTCCCTCAGCGAAGCCCAGGATATCGCCCGTGACATCATCGCACGTGGCGTTGGCGTGAACAGCAATGACGAGCTGGCACTGCCGAAAGAGACGCTGCAGGAACTGCATATCTAGTGATAAAACAGGGCAGACGTTACGTCTGCCCTGTCTGCTTTAGGGATTCACTCCCGATATTCGACAACCTGCGCCTCGTCGGGCTGGGGCACTTCCAGCTTACTTGCCATCCTCTGCAATACATTATCCGGCACCACGTCCATCGCCTTTACCCAGCCGAAACGCTCGCTCAGCGCATCTCAGGCTTTATCCTGACTTATCTGCCAGATCGCTCCACGACACCCAGGCAGGTGAAGACGCACTGCGGCTGTGAGTGAAGAAAGGGGCTAATGGCGATGAATTTTTTCCTGGTTCAGAGCAATGGCGTGCCGGTACGGGAAATCGGGGGTAAGTGAAACAAACCTGAGTGAATGGGCTCAGAATCGGTTAAAAAGTGAGTGGGAAATATCGGGGACGGGCGGAGAATACGCTTGTTATAACAAAGTTGCAAAAAAAATGAGGCCCGCAGGCCCCATCATAATTAGTGGGCTCCGCCGCCACCGCTGCCTGCACCGAAAGGTGGTTTGGCGAACCAGACCAGTCCCAGCATAAGTATGAAGATGCCTGCAGAGAACCAGAAAATCTCATTGGCGGAGATAATCAGGCCCTGATTGGTGATCTGCTGGGCAATCCAGCCGGAAGCCTGCTGCTGGCTCATGCCCATATCTTCGAGCTGCTTATAGATTTCCTGCGCGTTCGGATTAAAGGTGTTAACCGACTCGGTAAACTGCGCATGGTGCATCGATTCCCGGTTGGTCCAAAGCGTAGTGGTAATCGAGGTACCGATGGAGCCGGCCAGGGTCCGGGTAAAGTTCGACAGACTTGATGCCGCCGCCAGACGTTCCGACGGCAGGCCGGATAGCGTAATGGTGGTCAAGGGCATAAAGAAGCAGGCTACCGCGAAGCCCTGGATAAACTGTGGCCACGCCGAGGCGCCAAAGTCCATTCCGGGTTCGAAGGTATAGGCACGCCAGTAGAAACATACGGCATACATGATAAAGCTGAAGGTCACCAGCCGACGCATATCCAGCTTATGGGCAAAGCGGCCGATAATTGGCGACAGCAGGACAGGAATAAGGCCTACCGGTGCCGACGCCAGACCCGCCCAGGTTGCAGTATAGCCGTAGACCTCCTGCAATAGCTGCGGCAGCAGAACGATGGTGCCGAAGTAGAGCATGTAGGCCAGGCTGATACAGAGGCAGCCAATCGTAAAGTTTCGCGACTTAAACAGGGAGAGGTCGACTATCGGGTTGTCGTCCGTTAGCTCCCAGACAATCAGGAAGCTGATAGCCACCACCGCAACGACGGTCAGCACGATAATTTCGCTGGAGGCGAACCAGTCCAGCTCTTTTCCCCGGTCGAGCATAATCTGCAGGCTGCCGATACCGACCACCAGCAGTGCCAGACCGATACCGTCGATACGACGCTGCTCGGTGCGGGTTTCACGTCCGCGCAGGCTCTGCATTGCCAGCGCCACGACCACAATACCGATCGGCACGTTGATAAAGAAGATCCAACCCCAGTGGTAGTTATCGCTGATATAGCCGCCGAGAATCGGCCCGCAAATCGGCGCGACGATAACTGTCATCGACCATAGCGCCAGCGCGATAGAGCGTTTCGCTGGCGGATAATTACTGAGCAGCAGACTCTGTGAAAGTGGGATCAGCGGCCCGGCAACAATTCCCTGGATGATGCGGAAGAAGATCAGCATCGTCAGGCTGTTGGACATGCCGCAGGCCCAGGACGCAATCGCAAAGGCGACCGTCGACCAGAGGAACAGCTTCACTTCGCCCACACGCTTTGCCAGCCAGCCGGTGATCGGAATGGAGATAGCGTTCGCCACCCCGAACGAGGTGATAACCCAGGTGCCCTGGCTCAGGGATGAGCCAAGGTTACCGGCAATGGTCGGGATGGCGACGTTGGCAATGGTTGAATCCAGTACCTGCATGAACGTCGCCAGCGACAGGGCAATGGTCATGATGACCAGCTGCGCGCCTTCCAGCGGTTTTTGTGGTTGCATTGCGCTCACCTCAGGTTAACCTGCGTTGGCCTGAATAATCTCAGCAATCAGCGTGTTAACCGGATCGAGTTTCACTTCTCTCGCCGAGCTTTCGTAGGCCGGCGCGCTGCGCGTCTGGCTGGCCAGTACCTGACCGTCGCGGTTAGCGGTATCGACTTTCACCAGCGTTGAAAGGCCAATGCGCAACGGATGATCGGCAAGCTGCTTCTCATCCAGCGCGATACGTACCGGCAAACGCTGAACCACTTTGATCCAGTTACCGGTGGCGTTCTGCGCCGGAAGCAGAGAGAAGGCGCTGCCAGTTCCCATATCCAGGCCGACAACTTTACCGGTGTAGGTCACTTCGTCGCCGTAGATATCGCTGACCACGGTGGCTGACTGGCCGATACGCATATGCGCCAGCTGGGTCTCTTTAAAGTTGGCGTCAACCCACAGCTGCGTGGCCGGTACAACCGCCATCAGCGGCGTGGTGGTGCCGATCTGCGCGCCAGGCTGCACGGCGCGGCGTGATACGTAGCCGGTAATCGGACTCACCACTTTGGTGCGCTCCAGCGCCAGCCAGGCGTTGCGCACCTCGGTGGCCGCCTGCTGAACGGCAGGCTGCTGTTCCAACACGGTATCGAGGATCATTGCCTGATTTGCGTTGTACTGTTGAATCGCAACATCCAGCTGGGCCTGCGCACTGGCGACAGCGTCACGGGCGTGCTGCAGCTCTTCACGGCCAATCAGGTTGGCGCTGCCAAGCGGAACACGGCGGTTAAGATCGGTCCGGGCCTGGGAAAGCGCGGTTCTCTGCACCTCGATATTGGCCTGCAGCTGTTTGCTGTTGATCATCTGCTGGCGAGTCTGGCGAACGCTGGAGGCCAGCTCTGTTTTCGCCTTTTCAAACGCCTGCTGTGCGTCTGTCTGGTCAAGCGTGACCAGTACGTCGCCCTGTTTTACAAAGTCGGTATTGTCAGCCCAGACTTTCGTCACGCTGCCGGATACCTGTGCCATGATTTGAACTTGGTTCCCTGCCACGTAAGCATCGTCAGTTTCTTCAAAATGACGCGCTACGATAAACCAATAAATCCCATATGCCACGACAACAATAATAAAGAGCAAGGTCAGCAGGAGAAGGGCGTTCTTGCGTTTGCCTTTCTTGTTGACCGGTTGCTGCGGGGGTTGAGTCTCCGCATTTGTGCTCATGTTATTCTCCACGATCTTATTATTTCACATCGGCTTATGCCGACCTGCTTGTCAGAAAGGCCAGCATTATTATCTGCTGGCCTGTCAGTTTTTTGATGATTCCGGTGAATTGAGCGGTTTGTCGCCTTAACTCATAGCCTCAAGGATCACGCCTTCTTCGTCCATCTGGTCGAGGCGGCTGAGGAGTTTACGCGTAATGTGCTCAAGCTGATCTTTTTCAGAGGTGTTCAGCGCGGACCAAAGCTCATGCAGGCAGCGGTGCTGAGGTGGCAGCACCTGACGCAGAAATTCATGGCCTTTTTCGGTCAGCTGAAGATGCAGGCAGCGGCGATCGTTATCGCTTTCCCGGCGTTCAATCCAGCCGCGTTTTTCCAGCTCGTCGGCGATACGGGTCGCATTAGTACGGGATGAACCCAGAGCGCAGCTCAGTTCGGAAGGCTGAATACTGTGATTTTCCTGGGACTCCAGGGTAATCAACGCCATAAACAAGGTTTCGTTAATCCCCTGAGCTTTCAGCATTTTATTGCGGTTTTCCAGCAGCTTACCCTGCATATGCATACACAGGCGAGTCAGCAGGATTTCCTGGAATGGGAAGTCTTCGTGACGGCTGGCACGAAACTTAAGCATTTGTTCAATGGGTGTAAACGAACTATCCATTTGGGCATGACCTCATTAATTTCAGTCGATATAGTAACGACTGTTACAAATAAAGTAAATGTATTATTAATCTCTGGGGATTTCATTAATCGAAAAGAACAGCGAAAAATTGCAGGCTAAACCATAGCCCAGAACATCGGGATGCGTGGAAACGCGTGTTGATGTCAGGCGTCCTGTGGGCGGTATCGGGCAAGGCTGGAATGGGCATAAGGCGTTGTTAATCTGTTACCTGCAAAATAAACATTGCCGATAACCTTACCAGACCAGGGGGCACCTTAATACCCCGAGGTTGGTCAAAACGGATCAAACGCAGGCTCAGGTTGGCTGACGATGATAGCCTCTCCACCAGACCAGCAGGCCAAGCAGGGATACGATGGCACCGGCCAGACAAACACCTGTCCATCCCGCATGTTGCCAGGCGGAGGCGGAGATCAGCGAGCCGGCGGCACCGCCGATAAAGTAGCTGGTCATATAGCCTGCCGTCAGGCGGTTACGCGCATCAGGCTTCACGTGGTAGATCACTGTCTGGTTGGTGATATGCACGCCCTGCACCGTCAGGTCCAGCACCAAGATACCCACGATCAGGGCGAGTACCGAAGCCTGGCCAAGCCAGATCGCGCCCCACGACAGAAACAGTAACAGCAGGCTTCCCGTGGTGGTCAGATGCGCCTTGCCCTTATCTGCCAATCCGCCCGCAGGACGTGCTCCCAGCGCGCCAGCGGCACCCGCGAGGCCAAAGAGTCCGATAGTGGCATCGGAGAAGTTAAATGGTGGAGAGGCCAGCAGAAAGGCCATCGAGGTCCAGAGAATGCTGAAGTTGGCGAAACTCAGGCAGCCGAGCAGGGCGCGAGTGCGCAGCAGCCGATCGCCGATAAACAGGCTAAATACGGAGGCCAGAAGCTGCGGATAGTTAAGGTGGTTATCCTGCTCGACCTTTGGCAGGCCGCGCCACAGGGCGAGCGCCATGATCACCATCAGCACGGTTGCCACCCAGAATACGGTGCGCCATCCACCGATACCGGCCAGCAGACCCGCTACCGTTCTCGCCAGCAGAATACCCAGCAGCAGGCCGCTCATAATTGTGCCCACGACCTTGCCGCGCTTTTCCGGTGCGGCGAGTGTGGCTGCCAGCGGCACCAGGGTTTGTGCTACCACCGAGAACAAACCGGTCAGCGCGGTGCCAAGCAGAAGCATTCCCAGCGACTGACTGCTGGCGGTAATCAGCAGGCCGACCGCCGAGAGTAACGTCATGGTGACAATCAGCTTCCGGCGCTCAAACATATCGCCGAGCGGTACCAGGAAGAACAGCCCGGCCGCGTAGCCAAGCTGGGCAGAGGTCACGATAAATCCGGCCTGGTTTGGCGAAATGGCGAAGGCGCGGGCGATGGTATCGAGCAGAGGTTGTGCGTAATAGTTGCTGGCGACCGCTAAACCGGTGGCCACGGACATCAGCGCAATCAGCGCCGGGCTAAGCCCTTGAGGAGATTTTGTCATCACTGGAATTCGTTAGTTGAGTCATTATTTTACCAGTGGCAATAATAACCGGGGAATGTAAATGAGGAAGGACTGTTGCTTGTCGGTATGTGCGGTGTTGTCCCCCTCTCGCGGGTGGGAGAGGGGGACGTTGGGTATTACTTCTGCGCGGCCAGCGCCTCTTTTACCCAGCCGTCAAACTGCTGCTGGTGGGCTTTGATCCAGCCATCAACGTGACCCTGGATATCGGCTTCAGAGGATTTACCGTCATGCATCATGGCGTTCTGGGCGTTGATGTCCGCCAGCGGCAGCTTCATCAGCGAGAACAATTTCGCCGCAGCCGGGTTTTTCTCGGCCCAGGCTTTATTGGCGACGATATGCATGGTGTTCACCGGGAAGCCATAGTTCATACCATTCGGCAGTTTAGTGTCGATATCTTTCTGCTCGCCTGGCAGGGAAGAGTGCGGCACCTGCAGCCAGACAACATCTTTACCTGGTTTTAGCACGTCGCTCACCCAGTACGGTGTCCAGGTGTAGTAGATAACCGGCTTACCCTCTTTAAAGCGGGCGATGGTATCGGCCATCATCGCCGCATAGTTGCCCTGGTTATGTACCACGGTGTTGCTCAGACCGTAGGCGTCAATCTGATGATTGATGACCGCCTCGCAGCCCCAGCCAGGCGTACAGCCTGTGAGGTCGGCTTTACCGTCGCCGTTAGTATCGAACAATTTGGCGATCTTCGGATCTTTAAGCTGCTCAATATTGGTGATTTTATACTGGTCAGCTGTTTTCTTATCGATCAGATAACCCTGAGCGGCACCGGATACGAAGGTCCCCTGACGATAGAATTTATTGTCTCCGCCGGCGGCTGCATACATATCATCATGCAGCGGCTTCCAGTTTACGGCGGTAAAGGTGGCATCGCCTGACGCGATTGAGGTGTAGCCCACGTTGTAGTCAACCTCGCTCGGTTTATTGACGGTGTAGCCGAGTTTTTCCAGCGCGCGGCTAACCAGCAGGCTCTGAAAGGTCTCTTCGGAGATGGTGCTCTGAACCGGCTGAACGGTAATGCCTTTACCTGGCAGGTCTGCAGCAAAAGTGCTGGTAGAGACAAGGGTGGCAAACGCTGTGGCAAAAAGTACGCTATGTCGCATCGTTGTTCCTTCTTCTTTATTGACGGGTCGCTGTGTCCCGGCGATGACGTACCGCCGGGATGACAGGATTACTTGATGAATGGACGGGTCAGCAGACCCAGCGGGCCGGTGGTGTACCAGCGGCGGTTGCCGCGACTGCGGGAGTCGCGACCGACAGCCTGCGTCAGGCGGTCGAGAATAATGGCGAGGATAACGATCCCCACACCGCCGACGGTTGCCAGTCCCATATCGAGGCGGCCAATACCGCGCAGTACCATCTGGCCAAGCCCACCGACGGCGATCATTGACGCGATCACCACCATGGAGAGGGCCAGCATCAGCGTCTGGTTGACGCCTGCCATAATGGTCGGCATGGCCAGCGGTAACTGGACTTTAAACAGCATCTGTCGCGGGCTTGCGCCGAACGAACGGGATGCCTCAATCAAATCTGCAGGAACCTGATTTATCCCAAGGATCGTCAGGCGGACGATCGGCGGCAGGGCGAAGATAATGGTGACCACCACGCCGGGTACGTTGCCGATACCGAACAGCATCACAATTGGTACCAGGTAAACAAATGCAGGCGTGGTCTGCATGGCATCGAGTAACGGGCGAATAATTTTTGCGGCGCGCGGGCTTCGTGCCAGCCAGATCCCCAGCGGCAATCCAATCACCATGCAGAACAGCAGGGCAGTCAGTACCAGCGCCAGAGTAATCATTGCCTGAGACCAGGCACCGATAGCACCGATTAATATGAGTGAAATCAGGGTCGCCACACCTATTGCTGGGGTCGCCATTTGCCAGGCGATCAAAGCAAAAAGGATAATCGCAACCGGAGCAGGCATTCCCAGCAGCATCTGCTGGAAGGCACTGAGAATATAATCCACCGGGACACGAATACCCTGGAACAGCGGTCGGAAGTGCACCACCACCCAGTCAATACCCTGCGTCACCCAGCTATCGAGCGGGATCAGCGTCTTATGGAACGGATCCATAATATTGAAATGTTCAGGCGCCGGTGCTGGCGCGCTGGTTAACCAGTCTGCGCCACCGCCGTCGGCAGGCGCCGTTGACGGCGAGTCCCAGGCATCGGCGGGCTGGGCGGCGTTATCTGCCGCTTCTGTGGTACCCCACGGATTGGATTGATCAGCCATTGTTTGCCCCCTCGCGATCTAAAGCCTGTAGCAGCATACGTTTTGAAATAATGCCAACGTACTGTTGTTCCTCCCCGATAACCGGCACTGCACAGGGCGCTTGGCCAACATGGGAGAGCAGTTCGCTGAGCGGGGTTTCCGCATCTACAGCTATTGGGGCGTCGATCAGCGCGGCATCAATGCCCTGGCTCTGATCTAATGCCATCTTCAGGGAATCAATCGACACAATGCCGACAAATTTATTGCCGCGTTCGATAACGTAGCCGTATTCACGATCTTCATCCTGTAGCATTTTCAGCGCAGAACGCGGGCCGAAGCCTGGCGTTTTACGAATAAGGCCAACCGGGCTACGGCGGGCGATATCTTTGGCGCTAAACACCTGGCTAATATCGACGCCGCGGAAGAAGGTGCGGACATAATCATTGACCGGGTTATTGAGGATTTCGTCAGGCGTACCGACCTGCACCACTTCGCCGTTTTGCATAATGGCAATGCGATCGCCAATACGCATGGCTTCGTCGAGATCGTGGGAAATAAAGACCACGGTGCGCTGATGTTTCGCCTGAAGCTTAACCAGCTCGTCCTGCATTTCCGTACGGATCAGGGGGTCAAGCGCGGAGAAGGCCTCATCCATCAGCAGAATATCGGGGTTGATCGCCAGCGCTCGCGCCAGACCAACACGCTGGCGCATACCACCGGAGAGTTCATCCGGATAGCCGTGGGCATAGTTTTCCAGCCCAACCTGGCGCAGTGCGTCCAGCGCTTTCTCCTGACGCTCGGCCGCGGATACGCCCGCAAGCTCCATCCCAAAGGCGGTGTTATCCAGTACCGTCATATGGGGCATCAGGGCAAATGACTGGAAGACCATGGCTATTTTCTTCCTGCGCACCTCGCGGAGTTCGGCATCGGAGATTTTGGCGATATCGACACCGTCAATCAATACCTGTCCACGGGTGGGTTCAATCAGGCGATTGAGAAGGCGAACCATGGTGGATTTCCCTGAACCGGATAACCCCATGATGACAAAAATCTCGCCTTCTTCAATGGTCAGACTGGCGTCTTTCACGCCAAGCGATAGCCCCGTCTTTTCCAGTATTTGTTCTTTTGAAAGTCCTTTTTCGATATATTTGAAGGCGCGCTGCGGATGCTCTCCAAATACCTTATATAGATTCTTGATTTCTAGTTTAATTGCCATGCAATTGAAAGGTTCCTGTTATTTATTATGTCTATAAATTACCTGATTACCTGATGAAAATAGTTGACTGGGTATACACTAACATAATGAGCGCCTGTGACAACCCCCATTTTCCTGCGTTTGCGCCCTGTGTAACAGCGGAATTTACCGGAGGCTCCCATGATATAAGGGCTGAGCGGGAATACATATATGCTGATATTTTTGTTTCAGGCAGCAATATTGGGTCTGAATTGTGATGATTCAGACGAATATGGCAGATAAATTACAGTGTAGATGCTGTACTAATTATGACCAGATTATTGATTAGTATTTGTCGTAATTCAAAGAAGGAATTTAGGTTAATTTTGTGATGAGAGGGAAATATAAAGGGATATCCTGACCTGTACACAAAACGCCCTCAACTGGATAAGAGAGGGCGCTAAAAAAGCGTCAGAAGTTCCAGTCTTCGTCTTCGGTTTCTACCGCTTTACCCATCACGTAGGAGGAGCCTGAGCCGGAGAAGAAGTCGTGGTTTTCATCGGCATTGGGCGAGAGCGCGGCAAGGATCGCCGGGTTGACCTCCGCCATTTCCGGTGGGAAAAGCGCCTCGTAGCCCAGATTCATCAGCGCCTTGTTGGCGTTGTAGCAGAGGAAAGCGTTGACGTCTTCTGTCCAGGGCGTCCCGGCATATAAATCTTCCGTATAGGAGAGTTCGTTGTCGTAGAGATCCATCACCAGATCCATGGCAAAGTTTTTCAACTCTTCGCGTTTGGCATCGCTGAATTTTTCCAGCCCTTTCTGGTACTTATATCCAATGTAGTAACCGTGAACCGCCTCGTCGCGAATGATAAGACGAATCAAATCGGCGGTGTTGGTCAGCTTGCCACGGCTCGACCAGTACATCGGCAGCCAGAAGCCGGAGTAAAAGAGGAACGATTCGAGAAACACGCTGGCGATTTTCTTTTTCAGCGGTTCGTCGGAGGCGTAATGCTCAAGGATTATCTGCGCCTTGCGCTGCAGCGGGCCGTTCTCTTCGCTCCAGGCGTAGGCGGCGTCGACATCTTTGGTCTGGCAGAGGGTCGAAAAAATCGAGCTGTAGGAGCGGGCGTGGACCGCTTCCATAAAGCTGATATTTGACATCACCGCCTCTTCATGCGGCGTCAGCGCGTCGCACATCAGCGCCGGTGCACCAACGCCGTTCTGGATGGTGTCAAGCAGCGTCAGACCGGTAAAGACGCGGATCGTTAGCTGTTGCTCCGTCTCGCTCAGCGACTGCCAGGCGGGCAGATCGTTCGACAGCGGCACTTTTTCCGGCAGCCAGAAGTTGCTGGTCAGCCGGTTCCACACTTCCAGATCTTTGTCGTCCTGGATCTTGTTCCAGTTAATGGCGCTTACGCGTGACAAATGGCCCATTCCTTATCTCCTTACAGCGCGCATGACACGCAGCCTTCTATTTCGGTGCCGGCTAACGCCAGCTGACGCAGGCGAATGTAGTACAGGGTTTTAATCCCTTTCTTCCAGGCATAAATTTGCGCTTTGTTGATATCACGGGTGGTGGCGGTATCCGGGAAGAACAGCGTCAGAGAGAGGCCCTGGTCGACGTGGCGGGTCGCCTCGGCGTAAGTGTCGATGATCTTTTCCGGTCCGATATCCCAGGCATCCTGATAGAGCGCCAGGTTCTCGTTGGTCATAAAGGGTGCCGGGTAGTAGACGCGGCCTGTTTTGCCCTCTTTGCGGATTTCAACGCGTGACACGATCGGATGAATACTCGACGTGGCATGGTTGATATAAGAGATTGAGCCGGTTGGTGGCACCGCCTGCAGGTTCTGGTTGTAAATACCATGCTGCATCACCGCTTCCCGCAGTTGCAGCCACATCTCCCGCGTCGGGATGATAATGCCGCTGCGGGCGAAAAGCTCCCGTACTTTGGCTGTTTTTGGCTGCCAGTCGTCCTGCAGATACTGGATGAAGTATTCGCCGCTGGCGTAGCGGGAGTTTTCGAAGCCTGCGAAGCGCTGGCCGCGTTCCTTCGCCAGCAGCATTGAGGTATGCAGGGCGTGCCAGGTGATGGTGTAGAAGTAGAAGTTGGTGAAATCCAGCCCCTCTTCACTGCCGTAGGCGATGCCTTCCCGCGCCAGGTAGCCGTGCAGATTCATCTGCCCAAGACCGATAGCGTGGGAGGCGGCGTTACCCGCTTCAATCGACGGCACGCTGCGGATATGGCTCATATCCGACACGGCGGTCAGGCCGCGCACGGCGGTTTCCACCGTCCGGCCAAAGTTGGGCGAGTCCATGGTATGGGCGATATTCAGCGAACCGAGGTTGCAGGAGATATCGTGGCCGGTCTCGGCGTAATCCAGATTTTCGTCGTAGGTGGTTGCACTGTTAACCTGCAAAATCTCCGAGCACAGGTTGCTCATATTAATGCGCCCGGCGATGGGATTGCTGCGGTTTACCGTATCCTCGTACATGATATACGGATAGCCGGATTCGAACTGAATTTCCGCCAGCCGCTGGAAGAAATCACGGGCGTTGATCCAGGTTTTACGTATCCGCTCGTCGGCAACCAGCTCATCGTACAGTTCGCTGACTGCAATATCGCCAAAGGGCTTGCCGTAAATGCGCTCCACGTCATAGGGGGAGAACAGTGCCATCTGCGCATTCTCTTTCGCCAGATTAAAGGTGACATCGGGGATCACCACGCCCAGCGACAGGGTTTTAATACGAATTTTTTCGTCGGCGTTTTCGCGTTTGGTATCAAGGAAGCGCAGAATATCCGGGTGGTGAGCGTGCAGATAGACCGCGCCCGCGCCCTGACGCGCGCCCAGCTGGTTGGCGTAGGAGAAAGCATCCTCCAGCATTTTCATCACCGGGATCACCCCGGAAGACTGATTTTCGATGCGCTTAATAGGCGCACCGGCTTCCCGCAGGTTCGACAGCAGGAAAGCCACGCCGCCGCCGCGCTTGGAAAGCTGGAGAGCGGAGTTAACCGCACGGCCGATGGACTCCATATTATCTTCAATGCGCAGCAGGAAGCAGGAAACCAGTTCGCCGCGCTGCTTTTTACCGCAGTTAAGGAAGGTCGGAGTCGCAGGCTGGAAGCGGCCAGAGAGCATCTCTTGCGTAAGCTGTCTGGCCTGATGTTCATTGCCCTGGGCCAGTGTCAGCGCCACCATACAAACGCGATCCTGGAAATGCTCCAGGTAACGCTTGCCGTCGAAGGTTTTCAGCGCGTAGCTGGTGTAAAATTTCCATGCGCCAAGGAAGGTCTGGAAGCGAAAACCGCTGGCGTGTGCCTCAGCAATAAGGTCCACCACGAAAGCGCGATCGTAGCGCGCCAGCACGTTAGCGTCGTAGTACTCCTCTGCGATCAGCCAGTTGAGTCGCTCATCCTGACTGGCAAAGGTGACCGTATTCGCGACCACGTGCGCGGTATGGAAGGCGTCAACCGCCTGATGATCTTTTTCAAACTGAATGCGGCCTTCTGCATCATACAGGTTCAGCATGGCATTCAGCGCGTGGAAGTCCGGTGCGGACTGGGTCACGCGTTCTGCGGTTGTCGTTGCCAAAATTCGCTCACTCCTTTACGCACGTTTTCAATATCACGTTCTGTACCCATCAGCTCGAAGCGGTACAGATAAGGGACCGCGCACTTCTGCGCGATAACGTCACCTGCGCGTCCGTACGCATCGCCAAAATTACGGTTACCGGCGGCGATCACGCCGCGGATCAACTGGCGGTTATGTTCATCATTTAAAAAACGGATCGCCTGGCGCGGAACGGCACCGGCAGTACCGCCGCCGCCGTAGCTCGGCACAACCAGAATATAGGGTTCGTCTACCCGGATACGCTCGCGCTCGTTGAGCGGGATGCGTATCGCCGGCAGCCCCAGCCGCGTAATAAAACGGTGGGTATTTTCGGAGCTGCTGGAGAAGTAGACGAGCAGACTCATGCGCTGACGGCGCTCGGTGCAGTCGTTAGACGATTAATCATATCCGGACGGAAGCCGGACCAGCGGGTCTCCCCGGCGACAACGACCGGCAGCTGGCGAAAGCCCATCTCACGTAACTCATCGACGGCCTCCGGAACCAGATCCAGATTGACCATCTCGAATTCAAATCCGCGGCTTTCCATTGCCCGTTTGGTGGCGTGGCACTGAACACAGTCATTTCGAGTGTAAATAGTAATGCGCATGATTCGTATTTCCATCCAGAATGGGGGGCCGCCGCGATGGGTTGCGTCGGATTGTATGTTGCCTGCTGAATGGAATACTAGATGTAGTTTAAAAAAGTTTCAACCATACAAGATATGGGAATTTGACCGATGCCAAATGCCCGCTGTGCGCAACAGCGGGAAGGATTTTTTTATGTCGAAATTACATGCGCATACTGACGGCGAGGCGGTTAAAGGCGTTCATCAGGCCGATAGCGAAGGTCAGATCGCTTATCTCAGCAAAGTCTGGATGTACCACCAGCAGGCGTCGCGAAGTGCCTGCACGATTCCGATTCTCTGGCAGCAGACACGGGCGGATTTTATTACCAGGGTCATTTCTGGCGGCACCTGAAAAAGATGCGTCAGTGCTGCGCCCGGTGTCATCAGTGGCTGGTGGAAGCGCTGGAGTCCCTTCGCGACTGGCAGATTATCCCGCGTGGGAAGGCGGGGCTGTCGATCTCCTTTACCAGTCTGACCCCGGAGGCGGTGGCAAAGCAGGCGGTGGAAAAACGTGTCCGCGCGATAGCATAAACAAACCTGTGAGCCGTGGCCTACAGGTTTTTCCATCACCGGTATCAGCGACGCAGACTCAGCAGCGCGCCGAGGAAAATACCGACCGCCGTTGCTGCGCCGACGCTGCACCAGGGCCGCTCGCGAACGAAGGTATCCGCACAGCCGACCGCATCGCGCGTTGCCTGCTGCACCCGGTTCCGTCCATGCAGTCGGGCGCGAGTCTCTTTCAGCAGCGCCTGCGCTTTGCGCCGGGCGTTTTCCCCTTCCTCTTTGGCATCGCTGCCCCAGGACTTAAGCACATCTTCCAGGCTATCGGCTAACTGGCTAACATCATTGTGGATCTCTTCCACACCGTCATCGACGTCTTTACGGTTCGGTCTGTTAAACATAAATTCCTCCCTTGATTTCGATGAGACTTTCAGTTTAGACCACGTTTTTATCCTCTGCGGCGCAGAGATTGCCGAATAATGTGTTTATGGATTTTTCTGAAAGCCGCATCATTGCCGAATGCTGTAAGGTTGCGGGGCTGTAAAAGAAGATGAGGAATGACTATGTATTTACGACCCGATGAGGTGGCGCGCGTGCTGGAAAAAGTGGGCTTTACCATGGATGTGGTAACCCAGAAAACCTATGGTTATCAGCGCGGGGAAAATTATGTCTACGTAAATCGTGAAGCGCGAATGGGGCGTACGGCGTTAATTATACATCCGACGCTAAAAGAGCGCAGTCAGTCTCTGGCGGAACCGGCATCCGATATTAAAACCTGCGAGCATTACCGCCACTTTCCGCTTTATTTAGGTGGCGATGCACAGGAGCATTATGGTGTGGCCCACGGTTTCAGTTCACGTATGGCACTCGAGCATTTTCTTAACGGACTGTTTGGCGAGATGCAGTAATTCTGCGACTGGCAAATTGCCAGTCGCCGGAATTCAAATGCTGGCCTGATGATATTTGCTGACTTTAAATAAGCGGCGGCAGTAGTCAAGAAAATAGCCATATACCGCACCCATCATCATAGAAATAATAATATTTGAGCTGACGGCTGCGGCGATCTGCTGCCAGTTAGCGCCGACAACCAGCAGGATGGCCACATACACCGGTGACTGGAAGCTGACATAGGCCAGGACGTCCGCCAGGTTTTTCATCCAGCCACCCGCCGTCAGACGGCGAGCCTGGCGCATAATCACATCGCGATAAAGACCATACGGCCATGCAATAATGATGTTGACAGGGATCGCTACCAGCCGTGATGAAAGCGACTGCTCAAAGGTCATTCCGGAGAGAAAAACTTCGATCACCATGTTGACGATGGAGCAGTAAACCACCATAGCAAAGGTGTCTGCCGCCGCATGACGCAGGCGCGACTGCGAAGAAAACATGGTGATGCTCCTTAGAGAGTGCCTGTTAATAGTGTTTTGGTTTGCTGTTTTTGTTGTGTGTAGCGTATATCCCTGCATGTTAACTTTCAACTAGCTTAAAATCTTTATTTGTTACGTTTATATCTATAAAATACTCTGTGATTGTCTGTTTTTCGCTCTCCGCGCTATTTTTTATCTCAATTTCAATAAAGTTTATATTTATCAATGTGATGTTTTTTTTCGGGCCGTGGCTACCCGAAGGGAAAACGTGAACATTTAATGAGCCAGATCAATGTCCAGGGACTGTTTCCGTATCTTAAATAAGTAAAAAGATGCGCTATCGCAATTTTATTTTAATTTTTATTGTGCATGGTAATTTATATATTCATTGTCTTTATTGATTCCATTTTGTCCTGTTTTTATATGGTTGTCGGAAATAAAATTACTGGTATATTAATTTCCCCTGAGTTTTGTAATTGAATTAACAAAGGACGGTTAATATTATGGCTCTTAAATTACAGAATTTGAATCATATACCTGTACTACGCCTGATGGCGCGGAAATGCCCCATTGAAGAACTGTTCGGGCCGCTGCAAAAACTGCGGGCCGTTATCGAGGAGCGACGTGAAGAGGATCGGCGTCTTCAGGAGTGCTACATGCAGCAAAATGAGAAGATTCAGCGTTTGCTTACGCTCTTGCAGGCAGATGGCATCCTGCTGGAAGAGGTTGCGAATCGATGCGCCTGCGCCGCTGCGAAAAAGCGTAAAACGCGTCAGGCAAATCCCCGGAATGATTTTCTTATTTAAAAGCAGAAGGTGAGGAGCGTTGTTTCCTCACCCTGGCATAATCAGCAGACGCCAAAATCGCCGTCTTCCTGATAAAGCGTGACGTCAGCAGCTTTTAGCGTGACGGGGGCTCCCTGCTCATTTGCCGCCGGTACGGCGACGATACGATCGTCATGCACTTCCATAACCAGCAGTTTTGGGCCGCCCATACGTGGCTGGACGATATCGCCGGGTGAAAACGAATTCATGATGCTCTCCTGTATCTGCCTGAATCATCACTTTAGTGCAGCTCAGGCTGCAGGTACAGTTTTACGATGATGGCTTACGCGCATTCCACGGCATTCTCTGCAGAAGCTGCGCCATACCGCAGAACCCGCTGATGCCGGCGAAGATGAGTCCGGCACCGACAAAACCGCTCAGCAGATAAAACAGGTTGCTGACCGTGTAGCCCAGCACCAGACTGCCCGCTGCAAGCTGAACCTGTCGCACGATCGGTAGCGGGGCAGAGATGTTCTCTTCGACGGATAATCCCGCCTGTTTCCAGGCCTGTAAGCCTCCGGACAGCATACAGACGGTGGCGGGAGAGTCCAGCGCTGCAATACGGGCCGAATGACCTGAAGTACGCGCACCTGACTGGCAGTAAAAGATCACTGTTTCGCCTGACCATGCCTGTAGCCTGGCACCTTTCTCCAGCGCGCTGAGCGATACCAGCTGCGCGCCTGTTATATGTTCGCGGATGTACTCATCGGGCTCACGGATATCAATCAGCCGTACGCCTGCACGCTGTCGCGCAGTGGCATCATGCACGGCAAGCATTTCAATGTTCATGCACACTCCTGATGGCGGGAACTAGGAGAACAACACTCAGTGTGCACGGAATTGGGACGCTCAGGTAGGTAAAAGAGGATAAACGGGAAAGCTATGCCTGGATGCTTTGGGTAAACTGGCTATGCTTAAAGAGAAATTCTCTTTTTTTACAATGATCTATTTTGCCTGGATGGAGTTGCTTATGGGTTTCTGGCGTATTGTCTTTACCATTATTCTGCCCCCGCTGGGCGTACTGCTCGGCAAGGGGTTTGGCTGGGCATTTCTGCTGAATATCCTGCTGACGCTGCTGGGGTATATTCCGGGGCTTATTCATGCGTTCTGGGTGCAGACCAAAGACTAAATAAATGCAGGGCCATCAGGCCCTGCTCTGTTTTTACCTCTGAGCGCCAGGACGGAAGAAGGCGATACTTTCTTCCAGAACTTTCGTCTGATCCTCAAGCGAGGCGGCCGCGGCAGAAATTTGCTGTACCAGGGATGCATTCTGCTGAGTGGTGCTGTCCATCTCATTGACCGCGATATTCACCTGACTGATGCCCTGGCTCTGTTCATCCAGCGCCTGAACAATCTCGTGAATCACCAGGTTTACGGCGGATACGGCATCGATGATTTGCTTCATCATCTCTCCGGTATTATTTACCAGCGAGACCCCTTCGCTGACCCGGGAAGAAGATTCACCGATTAGGCCGGAAATCTCTTTTGCCGCATTGGCGCTTCGCTGGGCCAGGTTACGCACTTCACCGGCCACCACGGCAAAACCGCGTCCCTGTTCACCGGCGCGCGCGGCCTCTACCGCGGCGTTCAGCGCCAGAATATTGGTCTGGAAAGCAATGCCGTCGATAATACTGTTGATATCGCTGATTTTCTGCGAACTGTCGTTAATTCGCGTCATGATATCGACCACTTCTCCTACCAGCGCCTCTCCCTCACCGGCAATATCTGCTGCCTTACGGGTGAGATCCGTTGCCTTATGGGCATTTTCGGCATTGTTGCGGATGGTGGCGGAGATCTCCTCCATACTGGCCGCCGTTTGTTCAATCGCGGCGGCCTGCTGCTCGGTGCGGGCTGCGAGATCGAGGTTACCCGAAGCAATTTCGCTACTGCCGGCGCGAACCGAAATGGTGGCATCGGTGATGTTACTGACCATTCGGTGTAGCTGAGACTGCATGGTATGCAGGGCATAGAAAATACTGAACCTATCGTTTTTCTGAACCGGAATGGCGCTTCCGAGGTCGCCGGTCGAGACCGTCAGGGCTATCTGCGCCGCTTCCAGCGGTTCACCACCAACCGGACGGGCTACCTTGCGGGTAAATACGCCGGCCACGATGGCGCTGACGACCAGAATACTGATTACCATCAAGCCGGCTGCCCAGAAGATATTGCGCCAGACCTGCGCCATCACCACGCTGACCGGCGTGACGATCGCCAGCTTCCATGGCGTTTCGCTATTGCCGACCTCAATGGCCTGCCAGAGAATAAACGCCGGCTCCTGAAGCACAGGATCGTCATAGTGGCTGACATCGTTAAAGGTCACGCTACCCGTATAAGGTTTCCCGATGCTGGCCTTATCAGGACTGGATACGACCTTTCCCTCTGCGGATAGTAGTAGCGCGTAGCCGGTACCGTTCCACGGGCGGATCTCGCCAATGGTTTGCTGCAGCGTTTGTAGGGAGAAATCTGAGGTTACCGAACCGACAAACTTCCCGTCGCGAACGATGGGAGCCGCAATCGAGGTCAGCATGACATCAACGCCGTTATAGGGGTAGATATAGGGTTCTATCACCACATCACGCTGGCGCTGGCGGGGTAGAAGATAATAGTCGCCGCTGCCCGCCGTTTCATAGTCGGTAAGGTTATGCAGCGCAGGATTCCCGCTGCCGTCGCGATCGATATAGCGGGCGTAGCGACCCGCAGGATCCTGCTCAGGCTGGCCCGCAAACTCGCTATCCCTGCCGTCAAAGGCATTGGCTTCGAAGGTCAACGACATGGAAAGAAAATCCTCGTGCTGCCGCAGATACTCTGTCAGCAGCCGATCGAGTCCTTTACGTTCAGTTAATCCCGCCTGCCTGAGCGCCCAGGCACTATTGCCCAGATCGCTGGCGGCGGCGAGCGCGGCATCCAGCTTGCGCTGAACGACCAGAGCCTGCGTATGGCCGATTTGTTGCAGATATTTATCAGCGACATCCTGTTGCTGCGACATGGACTGCCAGGTAAGCAGTCCAAAAGTGACGATAAAACCGACCGAAATGGTTAAAAAACTGCCTAACAGCATCAGTGTTCTGGTCTTCATCTTGCGCTGAGAAAAGGTCGCTAAACCCATAGTTTGCTCCACAACTGTTATCAACATGGTAACATTCGCCTTTACTATCGGCGGGCGGAGCGGAAGCCTTACGGCTCACGAAGATGAATTTTTTATGTTGTTGCAACGTAAAGAATTTTTGTTTGGGAAAAGTGGGTACTGGCCGGAAAATCCCGGCCAGTAGGGGGAATCAGAAGCTGTAAGAGAGGCTGCCAACGATATTACGCTCGGCGCCAAAGTAGCAATAGGAGAGTGAGTTACAGGTCGCTACGTAGCGCTTATCGGTCAGGTTATTGACGTTAAGCTGTGCGCTTAACCCCTTCAGACCCACCTTCGACAAATCGTAGCCCACCGCCAGATCCATCACCGTGTAGGAGGGGAGTGTATGCGTGTTGGCGCGATCCGAGGCCACGCCGTTGACATAGCGTACGCCGGAACCAAGGGTCAGGCCGTCCAACGGGCCGCTTTTTACGTCGTAGCTCAGCCAGGCGCTGGCCTGATTACGCGGGGCATATATTGCCCGGCGACCCTGTTCCTCCGGGCTGCTCTTCTTGTAGCGGACGTCGGTGTACGTATAGGCCGCCTGCAGGCGCAGGTTATCGGTCAGGTTGCCCACCGCCTCCAGCTCCACCCCTTCTGATTCGATCTCTCCGATGGCACGATAGGGATCGTTTGGCTCTTCTTTAGTGGCGATATTGGTCTGGTTAATGCGGAACACCGAGGCGCTGTACTGCGTCTCCGATCCTTCCGGCTGATACTTCAGACCCGCTTCCCACTGTTTGCCTTTCATCGGATCGAGGATTTTACCGTTGCCGTCGACAAAGCTGGTTGGTGTAAAGGCGGTGGAGTAGCTGACATAGGGTGCAAACCCGTTATCAAACAGATACAGCAGAGCGGCCCGGCTGCTGAAGTTACCCTGGTCAAGCTCGTCACTGATGCCGTTCAGCTTGTTAACATTGGTGATGGTGACCTGGTCATAACGACCACCGAGCGTCAGACGCCAGCGATCCCATGAGAGCTGATTCTGGGCGTAGACCCCGGTCTGCTCCAGCTTATGTTTTTCACTGGCGTAGCGGCTGATCCCGGTAACGTCAGCCCCATAAACAGGGTTAAAGGCATTAATCGCCGTGACCACACCTGAGTATCCGTCAGTGTTGTTACTGCGGCGCTGATAGTCGACGCCGACCAGCAGGCGGTGGTTGATATCGCCCGTATCGACGCTGCCGTCCAGCTGGCTATCAACGGTAATAGCCGACATAGACTCGTCCGAGCCGGAGTAGCCGCGGTTCAGATCCGTATTGTTAGCCCATCCGGCGGCATAGACCTGGTTCAGCTCAACGTTGGTGTGGAGATAGCGCAGTTTCTGGCGTGCAGACCAGCCGCTGTCAAAGGCGTGCTCAATGTTATAGCCCACCATATTTTCGCGGCGATCGTACTTGTCGTAGGCGCGCTCGCCTTCATAGAAGTTATTAGAAATTTTCTCCCCGGCGTGCGGTACGACAGTGCCTTCATAGGGCAGACCGGAGTGGCTGCCACCTTCCGGATCGCGATGGATATAGGCCATCAGATCCAGACGGGTCTGATCGGTGATACGCCAGCTCAGGCTGGGGGCAAAGGCGTAGCGCTCCTCTTTGGCGCCAAACTGGGTATCGGCTAGGCGGCTCATGCCGCCGAGACGGAAGGCAACGCGATCGTTATCATCCAGCGGGCCGGTAACGTCGAAGGCCGCACCGCGCTGCCTATTATTGCCAGCGAAAACTTTGACCTGGCCGCCGGCGTCAAACGACGGCTTACGTGAGTTCATCGCCACTATCCCACCCGGGGAGGAGCGACCGTAGAGGACCGATGCCGGACCACGCACCACTTCGATGCTTTCAAGGAACCAGGGATCGACCACCAGTGAGCTGTGGGAGTTGGTGTCGCCCATTATTTTCAGGCCATCAAGATAGAGGTTATCGAGGCTGCCATCGGAAAATCCACGCATGACGATATAGTCGAAGCGGTTAGATGCACCGATCTGATCGCTGAAGATGCCCGGCGTGTAGCTGACGGCCTGGCGTACGCTGGTGGCGCCCTGTTCTTCAAACTGTTCACGGGTAACGATAGAGACGGACTGCGGGGTTTCGATATCCGGAGTCTCCAGCTTGGTCGCTCCGCTTTGTACCGTTGAGGTAACGACTACCGTATCCGTTTTACCGTCGGTCGTCGGCGTATCCTGAGCTATCGCCTGAAGGCTAATTCCGCCGGTGATGCAGCCAATCATTAGCGCCAGTCGCGTTTTTGCGAACATGAAAATCTCCAAAGCACGTTATTATTGTAAATAAGAATTATTACCTTTTTCATGTCGCCGATAGCTATGCGCGCTGCTGATTTACGTATGCGCGGTGACAAAACGGCTTGCGGAAGGGAACCTTTCTGCTCAGGGAAGACGTCAGGCGTCACGAAGATCGCTGGGCGCAATGCCATAGCGACGGCGGAAGGCGGTAGAGAAGTTGGTGGCGTGCTGATAGCCGGACATCCAGGCCGCCTGCTGCACGCTATAGCCTTGCTGCAGATAGCGGCGCGCCAGTGCCAGGCGACAGTCGCGCAGGTAGTCGAAGACCGAGTGGCCATAGGCCTGGCGAAACTTGCTGCGCAGGCTGCTGGAACTCATGGCCGCCAGTTGCGCCAGTTCGCTCAGGGAATACTCTTTTTCCGGATGCTGTTCAAGATGCTGGCGGACGGTTTCCAGGCGTTTATGCTGGGCAGCCATGGGCAGCGGACGTCTGCGGTGATCCTGCATACGCAACTGCAGGCCATAGCCGAGCAGCTGCAGCATCACACCCTCCAGAATCAGCTGGCGCGGCAGGCCGGAAAGCGCGTTGTGCAGAGGGGGATGCAGCCCGGACAGCAGATAGCCGGGAACCGGCCAGAGCAGAGCAGGGGAGCCGCAGGTTTCCCACTCTTCGAGTAGCGATTGCAAAAGCGGATGCTGGTTCACGGTTTCCGGGTAGATGCCGAGCGCCAGGGTACGGAGATGTCGATCGGCCAGGTGGCTGGCATTCATCGGCTGCTGGCCGCTCAGTCGTGCGCTGAACACCATCCCGGCCTGCACGGCATACTCTTTTCCGTTGAGCTTCAGCACGACGCAGCCTTCCAGTACGACCAGCATAAATAGCGGGCAGCCGTGCAGAGAGGTAGTTTCATAGGGCTGTAAAACGCGCACGTCAGAACGGGTCAGGCATATCCCTGAAGAGAGGGTCATCTCTTCTACCGCGCCCTGCACCACAATACGTTTATCGTGAGCGTAGTGGCGGCATGAAGACCAGGAGGGGAAGTGGAAGTCGATGCCGTAGCGTTCACCAATATCAACAAAATCGTCGATCAGGAAAGATCGTGCCAGCTCTGTGGGGATAGTCGTTGTAGTTTGTTTGACGCCCAAAATCACACCTGCACGTAGCGAGAGTTCCAGGGAACAGCGAAGATATCGCGTGCTACGATAGCATCGTCATCTGGCATCATCAATAATGTTGATAACCATTCTCACTTCCCGAACTCCCGTGAACTATGCTGCGCTCTGTGCATGAGTCCGGGGTTTACCCGGCCCGTAGCGCATCGCGCTATACAGAGAGCAGAGTTCCTGCAAACTTTTTGTGCCGGTCCGCTTCATCAACCCGTTGCGCTGTACGCTAACCGTCGTCGGGCTGACGCCGCGAATTCTGGCGATATCGTCCAGTGAGTGGCCACGCAGGATTAGCCGCATAATCTGCTGTTCGGCGCTGGTGAACTTAAAAGCATAGGGTGTGTATCCGGGTTTCTGGTTTTGTTCGGCCAGCGTACTCATTACCTTAAGCGACTGGCGAAGTTCCCTGACGCTAATTTTTTCTGGTAGGCAGAGCTTTATCAGGTCCGGGAAGAGGCAGTTCAGGGAGTTGAAATAGCGTTCGGATGAGATGAAAATGGCGTAGTGATCCGGTGGACGGGAGAAAAACAGGCTGTACATCTCCATCATATCCATGCCGGATGTAACATAGGCAGAAGACGTGTTTTGCCCATGGGGGTTCTCCCGCTCGCAGCTCAGCTGTTTAAGCACTTTTTCTATTCCACAGATGAAAAAGTGATCCATTCCATAGATGGTCATATGGGACTCCAGAGGGTATCAATTATCTAATAATGTTCTTATTTTTACTGGCAATATCTGGCTTCTTTTTATGCGTTTTTCCAGATTCTTCTTTATGCTATAGGGTGGTTCAATCCCAATATATTCGCTTGTTTAGGTTCTGTGTAGGGTGGTGTTTAAAGAATGTGAGCCTGAACAGGCATTGCGATTGACAGATGACTCGTCACCTCAGCGTTGAGTCCAGTGTATTGCATTTTAAAAACAGAGATAATAGTTTTATCCAGGAATAAGTTTACCGCATTATTTTCTTTCCCCCGTGATAATTGCGTCATGCTTACTTGTATTGTTTTTGGTGATCTCTCTATTTTATTGATACCAATGGTTTTTTTAAATATTTGTTTTTTAGTGTCATCTTTATTAAATCAAGTTAGATATTGCTCACTTCTTGATTGAATATTCTAACACTGTCTCAAAGTGTTATTTCAGTTTGTGTCAATGTGTGTTTCTTAGGATTTAATGCATTCAGTTTATAAGGCAATGGATTAGATCTGTTGTTATCGTTTTTTCTGACAATAACGGCAGTCAGGTATTTTGTGTGGTGAATCCTCCTAAGCGGTGGGGTCATACTGATATGAGGTAATCCTCAGTGATATTTCGTTTTTATGGGCGGGTTGGGATGATTGGCACCTAATTCATCGGGAGACACCCGGCACCACACGCCATTTAAATGTTTACATGATCATAGATCTGTTTTTTAATTATTAATTCTTGTATTAGGCGAGCGGTTAATCATTTCGCGTAATAATGGAATGTCTGTTAAATCGTTATTTAAAATAAATTAATAATTATCTGCATATTTGCAGATAGCATCACGTGCTTTTCAACTATCAATACGTAGGGGATTTTTACTATGAAGTTGCGTTCATTATTAATAGCTACTCCTATGCCGCTATTGGTAATGTTTCCGGCAGTAAAGTTACCGACGAAAGACAAACCCGTTTCCGCGTGGGTGTGAAATACTCCTTCTAATTAGCGAGGCTGTTAACCAATAAAATCAATAAGGATTTCGACTGAAATCCTTATTTTTTTAAGCGAGGCAATAATGAAGATTTCAGGATTGGCACTGGCAGTCGGACTCTGTTGCGCAGCCACCGTGATGGCTCGGGATACCCAGCGCCTTAATAGCGTCAAAATCTTTGCCGATACGGTGCTGGATAAAGCGGGTGATAAGTACAATCACGATGTACCTTTGCTGGCCAACGGTGTTGTTCCACGCACGGGTAAGCAGCTGGAGTGGATTTTCCCCGACGGGAAAACGGCAGTACTCTCTAATTTCTCTGCCCAGCAAAACTTTATGCGCGTGCTGGTGGGGTTGAGCAACCTCACGGGCGATGATAAATACCGCAAAAGCGCCGAAGATAATGTACGCTACTACTCCGAACACTACCAGGATAAAAGCGGTCTGCTGTAGTGGGGCTGGCACCGCTTTGTGGATCTGAAAACGCTACAGCCAGAAGGGCCAGGCGAAAAAGAGATGGTGCATGAACTGAAAAATGCCTATCTGTATTACGACCTCATGTTTGCGGTGAATACGCCCGCAACGGTGAACTTTATCCGCGGGTTCTGGAATGCGCATGTTTACGACTGGAAGATTATGGAAACTAGTCGCCACGGCCAGTACGAAAAGAGCATGGGCAAGCTCTGGAATAGCGATTTTGAACAGCAGCCGCCGTTCTTTGCTACCAGGGGCCTGAGCTTCCTCAATGCTGTTAACGACCTGATCTACTCTGCCTCTTTGCTATATCAGTACAATGTTGAACGCGGTGCGCTGACATGGGCCAAAAGGCTGGCCGAGCAATACGTGCTGCCGCGGGATAAAAAAAACCGGGCTTGGCGTATACCAGTTCACCCAACCGCTGAAGCGGGCAGAAACCAGCGATGATTCGGACACTAACTCTAAGTATGGCGACCGTGCCCAGCGTCAGTTTGGTCCGGAACTCGGTGCGGATACGCTGGAAGGCAATATGATGCTGAAAGGCCGCACCAGCACGATCTATTCTGAGAATGCGCTAATGCAACTGGCGTTGGCGAAAACACTGGGTGCGGACGGCGCCGATATCAAAACGTTGACGCTTGATGGCCTGAAGGCATTTGCGCTTATGCCTACGATGAAAGTAGCAATACTTTCCGCCCGATGCTGGCTAACAGGACGGATCTGACTAACTATGTCTTAAAGCGCGACGGCTACTATGGCAAGAAAGGCACCGTGCGTTACTCTACACGCGATGAAGAGCTATTCCGCCTGAAGGAAGGGGAGCAACTGAAGCCAAACGGTAAGAACTAATGTTGTAGATGTGCCTATGCCGCCGTGCTGCAACTGTCAGCGCGGCGGTTTATAAATACGTTACTCATCGTCACGTTCTTTCGCCACACGCTGACGGTCGTAAAAATCATTTTCTGCCGTTATGATCTCATCAAGCAGTGACCCCATATCAACATCATGGGTCTCCTCGACTACAATCCCGGTTAACGATGTTTCCGGCGATAATTTCCCGTCTTCATAGAGGATCCAGATCTCTTTTGCATAGCGCGTTTTCAGCAGCTGCGGCGCGAACTGGCCATAGTAGGAAGTAATATTATTCACATCACGTTCAAACATGGATTCCGCATGGTTGTTCACCGCTGCGTCAATCGCCTGCGGCAGGTCGATAATAACCGGACCTTCAGCGTCGAGCAGTACGTTAAACTCCGACAGATCGCCATGTACGATCCCCGCACAGAGCATACGCACGATATTGCGGATCATCGTATGGAAATCGGCAACGGCCTGCTCTTCCGTCAGGATCACATCGCTAAGACGTGGGGCAACCGCGCCATCAGCACCGGTGACAAGCTCCATCAGTAATATACCGTCAAGGCACATATAGGGCTGAGGTACACGAACTCCGGCATTGGCAAGACGAAACAGTGCATCAACCTCCGCCGTATGCCAGACCTCTTCCTGCTGCTTACGCCCGAACTTTGAGCCTTTCTGCATAGCGCGGGCATTACGCGTATTGCGAACTTTACGTCCTTCCCGATACTGCACGGCCTGCTTAAAGCTGCGCTGCGTTGCCTCTTTGTACACTTTGGCACACTGGATTTTGTCACCGCACAGAACGGTGTAGACGTCTGCCTCTTTGCCGCTTTTCAGCCGCGACAGCACATCGTCTATCAGGCCATCATCGATTAATGGCTGGATTCGGTTTGGAATTTTCATGCGGCTTTATACCGCATTTTAGTCCGGCGATCTTCTCGTTTTTGAGGGGGATGTTATGTCGCGTCAGGTCAGAGGTCACGCGCGGGTACAGGGCGTGATGAACCGGTGATCCAGGCGCTTACCGTGATGGCTGAACGCTATCCCCGGTACGGATTTAAGAAACTTTTTCAGGTACTTCGCAGGCAGGGCAACGCCTGGAATCATAAACGTGTTCACCGGATTTACTGCGTACTGAAACTGAATTTTCGCCGTAAGGGTAAGCAACGTCTGCCGGTGCGCAATCCGGCTCCACTGGTGACACCTGAGGCGCTTAATCAGAGCTGGTCCATCGATTTTATGCACGACGCGCTGGTCTGCGGCAGGCGCTTCAGAACCTTCAATGTGGTGGATGATTTTAATCGTGAAGCCCTGGCGATAGAAATTGACCTGAATATCCCGGCGCAACGGGTGGTCCGGGTGCTCGACAGAATAGTGGCAAACCGTGGATATCCGCTGAAGACGCGGATGGATAATGGCCCGGAACTGGTCTCCCTGGCTCTGGCACAGTGGGCCGAAGAGCATAGCGTGATGCTGGAATTTATTGGCTGGCGTCCCTGTAATTAGTTATTCAATTCATTGATTTTTAGATTTTTTTTACTTTTAATTTTATGGGTGGTTCTAAAAAGGAACCATAAATCTTAATGGTATGACTTCTCACGATTAGCTGATTGGCAAATTGTATCAAAAGATAACAAATCCTCAGTTCAACTCCCAGTTAGTAGCTGAACTGCGTAAGCAGGATCTGCTTTCCACCGATTAGTGTATACGGTAGTTTTTCAACATAACTGAATTGTACCCGAAGGGCAGTACCAGCATAGGTGGAGAATGAATTTTGAACAATTGGTCACCAGAGCATACAAAAGACATCAAGAGTTGGTTTAATATTGAATCTTACCGGGGTTTTGAAGAGCTAACCTTGATAAGGTTTTACCATGAATTATGGGCAAGAAGTGTGTTCTTCAAATCATATCGCAGGGATTATGAGAACAAAGCTGCAATGGAATACTTTGAAAAAATTTTCAGCGGCAACCCTGTTTTGATTGAAGAAGAAAGGATGGGCTACATGACACAGAAGGAAAATCTGTTTCAACCGCCACACTTCTTGCTGACTACCACAGATGAGATCGCCCGCCTGAGCATTCTTTCCATGAAAAGGGAGATGTTCTTCTGGGATGGTGATTACGGCTATGTTGTAAATAAAGAGTTTGAAGAAAAGCCAGTCTCTGAAAGTATGCCAGATGAGTTCCCACGAACGGTCATGTTCGAGATTGACCTTGCCAGTGGTACAGACGAAGAGATTGCCGAATCTCTTAAATCCGCACTTCCCCAGTGGAGAAAGATTAAAGGAATAAAAGAAAACCCTCTTGAATCTGTCCGTTTTGGTTATGGTACTATCAAAAAATTAATCAGTTATCGGATCATACCTATGTTGGACATTCTCATATGGGCAAAGATAAAAAAGGTTCGTATTTCGGATGACAGACTATCCAGACTGCTCTATACCGATGAAGACGAAGAAAGTGAGATGAGGTTACCACAGCAAATCAAAGATACTGACAGACCTCTCGCCATAAAAGCTTCTACTATTGATTTTATCAGGCAATTGCATTTTTTCATGAACAAGAATAGCCATCTGAAAGATGTAAAAGTATCTGACGTAATAAAACTTGTAGATTAAGAGACCGCTAAAGGCATCCGTGAGGGTGCTTTTTTTATAATGTTACATTCTAAATATTATATGTAAAACATAGGGTTATAGCCAAGATTGTCCTCATATCAAAAAAGGTGGAGATTCATGGTGTCTGAATTTCCTCTGTTTTAGTCGATACGAACATCAATAATTTTAGACTCAGGAATCTCTCTCCTTTTTCTCAACAACTGTTTGTATAGTGACTCCATCGAAACGACGAAGCATGAGGAACTTATAATGAATAATCAAACAACCCGTCTTATCCGTCTGCCAGAAGTGCAAAAACGTACTGGATTCAGCAAAGCATGGATTTATAGACTGATCAGCGAAAAGCGTTTTCCTGCTCCTATAAAAATTGGTTTACGGGCAGTGGCTTTTGTTGAAAATGAGATAGAAGAATGGATTCAATCAGCAATCGAAGAGAGCAGAATAAAAGTTGCTTAACATAAAGAAACTATTTTATGTAAAAGCAAAGTTTAATCTGTATTTGCATATAAAACTAAAAAAGCAAATTTGCCATTTACAATCCAATTTACATATTGAGTATAAATTCTTTTAAATTAATTAGTTATGTATTTAGAGTGAAAAGAGTGCAATGGATCTCATTCCATGGGCTACAAGCTCACCGCCAAAGCCCATTCGAATAATAGCGGCATTAGCTGTTTGTTCATGCATGTGATTGAGCGGAGCTTTGATACTGGGGAAAACCCACTCTCTGTGTCCACTGATGGCTTTCATTGAATCCAATACTCGCAAAGCTTCTTTACTTAATGGCACCTTATGTGGCTTCTTCATCTTCATAAAATCGGATGGTATGTTCCACATGCCGGTTTCTATATCAATATCTGACCATCTTGTGCGAACAGCTTCGCCAGGGCGAACCCATGTGAGAAGTTGCCACTCAATCAGTAGCCTTGTTTCTAAACGGATAGAAGCATTGTTTAGAGCAACCAGGAAGCGGGGGAGTTCGGAAGGGGGTAATGCTGGCATATTTTGTTTTTTAGGCTTACTGAACCGTTGCTCCAGGTTGTCAGCCGGGTTGAACTCAATAAGTTCTTCAGTGGCTGCCCACCGGAAGATTTCATTCAGACGGGAAATGATGCGGCGTAGAGTTTCCAATACCCCTCGTTGCTCAATAGGATCAAGGTGTTGTTTTAAGAGCTTAGGTCGGATCTCATTGATAGGGACATTACCCAGACCAGGAAAGACATTTCTCTCTAAGCTGCGCCAGATATCTGCTGCATGGTCTTGTGAGATACCTGATGTCTTTACCTTCTCATCTAACCATTTCCGCGCTACGGCTTGGAGAGTGTGCTCAGTAGCACTCTTTAATGCCTTCGCCTTATCGTTGTTATGGATTTGGGGATCAACACCATTTGCCAGAAAGGAGAGATATTCATCACGTAAGGCTCTGGCTCTTGCAAGGGTAAGATGAGGATATGTCCCAAGGCTCATTTTGGTTCTTTTCTTGCTCACTGGTACTGCATACCTGAAATACCAATTTTTCTTGCCTCCTTTCGCCAAAGGAGCGATTCGTAGAATCAGACCATCACCGTCAAACAAATTGATTTCTTTATCGGCTGGCTTGGTGCTTTTGATTTCAGTGTCAGTGAGCTTCTTAGCAATTTTTGCCATTTTGGGACCCTCGGTTTTTGGACCCTTCCTAGTGGGTCCCATTCAGGGTGCCATAACTCGTAGTTCTCAGCAATTCTCACTGGACGACAATAGACGTAAAAAAGCCCGCAGAGCTTGTGCTGTGCGGGCTGCTGGGGGGATTTGAACCCCCGTCCGAAATTTCTACATACCATTTTTATACCAATAAAAACAGCTATTTACTTTTTAAATCATCACCTTATTGTTTTTAGTATTTGTCAGGTTTTATGTGATTTTAAGTATGTGCCGCCAAATTGCCGCCATAAATTAGCGGCTCCAGTTGAGCTTGTGAAGCGGATTTTTTGTAACGGCATCTTCAAGATGGTCGGGCGCAAAGTGGGCGTAAACCATCGTCATTTTTATATCGGCATGGCCCAAAATATCGCGCAGTACCAGTATATTTCCTCCATTCATCATAAAATGACTTGCGAATGTATGGCGCAGTACGTGGGTACATTGGCCCTCTGGTAAATCTATACCAGCCCGTTTAACCGCACGTTCAAATGCTTTTCTGCATGGCGTGAATAACTTTCCCCTGTTCTTTGGTAGTTCATCATACAACTCTTGCGATATAGGAACGGTTCGGTTTTTCTTGCCTTTGGTCTTAGTGTAAGTGATGCGGTATTTTGATAACTGGTGGCCTTGTAGGTTTTCAGCTTCACTCCAGCGCGCGCCGGTCGCCAGGCATATTTTTGCAATCATCAGCAGGCTGGGACTTTGAGAATCTGCGCAGGCATCCAGTAGGCGTTTGATTTCTTCCTGCGCCAGGAACGCCAGTTCCCCCTCTGCGATCTTAAATGTTGGTAGCCCAGCGAGGGGATTGGGCGCTGACCAATGGCCCATCTTTTTCAGTGTGCCAAACACCGATGATAGATTGCGTTGTTCAAGATTTACCGTGCGGGGCTTAACTGGCGACATGAGTACGCCATCTTCATTTTTGACTTCACCTTTTAAGCGTGCTTCCCGGTATTTTGTAAAATCGCCTGCGGTTAACTCTGAGGCAATGGGATCACCCAGGCCATTGCAAATAATGCTGAGTTTCGCCATCAGGCGTTTAGGGTCCGCAAGAGTCTGCCCGTAAAGCGAATGCCACTGCTCAATCACTTCTGACAAATGCCGCCGATCATCCTTTTCACCTAACCATGGTTTTTTGTTCACTTCATCCATAGTGAAGTTTTCAAATGCTATGGCCTCGCCTTTCGTCGCAAACTGCTTGCGCACACGTTTACCATCACGCCCGCTTGGGTAGCATTCACACAACCATTTTCCGTTAGGCTGTTTTCTAATTGTCATATCAAAGGCTCTTAATGATTTTCAAGGCGTGTCCTACTATCTCGATATCATCTAGGCTGCACTCAAAAGATGATTCATCTTGATGCACTACTAATCTGTTTCCTGGTAAACGGGTTAACTTCACTATGCTTTTTATTCCGTCAATATCAACCAGCCATATTCCGTTTACTGGTGGTGTTTGGCTGCGATCAACTAAGTAAGAATCACCACTGGTACTGACTAAAAGTAAGTTGCTGTAGCTGGAGGGGAGCAGGCTGCTGTCAATGATTGCTTTCCCTGTATCAGTCAACGAGCCACTAACAAGCGTCGCTTTATCAATTTCGGGAGAGACAAGGTCAGAAAGGTGTTTAACTTTGCCGGAGTTCACGAAATTGATATCTTTTTTTGTGTCAATATTTGAACTTGGCTCACCTTGCCCGGTGGTTAGCCAAAGTAAAGAAACTCCCGTTTCAAGAGCACACTGGATTACCCATTCTGCAGGAAAGCTGTCCCTTAAGTATCTGTTTGCCATAGTACTTTTAGATGCACCGAGATGGTCACAAAGTTGCTGCCTCGACTTGAAATCGTAGGCTGCCATTAGCCTATGAATAGCTTCTTTACCTCCAGTATTCTCTCCTGCTTTTACCTGTATCATTTTTTAATCCTATTGACGTATCAATTATTGGATCGTAGTATCTTTTCGTATCAACACTTGAATCATATAAAACAAGATAAAACGACGTAAACCAAACCTTAATCGAGAGATACTGCACTATGAGCACTGATATTTCAATTCGTGTACCAAAAGTGATAGCGACGCCAGCCGAATTCGCTGAGTGGGAGGGGTACTCCCGTGGCTCGGTTTATCAAATGATTCATAACGGAAAACTGGCTAAGTACATTGAAAAGAAAGAAAAAAATAAAGGTCGCGTATTCATTCTTTACCTCAAATATAAACAAGAGCAGGCACGTAAGAACATGGAGCATTCAGCCTTCAACTACAACGTTGTTGTTGGTTAAGAAGTTCAATTATGGGAACTTTTGAAGGGGCTAACATGTTTGATTATAAGATTTCCAAACATCCGCACTTTGACGAAGCCTGTAGGGCTTTTGCGCTGCGTCACAACATGGCGAAGCTGGCAGAACGTGCGGGAATGAACGTCCAGACGCTGCGTAACAAACTGAACCCGGAGCAACCGCATCAGCTCACGCCGTCGGAAATCTGGCTGCTTACCGATCTTACTGAGGACTCCACGCTGGTTGACGGTTTTCTGGCTCAGATTCACTGCCTGCCATGCGTACCGATGAACGAAGTGGCAAAAGAGAAGCTGCCGCATTACGTCATGAGCGCTACTGCTGAAATAGGACGTGTTGCTGCCAGTGCCGTATCGGGTGATGTGAAAACCACCGCAGGCCGCCGCGATGTTATCAGCAGCATTAACTCTGTTACTCGTCTGATGGCACTGGCTGCCGTTTCGATGCAGGCGCGTTTACAGGCTAACCCGGCAATGGCAAGCGCGGTGGATACCGTGACGGGTCTCGGCGCTTCGTTCGGTCTGATCTGAGGTGGTTATGCTGACTAAAGAACCATCTTTCGCGTCATTTCTCATAAAGCAAAGCCCGGCAATGCACTACGGTCACGGCTGGATCATGGGGAAGGATGGCAAACGCTGGCACCCGTGCCGCTCTCAGGATGAACTGCTGGCTGACCTGTCCACAACCAAACAGGGGAAATCATGGCTATTGAAGGCGCTACGGCGACTGTTCCATTAAGCCCCGGTGAACGCCTGGACGGACTGAACCATATTGCGGAGTTGAGGGCTAAAGTGTTTGGTCTGAATATTGAGCCGGAGCTTGAAAGGTTTATTAAAGATATGCGCGATCCACGCGACGTAAATAATAAACAGAATGAGCGGGCACTGGCAGCCATTTTTTATATGGCAAAAATTCCGGCAGAACGTCACGGCGTCAATATTAGTGATCTGACTACTGACGAAAAGCGGGAACTGGTGAAAGCAATGAATCATTTTCGTGCAGTGGTGAGCTTATTTCCCAAACGGCTAACCATGCCGAATTAATCAACAACAGAAATTAATGGCGTAAACCCGCCGGGCTTCTTATTGCCCAAATTCAGGAGAAACAACTATGCGAAATATTGAAACCCGTACCACTAAAACCGGACCAGATGATGCTGGACTCAACCTGCTGCTGACTGAGGCACGCAAAGAAGAACGCCGGGGACGCGCAGATGTGATGGCTGCGCGTCTGGATTCTTTAGCTGCTCGTATCGTGTCACGTCAGCTTAACCACACGGAAGCTGCTGAGCTGCTGCGTCAGGAAGCTGTGAAGATTCAGAACGAAGCGCAGGAGATCCACTGATGGCTGATTCAATGGACATCGTACAGCAGCGCGTTGAAGAAGAACGCCAGCGCCACATCCACACCGCCCGCAATAAAACGCCGGGCGTTTCCCGTGTTCTCTGCATTGATTGCGATGCGCCGATCCCGCCAGCTCGCCGTCGCGCCATTCCGGGCGTGCAGTGCTGCGTCACTTGTCAGGAAATTTCAGAGCTTAAAGGCAAACATTACAACGGAGGAGCTGTATGAATATCAAACTTCACACTTTAAAGATTGCCCCTAAATATCTTAATGACGTTGTGGCTGGGCAAAAGAAAGCTGAATTAAGAAAGGATGATGATCGCGGTTATAAAGCTGGTGATGTTCTGGTCCTGTGCGAGTGGAAGCATGGGAAATATACAGGGCGTGAGTGGACCGCAGTAGTAACGCATGTGCTGCCGGTTCGTGAGGTTATGAACGATTCAGATAATTGGGTGATGCTTTCTATTCGTTCATTGCATCCTGTGGATGCGATGCTTTACGTGCTTTCAGGTGGTGAATTATGAGCACAATCCTGAAATGGGCGGGAAATAAAACCGCTATTATGCCGGAACTGATTAAGCACCTTCCTGCTGGTCCGCGACTGGTTGAACCTTTCGCGGGTTCCTGCGCTGTGATGATGGCGACAGACTATCCTTATTATCTTGTCGCGGATATTAATCCAGACCTGATAAATCTTTATAAGCATATTGCATTTGACTGCGATAAATTCATTTCAAATGCAAAAGGATTCTTTGCCAGCACAAATAACTCAGAGTCTTATTACAACATCCGTCAGGATTTTAATTATTCTGCTGAAACCACCGATTTCTGGAAAGCTGTATTTTTCCTTTATCTTAATCGCCATGGTTATCGTGGACTGTGCCGCTATAACCTGAGCGGTCATTTTAATGTCCCTTACGGTAATTATAAAAATCCGTATTTTCCTGAAAGTGAAATACGCGCTTTTGCAGAAAAGGCTCAACGCGCAACGTTTATCTGCGCCAGCTATGATGAAACACTGGCGCTGCTGCAGGCTGGTGATGTTGTTTATTGTGATCCGCCATACGATGGCACATTTAGCGGTTATCACACTGCCGGTTTTACAGAAGACGATCAGTATCATCTGGCGTCTATTCTTGAGCGCCGGTCATCAGAAGGTCATCCGGTTATCGTGTCCAACAGCGACACGTCCCTGACCCGTTCGCTTTATCGTAATTTTACCCGCCATCGCATCACTGCAAAGCGCAGCATGGGGGTGGCTGCCGGTGAGAGTAAATCTGCAGCAGAAATCATCGCCACAAAATCAGCAGGCTGGTTTGGTGTCGATTTGGCGTCCGGTCCAGATATCTCGGTGGAAACTGAGGTGCGGGCGTGGCAGTGAGTAAATTCACATTACATAATGCACCAACCACCGGCGGCTCGAATGAGGCCGCCGTGGCCTTTTCATGGAGTAACCCCAAAAAAGCGGTTAACCCATATCTGGACCCGGCGGAAGTTGCGCCGGAGTCTGCGCTTTCAAACCTGATCGCTCTTTACGCTGCGGATAACGAGCAGGAGCAGCTGCGCCGTGAGGCGCTGAGCGATGAGGTCTGGGAACGCTATTTCTTCAATGAATCCCGTGATCCTGTCCAGCGCGAAATGGAGCAGGACCGGCTGATTAGTCGTGCCAAAATGGCGCGCGAGCAGCAGTGTTTTAATCCCGATCTGGTCATTCTGGCTGACGTTAACGCCATGCCGTCCCATATCAGCAAGCCTCTGCTGGAGCGGATTAAATATTTCCATAGTCTGGGCAGAGCAAAAGCCTATTCCCGCTACCTGCGCGAAACGATCAGGCCGTGTCTTGAGCGGCTGGAGCGCGTGCGTGACAGTCAGGTGTCTGCCTCTTTCCGGTTCATGGCGAGCCATGACGGGCTGGAGGGGCTTCTGGTACTGCCTGAAATGAATCAGGATCAGGTTAAGCGCCTTTCCACACTGGTTGCGGCACATATGAGCATGTGTCTTGATGCGGCCTGCGGTGATCTGTTTGTCAGCGATGATGTTAAACCAGAAGAAATCCGCCAGGCATGGGAAAGGGTTGCCGCAGAGGCGATGCGCCTTGAGGTCACCCCGCCTGCCTTTGAGAAGTTACGCCGCAAAAAGCGCCGCCGCAAGCCGGTGCCCTATGAACTGATCCCACCGTCGCTGGCGCGTATGCTGTGCGCGGACTGGTGGTATCGCAAATTGTGGCAGATGCGCTGCGAGTGGCGGGAGGAACAACTGCGCGCCGTCTGCCTGGTAAACAAAAAAGCATCACCGTATGTCAGCTACGAAGCCGTGATCCACAAACGCGAGCAGCGCCGCAAATCGCTGGAGTTTTTCCGCTCGCATGAGCTGGTCAACGAGGACGGCGACACGCTGGACATGGAAGACGTGGTGAACGCCAGCAACAGCAACCCGGCACACCGCCGTAATGAAATGATGGCCTGTGTTAAGGGGCTGGAGCTGATCGCGGAAATGCGCGGAGACTGCGCGGTGTTTTATACCATCACCTGCCCGTCACGCTTCCACGCAACCCTCAACAACGGCAGACCTAATCCGAAGTGGACCAGTGCCACTGTCCGGCAGAGCAGTGACTATCTGGTTGATACGTTCGCCGCTTTCCGCAAGGCAATGCACAAGGCCGGGCTGCGCTGGTATGGCGTCCGGGTGGCAGAGCCGCACCATGACGGCACCGTGCACTGGCACCTGCTGTGCTTCATGCGCAAAAAAGACCGCCGCTCCATCACCGCGCTGCTGCGCAAGTTTGCCATCCGTGAAGACCGCGAGGAGCTGGGCACCAATACAGGGCCGCGCTTCAAGTCCGAGCTTATCAACCCGTGCAAGGGCACGCCGACCAGCTATATCGCTAAATACATCAGCAAAAACATCGACGGGCGCGGGCTGGCTAAAGAAATCAGCAAAGAAACCGGCAGATCACTGCGTGATAGCGCCGAGCATGTCAGCGCCTGGGCGTCACTGCACCGTGTCCAGCAATTTCGTTTCTTTGGTATTCCGGGGCGTCAGGCATACCGCGAGCTGCGCTTGCTGGCTGGTCAGGCGGCGAGAGTGCAGGGCGAACGCAAAGCAGGTGCGCCGGTACTGGATAATCCACGTCTGGATGCGGTACTTGCGGCGGCTGATGCGGGCTGCTTTGCCACCTACATAATGAAGCAGGGCGGTGTGCTGGTTCCCCGTAAACATCACCTTGTCCGCACGGCATATGAACTTAACGACGAACCGAGCGCCTACGGCGATCACGGTATCCGTATCTATGGCATCTGGTCCCCGATTGCAGAGGGCAAGATTTGCACGCACGCGGTGAAGTGGAAAAAGGTTCGTAAGGCCGTTGACGTTCAGGAGGCGGTAGCCGACCAGGGCGCTTGCGCCCCTTGGACTCGTGGCAATAACTGTCCCCCTGTTGAAAATCTGAACAAATCAGGGGGTGATTTACCCGATATTAAAACCATGGATGAGAAGGAGCTGCAGGAATATCTCCACAACATGGGCCAGAAGGAACGGCGGGAGCTGACAGCCAGGCTAAGGCTGGTAAAACCGAAACGGAAAAAAGCATATAAACAGACTATTTCGGATCAGCAGCGCCTGCAGCTTGAGGCAGAACTGAGTTCCAGAGGGTTCGATGGTAGCGAGTCAGAGATTGACCTGCTTCTGCGCGGCGGCAGTATTCCGTCAGGTGGCGGGCTGCGTATTTTTTACCGCAACCACCGCCTGCAGGAGGATGACAAATGGCGTCAGTGGTACTGATGCCGCAGCTTTAACAATTCTTGCTCTTATTGATCCGCATCAGAGCGATCTAATTGACAGATAAAAAACGGTTTACATTCACAATTTCCTACTATACTGTAATTATAAACAGTGGATATATATACAGTTGTTGTGTATCCGAGGTAGTGATAGGAGGGAAAATGCAGGATTATCTTTTGGAGTCATTGAAGCTCCAGCGCATTGATTTTTTTATCAAGCTTGTAGCGGCTAGTGAGTGCAGCGACGAAGAAAAGCGGCTGGCTATCCAGTGGGTGTCCGAACTGACCGACGAGCTGATGGCTAAAATCCGCAGCCATGAATACTGCCGGTCGATGGACGTAACAAGTTAAGGGGAATCTGTATGCGCATTGAAATAATGATCGATAAAGAGCAGAAGATTAGCCAGGCTACACTGGACGCCCTTGAATCCGAGCTTTACCGTAATTTGCGCCCTCTGTATCCCAAAACAGCAATTCGTATCCGTAAGGGCAGCGCCAACGGCGTTGAGCTGAGCGGGTTAAAACTGGATGAAGACAAAAAGCGAGTGATGGAAATAATGCAGCAGGTCTGGGAGGACGACAGCTGGTTACATTAGCGAACGTTGCGGACGATAAAAATGGTTTTTACCGTCCGCAAGGTTGAACAACGAGCTATGCGAGGCGTTAGTGCTGTTGTGCATGTCTATGCCGCATGAAATCGCATGATCGTTTGAGGATCGTTTTTGCTGAGGCCCGCCAGAACTGGCGGGCTTTTGCTTATGTCATGCAGGTGCATGAAAACCACTACACAAAGCGGGCAGGCGTGGCGGGGATACGAGCGCGCGCAACGGGGTGAAATGTGAAAATCCGTCGCAACCTCCGGCACGCTGGCGGCTTCAATCGGTGAGGGTGAGGGAGTGGCAGCAAAAAAGAAGCGCCCCGCAGAATGCTGCCGGGGCGCTGTGAGAGGCGGTCTTGTTGTCGTGGTGCGGTGGGTCAGTCGTTGCGCTTGTCTTCTGTCAGTCCCAGCGTGTACGGCTCAAAGCGGATCACTTCTTCGCCAAGCCAGTCGTTAAGCTCCTGCAGTCGCTTCTGCAGCGGCATCAGCTCGTTGCGGACAAAGACGCGGCTGGCCTTTTCCACATCACCAAAGCCGCCGGTATTGTTGGGAATAATGCCCATCATCTGCGGCGGTACGCGGTGCGCTGCCATCATGTCATCGCGGCTCACGTTCTTGATGTTCAGAAACTCATCTTTCGCCGCAACCTCTGATAACGGGATGATCTGGATGCCGTCCTTTTTGCCGTTGGGTGAATACATAAACAGGTTGCGGAAGTTGCCCGGCCCTTTGGCGCTTTTCATTGCCTGGCGGATATTGTTCACGTCCTCCTGATTCTGTGCTGCGTCGGTCATGTACATGATGAAACCCGCGTGGCTGCCGTTGATGTAATACTTCCGGCGGAACAGCGTTGCGGACTCGTTGAGCAGGGTAGACGGAATGGCAGAGAGATAGCCGGGCAGCCCGTAAATCTCCTGGTTAATATCCGGCTCCAGCAGATGAAAGATGCTGCCTTGCGTAAATTCATAGGGCTGCGTGGTCAGGCCATACTGCACAAACCAGTAGGTGTCGAGATCCACGCCGCGCCGTGTGTACTTCGCCAGTGCTGGCTCCAGCGAGAGAACGCCGCCGAGTCGGTTGGTGCGCTTTTCCAGATAGGCGTTGCCGAACACCAGATAGTCCTGGACGAAACGGGCAAAAGCCTGCTGGCTGAGCAGGCGGTTCGGGATGTAGGTACTGCTGAGAATGTCACGCTTTACGGCAATCGGTGAGCTGTGATGCACAGCAGCGCGATAGGTCCGCGCCAGTCCGTCAAAGCTTACTGGCGGCTCATACCAGCGGTCCATCTGCACGCATTCCACGTAGTCCAGCAATTCGCGTCGGTCTAACACCGGCACCGGGTCGCCAAAGCTGAACGCCTCCGCCACCGCGCCGCCTGATTTGGCGTTGTGATCTAACGCTGTGCGGTTGTTCTTGTTTTTACGTTTGCTCATGCCGCCTGCTCCTTGTCAGCCTGGGGCCATTCGCACATAAACAGCATTTTCCAGTCCTCTGCTGATAATTCTTTTTTCATGTAATTCAGCCATTCATCATCAAAGAGCGCGGCTCCGGTTGCGAGCGTTGCCCCGGATGCTGCAGCGTCATCAGCGGTAAAGGTCATGCAGGTAGTGCTGTTGCGGGCAATCAGCTTTTTGTATTCCTGCCATGCCTCCGGGTTGCGGCTTGGGGTGGTGTAGTAGGTAGCGTGATAGCGCGCGTGCATGGACAGGCTTTTGGCGAGCGCAATCATATTTTTTGGGGAGTCAGCCCAGGCGTACTCTGACACGTAGACGTTTCCATGGAGCGCGGCGGCGAGACTTTCCGGCCCGATAAAATAAATAACCGCACCGTTTGGTAGTTCAAGATGCGCTTTACCTGATTTTATTTTCCCAAGATGCGTCCAGGCTGCGGCCTCACCTAAAAAAGCTGACATATAGTTTTTGACTGTCAGGGCTGATGCCGGATTGCAGCCCAGAAAAATCTGGTTGCGTCCGGTATGCAGTGCATCGTTCAGGGCTTCGTATGCAAAAAAGAAATCCGCGCCAGCCTGACGCATTTTTGTTAGCACGCGGTTTCTGCTGCGTGCGCCGCTGTTCCATTCATGCTGGTAAGCAAAGAAAGGGCGATCTACAGGCAGGCTGGCGGTAGTCATGAGGTTAGTTGGGGTTGAGTGCATCAGAAAATCTCCACAATGTTGCTGGTATTGGCGGCTTCGCCCTGCAGCGGTTCGTTAAACAGTGCGTGCATCGTTGCCCAGGCCAAATCTGCGTGGCTGGCTTCTTCGCTGCGGCTAGCTTCGTAGGTAGGGCGGTTGCCGCTGGCGGTAGTGGCGCGGCGGATAGCCATAAAGGACTGCGCAATGTCGGTGTGTCCTGCGTCAAACTCCAGACGGCGGTGGCTGATAATGTCGTATGCCTTGAGCACCAGGGCGTTTTTGACGTTAGGGTTGTAGACAAACTCCCGCACGGCAGGAAAGAACGCTTTCACGTTCTCGTAGACACCGTGACCGACGCCGGTTGAGTCGATGCCGATATAGGTCACGTTGTACTGCTGCGTCAGTTGTTTAATGGCGTCAGCCTGGGCGCGGAAATCCATCCCGCGCCACTGGTGTCGCTCAAGAATGCGGAATTTACCGCCCGGTACAGTTGGCGGTGCCACCACCACGCACCCGGCGCTGTCACCGTTCTGCGTGCCTTTCGCCGGGTCGTATCCGATCCAGACTTCGCGCCAGCCAAACGGGCGCAGCGCCAGCGCCTGAAAATCGGACCAGACTTCCCAGCTGTCCACCATGCACGCCTGCAGCTCGCTGAGCGGGAACACTGACGCCAGATCGTCAATAAATTCGCACATCAGCAGGTTCTGGTATTCGTCCGGGCTGTACTCCATGCGCAGCTGGTCCAGGTCGAACAGATTACAGCCGCCGCGCACCGCATCCTCCACGGTGACGATCTGGCGATACTGTCCGTCCGGGCAGAGCACGCCGCGCGCAAGGTTGCTGTGGGTCAGGTCAATATCCACCTTGTCTGCTTTGGCGCGGCCCCGGTTGAACAGCGCGCCGGACCAGAACGGATAGGCGCTGTGGGTCAGGCTGGACGGCGTGGAGAAGTAGGTTTGTCGCCATTTCTTGTGAATGGCCATGCCGGAGGCAACCTTGCGCAGCTCCTGGAATTTCGGTATCCAGAAATATTCATCCAGGTACAGATTGCCGTGGTAGCTCTGCGCCGTACGGGCGTTGGTGCCGAGGAAGTACAGGCACGCGCCGTTGCTGAGCGTCATCGGGTCGCCTTTCAGCTCAACATCCACCTCTTTTGCAAAGTCGATGATGTACTGCTTGAAGACGTGCGCCTGCGCTTTACTGGCTGATAGAAAAATCTGGTTGCGCCCGGTGGTGATGGCGTCAATCAGCGCTTCACGGGCAAAAAAGTATGTTGCCCCGATCTGGCGTGATTTAAGCAGGTTGCGAATGCGGTGTTTTATGCCTGCCTGCCACCAGTGGCGTTGATATTCAAACATGCCGTTGCGGAAGATTTCTTCCAGCTTTTCGGTCTGTTCATCAGTGAAAACATTCTTTTCGGGTTGGCGACGTGGCCCTTTGTTACGGTTGGCAACGTTCGGGTTTAAGTCAGCTTCGTTCCCGCCATCGTTAAATTTACCGATCCGGGCGTGGCGCTCTGACTGGCGCGCCAGCAGGTCAATTTCCTTGAAGTCTTTCCCTTCTTTCTGCTCCTTCATGATGAGCTGGCAGTAACGTGCGGCGGTGGTGAGCTGCATCTGATCCAGCGGCCCATAGTCGCCCCATTTGTCGCGCTTCTTCCAGCTGTGAACGGTTGCAACTTTCTCTCCCAGCATTTCAGCAATGCGGGCTACGCGGTATCCCTGAAAGTACAGCAGCATGGCCTGCCGACGGGGATCGAGGTCTGCGGGGGTCAGTGTCGTGTTCATGGCCCAAACATACGGCCTTGCCTGACGGCTTTCCCCGGCTGCGGTTTGTGTGGTTTACCGTACAAGTGCCGCGCGTTGTTTCGCTCCCCCCATCACCGCAAACATAAGGCTCCAGTAAGTTATTTCTAACGGAGCACGGCTCATGACAGTAAAAGCAAAGCGTTTCCGTATCGGGGTGGAAGGTGCCACCACTGACGGGCGCGAAATCCAGCGTGAATGGCTGGTACAAATGGCTGCCAGCTACAACCCGACGGTCTATACCGCGCTGATTAACCTTGAGCACATCAAATCTTATCTGCCGGACAGCACCTTTAACCGCTACGGCAGGGTGACGGGGCTGGTTGCAGAAGAAATCAAGGACGGGCCGCTGGCGGGCAAGATGGCGCTTTATGCCGATATCGAACCGACGGACGCCCTGGTGGAACTGGTGAAGAAAGGCCAGAAGCTTTTCACCTCCATGGAGGTCAGCACGAAGTTTGCCGACACCGGCAAAGCATACCTTGTGGGGCTGGGTGCGACGGACGATCCGGCGAGCCTTGGCACCGAAATGCTGGCATTCAGCGCCAGCGCCGCGCATAACCCGCTGGCGAACCGTAAGCAGAACCCTGAAAACCTGTTTTCGGAAGCGGTTGAAACGCTGATCGAACTGGAAGAAGCCCAGGACGAAAAGCCGTCCCTCTTTGCCCGCGTCACCGCGCTGTTCACCAAAAAAGAGCAGACCGATGAGGCGCGTTTCTCCGACGTGCATAAAGCCGTGGAACTGGTCGCCACCGAGCAGCAGAACCTGAGCGAGCGCACGGATAAATCCCTGACCGAACAGGACAAGCGCCTTTCTGAGCTGGAGTCCTCCCTGCAGGAGCAGCAGGCCGCCTTTGCCGAACTTGAGCAGAAGCTGAGCAGCGAAGACAGCCGTAAAGACTACCGCCAGCGCGCGCCGGGCGGTGACGCACCGGCAGGAACCCTGACCAATTGCTGATGGAGCATAAAACCCGATGAAAAAGAAAACCCGCTTTGCCTTTAACGCTTACCTGCAGCAGCTGGCGCGCCTGAACGGTGTGGAGGTGGAAGAACTCTCCAGTAAGTTCACTGTGGAGCCGTCCGTGCAGCAGACGCTGGAAGACCAGATCCAGCAGTCCGCCGCTTTCCTGACACTGGTTAACATCACGCCGGTCACTGAGCAGTCCGGGCAGTTGCTGGGGCTGGGCGTTGGCAGCACCATTGCCGGAACCACCGATACCACCACCAAAGAGCGCGAGCCTACCGATCCGACGCTGATGGAAGACGTGGAATACAAATGCGAGCAGACCAACTTTGATACGGTACTGACCTACGCAAAACTGGACCTGTGGGCGAAATTCCAGGACTTCCAGGTGCGTATCCGCAACGCCATCGTCAAGCGTCAGGCGCTGGACCGCATCATGATCGGCTTTAACGGCGTGAAGCGCGCCAAAACCTCCAATCGTGCTGAAAACCCGCTGCTGCAGGACGTCAATAAAGGCTGGCTGCAGAAAATCCGCGAAGACGCGCCGGATCATGTTATGGGCAGCAAAACCGCAGAAGACGGCACCACTACTGCGGAACCGGTAAAAGTAGGTCCGGGTGGTAAGTATGTAAATCTTGACGCGGTGGTCATGGATACCGTCAACGAGCTGATCGATGTGGAGTATCAGGATGATGACGAGCTGGTTGTTGTCTGCGGACGTGAACTGCTGTCTGACAAGTATTTCCCGCTGGTCAACAAAGAGCAGGACAACAGCGAGAAAATCGCCGCTGATCTGATCATCAGCCAGAAACGCATGGGCGGCCTGCAGGCTGTGCGCGCGCCTTTCTTCCCGGCAAATGCCCTGCTGATCACCCGTCTGGATAACCTGTCCATCTACTGGCAGGAAGACACCCGCCGCCGTTCTGTTATCGACAACCCGAAACGTGACCGGATTGAAAACTTTGAATCCGTCAACGAGGCGTATGTGGTCGAGGACTACCGCTGCGCGGCGCTGGTTGAAAACATTGAAATCGGTGATTTCAGCGCGCCTGCCGCACCGGAAGGTGGGGAATAACGCATGAGCCTGAGTCCCGCACGGCAGCACCGCCTGCGCATTCAGGCTGAACAGGCCGCCCGTGAGGGCGGCAGTGTTCGCCATGCGTCGGGCTATGACCTGATGCTGCTGCAGCTGGCAGAAGACCGCCGCCGCCTCAAGGGCGTCCAGTCCACGGTGAAAAAGGCGGAAATCAAGGTGGAACTGCTGCCGAAATATTCCGCCTGGGCGGAGGGCGTGCTGGCTGCCGGAGGTGCGCAGCAGGATGACGTGCTGATGTACGTGATGCTGTGGCGTATCGACGCCGGTGATTATGCCGGTGCGCTGGAAATCGGGCGTCATGCGCTCCGCCATGGCTGGGTGATGCCGCTGGGCAACCGTAACGTGCAGACAGTGCTGGCAGAAGAAATGGCAGACGCGGCGCAAAGCGCCCTGCTTGCCGCTGCTGGTTTTGATGCCGATCTGCTCCTGCAGACGCTGGACCTGACAACCGATCTGGATATGCCGGACCAGTCGCGGGCGCGCCTGCATAAAGCCATCGGTGCTGTACTGAGCGAAAGCAGCCCGGCATCTGCCCTGAATCACCTTACCCATGCGCTGCAGCTCGATCCCCGCTGCGGTGTGAAAAAAGAAAAGCAGCAGCTGGAGCGCAGACTGCGCAATGACAGCCGCTAAAGAACGTGCCCCGCGCACGAGCGGCACGGGGTGGCGAAAGGCACTGCCACATCAAAACCCCGTCCACCGCCCACTTATTCAGGAGAAAGCCGCATGAAGTTTGTTGCGCCCGAACAGGCACCGGAACAGGCGGAGGTCATCAAAAATACGCCGTTCTGGCCTGATGTGGACCTGTCGGAGTTTCGCAGTGTGATGCGCACTGACGGCACGGTGACGCAGCCGCGTTTAAAGCAGGTCGTGCTGATGGCGATCTCTGAGGTTAACGCTGAGCTGTTCGACTTCCGCAACCGTCAGCAGATGCTTGGCTGGCGGACACTTGCTGAGGTTCCTGCAGAAATGCTGGACGGTAAAAGCGAGCGTATCCAGCACTACCACAACGCCGTTTTTTGCTGGGCGCGCGCCGTGCTCAATGAGCGTTATCAGGACTATGACGCCACGGCGTCAGGCGTGAAGCGAGGGGAGGAGCTGGCGGAGGCCAGCGGCGATCTGTGGCGTGATGCCCGCTGGGCCATCAGCCGGGTGCAGGATGCGCCGCACTGTACGGTGGAGCTTATCTGATGAAAGTGCGTGCGCATCAGTATGACACGGTGGACGCGCTTTGCTGGCGTCATTACGGGCGCACGCAGGGTGTCACTGAGCAGGTTCTGCAGGCAAATCCGGGGCTGGCTGAGTACGGCCCATTTTTACCGCACGGGCTGCAGGTGGAAATGCCGGACATTACGGCGTCAACCACGGCGCAGACCGTCCAGCTATGGGACTGAATTATGACGCTTGAACGAATCAGCGCCTTTATCACTTACTGCATCGCCGTGCTGCTGGCATGGCTGGGCGATCTGTCGCTCAAGGATGCGTCAACGGTTGGCGGCGTACTGATTGGTGTGCTGATGCTGGCTATCAACTGGTACTACAAACACCAGTCTTTCAAATTGTTACGTGGCGGCAAGATTTCGCGGGGGGAATATGAATCCTTCAATCGTTAAGCGCTGCCTTGTCGGGGCGGTGCTGGCTATCGCCGCCACGCTGCCCGGATTTCAGTCGCTTCATACCTCCGTTGAGGGGCTGAAATTGATCGCCGATTACGAGGGATGCCGCCTGCAGCCTTATCAGTGCAGCGCGGGCGTGTGGACTGACGGGATCGGTAATACGTCCGGTGTGGTGCCGGGAAAAACCATAACGGAACGGCAGGCGGCGCAGGGACTTATCACCAACGTGCTGCGCGTGGAGCGGGCGCTGGATAAATGTGTGGTACAGCCGATGCCGCAAAAGGTCTATGACGCGGTGGTGTCGTTTGCTTTCAACGTGGGCACCGGCAACGCCTGCAGCTCCACGCTGGTTAAGTTGCTGAACCAGCGGCGCTGGGCGGATGCCTGCCATCAGCTGCCGCGCTGGGTATATGTCAAAGGTGTGTTTAATCAGGGGCTGGACAACCGCCGCGCGCGGGAAATGGCCTGGTGCTTAAAAGGAGCATAACGGAATGAAAAAGAAAGTCATGAGCGTTTTTTTCCAGCTGGCATGGGCTGCGCTGTTGGTTATCAGTCTGCTGTATCCGCGCAGCGGTGCGCCGGTTCTGGTTGGTGCGTCTGTCTGGGTGTCATGCTTCCTCGCCTGGCTGCTTGCTGCGCTGTGCGCTGTCGGGTGGTTCGCCGGAGATCGGGCGCGCGATGAGGTCAGGGCGGCATTGCTGAAATTCAGGGTGCACCCCGTAAAACCCGTGCGCACATGGGTAATCAGGCTGCTTATTGTTCTGTGCCTGGCGTTTTCGGGATGGGTGATCACCCTGGTGTTTTACCTGCTGACGCTGGTTTTGTATCAGATTGCCCGCGCGCAGCTTCATGAGCCGATGGCAGCCTGATGCGTGCGCTGGCGGTAGTGCTGGCGCTGGCGCTTGCGGCGCTGGGCTGGCAGTCATGGCGGCTTAACAATGCCAGCCACACCATCGAGACGCAGGGTGCGGCGCTGAAAAGCAAAACGCATGAGCTGATGAAGAAAAACAGCCAGCTGATCGGCCTGTCCATTCTGACCGAAATCAACAGCCGGGAGCAGACGCGGCTTTATGCGGCAGCGGAGCAGACCACCGCACTGTTGCGAAGTCGCCAGCGCCGGATCGAGGAGCTAAAACGTGAAAACGAGGATTTACGCCGCTGGGCTGACACTCCTTTGCCTGCTGACATTATCCGGCTGCGGGACCGCCCGGCCCTCGCCGGAGGTGCAGCTTACCGTGAGTGGCTGTCCCAGAGTGACGCAGTGCCGCCTGGAAAGGTCAGCGCCGCGCAGTAACGGCGATCTGAATGCGGTGCTGGATGAAACCGAGGCCGCCTGGGCGGTCTGTGCTGACAAAGTGGACACGATTATTGCGTGTCAGGAGCGAGACAGTGAACAAACCGCAGTCCTTACGCAGCGCCCTGAATAAAGCGGTTGCCTATGTCCGCGACAACCCGGACAAACTGCACCTTTTCGTTGATAACGGCTCACTAGTGGCAACAGGAGCCAGCTCCATGTCATGGGAATACCGCTACACCCTGAACGTGGTGATCGAGGATTTCAGCGGCGACCAGAATTTGCTGATGGCTCCAGTCCTGCTGTGGCTCAGTACCAGCCAGCCGGACGCCATCAACAACCCGGATCTGCGCGAAAAACTGTTCACCTTTGAAGTGGATATCCTGCGCAACGATGTTTGCGATATCAGCCTGAACCTGCAACTGACGGAGCGCGTGCTGGTCAGCACTGATGGCAGCGTGTCGAGCGTTGAAGCGGTGCCGGAGCCGGACGAACCTGAAGAAATGTGGACGGTGAAACGTGGATGAGCTGCAGAGGGTGGATGACTGGCTGACAGCGCTGCTGGCAAATCTGGAGCCTGCCGCACGCAACCGTATGATGCGGCAGCTGGCGCAACAGCTGCGCCGGACGCAGCAGCAGAATATCAGGCTGCAGCGCAATCCTGACGGCAGCGGATATGAGCCGCGCCGGGTGACAGCCCGCAGTAAGAAGGGTCGCATCAAACGCCAGATGTTTGCAAAGCTTCGCACCACGAAATACCTGAAAACTGCCGCCAGTGCGGACTCCGCCAGCGTGCAGTTTGATGGCAAGGTGCAGCGCATTGCCCGTGTTCACCATTACGGCCTGCGGGATCGCGTCAGCCGAAAAGGTCCGGAGGTCCGCTACGCAGAGCGCCGCCTTTTGGGTGTGAATGATGAGGTGGAAACCATCACCCGTGACACTTTGCTGCGCTGGCTGGCGGGGTGATCTTTGTGCCACCGCTGGCACAAGCCCCCGCGCTGCCTCCCTTTTCCCTCTGATGGCAACCTTTCGTTATGAATGCACAACTGACCGAAATTATGCGCCTTATCACCAACCTGATCCGCACCGGCACCGTGACCGAAGTGGACCGGGAAAACTGGCTGTGCCGGGTGAGAGTGGGCGAGCTTGAAACCAACTGGATTAACTGGCTGACGCTGCGTGCCGGTGGTGCCCGTACATGGTGGTGTCCGTCGCCGGATGAGCAGGTGGTGGTGCTGAGTATGGGCGGCAATCTGGAAACCGCTTTTGTGCTGCCCGCCATCTACTCCAGTCAGTTTGCGCCGCCGTCGGATTCCGTGGACGGCTGCGTGACGGAGTACCCGGACGGGGGCTGGTTTGAGTATGAACCCGCCACCGGGCGGTGGTATGTCCGGGGTATCAAATCCATGGTGATCGAGGCGGCGGACAATATCACCCTCAAAACCGGTGAGTTTGTGGTGGAGGCTGACACCACGCGCATTAACAGCGAGGTGGTGATCAATGGCGGCGTCACCCAGGGCGGCGGCGCGATGAGTTCCAACGGGATCGTGGTGGATAAACACGGTCACACCGGCGTGAAGTCCGGCGGTGATACGTCAGGAGGCCCGGTATGACGCTGTATATCGGCATGAGCCAGGGCAACGGCAAGGCCATTACTGATACGGACCATCTGCGCCAGTCAGTGCGGGATATTCTGCTGACCCCGCAGGGCAGCCGAATTGCCCGCCGGGAATATGGTTCCCTGCTGTCCGCCCTGATTGACCAGCCGCAGAACCCGGCGCTGCGCCTGCAGGTCATGTCTGCAGTCTATGTGGCGCTGAGCCGCTGGGAGCCACGGCTTACGCTGGATTCCATCACCATCAGCAGCAATTTTGACGGCTCTATGGTGGTGGAGCTTACCGGGCAGCGCAATAACGGCGCGCCGGTTTCCCTTTCGATATCTACAGGAGCAGACAATGGCAGTGATTGACCTTTCCCAGCTGCCCGCGCCGCAGATAGTGGACGTGCCGGATTTTGAGACGCTACTGGCTGAGCGTAAGGCCGCCTTTGTGGCTCTTTATCCGGCGGATGAACAGGAGGCAGTTATGCGCACATTAACACTTGAGTCAGAACCCCTAACCAAGCTGCTGCAGGAAAGCACCTACCGCGAAATCCTTTTGCGCCAGCGTATTAACGAGGCCGCGCAGGCGGTCATGGTGGCGTATGCCATTGGCGGCGATCTCGATCAGCTGGCTGCCAACTACAACGTGAAACGCCTGACGGTAACGCCGGCCGACAACGACGCGGTGCCGCCGGTTGCGGCCGTCATGGAAAGTGATGATGCGCTGCGCCTGCGTGTTCCGGCTGCATTTGAGGGATTGTCCGTTGCGGGACCGACGGCGGCCTATGAGTTTCACGCCAAAAGCGCGGACGGGCGCGTGGCAGATGCCAGCGCAACCAGCCCGGAACCGGCTGAGGTGGTGCTTACCGTACTGAGCCGTGAAGGTGACGGTACGGCAGAGGCTGATCTGCTGGCAGTGGTGGAGCAGGCGCTTAACAGCGAGAACGTGCGTCCGGTGGCAGATCGACTGGCGGTACGCAGCGCCGAAATAATCCCGTACAGCGTGGATGCGACGATTTTTCTCTATCCGGGGCCGGAAGCTGAGCCGGTGATGGCGGCGGCAAAAGCCAGCCTGCAAAAGTACATCGCCAGTCAGACGCGGCTGGGCCGTGATATCCGTCGCAGCGCGATTTATGCCGCGCTGCACGTTGAGGGCGTCCAGCGTGTGGAGCTGGCCTCCCCGCTTGCAGATGTTGTGCTGGATAAGACGCAGGCGGCGTCCTGTACGGAATGGAGCGTAACCAACGGGGGCACGGATGAATAGCCTGCTGCCGCCCGGTTCATCGCCGCTTGAGCGCCGACTGGCGCAGACCTGCAGCGGCATTTCCGATCTGCAGGTGCCGCTGCGCGATTTGTGGAATCCGGCAACGTGTCCGGTCAGTTTTCTGCCGTATCTTGCGTGGGCGTTTTCTGTTGATCGCTGGGACGAAAGCTGGGCGGAGAGCGTCAAGCGCCGCGTGGTGCAGGATGCTTTCTATATCCATCAGCACAAGGGGACAACCAGCGCCGTGCGGCGCGTGGTGGAGCCGTTCGGCTTCCTGATCCGCATCATTGAGTGGTGGCAGACCGGCGAGACGCCGGGAACGTTTCGCCTGGATATTGGCGTGCAGGACCAGGGCATCACGGAAGAAACCTATCTGGAACTGGAGCGCCTGATCGGTGACGCCAAGCCGTGCAGCCGCCATCTGATCGGTATGTCAATCAACCTGCAGACCAGCGGTCCCTATTTTGTAGGCGCAGCCACCTACAGCGGCGAAGAAATCACGATCTATCCGTATATCAACGAAACCATTATTTCCGGCGGCACCGCTTATGAGGGCGGGGTGGTCCATGTTATTGACACAATGAGAGTGAATCCATGAGCGCAAAATTTTATACCCTGCTGACGGATATCGGCGCGGCGAAACTGGCAAACGCCGCCGCGGTCGGTGTCCCGCTAAAAATTACCCAGATGGCAGTGGGCGACGGTGGCGGCGTTCTGCCGACCCCAAGCGCGCAGCAGACGGCGCTGATTGCTGAAAAACGCCGTGCTTCCCTCAATATGCTGTATATCGATCCGCAGAACAGCAGCCAGATTATTGCTGAACAAGTGATCCCTGAAACTGAGGGCGGTTGGTGGATTCGTGAGGTTGGTCTGTTTGATGAAACTGGTGCACTAATTGCCGTGGGTAACTGCCCGGAAAGCTACAAGCCGCAGCTGGCGGAGGGGAGTGGGCGCACGCAGACCGTGCGTATGGTGCTGATTACCAGCAGCACCGATAATATCACCCTGAAAATTGACCCTTCTGTGGTGCTGGCAACCCGCAAGTATGTGGATGACAAGGTGCTGGAGTTGAAGGTGTATGTGGATGATCTGATGGCAAAGCATACCGCCGCCAGCGATCCTCATACGCAGTATGCACCAAAAGCCAGTCCGACATTCACCGGCACGCCTAAAGCGCCGACGGCGGCGGCAGGAACCAACACTACACAGATTGCCAGCACAGCGTTTGTACAAGCGGTGGTCACTGCGCTAAGTAAAACGCTGGAGGGTAAGCAGCCGCTGGATAGCACGTTGACTGCGCTTGCCGGGAAATCAGTTGCCGAACTGATCCAGTATTTAGAGCTGGGAACTGCAGCAATGCGTGATACTGGCACCGGCTCTGGTCAGGTGCCGGATATGAGCAGCTTTGGAAATAGCCTTAATACTACAGGCTATCAGAAATTACCTGGTGGGCTGATTATTCAGTGGGGCTATACCTCCACGGGTTCAGCGGGCAATACGGTGACTTTACCTGTTGCATTTAATAGCTGGGTTGCCGGGTGCGTGGGCTGTGAATCAGGGGATGATACTTCAATTAAAGTGGTGTCAGTTATCCCTAAGTCACTTTCGACTATTAAAGTATCCGGGCGTGTAGTGGGTGCCAGTACACTGGCTAACACATCTGTCCGTTGGATTGCTATTGGGTATTAACGATATGAAAATTTATTCCTCCAGATTGTACCCCGGCTTCTATGTTGATGACATTTCGAATATCCCCGACGATGCACAGGAAATAAGCGTTGAATTATGGCGCGAATTACTCGAAGGACAGGCGGAAGGGAAGATTATTGACTTTACCAGTGTGCCACCGTCGCTGGTTATATACGCGAGGACCCCGGAAGATGAAGCCGCAGAGGCTGAGTCAAAAAAAGCGGAGTTACGACTTATTGCTGACACTGCTATTGCGCCTTTAGAAGATGCGGTCGAGTTGGGCATTGCGACGGATGGGGAGCAGGTCAGACTGAATGAATGGAGAAAATTCAGGGTTATGCTAAATCGTGTAAATACATCGCAGGCTCCAGATATCAGCTGGCCTGAACTTCCCGAAGATTAATCCCGTCCCCGCACCTGCGGGGATTTTTTTGCCCCTTCCATTGTGCCATTCCCCACACATACCTAGGCGCGTGCGCCGCGCGCATATCAACCAGAACATAGGCTCACCCCCTGTAAACCGGAGAGACTGCCTTATGGCTCAGGATTACCACCACGGGGTGCGCGTTGTTGAAGTCAACGAGGGCACCCGACCTATCACCACGGTGAGCACCGCCATCGTGGGCATGGTCTGCACCGGCGATGATGCTGATGCGTCCATGTTCCCCCTTAATAAGCCGGTCCTGCTGACCGATGTGCTGACAGCCAGCGGTAAAGCGGGCGAATCCGGCACGCTGGCCCGTTCGCTGGATGCGATTGCTGACCAGGCGAAACCCGTGACCGTCGTTGTGCGCGTGGCCCAGGGCGAAACCGAAGCGGAAACCACCTCCAATATTATCGGCGGCGTGACCGCTGACGGTAAAAAAACGGGCATGAAAGCACTGCTTTCGGCGCAATCACAGCTGGGCGTCAAGCCTCGCATTCTCGGCGTGCCGGGACATGACACGCAGGCAGTTGCCACTGAGTTGCTGAGCGTGGCACAGAGTCTGCGCGGGTTTGCCTATCTGTCCGCCTATGGCTGCAAAACGGTGGAAGAAGCTATTGCCTACCGTGACAATTTCAGCCAGCGCGAGGGGATGCTGATCTGGCCTGACTTCATCAACTTTGACACCGTGCTGAATGCAGATGCGACGGCTTACGCCTCCGCCCGTGCGCTCGGCCTGCGCGCCAAAATTGACGAGCAGACCGGCTGGCACAAAACCCTGTCCAACGTGGGCGTGAACGGCGTCACCGGCATTTCCGCCGATGTGTTCTGGGATCTGCAGGACCCCGCAACCGATGCAGGGCTGCTGAACCAGAATGACGTCACCACGCTTATCCGCAAAGACGGCTTCCGCTTCTGGGGTTCCCGCTGCCTCAGTGACGATCCGCTGTTTGCCTTTGAGAACTACACCCGCACGGCGCAGGTGCTGGCTGACACCATCGCAGAAGCACACATGTGGGCGGTGGATGGCGTGCTCAACCCGTCGCTGGCCCGTGACATTATCGAAGGTATCCGCGCCAAGCTTCGCAGCCTGAAAACGCAGGGCTACATCATCGGCGCAGACTGCTGGCTGGATGAGTCGGTGAACGATAAAGACTCCCTGAAAGCCGGGAAGCTCACTATCGACTACGACTACACGCCGGTGCCGCCGCTTGAAAACCTGATGCTGCGCCAGCGCATCACCGATCAGTACCTGCTGGACTTCTCCAGCCAGGTCAGCGCGTAAGGGGACACCATGGCTTTACCACGCAAGTTAAAACATCTGAACCTGTTTAACGACGGGAACAACTGGCAGGGGATCGTCGAGTCGCTGACCCTGCCGAAATTTACCCGCAAGTTTGAGAAGTATCGTGGCGGCGGCATGGCTGGCGCGGTGGATGTAGATATGGGGCTGGATGATGGCGCGCTGGATACGGAATTTTCAATCGGCGGCACCGAACTGTTGCTATTCAAGCAAATGGGCAAGGCCACTGTTGACGGCATTCAGTTGCGTTTCACCGGCTCCATTCAGCGTGACGATACCGGCGAAGTGCAGGCTGTTGAGCTGGTTGTGCGCGGGCGTCATAAAGAAGTGGATTCAGGCGAGTGGAAAACCGGCGAGAGCAGCACCACCAAAGTCAGCAGCACCAACAGCTACGCGAAGCTGACCATTAACGGCGAAGTGCTCTATGAGGTTGATGTGGTCAACATGGTTGAAATTGTTGGCGGCGTGGATCTTATGGAAGCGCACCGTAACGCTCTTGGCCTCTGATTAACCTTAACGGCGCGGGCAGCCGCGCCAGTACTTCATTAACAGGAAACGAACATGAGCGACAAACAAACTGAAAAGACCGTACAGCTGGATACCCCGATCAAGCGCGGTAAAACCGAAATCACCGAAATTGTGCTGCGCAAACCCCAATCTGGCGCACTGCGTGGCACCCGCCTGCAGGCCATCATGGATATGGACGTGGGCGCGATGATGACCGTTATCCCGCGTATCTCAACCCCAACGCTGACCGCGCAGGAAATGGCAGAGCTGGACCCTGCCGATCTCACCTCGCTTTCTGTGGAGGTGGTGACTTTTTTGTTGCCGAAGTCGGTGCTTGCCGGTTTGCCGACAGCCTGACGGTTGATGACCTAGTGGCAGATATTGCCACCATTTTTCACTGGCCGCCGTCCGTCACTGACGTTATGCCGCTGACTGAGGTGCTGGAGTGGCGGCATAAAGCAATTAAGCGAAGCGGGGCCAGCGATGAGTGACAATAACCTGCGCCTGCAGGTGATTCTTGGGGCGGTGGATAAAATCACCCGCCCGTTCAAAAATGCACAGGCTGGCTCTAAGGCGCTGGCAAGCGCACTGAAAGCCAGCAAGGACAATCTCAGGAATCTCAACGAGCAATCAGCCCGCATTGATGGTTTTCGTAAACTGCGTACCCAGCTTGAGGGCACAAAAAACGATCTTACCTCCGCGCGCCAGAAAGTTGCGGCGCTGGCGAAGGAATTTGCAGCGACCAGTAACCCCACCAAAAAACAGGCAAAAGAGTTAGAGCAGGCTAAACGACAGGCCAGCCGACTTAAAGATGCCTATAACGGTCTGCAGCAGTCTGTTCAGCGTCATCGACAGGCGTTAAGTGGTGCGGGGATTGATACCAAAAAACTCTCTGATGCCCAGCGCCGGTTAAAAACAGACACCGAGTCTGCTACCCGCACCCTTGCCCGACAGCAGGAACAGTTAAAGACCTTAGGTGAACGCCAGGCGAAAATGAATGCCGTGCGGGATAAATATCATGCCAGTAATCAGCAGCGCGCCATGATCGCCGGGCTGGGTTTTACCTCGGCAGCCACCGGACGGGCGATGTTTAACGGCCTGAAACAGACGCTTCATGTAGGTTATGACTTTGACGCCATGATGAGCAAAACCCAGGCGGTTACGCGCATTCAGGATAAAAATAACCCTGAAATGGCGGCGCTTCGCCAGCAGGCCAGAACGCTCCCGTTACAGTCAAAATTTACCGATCTACAGGTAGCGGAGGGCCAGTATTTTCTGGGCCGTACAGGGTACAGTGCAAAGCAAATTCAGGGCGCGATGCCGGGGATGCTCAATCTGGCTGCCGCCGGGGATATCGATCTTGGCACTACGGCGGATATTGCCTCCAACATTCAGACCGCGATGGGTATACCTGCGGAGAAGATGGATCATGTTGCGGATGTGCTGACTGCACTATTTACCCGCAACAACGTTGATATTCCGATGCTTGGCGAGTCACTGAAATACTCTGCTGGCGTTGGTCGTGAATACGGGCAGTCGCTGGAAACTATCTCTGCCGCAACCGCGATGCTGGGGAGTGCCGGTATTCAGGGTAGCCAGGCGGGTACTACCATGCGCAGCATTTTAAGCCGCATTGGCACCTCTAAAGCGGTTGCTGATCTGGGCGTCAACACCAAGGACAGAGCCGGAAATATGCGTGATATGGTTGATATTCTGAGGGATATCAACAAAAAAACGGCGGGGATGGGTAACGTCGAACGTGGGCAGATATTTAAAAATATCGCCGGGCAGTATGCGGTAACAGGATTTGGTGTCCTGATGCACGCCGCCGGTGATGGCTCACTGGAAAAAATGCGGGGCGCACCGGGTGAATATGATGGCGAAGCGGCGCGAGTATCAAAAACCATGTTGGATAACATGGCTGGTGATATGACTATGCTCCATGCTGCGCTGGAAAATATCAGCGTTGAGTTATTTGAAAAAAATAACGGGTGGCTGCGCGACCTTACAAAATCAATCGGTGGTGTGTTGCATGGAGTTGCTGAGTTTCTAAAGGCGCATCCGCAGGTAAGCAAAGCCATTGTTATTATTGGGGCGGCTGTCGCCGGTGCCACGGTGCTATTTGGTGGGCTGATGTTTGCCGTTGTCGGTTTGCTTGCCCCGATAACATTATTGCGTTTTCAGCTTTCAATGCTTGGCCTCAAGTCCCTGCCCAGCCTCACGGCGGCGGTGTCACGCACCGGCAGCGCATTGTCATGGCTGGCGGGTGCACCGCTTTCCCTGTTGCGTCGTGGTATGGTGTCATCCGGTGGTAGTTCTCGCGGATTAAAATCTCAACTGGAGTTATTGCGCCATAGCGCAAGAAGTACTGCAGATACTTTCAAGGGAAGATGGGGAGCGTTGCTTTCAGTCACTAAAGGAGGATGGAGTTATCTGATAAATATGGCCCAGGCAGGGAAAGCGAGGCTGATAACTATTTTTGCATCGCTGAAAAATCCGATGGCGATATTAAGTAGTTTATGGGGTGCCCTTGGGAGGGTTGTGAGTTTTTTGGTTTTCGGCCCACTTTCCATACTCCGCATTGCCTTGTCAGGTGTTTTCTCATTGCTTGGCGCTCTGCTTAGCCCTATAGGGCTGGTTGTGGCTGCACTGGCTGGTGTGGCATTGGTTGTCTGGAAATACTGGCAGCCTATCAGCGCATTTTTAGGTGGTGTGGTGGAGGGTTTTAAAGCCGCTGCTGCACCGATCAGTGCTGCTTTTGAGCCATTGCGGCCTGTTTTTCAGTGGATTGGCGACAAGGTGCAGGCTTTGTGGGGGTGGTTCACTGATTTGCTTACGCCGGTTAAATCAACTTCCGAAGAACTGAACAGCGCAGCTGCAATGGGCCGCAGGTTTGGTGAGGCGCTGGCGGAAGGTCTGAATATGGTGATGCACCCGCTTGAATCGCTCAAATCAGGCGTGTCGTGGTTGCTGGAAAAACTCGGTATCGTCAGTAAGGAGGCGGCAAAAGCAAAACTACCTGAACAGGTTACACGGCAGCAGCCTGCCACGGTGAACGGTGACGGTAAGGTAGTTCTGCCACCTGGCGGATTTCCGTCAATGGGGTTTGCAGGCATGTATGACAGAGGAGGCACGATCCCGCGTGGTCAATTTGGCATCGTTGGGGAGAACGGCCCGGAAATAGTGAACGGTCCCGCAAATGTGACCAGCAGACGGCGCACTGCTGCGCTGGCTTCCGTCGTTGCAGGTGTTATGGGCGTAGCGGCAGCGCCTGCAGAGGCTGCTCCACTGCATCCTTACAGTCTGCCGACTATGGCATATAAACACAGCCAGCCAGCGAAATCTGCCAGCGCGCCGCCAGTGATCCGTTATGAGATTAACGCGCCCATTCATATCACTGCCCAGCCAGGGCAGAGTGCGCAGGATATTGCCCGCGAAGTCGCGCGGCAGCTTGACGAGCGCGAGCGCAAAGCCAGGGCTAAAGCGCGCAGTAATTTCAGTGATCAAGGGGGATATGATTCATGATGATGGTGCTGGGGTTATATGTCTTCATGCTGCGTACAGTGCCATATCAGGAGCTGCAGTATCAGCGAAGCTGGCGACACGCCACCAACAGCCGGGTGAACCGCCGACCATCAACGCAGTTTCTTGGCCCGGATAACGATTCGTTAACGTTATCTGGTGTACTGCTGCCGGAAGTCACCGGCGGCAGGCTGTCATTGCTGGCACTTGAGCAAATGGCAGAGCTGGGGAAAGCATGGCCCCTGATTGAGGGAAGCGGGACCATTTACGGCATGTTTGTGATCGAGAGCCTGAGTCAGACAAAAACGGAATTTTTTGAAAGCGGAATGCCTCGCCGTATTGAGTTTACGCTGACCCTGAAAAGGATTGATGAATCGCTGTCTGATATGTTCGGCAGTCTCAGCGATCAGCTCAGTAACCTGCAGGACTCTGCGACGTCTGCGATAGGTAATATTAAAAATACGGTTGGAGGGTTGCTGCAGTGAATTTTAGCTCTGATCTTTTTGACCTGAACAGCAAAAGCCCGGCTTTCAGTATCACGATTGAAGGTAAGGACGTGACCACCGCGCTGGATGCTCGCCTGATGAGTCTGACGCTGACCGATAACCGGGGTTTTGAGGCTGACCAGCTCGATCTGGAGCTGGACGACGCCGACGGGCAGATCGTTCTGCCGCGACGCGGTGCTGTTATTCAGCTGGCGCTGGGGTGGAAAGGCCGGCCGCTTTTCCCAAAAGGGGCATTCACTGTGGATGAGATTGAGCACAGCGGTGCACCTGATCGCCTGACAATTCGCGCACGTAGCGCCGATTTTCGTGAAACATTCAATACCCGGCGTGAAAAGTCATGGCACCAGACAACGGTGGGGGAAGTGGTGAAGGAAATAGCGACCCGGCAAAACCTCAAGCCAGCGCTGGACAAAGGTATGGCGGACAGAGTGCTGGACCATATGGATCAGACCAATGAAAGCGATGCCAGTTTCCTGATGCGTCTGGCGCGGCAGTTTGGAGCTATCGCGTCGGTGAAGGATGGTAATTTGTTATTTCTGCGCCAGGGGCAGGGTAGAACCGCGAGTGGTAAACCGCTGCCCGTAATCACCATTACGCGCAAGGCTGGCGATAGCCATCGTTTTACCCTGGCTGACCGTGGAGCCTATACCGGAGTAACAGCCCACTGGTTACATACGCGGGAGCCGAAGAAACAAGAAACAACCCAGGTTAAACGGCGCCGGAAAAAACAACCCACAACAAAAGCGCCGGAAGCCAAAGAGGGGGACTATCTGGTGGGAACGGATGAAAATGTTCTGGTGCTTAATCACACCTATGCCAACCGAAGCAATGCTGAGCGTGCGGCAAAAACGCAATGGGAGCGCCTGCAGCGTGGTGTTGCGTCATTCTCCCTGCAACTCGCAGAGGGCCGGGCAGATCTTTACACCGAAATGCCAGTAAAGGTGAGCGGCTTTAAGCAGCCTATCGACGATGCCGAATGGACCATTACAACTTTGACGCATACTGTCAGCCCGGATAATGGTTTTACTACCAGTCTGGACCTTGAAGTAAAAATTGATGATTTAGAAATGGAATAAATAGGTTCTCAATATTGATTTTTTGTGTATCATTATCGAGATTTTAATGGTGGCGGAGAAACTAAAAATGATGAATTGCCCAAAGTGTGGACACGCAGCGCATACGCGGAGTAGCTTTCAGGTAACTGACAGCACAAAAGAGCGTTACTGCCAGTGCCAGAACATCAATTGCGGCAGCACCTTTGTTACTCATGAAACGGTGGTGCGCTTCATAGTGACGCCGGGTGTTGTCGTTAGTGCTCCACTGCATCCCTCACCAAATGAACAGGGCCATATGAATTTTTAAACCAGCCGGCCCATTGAATTTAACTCCATCTATTGGGCAGTGACCGGCTCTAATTCAATGTAAGGTACGTCAACTTCACTGGTTTTAATCTTCAATTTTTTCGCTACGTCTGCCGTTACTTTTTCCTCGTCAAAAATTCCTTTCTCTGCAAGCTCTTTTGCGCTTTTGACTGATTGTCCCCAGATATGAATAGCTTTATCCGTTAATTTAATGTCGGTAGCGGCAATTTTTAGTTTCGTACCGTCGCACTCTGTACCAGAAGCACCACAGCTATCTGCGTAAAACTCGCCTTTTGCGAGAAGCGCTCCGGCCCCCAAAAGCTCCTTAGACGGTATAAGCAGGGCAGTCACAACAACTGCATGAGATTTTTTAACTTTGTCCTCAATAGCCCGTTTAATTGTATCGGCGCGGCTAGCTTTATCATGGGCTGCTGGAGCAAGGATTGTGATATTGGCGCGAATGCGCTTTGTACCTATAGAGGTATTGTTGTCTTGAATAACTTCATATGGCACAGCTGCTGCCTGAGATAAAAACGAACAAAGAGATAAAGCCAGGCCAGTTAGCAAGATGAGAGGATATTTAGTGGGCATAAGATCCATCCTTGTCATTGTCGAGAGCGGAATGGAAGCAAAATTCCATATCGCCATTTTGCCGCCACTTCCAAAGAACAAGGGGCTGCGTTTTCACGCAACCCCTTGATTTTAGTGGTGGAGCTGGCGGGAGTTGAACCCGCGTCCGAAATTTCTACATCCTCGGCACTACATGCTTAGTCCAGTCTTTACATTCGCCAACCAGCTGCGGACGGACACGCCACTGACAAACTAGCCTGATTAGTTTTAGCACTTCAACCCCAGGCAGGGCGTCCGCGCGATCTCTTTTGGGTTTGACCTCTCTTGATCCCCGTCCTAAGAGCGGAGGCTAGGGAGAGAGGGCTCTTAGCAGGTTATTAAGCTGCTAAAGCGTAGTTTTCGTCGTTTGCGACTATTTTTTGCGGCTTTTTTACGAGGCCTACCGCACCTCGGCATGCACCTTGGGTTTCGCAAATCCCGTCGAATCCAGAATCAGCCCCACAGTGTTTGCGAAGTATAACAGATTTGTGACGCGTGATGCCAGCCCGGATCGCGGGGGATTGCGGCTGGTTGTGTTGCGTACGGGTCATGTGAGCAGAAGAAATAGTAAAAATAAAACGATTAGCAATTATAGTAATAACGAAAATGTTATTATTGTTTGCATGATATATTATATTTCATTTTCCTCCTTATTTCTGGTGGTAAGCTTAAATACTCCTGGGAAGTTGTTTAGTATCGCTTAATAACATTCTTGTTCCTTTCTGCTAGCCCATTTCTGTTGTTTGGTGAATTAAATTTATTTATTGTTCTTATTTGTTTAAATACGGGTAGCGCGTTATAGATTTAAATGCGATTGCTCAGGCAATTATAATGGGGTGAATTGATTATTCTTTTTAATCAATGCGTTGCGTTTAACTCTATTGAATTAATTTCAAGGAAATGCCCATTACCCGGCACTTTTCCCCTTATTTGCCGCCACCGTGTGTAATTACCTTGCAGCGAGAGGAATATCAAGATGGCAGAACCAAATGCACTTTCTCCGACGGTGGATATTATCAGTCGTGAAAATGGGAAGGCGATCACAAGTTATTCGCAAAGTGCTGACAGGGTCGTTAATCTCTCGCAAAGCAGCGTAGTGAAAATAAATGCCTCTCCCGAGTCGGTTAATTTCTATGAGCGCCAGGGGGGACGATCTTATTGTCCATATGAAGGACGGTACGACGGTACGCTATCAGCGTTTTTTTACGCTTGATGCCGACAGGCTGCACAGTGAACTGGTTTTTGAGGATGCGCTGGGCGTACATCGCGCATCCTTTCCTTTTGCAACAGAAGCGGGCCCCATGGCCGCTGAGACGGTGGTTCATTCCATTGCCGAAACCTCTTGTTGGTGCACTGACCGATGCTGCAGGAATT
>Ga0268251_10000050_pt1 | contig 111663 bp, 101 predicted proteins | sample AgamicAsMae_FD_200527 | JGI IMG/M metagenome (GOLD analysis project Ga0268251, IMG submission 200527) | Agave microbial communities from Guanajuato, Mexico - As.Ma.e (v2) (version 2) | ecosystem: Host-associated > Plants > Phyllosphere > Phylloplane/Leaf | place: Guanajuato, Mexico... | reverse complement strand
GCACAATAGTGTTGTGGCTTATTGGCTATCCCGCTGAAAATAAAGGGTTACATATGAGATACCAGGCCAACAGCATTAAATCACGGCGGGTTATCTCGTATCCGACGTTAGCGGAGAATGTCGTGCGCCACTCCCCGCTAATGTTAAGACGAACGGTGCTGAGCACCGTTCTTAATCACCTCGCCAGAACCTACCAGAATATGGTGCTGGTTTATTAGCGCTGATTTATGGGGATCCCTCAGCGCTGAGGCGGCCTTTTTACTTTTTGATACGGCAAACGCCATTTAACCGGCGTTTACTGTCTGAACGATACGCTGAAGCCGTTTGTTAGCTAACGCTTATTGATTTGATAAAGCAAACGCATTGGCCCGTATCGGCAAAGTTCGTTACCTTACCTCTCAACGAAAACACGGAGGAAGTACAGATGTCCTTAATTAATACCAAGATTAAACCTTTTAAAAACCAGGCATTTAAAAACGGCGAATTTGTTGAAGTCACCGAAAAAGACACTGAAGGTCGCTGGAGCGTCTTCTTCTTCTACCCGGCTGACTTTACTTTCGTCTGCCCGACTGAGCTGGGTGACGTCGCCGACCATTTCGATGAGTTCCAGAAACTGGGCGTGGATATCTACTCTGTATCAACCGATACCCACTTCACCCACAAAGCATGGCACAGCAGTTCTGACACCATCGCAAAAATCAAATACGCGATGATCGGCGACCCGACCGGTGCCCTGACCCGTAACTTCGGCAACATGCGCGAAGACGAAGGTCTGGCCGACCGCGGTACTTTTATTGTTGATCCGCAGGGCATCATCCAGGCGATCGAAGTGACCGCTGAAGGTATCGGTCGCGACGCATCTGATCTGCTGCGTAAAGTGAAAGCAGCACAGTATGTTGCCTCCCACCCGGGTGAAGTGTGCCCGGCAAAATGGAAAGAAGGCGACGCGACCCTGGCTCCGTCTTTAGATCTCGTTGGTAAGATCTAAAATTCCCATGTAATTCCTTTTGGTACGGGCGTCTTTCGCGCCCGTATTTCTGCAGCTTTATGATGCAAGTTGCCTTCAGACAACGTTTATAAAAGCAGCTTACATGATGATGTTTTTAGCCCAGGAGATAGCATGCTCGACACTACGATGAAAACCCAGCTCAGGGCCTACCTTGAGAAACTGACTAAACCTGTTGAGTTGATTGCCACGCTGGATGACAGTGTTAAATCGGCAGAAATCAGGGAACTGCTGGCTGAAATCGCGGAACTCTCTGACAAAGTTGCCTTTAAAGAAGATAACGGTCTTGCGGTACGTAAACCGTCTTTCCTGATTACTAATCCAGGCTCCGGCAACGGCCCGCGCTTTGCCGGTTCCCCGCTGGGGCATGAGTTTACCTCGCTGGTTCTGGCCCTGCTGTGGACCGGCGGCCATCCGTCAAAAGAGGCGCAGACGCTACTGGAACAGATCCGCGATATCGACGGCGATTTTGAATTTGAAACCTATTACTCGCTGACCTGCCATAACTGCCCGGACGTGGTCCAGGCCCTGAATCTGATGGCGGTACTGAACCCGCGTATCAGGCATACGGCGGTTGACGGCGGCACCTTCCACAACGAAATCACCGATCGCAACGTGATGGGCGTTCCGGCGGTCTTTGTTAACGGCAAAGAGTTTGGGCAGGGTCGTATGACGCTGGCTGAAATCGTCGGCAAAATTGATACCGGCGCGGAAAAACGTGCGGCCGAAGCGCTCAATCAGCGTGACGCTTACGATGTACTGATTGTCGGTTCCGGCCCGGCGGGCGCGGCGGCGGCGGTCTACTCTGCGCGTAAAGGTATTCGTACCGGCCTGATGGGCGAACGTTTCGGCGGTCAGGTGCTGGATACGGTGGATATCGAAAACTATATTTCTGTGCCGAAAACCGAAGGTCAGAAACTGGCGGGGGCACTGAAAGCACACGTCGATGACTACGATGTGGATGTTATCGATACTCAGAGCGCCTCCCGTCTGGTTCCGGCAGTGACTGAAGGCGGCCTGCACCAGATTGAGACCGTCTCCGGCGCGGTACTGAAAGCGCGTAGCGTGATTATTGCCACCGGTGCCAAATGGCGCAATATGAACGTGCCGGGCGAGGATCAGTATCGCACCAAAGGCGTAACCTACTGCCCGCACTGCGACGGCCCGCTGTTCAAAGGCAAGCGCGTGGCGGTGATCGGCGGCGGTAACTCCGGCGTGGAAGCGGCCATCGACCTTGCGGGGATCGTTGAGCATGTAACGTTGCTGGAATTTGCCCCGGAAATGAAAGCCGACCAGGTCCTGCAGGACAAGGTTCGTAGTCTGAGCAATGTGGATATCATCCTGAACGCGCAGACGACCGAAGTGAAAGGCGACGGCAGCAAACTGACCGGACTGGAATACCGCGACCGCGTCAGCGGTGACGTGCATCAGATTCAGCTTGCGGGGATCTTTGTCCAGATTGGCCTGCTGCCGAACACCACCTGGCTGGAAGGCGCTATCGAACGTAACCGTATGGGTGAGATTATTATCGATGCCAAATGCGAAACCAGCGTCAAAGGCGTGTTCGCCGCTGGCGACTGCACCACGGTGCCGTACAAACAGATCATCATCGCTACCGGCGAAGGTGCAAAAGCCTCACTGAGCGCCTTTGACTATCTGATCCGCAGTAAAAGTGCTTAAAAATAAGAAAGTAAGATAACCTGCATACAACAGAGGCTACCCTAAGGTAGCCTCTTTTTTTATCCACGATTAACGGACAACCAGAACCGGAATATGCGCGTGACGCACAATACTGGAGGCGTTAGACCCCAGCAGATGGGTGCTGATGCTCGGGTTACGCGAGCCAATAACCACGACGTTAGCATTCAGCTCTTCCGCCAGCTCGTTGATCGCATCGCGGACATTTCCGCGACGAACGTGGAGCTTAATACGTGCAGGATCGATGCTGAAGTGTTCGACGGTGGCGCGAAGACGGGTTTCCGCCTCCTGCTGCAGATGCTCTTCGAAACGACGAACATCGGCAGCGAAGCGGTGCAGACTCAGGCTGGATGCGCCGGGTAACACATGGACCAGATGGATAACGCCATCCTGCTGCGCCAGAAATTCGGCGTGAGTAATGGCCTTGTTGCTTAACTCCATTTCGTAGACGTCAACCGGCATAATAATGGTACTGTACATACGCGTTCCTCCCTTTATTGAACCTGCCAATATAACAGCATATTATTCGGAAAATTTTTGTCATTCAGCTCGCATATTTGTTGGTCTGCGCAGGACCTGGCGTAACGTTTTGTTGTCGGCGGGGGGAAAAACGGAAAGAGGATGCGGATACATCCTCTGAGAAAAGCGACGGCGCGCTTTATGCAGAATGATTAGCGGTGAAATTCACCGGCGGCTTCAGGCTGATAGTTCAGCGCCAGCACTTCCAGATGCGTGGTGGCACCGCCCGGCAGCTCCCAGTGAATGCTGTCACCAACGCGGAGTCCGAGCAGGGCTGCACCGACGGGGGCAAGTACCGAAAGCTGGGTGTTGCTGTCAGTCAGCTGTGCCGGGAACACCAGGGTGCGCACGCGCTCTTCGCCGCTGCTCAGGTCGCGGAATTTTACTTCGCTGTTCATGGTGACCACGTCAGCCGGCATGGTTTGCCCGGAACACATCTGTGCGCGACCCAGCTCGTCATTTAGCGCGGCTGCAACCGGAGAGTTAGCATACGCAGGCTGTTCCAGCAGGCGGTCAATACGTTCGGCGTCAAAGTCATTAATAATGATGGCTGGTCTGGCCATTGATTACTCCATATCGTTAAGGCGGCACTGGCCGCAGGATCCAAAAGAAAACCCCCACCACCGAAGGTGAGGGTTTTACAGGTATGATACTGAGACTTTGCTTAACGGTGAAGTGACTCAGCGCACATCAGAGCAAGATGCTGCCGATTGCCGCCAGAATAAAGGCGATTGAGCCCAGCAGCGTCTCCATCACCGTCCAGGTTTTGAGGGTGGTTTTCTCGTCCATCTCCAGGAAACGGCCTACCAGCCAGAAGCCTGAGTCGTTGACGTGAGAAAGCACGGTTGCACCGCCCGCGATAGCGATAACAATAAAGCAGAGATCGAACTGGCTCAGTCCCGGTGTGGCCTGCACCATCGGTGCCACCAGAGCCGCTGCGGTGGTCAGTGCCACGGTTGCAGAACCCTGTGCCACACGCAATGCGGTGGAGATAACAAAGGCAGCAACAATTACCGGCAGGCCGGTGTCGGACAGCACGCCCGCCAGCGCATCGCCGATGCCGCTGGTGCGCAGTACGCCGCCGAACATGCCGCCTGCGCCGGTTACCAGGATAATGCCGCAGATTGGGCCCAGCGCGCCGTCACAGATTTTCTCCAGATGCTTCAGGCTGTGCTGACGGCTGAATACCATCAGCGCAAAGAAGACGGTGATCAACAGCGCCACCGGCGTTTTGCCGAGCATACGCAGGAAGTTAACCAGAACACTCTCTTTCTCCACCCAGCCCAGCACGATGGCGGTATTCAGCCCGGTTTCGAGGAAGATCAGCACCAGCGGCATTAACAGAATGGTTAATACCATGCCGAATGCAGGCGGCTTATGGTTAGGATCCGCTTCTACAGCACCGAGGAAGGATTGCGGCAGCTTAATATCAAACTTTTTACCGGCATACAGGCCATACAGATAGCCGCCGAAATACCAGGTCGGGAAGGCGATAATCAGACCGACAATCACCAGCAGGCCGATATTGGCGCCCAGCAGTTCACTGGCCGCAACCGGACCCGGATGTGGCGGAACCAGAGCGTGCATAACCGCAAAGGCTCCGGCCGCCGGGAAGGCGTATTTCAGGGTGGAACCACCAAACTGTTTGGCGACGCTGAAAATAATCGGCAGCATCACTACCAGACCTGCATCGAAGAAGATCGGGAAGCCAAACAGCAGCGAGGCGATACCCAGAGCAAAAGGCGCACGCTGTGCACCAAATTTACCGATAAGCGTATCAGCCAGCACTTTTGCCCCGCCGGACACTTCCAGCAGACGGCCAATCATTGCCCCTAATCCCACCAGCAGCGCAACGCCTGCCAGGGTGCTGCCGAAGCCGGACAGCAGAGTCGGGACAACTTTATCAAACGGAACTTTGGTCGCCAGGGCGACAACAATGCTCACCAGTGTTAATGCTAAAAAGGCATGCACCCGAAAGCGCATAATTAATACCAGCAGCAGCAGCACCGCAGCGGCGGCGATGCCCAGCAGCGTGCCGGCTCCCCAAGCGTAAGTCATATCGGTCATCTTTTTTATCCTCAGCAAGCGGTTCAGTGAAACCGTAGCCTAATCCCTGCTTTTATCACTGATACCGGTAACATGATACTGGTAACATAGAGGGGGATGTAAATAACTCATGACATACTTATTAACAAATTGAGAACCAGCTCAAAGAATAGAAATTTCGCTGTTGCAGGAGGTAAAGCGCTATCTGAGTTGGCGCTAAGGATCAGAAGCCTGCTTTATCAATCACAAAGGCTGAATCGCAATTTCCAGGATGTGGCTGTGCCAGAAGAGAATCGGCAGAGAGAGGGGCGTTGATGGCACTGGCCTTGATGGCAATTTGCATCTCGGTCAGATACGCCGGTTTGCCGCTACAGCTGAGTTTAATGGCTTTTGGCGCCTGTTTGCCCCAGGTGCTGGCAACCGCATTATTAAAATCGCTGCGATTGACCGTTTTCCCGTAGTTTTGCGTGAGAAATGCACCGATGGGGCTGTTTCTCACCTCGTTATTCATCCGCACCATGGTGCCAAAGTAGGCGTCGGGATCGAAGCCGAAGCAGACGCCATGTTTGGCGTATTCGTAGCGTTCCAGGCAGGATTTTCCGCCGGAGGCTGGCATCATCTGGTTCAGTTTATTGGCGACTTCCAGCGACAGACCGGTCTCTTCGGCGGCGCATTTGCGACTGGCTTTGGCTTCGGGATAGTTGGGGATGGGGCGGGTGGCGCAGCCAAAGCGCATCCAGCGACGATCGTCGACCCCGCGCGCGGAGACGGATTTTGGCAGGCCGGGCCACAGGCCGTGGATGGTTAAAAATTCGCGTTTATCCTCGCGCTCTTTCTGCGAACGACATTCGGCCGGATCGCTACCCGGCCTGTCGTACTGGCTCTGACAAAAGCCGGTCTGCCAGGATAATGCCAGTACATAGCGATCGAAATCGCCACACTGCGCGGGGGTGAGAGGCGCTGCTGCAGTCTGAGTAGCCCACAGCGCAAGCACGCTGGTACAGGCGATAACGAAATCCTTCCCGAACATATCGATTCCTGGTGGCACACAGAGGGGAGACAAGGCGGCTATTAAGCATAAAAAAGGCGCCGGATGGCACCTTTTCAGAGAACGGGGGTGGGTCAGGCTGCGCTGCCCGGCACAAGGATCTCGGTGGCAATAATGACCGCGATCAGGCCGACAAGTACCGGCACAGAGGTACGTTTCACCACTTCGAAGGGCGAAATTTTCGCCATACCGGCCACCGCAACCACCACGCCGGATACCGGAGAGATAGTACGCCCCAGGTTGGACGCCTGCAGCATCGGGATCACCAGATAAGCCGGGTTGATACCGGAGGAGTGGGCCAGCTTCGGGATCATCTCCACAAAGGCGTAAAATGGTGCGTTACCGGAACCGGTGGTCATCGCCGCCAGCATGGTCAGGATCACCAGCACCAGCATCAGGATTATGCTTGCCGAACCAAACGAGGTGGCAATCGAGATCAGGCTCTGGATAAAGCCGATCGTGCTCAGGCCCTGGGCAAAGACGCCTGCGGCAACCAGCAGCATGACCACGCCAGCAAAGGCATCAGCCATGCCACGGTAAGCAACTTCGAGGCCAGAGAAGACTTTCTGGGTGTTGAAACCACGGAAAAACTCAAGGATGGCTGACAGCAGCATACAGATCACCAGAATGGTGATGATATGCAGTTCCGGGCCCCATTTACCGTCAAAGATCAGCACTCCAATAATCGGCGTAAATGGCAGAATGGCGTAAAAGCCCGGCGCGTTGGTGGTGATTTCGTTGACGTCCAGCATCTCGTGACTGACGTTCTCTTTCTTATCGAGGTAGCGCTGCCAGAAGAAGTGGGCCACGGCCATTGTCAGAATTGCGACGATGGAAATCGGCAGGGTGGTTTTAAACGCAAAGTCGACCAGCGGCATTTCTGACGCCTGGGCGGCCAGCACCACGTCACCGGAGGTTGGCGACAGGATAATGGCGGCCGGAGAGGCGCAGATCGCGGCGGCGGCACCGCGGCTGATCCCCACGTTAACCATCACCGGGAACAGGGTTGCCATCAGCAGCACGCCGAGACCGGTGGCGGAAGAGACCGCCAGCGACATCAGGCAGGCCACAAAGTAGGCCGCGATCATCAAAAGATAGGGAGAGTTAATATAGCGCAGCGGGCGTGAGGCCAGCTTCACGACCATATCGTTGGCGCCGATATGGGTCATGTAGGCGGCAAAACCGCACAGCATCATGATCATCATCCCGAGATCGCCACCGCGGCTCATCAGCAGGATTTTGATATATTCCACAATATCGGTTGCGCTGTAGCCCGTGCTGGTTGCACTGGACGGTAACACCTTATGGCCCATCAGCGTGCTGATAATCAGCAGCGTCAGACCGCCGACGAAAAGCACGCCGGTTGCCGAGTAGCCTTTAATGATATAGCGCGCCACGCCGGCAATGACGGCCACGCCAATAAGAAGTTCAAGTATCGTCAACATTATTATCACCTGGTGGTACGAAGAGTGCCCTGTCCGAAACATATACCCTGATAATCAGGGTATAGCCAAAGAGGAGTGGCAATTTGCCGAAGAAACGGGCGGTTGTTGCTGATTAAAATCAATAAATCGACTACTAAATAAGCCGTTATCGTTATTTGTACCCGGACTGCGTCAGGCCGACCACCATCATGTTGATTGCGCTGATAAAAGCAAGATGTATTTGTTTTGATGTTTAAATGAAAAATAAAAGTTAACAGATGTTTTATCTGTGGATTTTATTTATTCTGCAAACGTAAATCATCTAAAAAAGCCTTTAAAAATAAAAAAGAGGCTGCCTATACTCGGACCTCTTTCCCGCCCTCTGTGATGAGTTGATATGTACGCTAGCTGGGGTAATTGCCTGCACTGTTTACGGAAGTATCTGCTGATACTTTTGTTGGCATTCTGCTGGCTGCTTATCCAGAGTCAGGTCGCGATTGCTTCCCACCATTGCGATCTCAGCATGGATGGCGAGGCGGTGATGCTTCAGCATCAGCAGCATCAGATGGCGGATACCACGCCCGCCTTCAGCACCCTGAAAGGTCCGCTGTGTGAAAAACATTGCGTGCCCGATATCGTGCAAAAAGATCTTCAGCACGCGCCGTTGATTGCGCTGCCCATCACCCTGACGCTGGCCGTGGCAATACCGCTTTGTGCGGAAACTGTCGGTAGCGGCTGGGCACTATCACCACCGGCGACGGGGCCTCCGGCAACCATTCGGTTCTGCCGGTTCAGAGAGTAGAAACACCTGTAACGCACTGAATTTTATCTGTTCATACATCGTTATCAGGAGTTTTTATGTTTGCTTATTTATCCCGTGCGCTGACTGGCGCACTGCTGGTGCTGTCTGCGTCCGTTGCGCAGGCCCATGATATGTCTGCTCATGCGGGCATGAACCCTTCCTCCCCCGCGTCCGGGGTATATCACACTGAAGGAACGGTCAAAGCGGTCAGTCCCCAGGCGCTGACCATCTCTCATCAGGCCATCAGCGCGCTGAACTGGCCGCCGATGACCATGCGTTTTGCGCCGCCGGAAGGTGAAGCGCTGCCGACCGTTGCCGTCGGAGATAAAGTTACCTTCAGCTTTACCCGGTACGAAGGTGGCTACCGGATTGTTTCACTGACGCCTCTGCGCTAACGGAGGCACTATGCAACGACGCACACTATGCCTGTGGCCTGGTGGGGTGTTGCTCGGCTTTCTGTGCGTTGCCGTACAGGCAGAGTCGTGGACGCTGGCGCAAACCCTGACCGCTGCCCAGCGCTATTCGGCGGAAATCTCTGCCAGCAAAAATGAAGCACAGGCCCTTGATGCGATGGCCGATTCCGCCCGCGAACTTCCGGACCCGCAGCTGCGATTCGGGATCGAAAACGTCCCTGTCCAGGGAAGCAACGGCCGCCGGTTGACCCGAGAAGGCATGACAATGCAACGGGTCGGCGTAATGCAGCGCTACGTCAGTGAGGAGAAGCGCGAGCGTAAAGCGCAGACCCTGCTGGCCCAGTCGCAAAGTGTTAACGCGCAGGCCGATGCCATCCGTGCCGGGCTGCAGCGGGATACCGCCCAGGCCTGGCTGGATCTGGCGCTGTCAACACAGGCGCTGAATACTGCCCGGACGCTGGTGGCCGAAACCCGGCGTCAAATAGCGGGGCAGAAAGCCAGCGTCAGCGGCGGCTCGGTTCCGGCAGACAGCGTCCTTACGCTGAAGGTCACCCTGAATGCCATGCGCGACAGGGAGACGCTGGCGGAGCGGGATGTCCGCCTGGCGCAGACGCGCCTGATGGAAATGACCGGTCAGCAGCTCGATGGGGTTAGCGGAACACTGCCGCCCTATCAGCGGCTGCCCGCCGAAGAGCGGGTGATTGAAGAGGGCGTGACGTTGCATCCGGAAGTGGTTGCAGCATCCCGGGAAGCGAATACCGCCCGGGCGCGCTCGGCCCAGTCGGCGATTGCCGCCATCCCCGACGTTGATGTGGAGCTGTACTACGCCCGCCGTGCCGACGGCTATGAAGATATGGCCGGAGTGATGTTTACCGTCGATCTGCCGCTGTTCCAGGGGCGTCGGCAGAATAAAGATCACGCCGCCGACGTCTCGATGACTATGCAGGCCAACGATCGTCTGGCCCAGACTGAACGCACTCATCTTGCACAAGTCCGCTCTCTGATTGCCGAGTACCAGGCCGCGCAAACCCTGTGGCAGCGTCAGCGAGATGAAACCCTGCCGCTGCAGAAACAGCGTTTGTCGCTGGTAACCGCGCAGTATCGCGGTGGTCAGTCGGCTCTACCTGAACTGCTTGAGGCCCGCCGTGGCGTGCTGGAGACCGAGATGGCACTCAATGAATCGGAAAAAGAAATGGCCCGTCGCTGGGCGGCCATTCGCTGGCTGATTCCCCAGGAGATAGCGTTATGAAAAAAACAGTGATTGCCGTGGCGATCGGCGTGCTGCTGGTCGCGGGCGCGGGATATCAGTATGGCCGTCAGCAGCAGACGGTGATGCCAGAAACAGCAGCTAACGGTGAACGGCAGGTGCTCTACTGGTACGATCCGATGATGCCCGATCAACGGTTTGATAAGCCGGGAAAATCGCCGTTTATGGATATGCAGTTGGTCCCGCGCTATGCCGATGAGGCGAGGGAGGATGGCGGAGTGACCGTGAGTGCCCGCCAGCAGCAAAACCTGGGGATGCGCACGACGCAGGCGGAAATGCGCACACTGACGCCGGACTTCTCCGCCTTTGCCACGGTCAGCGTGGACGAACGCACTATTCGTATCGTCCCGTCTCCGGCGGCGGGCGTGGTGGAAAAACTCTTTGTACGGGCGCCTCAGCAGTGGGTAAAAGCCGGTGAGCCGCTGGTGCAGTTATGGATGCCCCAGTGGACGACCGCCCAGCAGGAGTATCTGGCCGTACGCCAGCTGGGGGATGCCGCGCTGTGCCGGGCGGCCCGTGCACGCCTGGCGCTGCAGTTTATGCCCGAGTCGGTGATTCGTGCGCTGGAGCGCAGCGGCCAACCTCAGATCCGGATCACGCTGCGGGCGGATCGGGCGGGCTATCTCTCCAGCCTGGCGGTGCGGGAAGGGGCACAGATAGAGGCGACCGCGCCGCTGCTGGAGCTGGCCGGTATTGATTCGGTGTGGATCACGGTGGACTATCCGCAGACTCAGGCGCAGCTACTGGCGCCAGGCAGCGAGGTGCTTGCCAGCGCCGACGGCTGGCCAGGCGAAACCTTTCACGGACGGGTCAGCGAACTGCTTCCCCAGCTCGATACGGCAACCCGTACACTGAAAGCGCGTATCGTGCTGGATAATCCGCAGCACAAACTAAAGCCCGGCATGTTTCTCTCCGTCACCCGTCCGGCGGGCCAGTCGCTACCACCGGTGCTGGCGATCCCGGAGGAGGCGCTGATCGATACCGGCAATTCCCGTCGGGTGCTGGTAGCGGCCGGAGAGGGTCATTTCCGCCCGGTGGATGTGGTGACCGGCATGACCGCCTCCGGCTGGACCCAGGTACAGAGCGGGTTGAAAGAGGGCGATCGGGTGGTGACTTCCGGGCAGTTCCTGATTGATTCAGAGGCCAGCCTGCGCAGTGCACTGCCGGATACCGCACGGCCTGTTGCACAGGAGTATGAAACCCGTGGTGTGGTCGAAGCGATAGCCGATGGCCGCATTACCCTCAGCCATCAGCCGATTCCGGCCCTCAACTGGGATTCGATGACCATGGACTTTGTACTAACGCAGCCTGTCGCGGGCCTGAAGCCCGGCGATCGGGTGATGTTCCGCTTCCGTCTCGATGATGCTGACGGTGCGGTCGTGACCCATCTGATGGCCGACACGGAGGTGATGAAATGATTGCCGCCGTGATCCGCGCAGCCTTGCGCAACCGCCTGCTGGTGATCCTGGCCGCTATCGCGATGGCGGGTTGGGGGCTCGGGTCTCTGCAGCGCACGCCGCTGGATGCCCTGCCGGATCTCTCCGATGCTCAGGTGATCGTCCGTGCCAGCTACCCCGGTAAAGCACCGCAGATCGTTGAGGATCAAATTACGTATCCGCTGACGACCACCATGCTGTCGGTGCCCGGTGCGAAAACCGTGCGCGGTTTTTCCATGTTCGGGGATGCTTACGTTTATGTGTTGTTTGAGGACGGGACCGATCTCTACTGGGCGCGCTCGAGAGTACTGGAGTATTTAAGCCAGGTGCAGTCACAGTTGCCGGAGGGGGCTGCGGTGGCACTGGGGCCGGATGCGACCGGCGTGGGCTGGATCTTTGAGTATGCCCTCGTCGATCGCAGCGGTAAGCACAGCCTGGCCGATCTGCGGGCGATTCAGGACTGGAATCTGAAATTCCAGCTGAAAACCGTGCCGAACGTATCAGAGGTGGCCAGCGTCGGAGGTATGGTGCGCCAGTATCAGGTTATCCCCGATCCTGCGCGTCTGCGTGCACTGAATATTACTCATCAGCAGCTTATTGACGCGCTGAAAGCCGCGAATCAGGAGGGCGGTGGCTCGGTGATGGAGATGGGCGAAGCGGAGTACATGGTGCGTACCACCGGCTATCTACAAAGCCTGGCGGATTTCCGTAAGGTTGTGATAACCAGCCGGGAAGGCGTGCCGATCATGCTCTCCGATGTTGCAACGGTGCGCTACGGGCCGGAGATCCGTCGCGGAGTCGCCGAGTTTAACGGTGAAGGCGAAGTGGCGGGCGGCATTATCGTTATGCGCTACGGTAAGAACGCGCTGGAGACAATACATGCGGTAAAAGCGCGTCTGGCAACGCTGCAGAAGACGCTACCGGCGGGCGTGGAGATCGTGCCGGTTTACGATCGTTCGACGCTTATCGAAGACGCTATTACGACCCTGAGCGTGAAGCTTATCGAAGAGTTTATTGTGGTCGCGCTGGTCTGCACCCTGTTTCTGTTTCACTTTCGTTCCGCGCTGGTGGCGATTGTTTCGCTGCCGCTGGGCATTCTCGGTGCCTTTGTGGTGATGCACTATCAGGGGATCAACGCCAATATCATGTCGCTGGGCGGGATCGCCATTGCCATCGGGGCGATGGTCGATGCGGCCATCGTGATGATCGAGAATATGCACAAGGTTCTGGAGCGCTGGCGGCACGATCATCCTGACCAGCAGCCTGAGTCCGGTGACTACTGGCGTATCGCGGAACAGGCGGCGGTGGAGGTTGGGCCAGCGCTCTGCTGTAGCCTGCTGATTATCACGCTCTCGTTTATTCCGGTCTTCTCGCTGGAAGCGCAGGAAGGGCGGATGTTCTCCCCGCTGGCCTTTACCAAAACCTGGGCAATGGCGGTGGCCGCAGGACTGGGTATTACGCTGGTGCCGGTACTGATGGGATACTTTATTCGTGGCCGGGTGCCGGATGAGCAGGCAAACCCGCTTAACCGCTGGTTAATCCGCGCCTACGAGCCGCTGCTGGACAAGGTACTGGGCTGGCCAAGGCTGACCCTGGTGCTTGCGCTGGCTCTGCTGGCCCTGACGCTCTGGCCACTGAGTCGGCTGGGGAGCGAGTTTATGCCACCTCTCGACGAAGGGGATCTGCTCTATATGCCGTCGACGCTGCCGGGAATTTCGGTGCGTGAAGCGGCTAAACTGTTACAGCAGACTGACCGGCTGATTAAAAGTGTTCCGGAAGTGGATACGGTATTTGGTAAAGCGGGAAGGGCGGAAACCGCGACCGATCCCGCGCCGCTGACCATGCTTGAGACCACCATCCGCTTTAAACCACGGGACCAGTGGCGACCGGGCATGACGCCGGAAAAACTGGTGGAAGAGCTGGATAAAACTGTCAGCCTGCCGGGGATTGCCAACGTCTGGGTGCCACCCATTCGCAACCGTCTGGATATGCTGTCTACCGGGATTAAAAGTCCGGTAGGCATTAAGGTCAACGGCAACAATCTGCCGGATATCGAAGAGGTTGCCCGTAAGATTGAACGGGTGGTGAAAAACGTCCCGGGCGTCACCTCCGCGCTGGCAGAACGTCTTAGCGGCGGGCGCTATGTTGATATTCATATCGACAGACTGAAAGCTGCACGCTACGGCGTTTCGGTCCAGGAACTGCAGTCGCTGGTAGCGACCCTGATCGGCGGGGATAACGTCAGCCAGACCATTGAAGGGCGTGAACGCTATCCCATCAACGTTCGCTATCCACAGGGGCTGAAGGATAACGTCGATAAGCTGAGAATGCTGCCGGTAGTGACGGAAAGCGGCGGGCAGATTGCGCTGGGAGAGCTTGCTGACATCAGTATCAGTGAAGGCCCGCCGATGCTGAAAAGCGAAAATGCCCGGCTGTCGAACTGGATCTATGTCGATCTGCGCGGACGGGATTTGAAGTCGGCGGTGGATGAAATGCAACTGCGTGTGGCACAGGAAGTGGCGTTACCGCAGGGCGTTAGCCTTTCGTGGTCGGGACAGTTCGAATATCTGGAGCGCGCCACGGCGAAACTGCAGATCGTACTGCCGGTGACGTTGATGATTATTTTCGTTTTACTCTGGCTAACCTTCAGGCGAATTTCCGACGTGCTGCTGATTATGGGTACGCTGCCATTTTCGTTGATTGGCGGTGTCTGGCTGCTGTGGCTGCTGGGTTATAACCTGTCGGTGGCAGGCGCTGTCGGATTTATTGCTCTTGCCGGCGTGGCGGCGGAATTTGGCGTGATCATGGTGCTGTATTTAAACCATGCTCTGGAGAAACACCGGATGCTTGAGCCGCAGGGCGGAGACGCCATGCTGATGCGTGCCATTCATGAAGGTGCGGTACTGCGCGTGCGGCCGAAAGTGATGACTGTGGCAACCATTATGGCCGGCTTACTGCCGATTATGTGGGCCAACGGGACCGGCTCCGAAGTAATGAGCCGTATTGCGGCACCGATGGTGGGAGGAATGATCACCGCTCCACTGCTGTCGATGCTGGTGATCCCGGCAATATACCAGCTGATCCACCGGCGATAATAACACGGCTATGCGCCTGTTTTTGGGCGCATATTTTCTTTAAATTGTTAAACCAGAACGCTTTCCTATATTTGTTAAGATTTCATTCATATATCGTGTGCTACTTTTGCGCCGTATATGAAAATAGTAGAGCAAACGAGATGTTAGTGAAAAAATTCCTGGCTGTTTTACTCCTCATTTTCGGCACCTTTGTGCTGCCAGCAACCGCAGATGAAAAGGGCTGGTTCTCCACCCTGACAGATAATATCGCAGAGACCTGGAATGCCCCGCAGCATTACGATCTCTATGTGCCGGCCATTACCTGGCACGCCCGCTTTGCCTATGACAAAGAAAAAACCGACAAGTATAACGAACGTCCCTGGGGCGCAGGATTTGGCCAGTCGCGCTGGGATGAAAAAGATAACTGGCACGGCATCTACCTGATGGCGTTTAAAGACTCTTATAACAAGTGGGAGCCTATCGGCGGCTATGGCTGGGAGAAAACCTGGCGACTGCTGGCGGATGAGAATCTGCATATGGGTCTGGGGTATACCGTTGGCGTAACGGCCCGTGATAACTGGAACTACATCCCGATCCCGGTACTGCTGCCGATGGCGTCGATTGGCTACGGCCCTGTTAACTTCCAGATGACCTACATTCCAGGAACTTACAATAATGGTAATGTTTACTTCGCCTGGATGCGTTTTCAGTTTTAAGCCGTACAGAAGTGCGCTATTGTGGGCTTAATGGCTGGTTTACTGCTAAATCAACGCATAACGTGGTGGTCGAAAAAAAAACATCGACTTTTATCACTTTTTAGCAAAGTTAGACTGGACAAATGTCGCCGCAATTGGTGTACTGATACTCGACACAGCATTTGTGTCCATTTTTCATGTAAAGGTAATATTGATGTCTAAGATTAAAGGTAACGTTAAGTGGTTTAATGAGTCCAAAGGATTCGGTTTCATTACTCCTGAAGATGGTAGCAAAGATGTATTCGTACACTTCTCTGCGATCCAGTCCAACGGTTTCAAAACTCTGGCTGAAGGTCAGCGTGTAGAGTTCGAAATCACTAACGGTGCCAAAGGCCCTTCTGCTGCAAACGTTAACGCTATCTAAGCGAAACGACAGTAAGAATACAAAAACCCGCCATTGAGCGGGTTTTTTTTGTCCTGAATTTAGTGTGTTGTGGTTATGGAAACCATCCAGAACGCCAGTGCAGTCAGGGCAAACGATCCCAGCATATTCACCGCGATGTTGATCAGAGCCCAGCCTGCACGCCCATCCTGCAACAGAAATACCACTTCAGCAGAGAAGGTCGAGAAGGTCGTCAGACCGCCACAGAAGCCGGTGGTTAACAGCAGCTTCCACATCGGGTCGATATGTGTCATGCGGTTAAACCAGGCCAGTCCCAGACCAATAATAAAAGCGCCGACCAGATTGGCCGTCAGTGTTCCTAAAGGGATGGCGTGGTGCAGTGGGTTGAGCTTCATCCCCAGCACCCAGCGCAGTACGCTTCCAGTCCCCCCACCGATAAATACTGCGAAAAGGATTTGTAACACGCAAAATACCTGCTATTTGATAAGTAAGTTTTGTCAGTGTACTGCTGACCTGGCGGTTCTGGCTACGCTCATCGAGTAAGGAGAGATAAATGCTTGTTGCAGCAGGGCAGTTTGCCGTAATGCCCCACCCGGCGATCAACGCGCAGCAGTGCGTGCAGATGATGGCGCGGGCTCACCAACAGGGAGCCTCGCTGCTGGTGCTACCTGAAGCGCTGCTGGCGCGGGACGATCGCGATGCCGATCTGTCGGTGAAATCCGCCCAGAGGCTGGACGGTGAGTTTCTGCGTCCGCTGCTGGCGGAAAGCCGGAGCAATAGAATGACAACTGTTCTGACGATTCACCTTCCTTCATCGCCCGGTAGAGCGGTAAATACCCTGGTAGTGCTGCGTGGCGGGGAGGTGATTGCCCACTATGGTAAGCTCCATCTCTACGACGCCTTTCGTATCCGGGAATCGCGGCTGGTTGACGCCGGAGACAGTTTGCCGCCGCTGATTGAGGTAGACGGAATGCAAGTCGGGATGATGACCTGCTACGATTTGCGTTTTCCCGAACTGGCGTTAAGCCTGGCATTGCAGGGGGCCGAGCTGCTGGTGCTCCCGGCGGCCTGGGTCAACGGGCCGCACAAAGCTCATCACTGGTCGACGCTGCTGGCGGCGCGGGCGCTGGATACTACCTGCTATCTGGTTGCGGCAGGAGAGTGCGGTGCGCGCAATATAGGCCAGAGCCGGATTGTTGATCCCCTGGGCGTTACGCTTGCCGAAGCAGGAGATGCCCCCGAACTGGTTTTTGCCAGGGTGACGGCTGATTTTGTTTATGAAGTGCGGGCGCAGCTTCCGGTGCTCAGGAACCGCCGCTTTGCGCCACCTCAACTATTATGACGATTTTTTCGACAGAGCTTGATTCATCTTGTTACAGATTGCTATTGTGTGCGCGCGTCAAATGTCCGTTAATAAGCTGCGGACTTTTAATGGCGCGTAATGCAGCCTGTTTCAGAAAAGAAGGTATCTATGGGTGAGATTAGTATTACCAAACTGCTGGTGATTGCCGCGCTTGTGGTGTTGCTGTTTGGTACCAAAAAATTACGCACGCTCGGCGGAGACCTTGGCGCGGCGATCAAAGGCTTTAAAAAAGCGATGAACGACGACGATGCTACAGCTAAGAAAGCTGAAGGCGAAGTGACGGCGGAAAAGCTTGCTCACAAAGAGTAAACCCCGCGCATTGAGCGAATAAAAAAACCGGCCCGAAGGCCGGTTTTTTTATGGGATCTGTAAGCAGTTGCGTCAGCGCTGTGTTACTTCACTTCCATCCCTTTCGCCTGCAGATCGGCATGATAGGAAGAGCGGACAAACGGGCCGCAGGCAGCATGGGTGAAGCCCATCGCCAGCGCTTCTTCTTTCATTTCATCGAACTCCAGCGGACTGACATAGCGCTGTACCGGCAGGTGGTGCCGGCTTGGCTGCAGATACTGGCCCAGCGTCAGCATGGTAACGCCGTGGCGACGCAGGTCGCGCATCACTTCGATGATTTCAGCGTTGGTTTCACCCAGACCGACCATCAGGCCTGACTTGGTCGGGATATCCGGATGCGCTTCTTTAAAGCGCTCCAGCAGCTTCAGGGACCAGTTGTAATCAGCACCCGGACGCACCTGGCGATAAACACGCGGCACGTTTTCCAGGTTGTGGTTAAACACATCCGGCGGCGTGGCGGTGATAATTTCCAGCGCGCGATCCATACGGCCGCGGAAGTCCGGCACCAGGGTTTCGATTTTAATGCTCGTGCTTTTTTCACGGATGGCGCTGATACAGTCAGCAAAGTGCTGAGCACCGCCGTCGCGCAGATCGTCACGGTCAACGGAAGTGATAACCACATAGCGCAGCGCCATATCAGCGATAGTCTGAGCCAGTTTCTGCGGCTCGTTCGCATCCGGTGCTACCGGGCGTCCGTGGGCCACGTCGCAGAATGGGCAACGACGGGTGCAAATGGCACCGAGGATCATAAAGGTGGCAGTACCGTGGTTGAAACACTCAGCCAGGTTAGGGCAGGAGGCTTCTTCGCATACCGAATGTAAGCCATTCTTGCGCATGGCGGCCTTGATACCCTGGATACGTGAAGAATCGGCCGGAAGTTTAATCTTCATCCATTCCGGTTTTCTTAACAGCGCTTCGCGCTCTGTTGCCACATTTTTAACCGGGATAAGGGCCATTTTGTCGGCGTCGCGGTATTTAACGCCGCGTTCCATCACAATGGGTTTACTCATACGTGCGTATTCCAGTTGCCAATAACGAGGGAAAGCGTTTCAATTCAAGGTAATGTTGTATTTATCAACTATTTTTGAATTAACGACCAGCAGTATACCATTGATAGAGGTGATAAAGCAGCCTGAGAACCCGGCAAAATGTAAAATAGTTGTTGGTTTATGCGTTTGCCCAAGTTGGGCTGGGCGGGAAAGGTATATCTCACAGCGCCTGACGGATGACCTCGATAACGCCTTCGATGACCGGATCTCGCAGGCTCGATTTATTGTAATATATTGAAAATTCAATGGATTCACCGCTTGACGCCGGGAAGTCGATAGCCTGTAGTGGCCAGCAGTGGCTGAACAGCTCAAAGAAACGCTTCGGCATCAGACCGAGTAAATCGCTGCCAGCGATCAGTGCTGCAATAGTAAACATATTGTAACTGCTAAAGCTGACCTGCCGTTCAGGGAACATATCATGAATACGTTTTCGCAGATCGCTGTGTCCCTGTCCTTCCAGCATCAGCAGCGTATGCTGAAACTGGTCCAGGTCCGGCAGCGTGAGCGGAGCCTGTAGCGCAGGATGGTCTGTCCGGCAGACCAGTACCAGCGGATCGTCATAGAGCACATGATGGGCCAGTGAGCGTACGCTGTGAACGTGGCTGTCGATAATGAGATCGGTCTGGAACTGACTCAGCTGGGTGGCGGCATCCGTGACCGGTGTATTGCGTAGCAGCAGGTGCGGGTAACTCTCTTTTACCGCCTTATAAATGGCCGGCATCAGCATTGCGCCCAACGATGGCGGTGTCCCTATAGTGATCGTGCGCTGTTTATCGTAACTGCCGCTTAGATCCAGTGCGCCAAGAATCGATTCCAGCCCCTGGCTAATATAGTCATGGAGATGCGTGGCGTAGGTGGTAGGCGTGACGCCCTGACCTTTACGGATGAACAGCGGATCGGGAAAGATAGTGCGCAGTTTCTGAATTGACTGGCTAATTGCTGAGGGGGTCAGATTAAGAATTTTTGCGGCGTTAACGATTCCTTTATGTACATATACAGCTTCGAATATAGTCAGTAAATTGAGATCGATGTTACGTAGCATGCGAAATATTTGAGGCGTGTCATCATCCAGACGCTGACTTATCCGTCTTTCGGGCAGGTCGTTATAATCCACGCTAACTCTCCGGGTTCATACATGGTATGAATAATATTAGAGGTGGTATTGTTTGTTATTATTGCAGTTAATGCATTATTCCGGTGAATGATTTTTGCCTTATAAATCAGCGTTCCGCTCTCAGATGCAATATTTATCAAGCGCAGCAAGAGACTTGCTGCTCAGAAATGCTGAGCAGTAATCATTATTAATAAAATTAACTCAGGCTTAAAAATAGAGAATGTTTCCAGAGTTGTAAAGGGGCGCGGTAAAACAGTGGCGGTCTGCGTAATAAATGACCGGCATACAGGATATATTATTATTCGATATATTCGTGAGGTGGATTATTTAACAGCGTCAGAAAATGGTGAACCAGCACGGGTTCAATACTGGCCGTGGTGGCGTCTGCAACCCAGTCATTCACCTGGGCCATTTCCATACCTGCATAGCCGCAGGGATTAATGCGCTGGAAAGGAGACAGATCCATCGCAATATTGAGCGCCAGTCCGTGGAAAGAACAGCCTTTGCGGATGCGCAGTCCGAGAGAGCATATCTTCTTTTCACCGACATAGACGCCTGGCGCATTGGCACGCGGGAAGGCCTCAATGCCCTGGTCCGCCAGCGTGTTGACAACGGTCTGCTCCAGGAGTGTCACCAGCTCACGCACGCCAAGCTTCCGGCGTTTAAGATTCAGTAAGACGTACATTACTTGCTGACCCGGGCCGTGGTAGGTCACCTGGCCACCGCGATCGCTCTGAATCACCGGAATATCACCGGTAGCGAGAATATGTTCCGCTTTTCCTGCCTGGCCCTGGGTAAAGACCGGTGGGTGTTCTACCAGCCAGACTTCATCAGGGGTGTGGTCATCGCGGGTGTCAGTAAACTCATGCATTGCCTGAGATATCGGCTCATAGGGCTGTTGGCCGAGGTGGCGAACCAGAATTTTATCCTGAAACAAAACGGCATCTCCGGGGAGAAAACAGAAAGAGTGCCCAGGAGTATATCACAGCGGGGCAGGGGTTACCCGGCGTGGCCGGGTAACGATCGGGCTTACAGCACCATACGTACGCTTTCAATATTACCCAACTCTTCGTACAGGGTTTCAACCTGTTCGATATGGGTGGCGGTAATGGTGATAGATACGGAGTGGTAGTTACCTTTGCTGCTCGGTTTAACCTGCGGTGAGTAGTCACCCGGGGCGTGGCGCTGTACTACTTCCACCACCTGGTCAACCAGCTCTGGCACCGCCTGGCCCATTACCTTGTAGGTAAAGGAAGTCGGGAATTCAAGCAGTTCGTTAAGTTTGGTTTTCATGTCAGTTCCCGCGTTAAAAAAGAACGACTCCTGCCATAAGGCAGGAGTCTGGTCATGCTAAGTATATAGGGATGAAAATCGCTATTTCAAGTGGCGATTTATTAGCCAAACCAGTGGTGGAAGGTCAGCTTGATATAGTCGATGATTTTGCCAAAGAAGTTACCCTCTTCGATCTGCTGCAGCACGACCAGCGGGCGCTGTTCGATGGTTTTACCGTCCAGCTGGAAGTTGATAGTACCCACCACCTGGTTTTTCTGCAGCGGCGCGTGCAGTTCGCTGTTATTCAGCACATAGCTGGCCTTCAGGTCTTTCATGCGGCCGCGCGGGATAGTCAGATAGACGTCTTTATCCACACCGAGAGACGCTCGATCGCTATCGCCGAACCAGGCCGGTTCGGAAGCAAACTCTTTACCGACTTTCAGCGGATTCACGGTTTCAAAGAAACGGAAGCCCCAGGTCAGCAGCTTTTTACTTTCGGTTTCACGACCCTTAAAGGTACGCCCGCCCATTACCGCAGAGATCAGGCGCATCTGGCCTTCGGTTGCTGAGGCAACGAGGTTATAACCCGCTTTGTCGGTATGACCGGTTTTGATACCGTCCACGTTCAGGCTATTGTCCCACAGGAGGCCGTTACGGTTGGTCTGACGGATACCGTTAAAGGTGAACTCTTTTTCTTTGTAAATCGTGTACTCAGCCGGAACGTCACGGATCAGCGACTGGCCGATCAGTGCCATATCGCGTGCGGAGCTGTACTGTCCGTCTGCATCGAGGCCGTGTACAGTCTGGAAATGAGTATTCTGCAGGCCCAGCGCGTTAACGTAGCTGTTCATCAGGCTGACAAAGGCATCCTGGCTACCGGCGACGTAGTCAGCCATTGCCACGCAGGCGTCATTGCCCGACTGCAGGTTAATACCGCGGATCAGCTGTGAAACCGGCACCTGCATTCCTGGCTTCAGGAACATCAGGGAAGAGCCTTTAAAGACCGGGTTGCCTGTCGCCCAGGCATCGTTGCCGATGGTCACCAGGTCGCTTTCTTTGAACTTACCGGCTTTCATGGCCTGACCGATAACATAGCTGGTCATCATTTTGGTCAGGCTGGCCGGATCGCGGCGTGCGTCTGCATTCTGTTCTGCCAGAACTTTGCCGGAGTTGTAGTCGATCAGAATCCAGGATTCTGCGTCGATTTGCGGCGCACCCGGGATCATAGTTTTGATATTCAGGTCATCGGCATACGCAACGCTGGTTGCGGCACAGAGAGCCGTGGTGAGCGCCAGGCGCTGCACAAAACGAGCAGAGAAAATGGTCTTCATGGTCAGAACAACGACATCCGTGATGGAGTTTAAAAAAGTGCCTTATTATAGCAAATGCTATAACGGCGGGCATCTGACATTGCGCATGACTTTGTTAACGTCACTTACAAAAACTGACAATATCAGACGCGTACATTCATTAGTTTGCGCTGGCAACAAACGATTGCAGCTGGGCTTCATTCTGCAGACGCTGCTGTATCGCAGTGGCTTCGGCTTTGCTGCTAAACGGACCCAGCTGAATACGCCACACCGCACCGTTCTGCACCACGCGACCCGGAGTTGAGAACTGCTGGCTCAGACGCTGCTGGAACTGCTGTGCACGACCCTGGTCGCTGACGGCACCGACCTGAACCACCAGGCTTCCGGCGGCAGCCGATGCTGCGGCAGGCGCTGCTGTCTGAGCGGCCGTAGCCGCAGCAGGCACGGCGCCCTGCACTGAACCCGGGGCCGTTACCGGCGCGTTTTGCGTTGCGGCCACCGGTGTAGTGCCGACGGGCGCAGCAGGCTCACTGCTTTCCAGCACGCCACTATTAAGGGTTGTCGGCGCGCCGAGGAAACCGCTGCTGCGAACCGGTGCACCCGCGGCATCTTCACTTTGCAGCGTCGAATTACTGATTTCCCGCACGTCGCCCTGCGGCTGCATCGCCTGCGGAGCGGATGAGACGCTGCCCATACCGCCCGCTAAATCCGGACGCGCCGGCAGCGCGTAGGTTTGTTTCGCGATAGTGGTGCAGACGGTCCCCGGGCCTGACATGCTGCCATCCTGGGCCACGATAATCGGGTCGATCCGCACTTTGGTATTGTTCGAGTTATTCAGGCGGTCGGCAGCGGCACGGGAGAGGGAAATCACCCGATCGTTTCCATACGGGCCACGATCGTTGATACGCACGACGATCATTCGTCCATTTGCCAGGTTGGTGATACGCGCATAGCTCGGGATTGGCAGTGTCGGATGCGCCGCCGTTAGCTGTGAGGAATCAAACATCTCACCGGAGGCGGTCAGATTGCTGCCCGGTTCAGCATCATAAATCGCCGCGAAACCGGCCTGACTGAAGCGGGAGGGATCCTGCACGACTTTATAGTTTTTACCGTCGCGCTGATAATCCTGGTTGGCCGTGGCGTTCAGAGGCTCAAAGCGCGGCTCTGCGCCGCTGATTTCGACTACCGGGCCGTTACATACCGCAGGTTGCGGTGCCACAGCGGTTTGCTGTTGGCTATTATCATTGGTACAGGCCGCCAGCAGTCCTGCTGCGACACAGATTCCGAGCCATTGTTTACGCATTGCGCACCTCTTACACGCTTTTCGACAGCATTTTTCTGTGGGTATGTATCGACATGATGATACCAAACCCGGCCATGAGTACGATGAGGGCTGAGCCTCCATAGCTCACCAGCGGCAGTGGGACCCCCACAACCGGCAGGATACCGCTCACCATACCAATATTCACAAACACATAAACGAATAAAATCAGCATCAGGCCACCGACCATAACCCGGCCAAACGTGGTCTGTGCGTGGGCAGCAATCCACAGGCCGCGCATAATCAGCAGCAGGTAGAGCGCCAGCAGGATCAGGATACCAATCAGCCCCAGCTCTTCGGCCAGAACGGCAAAGATAAAGTCCGTATGGCGCTCGGGGAGGAACTCCAGCTGTGACTGGGTGCCGTGCAGCCAGCCTTTACCGCCGAATCCGCCGGAGCCGATAGCAATTTTGGACTGAATAATATGATAGCCCGCGCCCAGCGGGTCGGATTCCGGATCGAGCAGCATCATTACGCGCTGTCGCTGGTAATCGTGCATCAGGAAGAACCACAGGATCGGGATAAACGCCGCCAGCAGCAGGGCAGCAATACCGATCAGCCGCCAGCTCAGGCCGGATAAGAACAGGACGAAGAGGCCGGAAAGCGCAACCAGAATCGAGGTGCCCAGGTCAGGCTGGGCGGCGACCAGCAGCGTGGGCATAAAAATCAGCACCAGTGCAATGGCGGTGTTTTTCAGCGACGGCGGGCAGACATCGCGGTTAATAAAGCGCGCCACCATCAGCGGCACGGCTATCTTGGCAATTTCCGAGGGCTGGAAGCGGACGATCCCCAGATCCAGCCAACGCTGTGCGCCTTTTGAAATGGCCCCGAATGCATCAACCGCAATGAGCAGGATCACGCAGACGATATACAGGTAGGGCGCCCAGCCTTCATAGACGCGGGGCGGGATCTGCGCCATAACCACCATCACCACCAGACCGATGGCTATCTGACCAATCTTACGTTCGGTCATGCCGATATCCTGGCCGCTGGCGCTCCAGATAACCAGCGAGCTGTACACCAGCAGTGCGAGAATAATCAGCAGAAAGAGGGGATCAATGTGGATTTTATCCCACAGAGACTTTTTATTGGAGTTATCCGTCATGGCCATTAATCCTCCGCTGCCGCCGTGGTCGGGTTTTCATCCGGTAAATCCGTGTTGTTATCACCCAGCATGATGTGATCGAGGATCTGACGCATGATGGTCCCGACGGCCGGCCCTACGCCGCCGTTCTCAAGAATGATCGAGACAGCGACCTGGGGGTTATCGTAAGGGGCAAATGCCGTCATCAATTTATGATCGCGCAGGCGTTCCGCTATCTTGTGAGCGTTATAGGTTTCGTTGGCCTTCAGGCCAAACACCTGGGCAGTCCCGGACTTCGCGGCGATTTTATAGGGCGCGCTGGCAAAGTATTTATGCCCGGTGCCGTTGGCCCGGTTAGCCACGCCATACATACCGTCTTTGGCAATTTCCCAGAAGCCGGAGTAAATATCACCGATGGTGGTCTGTTCCGCCTGCTTCCATGGCACCTGCTTGCCGTCCTGGACGGTACTCATCATCAGATGCGGCACTTTGACTACCCCGTCGTTAATCAGGGTCACCAGCGCTTTGTTCATCTGCAGCGGCGTTGCCGTCCAGTAGCCCTGACCGATACCAACCGGAATGGTGTCACCCTGATACCAGGGTTTCTTAAAGCGCTTTAGCTTCCACTCACGGGTTGGCATATTACCGGAACGCTCTTCCGACAGGTCGATACCCGTGTAGTGGCCGTAGCCAAATTTCTCCATCCACTCGGAGAGCCGGTCAATGCCCATATCGTAGGCGACCTGATAGAAGAAGGTATCCGCCGACTCTTCCAGCGATTTGGTGATATTCAGACGCCCGTGCCCCCATTTTTTCCAGTCACGATAGCGTTTTTCCGAGCCGGGCAACTGCCACCAGCCGGGATCGAACAGGGACGTATTGCGGTTAATCACTCCGGTACTCAGTGCGGAGACGGCAACAAACGGTTTCACCGTGGAGGCCGGAGGGTAGATCCCCTGGGTAGCGCGGTTAATCAACGGCGTGTTGGGGTCGTTCAGTAGGGCGTTGTAATCCTTGCTGGAGATGCCATCAACAAACAGATTCGGGTTATAGCTCGGGGTTGACACCAGCGCCAGGATACCGCCGGTCTGCGGGTCGGTGACGACGATAGCGGCACGACTGCCTTCCAGCAGGGTTTCGATATAGGTCTGTAATTTCAGGTCGAGCGTGAGGCGGATATCATGTCCTGCCTGCGGTGGCACTTCTTTTAACTGACGGATCACGCGCCCGCGGTTATTGACTTCAACCTCTTCATACCCGGTCTGGCCGTGCAGCACCTCTTCATAGTAACGCTCGATACCCAGCTTGCCGATATCGTGAGTGGCCGCGTAGTTTGCCAGCTTGCCGTCTTTATCCAGACGCTCGACGTCGCGATCGTTGATCTTAGAAACATAGCCAATCACATGGGTCAGGGCAGAGCCATACGGATAGAAGCGACGTTTATAACCTTTAACTTCCACGCCGGGAAAACGATACTGGTTCACTGCAAAACGTGCGACCTGCACTTCGTTCAGATTGGTTTTAACCGGGATAGAGGTGAAACGGTGCGAGCGGGAGCGCTCTTTCTTAAAATTGGCGATATCGTCGTCGGTGAGATCGACCACGCTGCGCAGGTCTTCCAGCGTCTGCTGAATATTATCGACCTTCTCCGGCATCATCTCGACCTGATAGATGGTACGGTTCAGCGCCAGCGGGATGCCGTTACGATCGTAGATAATGCCGCGGCTGGGGGCGATGGGCACCAGCTTGATGCGGTTTTCATTGGAGCGCGTCTGGTAGTCGGTAAAACGGACGATTTGCAGATTGTAAAGGTTGGCAATCAGTACGCCGGTGAGCACCACTATCCCGGCGAAGGCGACCAGAGCCCGACGCACAAAAAGTGCGGATTCGGCGGTATAGTCGCGAAAAGAATTCTGTAATTTCATCCGCTGCTTAATCTACCCTTGTCATCATTACTCGCGGTGGTAAGGGTGGTTGGTGGTGATACTCCACGCCCGATACAAACTCTCCGCAACCAGCACCCGAACCAGCGGGTGGGGAAGGGTCAACGCAGAGAGTGACCAACTTTGTTCCGCTGCCGCTTTACAGGCCGGCGACAAACCTTCCGGGCCGCCAATCAAAAGGCTGACGTCGCGGCCGTCCATTTTCCAGCGTTCCAGCTCGTTTGCCAGCTGGGGGGTATCCCAGGGTTTTCCCGGGATATCGAGAGTCACGATGCGGTTTTTGCCTGCGGCGGCCAGCATTAATTCGCCCTCTTTGTCGAGGATGCGTTTGATGTCGGCGTTTTTGCCGCGCTTTCCCGCCGGGATCTCAACCAGTTCAAACGGCATATCTTTGGGAAAGCGTCGCAGATACTCGGTAAACCCGGTTTGTACCCAGTCGGGCATTTTGGCACCGACGGCGACCAGCTGCAGCTTCACGCATTAACCCCAGAGTTTTTCCAGCTCGTACAGACGACGGCTCTCTTCCTGCATGACATGGACAATCACGTCGCCCAGGTCAACAACCACCCAGTCAGCGATAGCTTCACCTTCCACGCCCAGCGGCAGCAGGCCGGCAGCGCGGGATTCCTGCACGACATGATCGGCGATAGACGCAACGTGGCGGCTGGAGGTACCGGTACAGATAACCATGCAATCAGTGATGCTGGATTTACCCTTAACGTCGATAGCGATGATGTCCTGACCTTTCAGATCGTCAATTTTGTCGATAACAAAATCCTGGAGTGCTTTACCCTGCAAGTGTTCCCCCTGGGGATATGAGAATTAATCAATAGTAAACAGCCCGACAGTATACCCGAAAGTATCGCGTATTCGGGATAAAATGTTGCCGGAACGGCGCGGGAAAGTGGGCTATCATCCCACCCAAGGCGCGCGATTGCATCGCCATTTTTGTAAAACAATTTCTCGGGCGAGGCCATACAGGCTGCGGAGAATAGCAGTCTGTCGATCTCTGTCAATGGGAGGGCGGTGTTGCCGGTGAAAAAACGCGAAATCAGGCGCTGGCCCGGCTGTTCAGCGCCCGCAGGGTAGCGAAGTTGTCCGTCAGCTTAATCAGGCTCCAGCGCCCCTGATCCAGATGAAAATGCCATAGCGCGGCGGCGGGCATGTTTAACAGCAGCGTAACCAGCAGGCTTAGTACGCCCTGGTGGCCGAACAATCCCACTGGTCTGATGCCGGATAACAACCTGCTGCGGGAGATTGTCGCACGCTGCCGGGCGTTGAATATTACGCTGATTGTTGACGAAGCGTTTCTCGATTTTCTGTCCGAGCGCAGAGGGTTGGTCCCTTCTCTTGCAGAGAATTCCCATCTGTGGGTGCTGCGATAGCTGACCAAGTTCTATGCCATTCCCGGCCTGCGACTGGGATATTTGCTGAACAGCGACCCGCAGGCGGTAGCCTTCCTGCGTGAGCGACAGATGCCCTGGGCCGTTAACGCCCTGGCGGCGCTGGCGGGTGAGGTTATCCTGGACGATAAGGCGTATCAGCGGGCGACGTTGCAGTAGATTAGCACTGAACGTCCGCGGCTTTATCAGCGGCTAAAGCGGCTTTCCGGCATAACACTCTGGGAAGGCGAGGCGAGCTATCTTTTTCTGCGTTGTGATGTCGGCGGGTTTGATCTGCAGCGGGCATTGCTGGAATGGCATGTGCTGATCCGCAGCTGCGCTAACTATCCCGGTCTGGATGAGCGCTATTACAGAGTGGCGGTTCGCAGTGCGGCAGAGAATGACCGTCTGGTGATGGCTTTTGCGCAGGTTTTAGCAGTATAGCCCTTCGGCGTTGATATAGTCGAGCACCGCCTGGGGCAGCAGATCGTCGCAGGCTTCATGTTGCTCGAGCCGCTCACGGATTAGCGTGGCGGAAATGGTCAGCCACGGCGTTTCCGCCAGCCAGATTTTTCCTGCTGCTAGCAGGTGCAGATCTTCCATATCCTGCGTCAGATGCTGCTCCAGCCACTGCTGGTGCGTCTCTTCAGGCATCGTCATGGCGTAGCCTGGGCGACGGCAGACGATAAGATGGCAGTTATCAAGGATCGTTTCATAGCTGTGCCAGCCGGGGAAGGTCAGCAGTGAGTCCTGGCCGATAATAAATGCCAGAGGGGCATCGGGGCCTTGCTCTTCCCGCCATGCCTGTAGCGTATGCGCGGTGTAAGAGGGGGCGTTGTTTTTCAGTTCCCGCTCATCGAGGCGAAACAGCGGTTTATCGGCAATCGCCAGTTCCACCATCCGTTTGCGCTGCGCGCTGGTGGCTTCCGGCTGTGGGCGATGCGGCGGCACGTTATTCGGCATGATAATGACGCTCGACAGACCAATCTGGTTGGCCAGAGTCTCCACCGGCGTCAGATGACCATAGTGAATGGGATCGAAAGTCCCGCCAAAGAGTGCCTGTAACGAGGTCATATCAGCCATCAATAAAGATATCTGCCAGCGCCTTATGACAGAGTAGTAAAGAAAGGCTTTCCAGCTCGTCCCACACCGACTGGCCATAATCCTGCTTCAGGGTCAGTTCGATGCGGGTCAGCCAGCTAATCGCCTGGCGGAGCTGATCTTTGCTCAGTCGGTTAACGGCGTCGGTGATAAGCCCGCGGCGGTTTTGCCAGACGCGGTGTTTGTCGAACAGACTGCGCAGCGGCGTATGGGCAGACTGACGCTTCAGATTAACTAGCAGCAGTAGTTCGCGCTGCAGGGTTCGCAGCAGGATCACCGGCTCGCTGCCTTCCAGGCGTAGCTGCTGGAGAATATGCAGCGCACGTTTGCTTTTGCCTGCCAGCAGAGCATCCACCCAGTGGAAAGGCGTAAAGTGAGCGGCATCATTCACCGCCTGTTCAACTCTGGGTAGTGTCAGCTTTCCATCCGGCCATAGCAGCGCCAGACGTTCCAGCGCCTGAGAAAGCGCCAGCAGGTTACCTTCGTAGCAGTAACAGAGTAGCTGGCTGGCCGATTCATCGAGCTGCAGCTTATTCTGCTTCGCCCGGGCAGCGAGCCAGCGTGGCAGCTGTGCCTGCTCCGGCGTCTGGCAGGTAACCAGCACCGCGCGATTTGCCAGCGCGGTAAACCAGGCGGCGTTTTCCTGTGCTTTCGTCAGCTTATTGCCACGCACGATCAGCAGAAGATCGTCATGCAGCATACCGATAAGTGCGGTCAGCGATTCACTCATCGCGGCATTGGGACCGTTTTCCGACAGGGTGAGCGTCAGAGTCTGACGGCTGGAGAACAGGCTCATCGCCTGGCTGAGAAAAAAGAGTTCGGTCCAGTCCGTACCGGTATCCAGGGCACACTGGTGATGTTCCGTAAAATCATGGGTGGCGGCAAATTCTCGCACCGCATCCTGACTTTCCTGTAATAACAGCGGATCGTTACCGAACAGCAGATACGCTGCGCGCAGCCCTTCATTGAGCTGTGCGCGGAGTTGTTCAGGGTACAGCCGAATCATCAGTTGCCCAGGGTGGTGGAGACACGTTCAGGAGCCGGAGCGGCTTCCTCGGGCGTGGCTTCGGCATCGGCGGCTTTCACGCCAGTCAGCTTGCGGATCAGCTGTTCCGCTGCTTTAACGTACATCTCATTGATGATCATGGTCTGCTCGGCGTTTTTCGCCAGTGCGGTCTGCGGGTTATCGAAGAACGAACGCCAGACTTTGGTGCTAATAGGGTAGATATCATGCCCCGGGATCAGCACCGTCGCGGAGACGGACATCACCATCTGGTGCTCAGCGGTACGGCCGTCGCGGAAAATAGACGCGGTATCGTTAGAGATAGACGCGCCGCCCAGCCGCAGGGATGGAACATCCTGGCGGGTTGAGCCTTTTTCCAGAACCTCAACGCCGTTCAGACGCAGCTGATCGCGCACCGCACGGCTTAACGGGCCGTTCGGATCGCTGGTATCCAGGATCATGGTTTTCATGGTTTCCGGAACCTGCGTGGTGCTACGCAGGTGCCAGCCACATCCTGCGGTGACCAGCACCACCAGAGATAACAACATTGTAGCCAGATGTCGCACGCTTCCTCCCGCGCTTAACCAACAACCAGATTGAGCAGTTTGCCCGGTACGTAGATCGCTTTACGCAGGGTAACTCCCTCAAGATACTTCGCGACCAGCGGTTCCTGGCCTGCACGTTCACGGACCAGATCTTCAGTCGCATCAACGGTAACGGTGATTTTACCACGTACTTTACCGTTAACCTGAACCACGACCAGAGTGGTGTTTTCTACCATTGCACTTTCGTCCGCAACCGGCCAGGGTGCGTTATCGACATCGCCTTCACCGCCCAGGGTTTCCCACAGGGTGAAGCTGAGGTGCGGGGTGAACGGATTAAGCATACGCACGACGGCCAGCAACGCTTCCTGAATCAGGGCGCGATCCTGCTCGCTCTCCTGCGGTGCTTTAGCCAGCTTATTCATCAGTTCCATGATCGCCGCAATCGCGGTGTTAAAGGTCTGACGACGGCCGATATCATCCGTCACTTTAGCGATAGTTTTGTGAACGCCACGACGCAGCGCCTGCTGATCTTCGTTCAGTGCGCTGACATTCAGTGCGCTTACCGGACCCTGGCTGGTGTGTTCGTAAACCAGTTTCCAGACGCGTTTCAGGAAGCGGTTTGCGCCTTCCACGCCGGATTCCTGCCATTCGAGAGTCATATCTGCCGGAGAGGCGAACATCATAAACAGACGTACGGTATCCGCACCGTAGCGCTCGACCATTTCCTGCGGGTCGATGCCGTTGTTTTTCGACTTGGACATTTTGCTCATGCCGGTATACACCAGCTCGTGGCCCGCCGCGTCTTTCGCCTTAGTAATACGGCCTTTCTCGTCACGTTCAACGAGGGCATCTTTCGGGGAAACCCAGTTACGCTCGCCGTTCTCACCAACATAGTAGAAGGCATCCGCCAGCACCATGCCCTGACACAGCAGCTGTTTCGCTGGTTCGTCAGAGTTTACCATACCTGCGTCGCGCATCAGCTTGTGGAAGAAGCGGAAGTAGAGCAGGTGCATGATTGCGTGTTCGATACCACCGATATAAATATCGACCGGCAGCCAGTAGTTAGCCGCTTTCGGCTCCAGCATGCCTTTGTCGTATTGCGGACAGGTATAGCGTGCGTAGTACCAGGAGGACTCCATAAAGGTGTCGAAGGTGTCGGTTTCGCGCAGCGCAGGCTGACCGTTAACGGTGGTTTTTGCCCACCCCGGATCGGCTTTAATCGGGCTGGTAATACCGTTCATCACCACGTCTTCCGGCAGGATAACCGGCAGTTGGTCTTCCGGCGTCGGCATCACGGTACCGTCTTCCAGCGTCACCATCGGGATCGGTGCACCCCAGTAACGCTGACGTGAAACACCCCAGTCGCGAAGGCGGTAGTTAACTTTGCGTTCACCGGCACCCATCGCCGCCAGCTTGTCGGCGATAGCGTTAAAGCCTGCGGTGTGCTCCAGACCGTCAAACTCACCTGAGTTAAACAGCGTGCCTTTGTCGGTGTGTGCCTGGGCGGAGAGATCCGGCTCGCTGCCGTCTGCGGCAAGGATCACCGGTTTGATCGCCAGGCTGTATTTGCTGGCAAACTCGTAGTCGCGCTGATCGTGACCCGGGACCGCCATAACGGCACCGGTGCCGTACTCCATCAGAACAAAGTTTGCGGCCCATACCGGCATGGTTTCGCCAGTCAGCGGGTGAATCGCTTTAATACCGGTATCGACGCCTTTTTTCTCCATGGTCGCCATATCGGCTTCTGCCACCTTGGTGTTGCGGCATTCTTCGATAAAGGCAGCCAGCTCCGGTTTCCCGGCGGCAGCCTGCTGCGCCAGCGGATGACCGGCGGCAACGGCCAGGTAGGTGGCACCCATAAAGGTGTCCGGGCGCGTGGTGTAAACGGTCAGCGTCTGGTCGCTATTCTCAACCTTAAACGTGATTTCCACTCCTTCGGAACGGCCGATCCAGTTGCGCTGCATGGTTTTCACGGTGTCCGGCCAGTGGTCAAGATTGTCCAGATCGTTAAGCAGTTCGTCAGCGTAGGCGGTGATTTTGATAAACCACTGTGGGATCTCTTTACGCTCAACTTTGGTATCACAGCGCCAGCAGCAGCCGTCGATGACCTGCTCGTTCGCCAGTACGGTCTGGTCGTTCGGGCACCAGTTAACCGCAGAGGTCTTTTTGTAGACCAGGCCTTTTTTAAACAGCTCGGTAAAGAATTTTTGCTCCCAGTGATAGTATTCCGGGGTGCAGGTCGCCAGCTCGCGGCTCCAGTCATAGCCAAAACCCAGCATTTTGAGCTGGTTTTTCATGTACGCGATATTGTCGTAGGTCCATGGGGCGGGGGCGGTGTTGTTTTTTACCGCAGCACCTTCAGCCGGCAGGCCGAATGCGTCCCAGCCGATCGGCTGCAGAACGTTTTTGCCCAACATACGCTGATAGCGAGAGATAACGTCTCCGATGGTGTAGTTACGCACGTGGCCCATGTGTAGTCGGCCAGAAGGATAGGGAAGCATCGACAGGCAATAGTATTTTTCTTTGCTGTCGTCTTCGGTAACTTCGAAGGTTCGCTTCTCTTCCCAGTGAAGCTGTACTTTGGATTCTATCTCTTCCGGGCGGTATTGCTCTTGCATGGCAGCCAGTGGTCCTGTTTTCAAATACGGCTACTTAACGGTAGCCAATGAGATGTGGTATTGCAGATCCGCATAGCATAGCCCAAACCACCGCGTCAAAACAGCCTTTCGCACCGGCTGAGACGAAATCTGGCGCGAGTGACGGTGACAAAAATTTACCCGGTCTATGGGTGACCTGACAAAGCGTGCTGCAAATAACGTCTATTATTAGAGAGAGTTAACGACCCGGGAGACGAAATGATGAACAAGATTGCTCAATTTTATCGTGAACTGGTGGCGACATTTACCGAACGTCTGCGTAATGGTGAAAGGGATATTGATGTGCTGGTGGAGCAGGCGCGTCAGCGCGTCAGCCAGACCGGTGAGTTAACCCGCACCGAAATCGATGAACTGACCCGGGCTATTCGGCGGGACCTGGAGGAGTTTGCCCGCAGCTATGGTGAGAGTAAGGACGAACTTAGCGACAGCGTATTTTTACGCGTTATTAAGGAGAGTATATGGCAGGAGCTGGCGGATATTACCGATAAAACTCAACTGGAGTGGCGCGAGGTATTCCAGGAACTGAATCATCACGGGGTCTATCACAGCGGCGAAGTTGTCGGGCTGGGGAATCTTGTGTGCGAGAAGTGCCATTTTCATCTGGCGGTGTATACGCCGGATGTTCTGCCGCTGTGTCCGAAATGCGGCCACGATCATTTTCACCGTCGGGCGTTTGAGCCCTGATAGCAAGAATATTATTTCCGTTAAGTCACAGCGAGGGGCTTAAATAGCCTCTCTGTTATTGTATTGTCTGGTCTCAGCCGTATAATCCTGCGATACAACGTTGGGATTATAACTGTTGAGGGAATATGGAAAATATCTTTACGGCACTGGTTTTTCTGCTGGCGCTTTCAGCCTGCAAGAGCAGCAATGCTGTGCTCCCGGATCGTTATTATCTTGTCGATAATACTACCGTGAACTTTACTCAGGACAATACCGGCCGGTATTGACGATAGCCTGAGTCGCTGGGAATTAGGTGTTTATTCCCGAAAACTGGGCGCTCTGTATATCAACTGGAAGAACAAAGGGAATGAAGTTTACTCCTTTAACAATGCGCAGCAGAGCATTCGCGGAGAGTTTATTGTCGTGCCAGCTAAAAAGACGGATTTCAACCTGGCAGAATGGCTTGCCGTTCAGCAGGGCGTAATATATCAGTCGGCACAGGGGGCTGCATATTATAACCAGCAGGGAATGGGGGAAGTGCTATTTTTCCGCTATGACGATGCTGCCCGGCGTTATCTTATTGGCCTCGCGGACGGTGACTCACTGGCACAAGCCTTGCAGATACTGATGCCTATCGAGCCAGAATATCAGTAGCAAAATAGAGAATACGGGTTGCCGGGCAGTGCCGACAACCCGTTGATACAACAATTAATGCAGGATTTTAGCGAGGAAATCTTTCGCGCGATCGGATTTCGGGCTGTCGAAAAAGGCGTTTTTATCAGCGTCCTCAACGATTTTCCCTTCGTCCATAAAGATCACCCTGTTAGCCACTTTGCGGGCAAAGCCCATTTCGTGGGTAACCACCATCATGGTCATTCCTTCGTTCGCCAGCTCAACCATCACGTCCAGTACCTCGTTGATCATTTCCGGATCGAGCGCCGAGGTTGGTTCGTCAAACAGCATCGCCACCGGATCCATACAGAGCGCGCGGGCAATTGCCACGCGCTGCTGCTGACCGCCGGAAAGCTGAGCTGGGTATTTATTGGCGTGTGCTGCAAGGCCAACGCGCTCCAGCAGCTTCTGCGCCTTTTCGCGCGCAGCCGCTTTGTTACGCTTCAATACTTTCACCTGCGCCAGCGTCAGGTTTTCAATGATCGACAGGTGCGGGAACAGCTCGAAATGCTGGAACACCATCCCGACGTGGGAACGCAGCTCCGCAAGGTTGGTTTTTTTGTTGTTGACCTGGGTGCCATTAACCATAATTTCACCCTGCTGTACCGGCTCCAGTCCGTTAACCGTCTTGATAAGCGTTGACTTACCGGAACCGGACGGGCCGCAGACCACCACAACTTCGCCTTTCTTCACTTCCGTTGAGCAGTCGGTCAGCACCTGAAATTGACCATACCATTTAGAAACATTCTTCAGGGTTATCATTAAACTGTCCTTTTCTTCAACCAGCTGACCAACAGCGATGCACTTAAACTAATAACGAAATAGACCGCACCTGCAAACAGGACCATCTCAACCTGGGTTCCGTCGCGTTCACCGATGGTAGAGGCGGTACGGAAGAAATCGGCCAGGCTCAGGACATAGACCAGAGAGGTATCCTGGAACAGAACGATCCCCTGAGTGAGCAGCAGCGGCACCATGGCACGAAACGCCTGGGGCAGAATAATCAGCTTCATCGACTGCCAGTGGGTCATCCCCAACGCCAGTGCGGCACTGGACTGCCCGCGGGAGATACTCTGAATACCGGCGCGGATGATTTCAGAGTAGTAGGCGGCTTCAAACATTGAGAAGGCCACCATCGCTGAAATCAGGCGAATATCGTTTTTTGGCGACAGCCCCAGCACGTCCTGTAGCAGGCCCGGAACAATCAGATAAAACCACAGCAATACCATCACCAGCGGAATGGAGCGGAAAACGTTAACGTAGGCGGTAGCGAACCAGGCGAGCGGTTTAAAGCTCGACATACGCATCACCGCCAGCAGGGTTCCCCAGACGATGCCGACGATCACGGCGGTGACGGTAATTTTCAGGGTCACCAGCAGTCCGGCTAACAGCCAGGGCATCGAGGGAACGATGGAACTCCAGTCAAACTCGTACATTATTTGCTCCCCAGATTGCCCGGCAGGCGAACTTTACGCTCGACCAGGTTCATCACCAGCATAATAAAGGCGTTAATCAACACGTACGCCACGGTGATGGCGGTAAAGGACTCCCAGGCGTGGGCGGAGTAGTCCAGCAGCTTACCCGCCTGCGCCGCCATATCCACCAGACCAATGGTCGAGGCGATAGCGGAGTTTTTTACCAGGTTCATCATCTCTGAGGTCATTGGCGGGACAATCACCCGATAAGCGTTTGGCAGCAGCACGTAGCGATAGGCCTGCGGCAGCGTCAGCCCCATCGCCAGTGCGGCGTTTTTCTGCCCGCGCGGCAAAGATTCGATAGCGGCGCGTACCTGCTCGCAAACGCGGGCGGCGGTAAACAGCCCCAGGCAGATCATCGACGACACGAAGAACTGAATATTGGGATCCAGTTCGGCCTTAAACCACATGCCGATATTTTCCGGCAGCAGTTCCGGTACCACCAGGTACCAGGTGAAAAACTGGACGATTAACGGGACATTACGGAACAGCTCAACGTAGCAGGTGCCGGTCCCGGACAGGAAACGGTTGGGTACGGTGCGCAGAATGCCGAACAGGGAACCGACAAGGAAAGCGATGATCCATGCGGTTATCGAAAGGGCCACGGTGACCTGGAAACCGCTCCATAGCCAGCCCAGGTAAGTGGTGTTACCGAACGGGGCCTGCTGCAGGAAGATTCCCCAGTTCCAGTCTATTGACATAAATCTACTCCGGAAAAAAAGGGTAGCAGACGCTACCCTCGAAGATTGTCTGAAGAGCTCACTTCTGATTCGCGCCGGGTGGGGAACGACCACCCGACGTATAGTCTGTCCTTGCTGCTTCTACAATCGAGAGGGCAGGAGAACCCGCCCCTAATGGTTGTAATTAGTTCAGAGCCTTGTCATTTGGTGTTTTGAACAGCGCCTGCATCTCATCAGACAGGATAAAGTTCATGTTCAGGTTTTTCGGTGGGATCGGGTTTTTAAACCATTTGTCGAACCATTTCGCCGCTTCGCCAGAGGTCTGCGCTTTAGCGATGGTTTCGTCGACCAGCTGTTTAAAGGACTCGTCATCTTTACGCATCATGCAGCCGTAAGCTTCCTGAGACTGAGGCTTACCGACGATATCCCAGTTGTCAGGTTTTTTGGCTTTCGCACGTTCACCCGCCAGCAGGGCGTCATCCATCATAAAGGCCACTGCGCGACCGCTTTCCAGGGTACGGAAAGAGTCACCGTGATCTTTGGCACTGATGATGCGCATATCCATTTTCTGCTCGTCATTCAGCTTATGCAGCAGCACTTCGGAGGTGGTACCAGAGGTCACCACAACCGCTTTGCCTTTCAGGTCCGGGAAGTCTTTAACATTGCCACCTTTTTTCGCCAGCAGACGGGTGCCGACAACGAAGATGGTGTTAGAGAACGCGGCCTGTTTCTGACGTTCGAGGTTGTTGGTGGTGGAACCACATTCAAAGTCAAAGGTGCCGTTCTGCAGCAGCGGAATACGGTTCTGAGAGGTAATCGGGATCAGCTTAACCTGCAGATCCGGCTTGTTGAGTTTCGTCTTGATCGCTTCAACGATAGCGTTGGAGTAATCCTGAGAGTAACCCACCACTTTCTGCTGGTTGTCGTAATAGGAGAACGGTACGGAAGATTCGCGATGCCCTACGACAATCACGCCATTTTTCGCGATTTTGTCGAGGGTGCTACCCGCAGCCGGTGCATCTTCGGCGTGTGCCATGCCAGCAGAAATCCCCATCATCAGCATTGCTGTGGCTAGTTTACGTAATTGCATAACTCCAGCTCCTTTATCGTCAGCGTCAGGAACGCGTTGGTACCCATTGTGAGTGTTGTGTTGTTATGGTCTGCAACTTGAGCGTGCAGTGTTATACTCGTTTGCTAACATCTAGTCTACTTAATGTAAAGATTTTGCTGCGATATTGTTTATTTTTGCGAAGTGCTCCGCACCATCCAGAGGCAAAAATCTGCCCATGCACCAAGTTGGTGCTGGTGATGCATCAGGGGAGTGCGTGCATGCGAGCATTAGCGCAATTTATTAATCCTGATTAGAATTAAGCAATTGGCGTGCCAGAGTGACATTTTTGATGAGATCCGCACCGGGTGGCGCGGGTAAAAGAAAGGATTTAGCGGCGGCGCTGACGCAGGCTCAGCAGCAAGGCGGAAAATCCCATCAGCACGGTCAGCGCCCAGACGGACCCGTTGCCGGTCCGGGCATAAGGCGTAATGCCGGTGGTCGGGGTAACGGTGGTTGTCAGTACCTGCCGCGTAAACTGCGGGATCATCGTCTGCACTTCACCCTGCGGGCCAATAACGGCGGTAATGCCGTTGTTAGTACTGCGCAGTAGCGGACGCGCCAGTTCCAGGGAGCGCATTCGCGCCATCTGGAAATGCTGCCACGGGCCGATGGACTTACCAAACCAGGCATCGTTGGAGATAGTCAGCAGGAAATCCGTGTCCGGGCGGAAGTTATCGCGAACCTGCTCGCCGAGAATAATCTCATAGCAGATGGCGGCCGTCAGTCTGAAACCGTGTACCGAGAGCGCAGGCTGCACGTAGCCGCCACGGCTAAAGGAGGACATCGGCAGGTCGAAGAATGGCGCCAGCGGGCGCAGAAGCGACTCCAGTGGTACAAATTCACCGAACGGCACCAGATGGTTCTTGTAATAGCGATTACGGGAGGCGTAGCTGTAAGGATTATCCTTGCCGAGCGTGATAATCGTATTGTACGTGTCGTAGCGATTCTGCTTATTCAGCCGCGCATCGACAATACCGGTAATCAAGGAGCTATTGCTGGCGATCAGCTCATTGTTCAGCATGGCGAGGAACTGCTGCTGGTTCATCTCGAGGTCGGAAATAGCCGACTCGGGCCAGATAATCAGCTGTGATTTACCCATTTCCGGTCGGGTGGCGTCGAGATAAGTCCGCAGCGTATTCATCAGCTGGTCTTCATCCCATTTCAGCGACTGGGCGATATCGCCCTGCACCAGCGACACCTGCGTTGTGCGCTCCGGGATGGGGATAAACCACTGGATATAACGCAGCGGCCAGGGCAGGGCGAACAGCACGGCAGCCGCCGCCAGCGGACGCCAGTTGCGGGTTACCATTGCCAGCACCAGCAGGCCGCTGACCATCATCAGCAGGAAGGTGATCGCCTCCACGCCCATGACCGGTGCCAGTCCCTTCAGCGGGCCGTCAATCTGGCTGTAGCCAAACTGCAGCCACGGGAAACCGGTCAGGATCCAGCCGCGCAGAAATTCGGTAAGCTGCCACACCACCGGCGCTGCCACGGCCAGCCGCACCCAGTTGGTTTTCGGCCACAGTCGCGCCAGCACACCGGCAAACAGCCCGGTATAGAGTGACAGATATGCGGCGAGCAACACCACCAGCAAGATATTGACGGCTTCGGGCATACCGCCAAACTGGGCGATACTCACGTAGACCCAGTTAATGCCGCTGCCGAACAAACCCATACCCCAGGCGTAGCCGACAGCCGCGCTCTGGAGCGGGCGACGGTTAAGCGTCAGCGCCTGGAGTCCCATCAGGGAGATAAGGGCGGCGGGCCAGATATCATAAGGAGAAAAAGCCAGCGTTCCGCTGGCTCCGAGGATCACCGCCAGCAGCAGTCGTACGCGCTGGCGTTCAAAGACGTGGGCAAATGCCATTTACACTACTCGTCCAGTTTTGGTTGCAAAGAATCGTCCGGAATTCTGACATGAACCTGAATAATACGGCGGCTGTCGGCCATCGCAACTTTGAACTGGTAACCATCAATGTCGATGGACTCACCGCGCGCCGGCAGATGGCCAAACGCCTGCATTACCAGACCGCCGATGGTATCCACTTCTTCGTCGCTAAAACGGGTACCGAAACCTTCGTTAAAGTCTTCGATCGGTGCCAGGGCACGTACTGTCCAGGTATGGCGGCTGAGCTGGCGGAAGTCGATATCTTCCTCGTCGTCGTACTCGTCTTCAATTTCGCCGACGATCAGCTCGAGGATATCTTCAATGGTCACCAGACCGGAAACGCCACCGAACTCGTCGATGACGATAGCCATATGGTAACGCTGGGAGCGGAACTCTTTCAGCATGCGGTCAACCCGCTTGCTTTCCGGCACGACAACCGCCGGGCGTAGCACCTTATCCATGCTGAAAGCTTCGGCATCGCTACGCATAAACGGCAGCAGATCCTTGGCCATCAGAATGCCTTCAATATGGTCTTTATCTTCGCTGATTACCGGGAACCGGGAGTGGGCCGACTCAATGATCACGTCAAGACACTCATCGAGAGTCTGGTTGCGTTTCAGGGTGATCATCTGGGAGCGCGGGATCATGATGTCGCGAACGCGCTGGTCCGCAATATCCATAACCCCTTCAAGCATATCGCGGGTGTCCTCGTCGATAAGCTCGTTTTGTCCGGAGTCGCGGATCAGTGCCAGCAGCTCTTCGCGGTTTTTAGGCTCGGCGTGAAAAAGCTGGCTCAGTAACAGGGAGAAAAAGCCCTTTTTAGTGGTCAGGTTGTCGCTACTGTGGGAATTGTCGTCGCTCATGGCGTCGTATGGGTTCTCATGTTGGTTAATTTGCGCACGTCACGCGTAAACTCAGCGCCGAACGGCATCATTTCACTTAGCTTCGGGCGGTAAAATGCCCGAAGCCAGAGTGCATAATAAGCAGGTGCTTATTCCTTCTCGGAAATGTACGGATCCTCATAGCCCAGAGCAAGCATTATCTCTGTCTCAAGGCCTTCCATCTCTTCCGCTTCTTCATCTTCGATATGATCGTAGCCCAGCAGGTGCAGGCTGCCGTGAACCGTCATATGTGCCCAGTGGGCTTCCAGCGGCTTACCCTGTTCCTTCGCTTCCTGCTCCACGACCTGACGGCAGATAATTAAATCGCCAAGTAGAGGCAGCTCAATGCCCGGTGGCGCTTCGAACGGAAAGGAGAGGACGTTGGTCGATTTATCCTTGCCGCGGTAAGTCAGATTCAGCTCATGGCTTTCTGCGTTATCCACCAGGCGAATCGTCACTTCTGACTCTTCCTGGAACTGCGGGATAACGGCATCCAGCCAGTGCTGGAACTGAGCTTCGGTCGGCAGACCGCTGTTATCTTCACAGGCCAGCTGTAAATCGAGGATCACCTGACTCATTTTTGCTCCTGCCCCTGCTCCTGCGCTTCACGTTTACGCTCTGCGGCCAGTTCGGCTTTGCGTTTCTGGTCGGCTTCTTCCCAGGCTTCATAGGCGTTAACGATGCGTGCAACCACCGGATGGCGCACCACGTCTTCGCTGTGGAAGAAATTAAAGCTGATTTCATCGACGTCGGACAATACTTCGATAGCGTGTCGCAGACCGGATTTGGTGCTGCGTGGCAGGTCGACCTGGGTAATATCACCGGTGATCACCGCTTTCGAGTTAAAGCCGATGCGCGTGAGAAACATTTTCATCTGTTCGATGGTGGTGTTCTGGCTCTCATCGAGAATGATAAAGGCATCGTTAAGGGTACGGCCGCGCATATAGGCGAGCGGGGCAACTTCGATAACGTTGCGCTCCATCAGCTTTTCCACTTTCTCAAAGCCGAGCATCTCAAACAGGGCGTCGTACAGCGGACGCAGATACGGGTCCACCTTCTGGCTCAGATCGCCGGGAAGGAACCCCAGTTTTTCACCGGCTTCCACCGCCGGGCGGGTCAGCAGAATTCGACGAATATCCTGGCGTTCCAGCGCGTCAACGGCGGCAGCGACGGCCAGGTAAGTTTTACCGGTACCCGCGGGGCCAACGCCAAAGGTAATATCGTGATCGAGAATATTGGCGATGTACTGAGCCTGGTTCGGCGTGCGGGGCTTAATCACGCCGCGTTTGGTCTTGATATTGACCGCTTTGCCGTACTCCGGCACGCTCTCGGCGCTCTGCTCCAGCACCCGGGCTTCTTTAATCGCCAGATGAATCTGCTCCGGTGCAATATCCTGGGTCTGGCCGCGCATTGGGGCCGTATCAACGTACAGGCTGCGCAGAATATCGGCAGCAGCATTAACGCTAATTTCGCGTCCGGTCAGTTTGAAATAATTATCGCGGCGATTGATGTCGATACCCAGTCGCCGCTCCAGCTGTTTGATATTGTCATCAAACGGGCCACACAGGCTCAGCAGGCGGGAGTTGTCTGCCGGCTCAAGGGTTAATTCACGCGTCTCTATGTTCAAACTTATCCTCTTATTTCTGTCTCGACGGGCGGCGGGAAGTGTCGCCGGGCAATCTCTTCGGTCCTGTCGGGAAATTATTCACGCCACAGGGAGAAGTCGCAAGCATCAGGCAGTATATGTGGCCAGGTGAGAGGAATAACAAGGTCTGTCCGAACGGGTTATGGCTGCCAGATACCCACACCCAGCTCGTTCTCTTTACGGGTGCGGGCAATCACCGATGCCGGTGACTCGACCGCGCGCAGGCCCATCTCTTCCTCCGTGCGCACAACTTTGCCGCGCAGGGAGTTGGTGTAGACATCAATAATATCGACATCCACAAACTTGCCGATCATATCTGGCGTGCCTTCAAAGTTCACCACGCGGTTATTCTCGGTACGACCCGAAAGCTCCATAATGCTCTTGCGCGAGGTCCCTTCTACCAGAATACGCTGGGTGGTGCCGAGCATTCGACGGCTCCAGGCCATCGCCTGCTGGTTGATACGCTCCTGGAGAATATACAGACGCTGCTTTTTGTCTTCTTCCGGAACGTCATCGACCATATCTGCTGCCGGGGTGCCGGGGCGTGCAGAGAAGATAAAGCTGTAGCTAACGTCGAAATTGATCTCGCCAATCAGCTTCATGGTCTGCTCGAAGTCCTGGGTACTTTCACCCGGGAAACCGACGATAAAGTCTGAGCTAATCTGGATATCCGGACGGGCAGCGTACAGCTTGCGGATAGTCGATTTGTATTCCAACGTGGTATGGGTTCGGCCCATCATATTCAGCACGCGGTCAGATCCGCTCTGCACCGGTAGATGCAGGAAGCTCACCAGCTCCGGCGTATCGCGGTAGACTTCGATAATATCGTCGGTAAATTCGATAGGGTGGCTGGTGGTAAAGCGAATACGGTCAATGCCGTCAATCGCCGCCACCAGACGCAGCAGTTCGGCAAACGAGCCGGTGCTGCCGTCGTAATTCTCGCCGCGCCAGGCATTGACGTTCTGGCCGAGCAGGTTGACTTCACGGACACCCTGGGCCGCCAGTTGGGCGATTTCAAACAGAATATCGTCGCTCGGACGGCTGACTTCCTCACCGCGCGTGTAAGGCACAACGCAGTAGGTGCAGTACTTATTGCAGCCTTCCATAATGGAGACAAAGGCGGTCGGGCCGTCGGCGCGCGGTTCCGGCAGGCGGTCAAACTTTTCAATTTCCGGGAAGCTGATATCGATCACCGGGCTGCGGTTGGCACGGCCGCGGACGGTGTTGATCATCTCCGGCAAGCGGTGCAGCGTCTGCGGTCCAAAAATAATATCAACGTAATGGGCGCGGCTGCGGATGTGGTCGCCTTCCTGTGAGGCCACGCAGCCGCCGACGCCAATAATAATGTCCGGATTTTTTTCCTTCAGCAGCTTCCAGCGTCCCAGTTGATGGAACACTTTTTCCTGGGCTTTTTCGCGGATTGAGCAGGTGTTCAGCAGCAGGACATCCGCCTCTTCCGCTATCTCGGTCAGCTTGTAGCCGTGTGTAGCATCGAGAAGATCGGCCATCTTCGATGAATCATACTCATTCATCTGACAGCCCCATGTTTTTATGTGGAGTTTTTTAGTCATCGACATGCTCATGCTCAATGTAATGGCAGGAATGCTGGGCGCATAGTGTAATGCTTTCACTGCCGGGTGACCATAACTCATCTCTCAACGAAAACAATCGAGAAATCCGGTAAACTTAAGGGAATTGACGATAAGGATAATTGACCATGGCAAATCAACCAACAGACGTCGCCATTGTGGGCGGCGGTATGGTCGGCGGCGCGCTGGCACTGGGACTGGCGCAGCATGGTTTTACGGTTACCGTCGTGGAGCAGTCGCCGCCGCCTGAGTTTGACCCCGCTTCTGACCCGGACGTGCGGGTTTCGGCGCTGAGCACGGCATCGGTATCGCTGCTGCGCGGGCTGGGCGTCTGGGACGCGGCGCTGGATATGCGCGCGCATCCATGGCGTCGGCTTGAAACCTGGGAGTGGGAAAATGCGCACGTGGCTTTTGATGCCGCGGAACTCAAGCTGCCGCTGCTTGGCTATATGGTGGAAAACAATGTGCTGCAGCGGGCGCTCTGGCAGGCGCTGGAGGCACATCCGCAGGTCACGCTTCGGGTATCAGCCTCTGTAACAACGCTACAGCGCCATCGTACGTACAGCGTCCTGCATCTGGATGACGACAGCACGCTGATGGCGAAGCTGGTGGTGGGGGCCGACGGCGGCAATTCCCGGGTCCGCCAGATGGCCGGCATCGGGATCCACGCCTGGAGCTACCCGCAATCCTGCATGCTGATTACCGTGCGCTGTGAAAACCCACCGGGGGATAGCACCTGGCAGCAGTTTACCCCTTCAGGGCCGCGTGCGTTTCTGCCGCTATATGGCGAGTGGGCGTCGCTGGTGTGGTATGACTCACCCGCCCGTATTCGTCAGCTCCAGAGCCTGAGTATGCCGCAGCTGCAGCAGGAAATTGCACGCCACTTCCCGTCCCGGCTCGGTAGCGTAACGCCGATAGCCGCCGGTGCTTTTCCGCTGACGCGCCGCCACGCGCTGCAGTATGTGCAGCAAGGGTTGGCACTGGTTGGCGATGCGGCCCATACCATTCATCCACTGGCCGGGCAGGGCGTTAATCTTGGCTATCGTGATGTAGACGCGCTGCTGGATGTGCTGACCGGTGCGCGTAGCCACGGTGAAGCCTGGGCTGATAAATCGGTACTGAAGCGCTACCAGATGCGACGGATGGCGGATAACTTTATTATGCAAAGCGGGATGGACCTGTTTTACGCCGGGTTCAGTAACCAGCTCGCTCCGGTCAGGATCCTGCGTAATATCGGCCTGATGGCGGCGCAACGCGCCAGCGTACTCAAACGCCAGGCGCTGAAATACGCGCTGGGATTATAACAAGACGGCGGGGTAACCGCCGTTTTTCTTTTCAGCGTATTGCCAGCGGCGTTTCCAGCGCTGAACAGCGCGCCTCTCGGCGTGAGAAAAATCCCTGATACCATACGCTTCCCGTGGGTGAGGTGAGCATCTCTATGTTGAACGTGCCACCCAGAAGTTGTTTCAGCGCGATCAGGGTTCGGTCCGAAACATACAGCAGTGCAAGCAGGATGATACCGGCGATGGTGGTGGATAACGTCGAGACAGGGTTCGCCTGAAACTGCTGGAACAACGTAACCAGACAGATTAGCTGGAGAGTAAGCCTGGCGCTAAACCCGCGCAGGAAAAACTGACGGGTGCGCTGTGGGCTGTGCAAGCAAGGATTTATCAGCGTCGAACGCTGCTCTCTGACGGAGATACCCTGAACGTATACCAGCCATTAGCTGTTTTCTTTAATAGTCAGCGCGTTGCCTGTTTCATGGAGCAGATGAATATGCATCGACACCACCACGGGGAAAATAAGACCGGCCAGCAGTAAATAGCCCAGTGCAGAGGAAAAAACCGCACCGCCGATAAGGGCAAGGCTGCTCAGGATAAGATACAGCGGCTATAGAACCATAGCGCGGATGTTTGATCGTTCATCAATGAATCCCTTTTCGACAAAAGATTAGCAGGGATAATAGCATCGGGAAAAAACAAAAAAGCCCGCCGAAGCGAGCTTTTTTGTTACTAAGTGGCTGGGGTACGAGGATTCGAACCTCGGAATGCTGGTATCAGAAACCAGAGCCTTACCACTTGGCGATACCCCAATTGTAATCTCTACTTCTTTTCTGTCGTAGCAATTAGCTTGCTGAACAGGGTGCATTGAAAACAACGTCCTGGTGAAAATTGGCTGGGGTACGAGGATTCGAACCTCGGAATGCTGGTATCAGAAACCAGAGCCTTACCACTTGGCGATACCCCAATTTTTCATTTTCTAACAGTAGCAACGGCTGCTCTCAAAATTTGGTGGCTACGACGGGACTCGAACCTGTGACCCCATCATTATGAGTGATGTGCTCTAACCAGCTGAGCTACGTAGCCATAATGTACTGCTTACTGCAAGCTAATGCATTAAAAAACATCAGCTTTAAAAATATGGCTGGGGTACCTGGATTCGAACCAGGGAATGCCGGTATCAAAAACCGGTGCCTTACCGCTTGGCGATACCCCATCCGTGCAACGCTTGTCGGGAATGGTGCGGGAGGCGAGACTTGAACTCGCACACCTTGCGGCGCCAGAACCTAAATCTGGTGCGTCTACCAATTTCGCCACTCCCGCAAAAAAAGATGGTGGCTACGACGGGATTTGAACCTGTGACCCCATCATTATGAGTGATGTGCTCTAACCAGCTGAGCTACGTAGCCATCTTTTTTCTGCGTTACCTTATCGGCGTTGCGGGGCGCATTATGCGTATTGAGCCTTGTAGCGTCAACACCTTTTTCAACGAAAATTGCCGGAATGTGACTGTTTGGTTAGCTTGCGAACAGGCTGGTGGATTATTCAACAGGGAACTATCGTTAAGTGTCCATATCTGGCTATTTTCTGTCAAAAAAACAGGCCCCGCAGGGCCTGTCGTCGCGATAACGAAATCTTATTTATAGGCGGACTGGTGAACGCCTACGGCACGGCCAGACGGATCGTTCATGGTTTTGAACGCTTCATCCCATTCGATGGCTTTAGCCGACGAACAGGCCACGGACGGGCCGCCAGGTACGCACTCTGCTGCGCTCGGTACCGGGAAAAGCTCTTCGAAGATCTCACGGTACAGATACGCTTCTTTCGACGACGGCGTATTGTACGGGAAACGGAAGCGTGCGGTTTCAAGCTGCTGGTCGCTGACCTGCTGTGCAGCCACTTCTTTCAGGGTATCAATCCAGCTGTAGCCTACGCCGTCGGAGAACTGCTCTTTCTGACGCCATGCCACGCTTGCCGGCAGGTAAGACTCAAAACATTCACGCAGGACATGTTTTTCCATCTTACCGTTGCCGCACATTTTGTCCTGCGGGTTAATACGCATCGCCACGTCGAGGAAGTTCTTATCCAGGAACGGGACGCGGGCTTCAACGCCCCAGGCGGACATGGCTTTGTTGGCGCGGGCGCAGTCAAACATATGCAGCGCCTGTAGTTTGCGCACGGTCTCTTCGTGCAGCTCTTTGGCATCCGGCGCTTTATGGAAGTAGAGATAGCCACCGAACACTTCATCAGAGCCTTCGCCCGACAGTACCATTTTGATGCCCATGGCTTTGATTTTGCGTGACATCAGGTACATCGGCGTGGACGCGCGAATGGTGGTCACATCGTAAGTTTCTATGTGGTAAATCACGTCGCGGATGGCATCAAGACCTTCCTGTACGGTGAAGTGAATTTCATGATGCACGGTACCCAGGTGATTAGCCACTTCCTGAGCGGCTTTCAGATCCGGTGCGCCTTCAAGACCCACGGCGAAGGAGTGCAGCTGCGGCCACCAGGCTTCTGATTTTTCCTGATCTTCCACACGACGCGCGGCAAATTTCTTGGTAATGGCGGAAATGACCGAGGAGTCCAGACCGCCGGAGAGCAGCACGCCGTAAGGCACGTCGGACATCAGGTGGCTTTTGACCGCATCTTCCAGCGCCTGGCGCAGTTCGGCTTTATCGGTCACGTTATCTTTCACCGCGTCATACTCGAACCAGTCGCGCTGATAGTACTGGCGAATCACGCCGTCTTTGCTCCACAGGTAGCTGCCCGCCGGGAACTCTTCGATGGTACGGCAAACCGGAACCAGCGCCTTCATTTCGGAGGCAACGTAGAAGTTGCCGTGCTCGTCGTGGCCCATATAGAGCGGGATAATACCGATATGGTCGCGGCCGATCAGGTAGGCATCTTTTTCGCTGTCGTAAAGGGCGAAGGCAAACATGCCCTGCAGATCGTCGAGGAACTCCGGACCTTTCTTCTGGTAGAGCGCAAGGATCACTTCACAGTCAGAGCCGGTCTGGAATTGATAGCGGTCGCCGTATTCGGCGCGCAGAGCCTGATGGTTGTAGATTTCACCGTTGACGGCCAGGGCGTGCGTTTTCTTTTCGTTGTACAGAGGCTGAGCGCCGGCGTTAACGTCAACGATAGACAGACGTTCGTGGGCAAGAATCGCTTTATCACTGGCGTAAACACCTGACCAGTCCGGGCCACGGTGACGCATCAGGCGGGAAAGCTCCAGTGCTTTTTTACGCAGTTCTGTTGCGTCGGTTTTAATATCCAGTACACCAAAAATAGAACACATATCCGTCTCCGTTAACCCTGTCTGTCATTATCATGTTAGTAGTGCGTTCTCAAGAAAATGCCGGAAAGGGGAGAGGGGCGCAAGCGGTTTAACGGCGGAAAAACAAAAAATGCAATGCTGGTTGCGGAAAGCTGAAAAATGATTACGATTCGGACTGTATTATTGATGAATTGTCATTTTTGGCACCTTTTTATTGAACGGCTTCTTCCATATGGTTGCCAGGAATGAAAAACCCCATCTCGGAACGTGGTTGTGATTCAGAGTACGTCGATTTCTGCCACTGACGGATAAATCCACGATGGCCGGAATGGCATGCTGTCAATATCATCCAGCTGCGATACGCCGGAGAGCATCAGAATCGTCTCCAGACCCGCCTGGAAGAGATTGTCGCCGACAATTACCGTCTGCTCAGAATGGGCCTGCATCTTATTCAGCGCCGCGTGGATAATCCAGGGACTGGGCTTGCCGACATTAATGGTCATGGACTACCCAACTTAATGGGTGAATCGAAAAACTAACTTTCGAGCAAATGTTGCAGCAACACGCCGTTAAGCATAGCGCGTTTAACCAGCGCAAAGGCACCGATGGCCGAGCGGTGGTCGAGCGTCGAGCGAACCACCGGGAGGTTGTGGCGAAACGCTTTAAGCGACTGCGTATTAATACAACCTTCGATGGCGGGTAGCAGGACTTTTTCTGCCTCGACAATTTCACCGGCAATCACCACTTTTTGCGGGTTAAACAGGTTGATGGCAATGGCAATGGTTTTACCCAACTGGCGACCAACCTGATCAATCACTTCACAGGCCAGTGCATCGCCTTTGTTAGCGGCTTTGCAGATATTTTTGATGGAGCAGTCATCCAGTGTCACGCGGCTCTGATAGCCCTGACCAAGCAGATGGCGGACGCGCTGTTCGATGGCCGCATTGGCGGCAATGGTTTCCAGGCAGCCGAAGTTGCCACAGTGGCAGCGTTCGCCGAGCGGGTCGACCTGGATATGACCTATTTCGCCAACGTTACCGTTGCGGCCGATAAAAATGCGGCCGTTGGAGATAATCCCCGCACCGGTCCCGCGATGGACGCGCACTAGGATAGAGTCTTCACAATCCAGGGTCGCACCGAAATAGTGCTCAGCCAGCGCCAGGCTACGGATGTCGTGTCCGACGAAGCAGGTCACCTTGAAGCGTTTTTCCAGCGCGTCAACCAGTCCCCAGTTCTCAACCTGAATATGCGGCATATAGCGGATCACGCCACTTTCCGGATCGACCAGACCCGGCAGGATCACCGAGATGGCAATCAGTTCGCGGATTTTACGCTGGCAGAACTCAAGAAAGGTGGCGATGGTATTGAGCAGCGCGTGCTCCAGGGTTTCCTGGGTGCGCTCCGGTAGAGGGTAGTGCTCTTCGGCCAGTACTTTGCTGCTCAGATCGTAGAGCGTTAGGGTAGTGTCGTAACGTCCCAGACGTACGCCGATAGCATGAAAATTGCGGGTTTCGGTCACGATAGAAATCGCGCGTCGGCCCCCGGTGGAGGCCTGCTGATCCACCTCTTTGATCAGCCCGCGTTCAATCAGCTGGCGGGTAATTTTGGTGACGCTGGCAGGCGCAAGCTGACTCTGTTCGGCTATCTGAATCCGCGAAATAGGGCCGTGCTGGTCAATCAGGCGGTAAACAGCCGCACCGTTAAGCTGTTTTACGAGGTCAACATTACCGATTTGCGATTGTCCGCCTGATGTCATAATTACCTACTCTGTGAGGACCTCGTTACCATTAACGATGGTCTTGATTACCTTATAATCCTGAGAGAACGCCGTCAGGTTCGCCACGTGACCCGGCGCGATAGCACCAAGCTGCGAGGCGACGCCGATAGCGCGAGCCGGATAGAGCGTAGCCATGCGCAGAGCTTCATCCAGAGCAATGCCGCAATGTTCGACCAGGTTACGTACCCCTTCGATCATTGTCAGCGCTGAACCGCTCAGGGTGCCATTCTCATCCACGCAGAGTCCATTACGGTAGTATATTGTTTTGCCGGCAAAAATGAACTGCTCAATATCGGCACCTGCCGGTGCGGTGGCGTCGGTGACCAGGCACAGCTTATCGCCTTTGATACGTTTGGCGTTGCGTACGTTGGCATAATCGACGTGCAGACCGTCAACGATAATCCCGCAGTAGAGGTCCGGTTCGTCAAAGATCGCACCGACCAGGCCCGGTTCGCGGCCGCTAATATAGGGCATCGCATTGTACAGATGAGTGGCAAAGCCGATCCCGGCGCGAAAACCTTTTTTCGCCTCGGCAAGCGTGGCGTTGGAGTGGCCTGCCGAGACCAGAATACCTGCACTGGTCAGCTGGCGAATCACTGCCGTATCGACCATTTCCGGGGCCAGCGTGATTTTGGTAATGACATCCCCGTTGTCGCACAGGAAATTGACCAGTTCAGCGTCGGGCTGGCGCACATAGTCAGGATTATGGGTACCTTTTTTGACAATATTCAGCCACGGACCTTCCAGATGCAGGCCGAGCGCCTGGTTCGGGTGCTTCACCAGATACTCACGCATCACGCTCACGCCCTGTTTCATCAGCGCATCGCTGGTGGTGATTAGGGTTGGCAGGTAGCTGGTACAGCCGGACTTCTCGTTAGCGCGCTGCATAATTTCCAGCGTTTCAACGGTCACCGCCTCGGCGCTGTCGTTAAACTGCACGCCACCGCAGCCGTTAAGCTGAACATCAATAAAACCGGGGGAGATAATGGCGCCTTTAAGTGAACGCTGCTCAATACCCGACGGCAGTTCAGCCAGCGGGCAAATACGTTCGATCTGCTCCCCGGCAATAACCAGCGCGTGATTGTCCAGGATTTCGTAACCGGTATAGATCCGGCCATGGGTTAATGCATACATTACGACCCCCGATTGCAAAAAATGTCGCCCTGTCCGCAGAGGACAGGGCGAAGATAACTTTACAGACCTTTGATGTTTTCCGCTTCTAATTCATTGAAATATTTCAGCGTCTTAACTTTCAGTTCCATCGTGGATGGCTCATCACAGACCATAACGGCTTTCGGATGCAGCTGCAGACAGCTGATGGTCCACATATGATTCACGTTGCCCTCAACCGCGGCCTGCAGCGCCTGAGCTTTAACATTACCCAGCACCAGGATCATCACTTCTTCCGCATCGAGCAGGGTGCCGACGCCAACGGTCAGTGCGTATTTCGGCACCTGGTTGACGTCGCCATCAAAGAAGCGGGAGTTGGCGATGCGGGTATCGTGGGTCAGGGTTTTAATACGCGTACGGGAAGACAGGGAGGATGCCGGTTCGTTAAAGGCAATATGACCGTCGTTACCGACGCCGCCCATAAACAGATGGATCTTGCCGTAGGTGCGGATTTTTTCTTCATAACGACGGCATTCTTCGTCGATATCTGGCGCATTGCCGTTCAGCAGGTTAATGTTTGCAGCCGGAATATCGACGTGGTCGAAAAAGTTGCGGTGCATAAAGCTGTGATAGCTTTCCGGGTGTTCTTTTGGCAGCCCAACGTACTCATCCATATTAAAGGTGACGACGTGCTGGAAGCTGACATGGCCTGCTTTATGCATCTCAACCAGAGCTTTATAGGCGGTCAGCGGGGTGCCGCCGGTCGGCAGACCGAGCAGGAAAGGGCGGTCCGCGGTAGGTTTGAAGGCGTTGATGCGGTTAACGATGTGGCGTGCTGCCCATTTACCCACCTGTTCGGCCGTGGCCAGGGGAATCAGTCTCATTCTTCACCTCGAAAGTTAAAAATAGAAAAGCTTACGAATTGCGCGTCTGGATACAAATAAGCGTAACCTGTTTTTGAGGGGGTATCGGCAATTCGATTTGATTTTTTGGATGATAAAATAAGTTTTCGCTCTTAGCCAGAGAGTAGGTAAAGAAACTACAATATTTAGTGACCATAGTCACATAAGGTGCGCTTTTAATTTGCGAGGCGAATTAATTTTCCACACACTGAGAAAACGGGTGCACCGTCACCTTGTTTTTCAGGTTTGTTACACAATAAAAAATGCAGTTCGAACGAGCCTATACGCAAATAATTCGAGTTGCAGGAAGGCGGCAAGCAAAGGTATCCCGGTGAGCTTACTGAAGTAAGTGATTCGGGTACCAAAGCGTAGCCAACGCATCTGCAACTTGAAGTATGACGGGTATAAACGGGGTCATAGGGGGAATAAAGTGAGTATTCTTGGTTATTTGCAGAAGGTCGGCCGTGCACTGATGGTGCCGGTTGCAACACTACCTGCCGCCGCCATTCTGATGGGCGTCGGCTATTGGATCGATCCCGTGAGCTGGGGGGGCGATAGCGCACTGGCTGCGTTCTTTATTAAGTCGGGTGCCGCTATTATCGATAATATGGGCGTGCTGTTTGCAGTGGGTGTGGCTTACGGTATGTCGAAAGACAAAGATGGCTCTGCCGCGCTGGCAGGCTTTGTCGGTTTCCTGGTGTTAACCACGCTCTGCTCACCGGCTGCGGTGGCGATGATCCAGAAAATCCCGGCCGATCAGGTTCCGGCAGCGTTCGGTAAAATTGAAAACCAGTTCGTCGGTATTCTGGTGGGGATTATCTCCGCGGAGCTGTACAACCGCTTTAGCGGCGTTGAGCTGCCGAAAGCGCTCTCCTTCTTCAGCGGCCGTCGTCTGGTGCCGATCCTCACCTCCTTCGTGATGATCGCCGTGGCCTTTGTGATGATGTTTATCTGGCCGATTGTCTTCAGCGGCCTGGTCAACTTTGGTGAGCATATTCAGAAGCTGGGCTCGGTCGGTGCCGGCGTGTACGCGTTCTTCAACCGCCTGCTGATCCCCGTTGGACTGCACCATGCCCTGAACTCCGTATTCTGGTTTGACGTGGCCGGTATCAATGATATCCCGAACTTCCTGGGTGGTGCACAGTCTATCGAAGCCGGTAAAGCGGTCGTCGGTATCACCGGTCGTTATCAGGCGGGCTTCTTCCCGATCATGATGTTCGGTCTGCCGGGTGCCGCGCTGGCTATTTACCACTGCGCGCGTCCGGAAAACAAAGCCAAAGTGCTGGGTATCATGATGGCGGGCGCCTTTGCGGCCTTCTTTACCGGGATCACCGAGCCGCTTGAGTTCTCCTTTATGTTTGTGGCACCGGTGCTGTATGTGATCCATGCGATCCTGACCGGTATCTCCGTCTATATTGCGGCCAGTATGCAGTGGATTGCCGGCTTCGGCTTTAGCGCCGGGCTGGTGGATATGTTCTTCTCCGCCCGTAACCCGCTGGCAACACACTGGTATATGTTGATCCCGCAGGGCCTGGTATTCTTCGCTATCTACTACGTGATCTTCCGCTTCACCATCACCAAATTTAACCTGCTGACGCCGGGTCGTGAGCTGGAGGTTGCCGGTGATGAAACCGATGGTCAGGACGTGAACGTAAGCGGTGATCAGGCTCAGGACACGTCTCTGCTGGCGCGTCAGTACATCGCTGCGGTCGGTGGTTCTGCCAACCTGACCGGTATTGACGCCTGTATTACCCGCCTGCGTCTGACGGTAAAAGACTCTGCGCTGGTCAATGAAAGCCTGGCGAAACGCCTTGGCGCAACCGGCGTGATCCGTCTTAACAAAACCAGCGTGCAAATTATCGTTGGCTTCGTTGCGGAAAAAATTGCCAATGCGATGAAAACCACCGGCGATGTGCCGGCTGCCGTTGCTGCTCCAGTATCGGTTTCGACTGCTGCGGCGAAACCGCAGGCTGTGGCGGGTGCAGTGGTGATTGCCGAGCTGGTATCTCCGGTTACCGGTGAGGTTGTGGCGCTGGAGCAGGTTCCTGATGAAGCCTTTGCCAGTAAAGCGGTAGGTGACGGCGTAGCGATTAAGCCGACGGAAAGCCAGGTCGTTTCACCGGCTGCCGGCACTATCGTGAAAATCTTTACCACCAACCATGCGTTCTGCCTGGAAACCGAAAAGGGTGCGGAGATCGTGGTCCATATGGGCATCGATACCGTCACGCTGAACGGCCAGGGCTTTACTCGCCTGGTGGAAGAGGGGGCGGAAGTGGTCGCAGGTCAGCCGGTGCTGGAAATGGATCTCGACTTCCTGAACGCCAACGCGCGCTCGATGGTAAGTCCGGTTGTCTGCAGTAACATTGATGACTTCAGCAGCCTGACCATTCAGGCGCAGGACTCGGTTGTTGCCGGCCAGACGCTGCTGTATACCATTAGCGGAAAGTAAGGCTAACGGCGTAACGGCTCGGCGGCGGGGGATTTCCTCCGCCGCTTTTTTTTATGCGCATATTGATGGCAATTCGACCGGCTACCCGCTGCTATCACTGAATTGTATAAGTAAAGGTTGTTTCCTGAGTCTGCTTATAAGATCATACGCCGTTATACGTTGTTGACGCTTTGAGGAACCCGCAATGAGTGAGGCTGAAGCCCGCCCGAATAACTTTATTCGTCAGATCATTGATGAAGATCTGGCTAATGGTAAGCACACCGCTATCTGCACCCGTTTTCCGCCGGAGCCTAACGGCTACCTGCATATCGGCCATGCCAAGTCTATCTGTCTGAACTTTGGTATCGCCCAGGATTATCAGGGGCAATGCAGCCTGCGTTTTGACGACACCAACCCGGCAAAAGAAGATATCGAGTACGTTGAGTCGATCAAAAACGATGTGCAATGGTTAGGGTTCCAGTGGGCTGGCGAGGTTCGCTATTCCTCAAATTATTTCGATCAACTGCACCAGTACGCGATTGAACTGATCAATAAAGGCCTGGCCTATGTTGATGAGCTTTCTGGCGATCAGATTCGCGAATATCGCGGCACTCTGACGCAGCCGGGTAAACACAGCCCGTTCCGCGATCGCAGTGTGGAAGAGAACCTGGCGCTGTTTGAAAAAATGCGTGCCGGTGGCTTCGAAGAGGGTAAAGCCTGTTTGCGCGCTAAAATCGATATGGCGTCGCCATTTATCGTGATGCGCGATCCGGTGCTGTACCGCATTAAGTTTGCCGATCACCACCAGACCGGCAGCAAGTGGTGCATCTACCCGATGTACGATTTTACCCACTGCATTTCCGATGCGCTGGAAGGCATTACCCACTCCCTCTGTACTCTGGAGTTCCAGGATAACCGTCGTCTGTACGACTGGGTGCTGGATAACATTACTATTCCGGTGCACCCGCGTCAGTATGAGTTCTCACGCCTTAACCTCGAATATGCGGTGATGTCCAAGCGTAAGCTGAATCTGCTGGTGACTGATAAGATCGTAGAAGGCTGGGACGATCCGCGTATGCCGACCATTTCCGGTCTGCGTCGTCGTGGCTTCACCGCCGCGTCTATTCGCGAGTTCTGTAAACGTATCGGCGTGACAAAGCAGGATAACACCATCGAGATGGCCTCGCTGGAATCCTGTATTCGTGAAGATCTGAACGAAAACGCCCCGCGTGCAATGGCCGTTATCGACCCGGTTAAGCTGGTTATCGAGAACTATCCGCAGGGCGCAAGCGAAATCGTCACTATGCCGAATCATCCGAACAAGCCGGAAATGGGCAGCCGTGACGTGCCGTTTAGCGGTGATATCTGGATCGATCGCGCTGATTTCCGCGAAGAGGCGAATAAGCAGTACAAACGCCTGGTGCTGGGGAAAGAAGTTCGCCTGCGTAACGCCTATGTGATCAAAGCCGAACGTGTGGAGAAAGACGACGCGGGCAATATCACCACCATTTTCTGCAGCTACGATGCCGAAACCCTGAGCAAGGATCCGGCTGACGGTCGCAAGGTCAAAGGGGTGATCCACTGGGTTAGCGCCAGTCATGCGCTGCCGGTTGAAATTCGTCTCTACGATCGCCTGTTCAGCGTTGCTAATCCGGGTGCGGCAGAGGATTTCCTCTCCACCATCAACCCGGAATCGCTGGTGATCAAGCAGGGCTTCGCTGAGCCGAGCCTGCAGAACGCGGAAGAGGGTAAAGCCTGGCAGTTCGAGCGTGAAGGCTACTTCTGCCTCGACAGCCGCTACAGCAGTGCGGAAAAGCGCGTCTTTAACCGTACCGTTGGCCTGCGCGATACCTGGGCGAAAATCGGCGAATAAGACGTGGATCGTCGCGAAAAAAAACGTCGCCCGGTGCGGCGTTTTTTTTTGCTTTGCCGTCAGCAGGTTATTGTTGGGATATATTCGTAATGCAAATTAATACTATCTTTTACTGCAGGTAAATGTCCGATATCAGCGTCGTCATCCGTTGATTATATTCATTCAACTAATTGTTTAACCCCCGATTTATCAAGCCCTGCGCACCTTCTGAATCGATTGTAACTAAAAGCAATGAAATATGTGCAGTCGGTCATAATCCTGCATTCTGGCGATGAAAAAGCATTGATAATTCGCGTCGCGAAAAATAGTCTTATGGGTAATAAGCGGGTGTAATAGCGCCGTCGGCTTATCACTTTTTTATTCGTGTTTTTTTATTGCAGTCTGCTTTGCAGGCCGCATTTTGAACGTCAAAGAGGATTATCTTATGCGTACGTTTAGTGGCAAACGTAGTACGCTGGCGCTGGCTATTGCAGGCGTCACCGCGCTTTCCGGGCTGTATATAGCACCTCAGGCTAGGGCTTCAGGCTTTATTGATGACTCCACCCTGACCGGCGGCATCTATTACTGGCAGCGCCAGCGCGACCGTAAAGATGTCGAAGAGAATAAGTACAAAACCAACCTTGCCCATTCCACCTGGAACGCAAATCTGGATTTCCAGTCCGGCTACGTGGCTGACTTCTTCGGCCTGGATATTGCCGCCTTTACCGCTATTGAAATGGCAGAAAATGGCGACAGCGGTCATCCCAACGAAATAGCATTCTCCGCAAAAAACCGCACCTATAGCGAAGATTACAGTGGTGATAAGAGCGGAATCAGCCTCTATAAAGCGGCGGCCAGGTTTAAACTCGGGCCGGCCTGGGCACGCGCGGGCTATCTCCAGCCGACCGGGCAAACCCTGCTGGCACCGCACTGGAGCTTTATGCCGGGCACTTACCAGGGGGCGGAAGCCGGGGCTAACTTTGACTATGGCGATGCGGGTGCACTGAGCTTCAGCTATATGTGGACCAACGAATATAAAGCACCGTGGCATCTGGGAACGGATACTTTTTATCAGAATGATAAAAAGACTAAAGTCGACTATCTCCACTCTCTGGGCGCGAAGTACGACTTTAAAAACGATCTGATCCTTGAGGCGGCGTTTGGCCAGGCTCAGGGCTATATCGACCAGTACTTCGCTAAAGCCAGCTACAAATTTGACATCGCCGGTAGCCCGCTTTCGACCAGCTATCAGTTCTACGGCAGCCGCGATAAAGTGAACAACGGCGGCGTCAACGATCTCTATGACGGCACGGCCTGGCTGCAGGCGCTCACCTTCGGTTATAAAATCGGCCAGGTCGATCTGCGCCTCGAAGGGACATATGTGAAAGCGGAAGGGCAGCAGGGCTATTTCCTCCAGCGTATGACCCCTACCTACGCCTCCTCCAACGGCCGACTGGACATCTGGTGGGATAACCGCTCTGACTTTAACGCCAACGGAGAAAAAGCGCTGTTTGTTGGCGCGATGTACGATCTGGCAAACTGGGATCTGGCCGGTTGGGCCGTCGGGGCCTCTTATGCTTATGCATGGGATGCGAAACCTGGCCGGATGGCAACGCCGGATGCCTGGTACAACCCGGATAACCGCCTGAGAGAGTCGGCTTACAGTCTGGATGCTCGCTATACCGTGCAGGATGGCCGGGCAAAAGGCACGCAGTTCAAGCTGCACTTTACCCAGTATGATAACCACTCCGATATCCCAAGCTGGAGCGGCGGCTACGGCAACATCTTCCAGGATGAGCGTGACGTGAAGTTTATGGTCATCGCACCTTTCACCCTTTTCTAATGGCAACGTTTGATAATGACAAAAAGACCTGCTTCGGCGGGTCTTTTCGTTGTTCTACAGGCATAAAAAAGCCAACCGTCAGGTTGGCTTCCGGGGACTAAAACAGCTTACTTAGGCTCGTGAGCCTTATCATCTTCCCGGCAGTCGCCTTCTGCGCAGTGGCCGTAAAGATAGAGGCTGTGGTTGGTCAGGCGAATACCGTGCTTGACGGCGATTTCGCGCTGGCGCAGTTCGATAGAATCATCGCTGAACTCAATAACCTTGCCGCAGTCGAGGCAGATAAGGTGATCGTGATGATGCTGTTGAGTCAGTTCGAAAACTGATTTGCCGCCTTCAAAGTTGTGGCGGGTCACAATCCCGGCGTCGTCAAACTGGTTGAGTACACGATAGACTGTCGCCAGACCAATCTCTTCGCCCATATCAATCAGACGCTTGTATAAATCTTCCGCACTGACGTGATGGTTGTCAGGCTCCTGAAGCACTTCCAGGATCTTTAACCGAGGAAGCGTGACTTTCAGGCCGGCCTTCTTTAATGCGGTATTGTTATCAGTCATGCGGAGTCTGTCCTGTTGCTAAACGATTCACTTCCGTTAGCGGAAGTATTACAGAGTATGCATTCAAGATAATGCGTCTCATTATAGAACTGCCATGTCTAGATGAAAACTACAAGTCTGAAGCAAAGTATGCTTTTAAAACCGAGGTACCGCCAGCAAAGCGGGAAAATGTTACCTCGTAAAAACAGAGGACATTGTACAGGGATGTACCCAAAAGTTAAAAATTTGTAGCGATTATTTTGATTGCTTTTATCTATTAATACGGTGTAGCAATTATGCCACACCGTTATTAAATCAGGCGTTAATGATATCGTTAAGATTCAGCTCGGCGGCAACCTGGTTTACCCATTTTTCCACGCGCTCTGCGGTCAGCTCCGGCTGACGGTCTTCATCAATGGCCAGACCGACAAAGTGGTCGTCATCTGCCAAGCCTTTGGAGGCTTCGAAATGGTAACCCGCAGTTGGCCAGTGGCCGACGATAGCTGCGCCGCGTGGTTCGATAATATCGCGAATGGTGCCCAGGGCATCGCAGAAGTATTCCGCGTAGTCTTCCTGGTCGCCGCAGCCGAACAGCGCAACCAGCTTGCCGTTAAAGTCGACCTCTTCCAGCGTCGGGAAGAAATCATCCCAGTCGCACTGAGCTTCGCCGTAGTACCAGGTCGGGATGCCGAGCAGCAGGATATCGTAGCCTGCCAGATCTTCTTTGCTGCTTTTGGCAATGTCATGAACGTCAGCAACCTCTTTGCCGAGCTGTTTTTGAATTATTTTTGCGATGTTTTCGGTATTACCGGTATCGCTGCCGAAGAAGATGCCAATGATTGCCATGAGTAAAATAACCTCTTGATACTTAATGATATGGTGGTGGCGTATTGCCCACGGATAAGGGCAATCATAGCAGAACAGGGAAGGGCGCGGAAACAGCAATCGCCCCGGACTGCACTCTTCGCTACATAAAATGGGATAAAGGCGTAATTTTCAGATACCTTAACGGCCGTGTAGCGCCAGTAGCTGATTCATCAGCATCTCTTCGATGAGCTCGCTGCGGCTGATATTACGGGCATCGGCCAGCTCATTCAGCGCATCAACCGCCTGGGCGTTGAGTTTAAGCTCGACGCGCTTCAGGCCGCAGGCACGGTCGCGTTTCAGCTGGTTACGCTTATTAATGCGCAGCTGTTCATCACGCGAAAGAGGATTGGTCTTGGGTCTTCCCGGACGACGGTCATTCGCGAACAGATCTATTGTCGTACGGTCAGTTTGTTCTTTTGCCATGATTCAGAGTGACTTGGGGGAAACAAGCAGCCGGACTTATGCCCGGACAGGTAGCGCGCCATCATACATCAGGGGCGGACGATCGCCAACGACCGCAGGCGTTATGCCGCGCGGTCGCTGGCTTTTTAATCACTCATCGGTTTCTCTGAGATAGCGGCGGATCGCGCGCAGTACCGCTTCCGGTTTTTCTGCGTGCACCCAGTGACCGGCACCGGCAATCACGTGCGCCCGCGCCTGCGGGAACTGAGCCAGTAGCGTATCGCGATATGTTTCGGCAACGTAGGGGGAGTTGCCGCCGGGAATAAACAGGGCGGGCTTGTTCCACGCGGGGACCGTCTCCCAGCCGACGATATCAGCATACCGATCCCAGAGCACCGGCACGTTAAAGCGCCATTCGCCCTCAACGAAGGATTTGAGCAGAAACTGGATCACGCCTTCTTCATCGAGCGTTTCACGCATCACAGCCGCCGCCTGTGAGCGGGTAGCGCAGCCCGAGGCGCTCACGGCGTTAATCGCCGCGAAAATGTCGTCGTGACGACGAACGCTGTAGGCGACCGGCGCGATATCAATCGCCACCAGGTGGTCGATACGTTCCGGCGCCAGCGCGGTCAGCGCCATAACCGCTTTGCCGCCCATGGAGTGCCCGATAAAGGTCGCTTTCTCAATCTGCTGTGCGTCCAGCGTATCCAGCAGATCCTGGGCCATGGCCGGGTAGTTCATCTCTGGCGAACGCGGTGACTGACCGTGGTTGCGCATATCAACCTGCAGCACGTCGCGATCGGCGATCAGGTCGCGTGCCAGTACGCCCAGGTTATCGAGGCTGCCGAACAGACCGTGGACCAGCATGATGGGAGAATTATTGTGCGGGTTTTGTGCAGATTGCATGCGGGTATTCAATTTCATTGCAAAGTTCTTTTTTTCGCTTCGTCGGGTTAGGTTATTATGGTGACCATTCTGCCGCCCGGCTGCAAGACCCGGAACAATTCTGAGTTTTGTTGCCATCCTGGTTTGACGCTATCCGCTGTTGAGATTTGCCCCTATAATCTCAACGACTTGTATTCAGATAAAACACCGTACTGGATTAAGATGAAAACAATCGAAGTTGATGACGAGCTTTATAGCTATATTGCCAGCCACACCCGGCACATTGGCGAGAGCGCATCCGACATTTTACGGCGTATGCTGAAGTTTTCCCCCGCAGCAACGAGCGCTGCGCCTCAGGTTGTTAAAGCTGCGCAGCCCTCTGCCGCTACTGTAGTCGCTCCAGCCGCCGCTGCAAATCCGGTTAAAGATAACGTTCGCGCGGTGCGTGAGCTTCTGCTTTCCGACGAATACGCCGAGCAGAAAAAAGCGGTTAACCGTTTTATGCTGGTGCTGACCACGCTCTACAGCCTCGACGGCAAAGCCTTCACCGACGCTACCGAGTCGCTGCATGGCCGTACCCGCGTCTATTTTGCCTCTGATGAGCAGACCCTGCTGAAAAACGGCAGTACCACCAAGCCGAAACACGTTTCCGGCACGCCGTACTGGGTCATCACCAACACTAATACCGACCGCAAACGCGGCATGATCGAACATATCATGCAGTCGATGCAGTTCCCGGCGGAGCTGATCGAAAAGGTTTGCGGCACACTCTAACGCTTGTATTACAAGGACCAGGCAATGGCAATCCACAATCGTGCGGGGCAGCTTGCACAGCAGAGTGATTTGATTAACGTCGCCCAGCTGACGGCACAATATTATGTTCTGAAGCCACAGGCGGGGAATGCGGAGCATGCCGTTAAGTTCGGCACCTCCGGTCACCGCGGCAGCGCGGGTCGTCATAGCTTTAACGAAGTGCATATTCTGGCGATTTCCCAGGCCATTGCAGAAGAACGCGCGAAAAATGGCATCACCGGTCCGTGCTACGTGGGGAAAGACACCCATGCGCTTTCCGAGCCGGCGTTTATTTCCGTGCTGGAAGTCCTGACCGCCAACGGCGTTGACGTGATCGTGCAGGAAAATAACGGCTTCACACCGACGCCGGCGGTTTCCAACGCGATCCTCGAATTTAACAAACGCGGCGGTGCGCAGGCGGATGGCATCGTGATTACGCCGTCGCACAACCCGCCGGAAGATGGTGGTATCAAGTACAATCCGCCTAACGGTGGCCCGGCTGATACCAACGTCACCAAAGTGGTGGAAGACCGTGCCAATGCGCTGCTGGCGGATGGCCTGAAAGGCGTTAAACGGCAGTCTCTGGACGCAGCAATGGCCTCAGGCCACATCAAAGAGCAGGATTTAGTACAGCCGTTTATTGAAGGACTGGCCTCGATCGTCGATATGGCGGCGATCCAGAAAGCGGGCCTGACGCTGGGCGTCGATCCGCTCGGTGGTTCCGGGATCGAATACTGGAAACGTATTGCTGAGCATTACCAGCTCAACCTGACCATCGTTAACGATCAGGTTGATCAGACTTTCCGCTTTATGCACCTCGATAAAGACGGCGCGATCCGCATGGACTGCTCATCAGAGTGCGCGATGGCGGGTCTGTTGGCCCTGCGCGATAAGTTCGATCTGGCCTTTGCCAACGACCCGGACTATGACCGTCACGGCATCGTCACGCCGGCTGGCCTGATGAACCCGAACCATTATCTGGCGGTGGCCATCAACTACCTGTTCCAGCATCGCCCGCAGTGGGGCAAAGAGGTTGCCGTCGGCAAAACCCTGGTCTCATCTGCGATGATTGACCGCGTGGTGAACGACCTGGGCCGCAGGCTGGTGGAAGTGCCGGTAGGCTTTAAATGGTTTGTTGACGGTCTGTTCGACGGCAGCTTCGGTTTTGGCGGCGAAGAGAGCGCGGGCGCGTCCTTCCTGCGCTTCGACGGTACGCCGTGGTCTACCGACAAAGACGGAATCATCATGTGTCTGCTGGCGGCGGAAATCACTGCCGTAACCGGTAAAAACCCACAGCAGCACTATGACGAACTGGCTGCCCGCTTCGGCGCGCCGAGCTATAACCGTCTGCAGGCGGGAGCCACCTCGGCGCAGAAAGCGGCGCTGTCGAAACTCTCCCCGGAAATGGTCAGCGCCAGCACCCTGGCCGGCGATCCTATTACCGCACGTCTGACTGCCGCACCGGGTAACGGCGCGTCAATTGGCGGTCTGAAGGTGATGACCGAAAACGGCTGGTTCGCTGCCCGTCCGTCGGGCACTGAAGACGCCTACAAAATCTACTGCGAAAGCTTCCTCGGTGAAGAACACCGTAAGCTGATTGAAAAAGAAGCGGTGGAAATTGTCAGCGAAGTGCTGAATAAAGCCTGATCACAAGCAACGCCTCCTGCGGGAGGCGCTCTTATCCCAGCGCCACCATCAGCGCACCGGCGACGATCAGCGCCACGCCCAGCCCCGATATCAGCGATACCTTCTCCCCGAACAGCACCACTGCCAGCAGCACGGCAAATACCACGCTTAGTTTGTCGATGGGCGCGACCCGCGATACGTCGCCGGTTTTGATAGCCATAAAATAGAACAGCCACGACAGCGCCCCGGCGACGCCGCTTAGCACAATAAAGGCCAGCGCTTTTTTATCTGCCAGAATCGTGGAGATCAGAGACAGTTTCCCCTGTACCACAACCACACCGACCAGAAACAGCGCCATCACCACCGCGCGGATCGCGGTAGCGGTATTGGCGTCCAGATGTTGTAAACCGATTTTGCCGAAAATAGCGACCAGCGAGGCAGTGATCGCCGACAGCAGGGCATAAACGAGCCAGATACTCATAGGTTTCTCCTTGTTTGCCCGGGAGGCTACACCTTCAGAGCATAAAGCGGTAGCCGATTCCTGTTTCAGTGAGCAAATGGCGGGGGCGGGCGGGGTCCTGCTCCAGCTTCTGGCGCAGATGGCCCATATAGATTCGCAGATAGTGGCTATGCTCGACGGCGTTAGGTCCCCAGACCTGACTTAACAGCTGGCGCTGGGTCAGTACCTTGCCGGGATTATTGAGCAGAACCGCCAGCAGGCGGAATTCGATGGGCGTCAGGTGGATCTCCTCCGTGCCGCGCTGAATACGGCGGGTAGAGAAATCGACCTGGATATCACCAAAGTGGATAACCGGCTCGCTGGCGTTTCCGGTGGCGTGACGGCGCAGGGCAACGCGCAGCCGCGCCTGCAATTCGCCGATACCAAATGGCTTGCTGAGATAGTCATCGGCCCCGGCGTCGAGAGCGGCAATTTTGTCATGCTCTTCAGCACGGGCGGAGAGCACGATCACCGGAATTTGGCTCCATTGGCGCAGGTCGCGAATAAAATCGATGCCGTCACCGTCCGGCAGGCCGAGGTCGAGGATCACCAGGTCCGGCTTGCGGCTGGCGGCTTCAAGCAGGCCGCGTTGCAGGGTATCAGCGTCGTACACGCGCAGGCCATCGGCTTCCAGCGCGGTGCGCAGAAAGCGGCGGATGGCCTGTTCATCTTCAACAATCAGAACGTTGGTCACAGTTCCTCGGTGAGTTCATCCAGTTGCGGGGGCGATTCAACGGGCAGTGTAACACGGAAGCAGGCACCGCCTTCCGGGCTATTCATCGCGGAAATGGTTCCGCCGTGTACCTCGACAATCGCCTGACAGATAGCCAGTCCCAGCCCGACGCCGGGAATAGCCGACTCTTTATTGCCCCTGGCAAATTTGGCAAAAATAGCCTGCTCCTGGCCCGGTGGAATACCCGGGCCGTTATCCCACACTTCCAGCAGAAGATGCTGTTGCTCAGAGCGGGAGCGGATGCCGATGGTTGCCTGATTGCCCGCGTATTTCAACGCGTTTTCCAGGAGATTAATTAGCACCCGTTCAAACAGCGGGCCGTCAACCTGCACCAGAATCAGCGGGTTGGGCAGGGAGAGGGTGATATGTCGACCGCCCAGCCCCGGATCCATTGTACGCAGGGCGCTGCCGACCACCTCTTCCAGCGTCAGCCACTCTTTCTTCAGATTAAAGCCGCCGGACTGAATGCGCGCCATATCCAGCAGATTATTCACCAGCCGGGTGGTGTTAAGTACATGCTGGCGGATCTCATTGGCCTGCGGGGCGTGCTTTGAGCCTTCACTGGCAAGATCGAGCGTCAGGATTTCTGCCTGACCAAACAGCACCGTTAAAGGCGTACGCAGATCGTGAGAGAGCGCCGCCAGCAGGGCATTGCGAATACTCTCCCGCTCGCTGGAAAGTCTTGCCTGCTGCTCGCGGCTGGTCAACGCCAGACGCTCCAGGGCGCTGGCAACCAGTAGCGTAAAGGTTTCCAGCAGGCGCTGCTGTTCGGGGATCATCAGCTGGCGCAGGTTACCCGGCTCAATCACCACCAGTCCCCAGACGTGGCTGGCACTTTTCAGGGGCAACATTTGATAGGGCACGCCGGGAAGGGTATCAGTCCCTGCGCCTGCTGGCTGGCCCTTGTCAAAGCTCCAGCGGGCGATGGCGTCATCCCAGGGCGTAATACCATGGCCCGGCGTAACGGATACCGGTCGTCCAGCGTCGTCAGGCAGCAATATTTTACTGCGGGCGTGGAAGGTGGACTGAATAAACTGTTCGCTGGTGGTGGCGATATCCTGCTCGCTGCGGCCCGTTGCCAGCGCCTTCGACATTTCGTACAGATGGCGCGTGCGCTGTTCCCGGTAACGTGCGACCCGCGCCTGATAGCGTACGCCTGCGGTCAGGTTACCGATAATCAGGCCGACGGCGAGCATTACCGAGAAGGTCAGCAGATACTGAACGTCGGATACGGCCAGGGTACCGCGCGGGGCTATAAAAAAGAGATCGAAGCTCACCACGTTGCTGACGGTTGCCAGCACCGAGGGCCAGCGGCCATACAGCAGGGCAACGATCACCACGCCAGGCAGGTAGATCATCACCAGATTAGCGGCGTCGAAGGCGGTCAGCCACTGCATCGCCACCAGAGTGATCAGTGCGCACAGGCCCAGCGCCACCAGACAGCCGTGGATCTGCACCCGCCATTTCTCCATGAGCGGTCGGGGGTCCGCGCTCTTCACCGGTGACGGGGCGGGTTTATCATCGAGGGCGACAATCACCAGATCGAGGTCCGGCGCGCGCTCTGCCAGACGATCGGAAAAGATCTCCCCGTTCCACCAGCGGCGTCTTTTCTGGCGGCCGAGCATGATTTTGCCGAGATTGTGCTCGCGGGCGTACCGCACCACGGCTTTTTCCTCTTCGGTATCGGCCAGCGTCGCCGTTTCCGCGCCCAGCTCCTGGGCGAGGCGCAGCGCGCTGAGGATCGCCCGACGCTGACGTTCCGGCAGACGGTGCAGGGAAGGGGTTTCCACATAGACCGCGTGCCAGGCGCTACCGAGCCGCGCTGCCAGGCGCGCGGCGGAGCGAACCAGTTTTTCACTGCCGGTCTGATGACCGATACACAGCAGGATCGCATCGCGGGTGTGCCAGACTTTATCCTGGCCCTGGGTATCGCGCCAGGCGCGCATCTGATCGTCAACCCGGTCAGCGGTACGGCGCAGGGCCAGCTCGCGCAGGGCGATCAGGTTACCTTTACGGAAGAAGTGTTCGATGGCGCGTTCGGCCTGGCCGCCAATATAGACCTTGCCCTCATTAAGACGCTGGCGAAGATCGTCCGGAGGCAGATCGACCAATACCACTTCATCGGCGGCATCGAAGAACGGGTCCGGCACGGTTTCGCGTACCTGAATACCGGTTACCCCGCTGACAACGTCGTTCAGGCTTTCCAGATGCTGAACGTTGACGGTGGTAAAGACATCGATACCCGCATCCAGCAGTTCGTCCACATCCTGCCAGCGCTTTGGATGGCGCGAGCCAGGCGCGTTACTGTGCGCCAGCTCGTCCATCAGTATCAACGCCGGACGCCGCGCAAGGGCGGCGTCAAGGTCAAATTCCTGCAGGGTTCGCCCGCGATGGGCAACGGCTTTAAGGGGCTGGGTTGCCAGCCCGTTTTGCAGGGCGGCCGTTTCCTTACGGCCGTGGGTCTCAACGACGCCGATAAGAATATCCAGCCCCTGCGCCCGCAGCCGCTGCGCTTCAGCAAGCATAGCGTAAGTCTTTCCGACACCCGCACAGGCGCCGAAAAAAACTTTTAGCCTGCCGCGATGCGGCCGGGCGGTTTGCTCCAGCAGGCGGTCGGGGTCCGGGCGCAGAGGCTCGTCAGTCATTTATTACTTATCCTTGAGCGCATCCAACGCCATATTCAGCTCAACAATATTGACCACCGGCTGGCCGATAAAACTGACCAGTGGGCTTTGGGTATGGGCTGCAACCAGCGCCTCGACCTGCGCTACGGGCAACTGACGGGCCTTCGCCACGCGCGGGATCTGCCAGTCCGCCGCCTGAGGTGACAGATGCGGATCCAGCCCGCTCGCCGAGGCGGTGACCAGCTCCACCGGCACCTGCGGGTTGGCCTGCGGATTGGCGGCGCGCAGAGCCGCAACGCGTTCGGTGATCGCCTTATCCAGCGTCGGATTGCTGGCGGCCAGATTGCTGCCGCCTGATGCCTGTGGATTATAAGGCGCGTCGCCGGTGGCGGAAGGGCGCCCCTGGAAATATCCGGCTGCGCTAAAATCCTGGCCTATCAGAAGGGAACCGACAACCTGTCTGTCACGATGCAGCAGCGAGCCGTTCGCCTGGTCGGGAAACAGCCACTGACCCAGCGCGGTTGTCACCAGCGGATAGAGGCCGCCGGTAATTACCGTCAGCAACATTAACAACAGAAAAGCGATGCGTAATAAAGCCATTTTTGAGTCCTCTTAGACCAGGCCGGGCAGGGTCAGCATCAGGTCAATCAGCTTGATGCCGATAAAGGGCACCAGCAGCCCGCCCAGTCCGTAAATCCACAGGTTGCGGCGTAGCATCGCCGGGGCGGTCAGCGGCTTATAGCTCACGCCTTTCAACGCCAGCGGGATCAGGAAGACGATTATCAGGGCGTTAAAAATCACCGCGCTCAAAATCGCTGATGTCGGGGAGTGCAGTTGCATCACGTTCAGCGCATTGAGCTGTGGATACGTAGCGGCAAAGGCGGCCGGAATAATGGCGAAGTACTTCGCCACGTCGTTGGCAATACTGAAGGTGGTCAGGGAGCCGCGGGTCATCAGCATCTGTTTGCCGATATGCACCACTTCGATAAGTTTGGTGGGGTTGGAATCCAGATCCACCATATTACCGGCCTCTTTCGCCGCCTGAGTCCCTGAGTTCATCGCCACCGCCACGTCGGCCTGCGCAAGCGCTGGCGCGTCGTTGGTGCCGTCACCGGTCATCGCCACCAGGCGGCCCTCCGCCTGATACTGGCGGATCAGTGCCAGCTTGGCTTCCGGCGTTGCCTCGGCGAGAAAATCATCCACGCCCGCTTCGGCGGCGATAGCCGCAGCCGTCAGCCGGTTATCCCCGGTGATCATTACCGTCTTGATCCCCATTTTGCGCAGCTGGGCGAAGCGCTCTTTGATCCCGCCTTTAACGATATCCTTCAGGGCAATCGCGCCGAGCACGGTCGCACCTTCGGCCACCACCAGCGGGGTAGCACCCTGGCGGGCAACGCGCTCGACAAGGGCATCGACATCCGCCGGGAAGTGGCCGCCATTGGCTCCAATATGACGACGAATGGCGTCCACGGAGCCTTTGCGGATCGCACGCTCCCCGATATTAATTCCGCTCATTCGGGTCTGGGCGGTGAAGGGGACAAAGGTCGCCTGCAGGCTCTGCACATCCCGCTCGCGCAGGTTAAAGCGCTGTTTGGCGAGGATCACGATACTGCGGCCTTCCGGCGTTTCATCGGCCAGCGAGGAGAGCTGGGCGGCATCTGCCAGGGTTCTCTCTTTCACGCCTGCGGCAGGCAGAAACTCGGATGCCTGACGATTACCCAGAGTGATGGTGCCGGTTTTATCCAGCAGCAGCACGTCCACATCGCCTGCCGCCTCTACGGCGCGGCCGCTGGTGGCAATGACGTTAGCACCGAGCATTCGACTCATTCCGGCCACGCCAATCGCCGACAGCAGGCCACCGATAGTGGTCGGGATCAGGCAGACCAGCAGTGCGACCAACACCGTGACGCTGACCGGCTGGCCGCCCCAGGCGGAGAACGGCCACAGGGTGGCGGTGGCCAGCAGCAAGACAATCGTCAGCGCGACCAGCAGAATGGTGAGGGCGATTTCGTTTGGCGTCTTGCGGCGCTGAGCGCCTTCGACCATGGCGATCATCCGGTCAAGGAAGGTTTCGCCAGGGTTGACGCTGCATTGGATCACCAGCCAGTCGGAGAGAATACGCGTGCCGCCGGTCACCGAGGCAAAGTCGCCGCCGGATTCACGGATCACCGGCGCGGATTCACCGGTAATGGCGCTCTCATCCACCGATGCGCCACCTTCAAGCACCTCGCCGTCGCAGGGGATAATATCCCCGGCCTCTGCCAGGACCAGATCGCCTTTGCGCAGTTCGGACGCCGGGACGTTCTCCGTCTTCGCATCGTGCTGCGGTGCGCTCAGCTTGCGGGCAAAAGCGGTTTTCTTGACGCCTTTAAGGCTGTTGGCCTGCGCTTTGCTGCGGCCTTCCGCCAGCGCTTCGGCAAAGTTGGCAAACAGTACCGTAAACCACAGCCAGACGCTGATGGCGGCGGTAAAGGCTGCGCTGCCCTCAAGGTAGCCGCTGGCCATTGCAATGGCCAGCAGGGTCGTCAGGACGCTGCCCGCCCAGACGATAAACATCACCGGGTTACGCCACTGAACGTGCGGACTCAATTTTCGGATGGCATCCATCATTGCCTGGCGGGTCAGGTTTGGCTCGAACAGGGCCAGTTGCTTGCGACTCATAAAACGTGTCTCCGCATCGCTCAACGTAAAGAGAGGTGTTCCGCGACCGGGCCAAGCGCCAGGGCGGGGATAAAGGTCAGGGCGCCAACCAGCAGCACGGTGCCGATAAGCAGGCCAATAAAGAGTGCACCGTGGGTCGGCAGGGTGCCGCTACCAACGGGCTGGCTCTTTTTCGCCGCCAGTGAACCGGCGATTGCCAGCACCGGAATAATCACCCCAAAGCGGCCGACAAACATGCATAGCGCCAGCAGGCAGTTCCAGAACGGCGTATTGGCGCTCAGTCCGGCAAAGGCGCTGCCGTTATTGTTGGCCGCCGACGAGACGGCGTAGAGGACTTCGCTAAAGCCGTGGATCCCCGGATTGAGCATCCCGCTACGGCCGGATTCCGTCATCATTGCCAGGGCGGTGCCGGTCAGCACCAGCGCCGGTGTAATCAGGATCGCCAGCGCGGTCATCTTTATTTCGCGCACGTCAATTTTCTTGCCGAGATATTCCGGGGTTCTGCCGATCATCAGTCCGGCGATAAACACCGCCAGCAGAACAAACAGCAGCATGCTGTACAGGCCCGAGCCAACGCCGCCAAATACCACCTCGCCAATCTGCATCAGCCACATTGGCACCATCCCGCCGAGGGCGGTAAAGGAGTCGTGCATGGCGTTGACCGCGCCGCAGGAGGCGGCGGTGGTGATCACGGCGTAGAGACCGCTGATCAGAATGCCAAAGCGACTCTCTTTGCCTTCCATATTGATAGCGCTGTCGGCGCCGAGGTTGACAAAGTGCGGGTTACCCTGCCATTCCGCCCACATCACGATGGCGACGCAGACCACGAAAATCAGCGACATCGCCCAGAGAATGGCATTGCCCTGACGCCTGTCATTGACCGCATCGCCAAAGGCGAAGCACAGCGCGGCGGGGATCAGGAAGATCGCCAGCATCTGCACCAGGTTCGTCAGGGCAGTCGGGTTTTCAAACGGATGGGCCGAGTTGGCGTTAAAGAACCCACCGCCGTTGGTGCCGAGCATTTTTATCGCTTCCTGAGAGGCGACCGGTCCCATCGGCAGCAGATGCTGCGCGCCTTCAAGGCTGGTGAAGGCCTGGTAAGGCAGAACGTTTTGTAGCGTGCCCTGCTGAATAAAGAACAGCGCAATCAGCAGCGACAGGGGCAGTAGCAGCCACAGGGTGACGCGGGTTACATCCACCCAGGCGTTACCGAGTGTGCTGGTGCTCTGACGGGAAATGGCGCGGGTCAGGGCAAAGATCACCGCCAGTCCCGTGGCGGCAGAGAGGAAGTTCTGTACCGTCAGACCTGCCATCTGGCTGAAATAGCTCAGGGTGCTTTCCCCGGCGTAGGATTGCCAGTTGGTATTGCTGACAAAGCTGACGGCGGTATTCAGCGCCAGATGCCAGGAGAGGCCCGGCAGTTGCTGCGGGTTAAGCGGCAGAACGGCCTGCAGCATCAGAATGGCGAAAAGCAGTACCAGTCCCAGCAGGTTCAGCGCCAGGATTGCCAGCAGATACTGTTGCCAGTTCATCTCGCGGGTATCGATGGCAAGATAGCGCCACAGACCGCGTTCAATGCCCGCCAGCCCCGGCAGCGGTGCACCGGCGATCATTTTCGCCAGCAGCGTGCCTAAAGGGCGCGCAAGAATAAACAGCGCCAGCATAAAACCGGCGATCAGTAAAAACGCCTGGGCCACCATCAGAAAGCCTCCGCGTTAATCAGGGCATAAACCAGATAGCCCAGTAACAGGAAAACCAGCACGATGCCGGTGATTACGCCTGCACTCACACTTCACCTCCGGGTGTTTATTGTCTGATGGTGAAGGTAGATTTTTCGGCGCAAAGATTTCGCAAAAAACGCGGGGTCGGGTGTAAAAAAAATATAAAAATGGTAAAGACCATTGTTTAACTAATGGTTAGTATTAATTTAACTTTTATGTAACTAATTTTCACGATGAATGTAAATAAAGCTAAAATTGACAAAAATTAGTGGTCGGATGAGTAGTAAAATTACAATCAAAGCGGTACTCTTTTAAGCAGACAACAATCTGGCTTTTCCGGTGATGAGTACCGGCCACAAATTAAGGGGAGAAATATGACACTGTATAAAGCGTTTCCGGTCCACGTTGTGTTGATGCGTCGCACGCTCGCCGTTGTGGCGGGTCTTCTGGCACTGCCGGCGATGCTGTTCTGGAAAGATCGCTCACGTTTTTATAGCTATCTGCACCGCGTCTGGTCGAAAACCAGCGATAAACCGGTCTGGATGGAGCAGTCTGAAAAAATCAGCTGCGATTTCTACTGAAGCAATGTGATAAAAAAATAAAGACACACCAGCATAACCGCCCTCGCCAGAGGGCTGTTTTTTTATGACACGCTGACGACGCGTGAAAGGTCAGGCCACCCAGCCTTTACTTGCACCTGTAACATTATTAAAACACTATAAGACTGAATGTCCGGACTGTAATTCAGGAGTGTTATGATCACCCATCTGGTTTGGTTTCGCGCCGATCTGCGCGTCAATGACAACCTGGCGCTTGCCGCCGCGTGCCGGAGCACCAATGCGCGCGTGCTGGCGCTCTATATCGCGACTCCCGGACAGTGGAAACAGCACTATATGGCACCGCGCCAGGCGGCGTATCTTTCGGCGCAGCTCAATGCGCTACAGCAGGCGCTGGCGGAAAAGGGTATTCCGCTGCTGTTTCAGAGCGTTGACACCTTTGCCGACAGTACAGAAGCGTTGCAGACCATCTGCGATAAGCACAATGTCGATGCGTTGTTTTACAACTACCAGTACGAAATCAATGAGCGACAGCGCGATGCGGCGGTTGAAAAGCGGCTCGATACGGTCACCTGTCAGGGCTTTGACGACAGCGTGCTGCTGGCGCCTGGTAGCGTGATGACCGGCAACCGGGAGATGTATAAAGTCTTTACTCCGTTTAAAAACGCCTTTGTGCGTCGCCTGCAGGAGGGACTCCCCGAGTGCGTTGCTGCGCCAGAGGTGCGCCCCGTCGGTGCCCTGAGCGGATCCCTCACGCCGATAACACTCGACTATCCGCAGGCTGATTTTGACGACCGACTTTTCCCGGTGGGCGAGAAATCCGCAATCGGTCAGCTACGTCATTTCTGTCAGCAGGCGGCGGGAAAATACGAAGAGCAGCGTGATTTTCCGGCCATCGAAGGTACCAGCCGACTCTCCGCCAGCCTGGCGCTGGGCGTGTTGTCGCCACGTCAGTGCGTGCATTGTCTGCTGGCCGAACAGCCGAAGGCGCTGGAGGGCGAAGCCGGTGCCGTCTGGCTGAACGAACTTGTCTGGCGCGAATTCTATCGCCATCTGATGACGTACCATCCGGCGCTCTGCAGGCACCGACCGTTTATCGGCTGGACCGAGGGCGTGCGCTGGCAGGAGGATGAACGTTTGCTACAGGCATGGCAGCAGGGGCAAACCGGTTATCCGATCGTCGATGCGGCTATGCACCAGCTTAATGAAACCGGCTGGATGCATAATCGCCTGCGGATGATTACCGCCAGCTTCCTGGTGAAGGATTTGCTTATCGACTGGCGTAAAGGAGAACGCTATTTTATTTCTCAACTGATCGATGGCGATCTGGCCGCCAATAACGGCGGCTGGCAGTGGGCGGCCTCAACGGGAACCGATGCCGCACCGTATTTTCGTATCTTTAACCCGACCACCCAGGGTGAGCGGTTTGATAAGACCGGCACCTTTATACGCCAGTGGCTATCGACCCTGGCCGACGTGCCGGACAGCGCGATTCATCAACCCTGGACATGGGCGGACAAGCAGGGCATCCGGCTTAACTATCCTCGCCCCATTGTGGACCACAAACAGGCGCGCGTCGCCACGCTGGCGGCCTATGAAGCCGCCCGTAAACAGGAAAGAGAGTGACGATGAAAAACACCGAACTGGAACAACTGATCAACGAAAAGCTCAACAGCAAGGCCTTCAGTGACTATGGCCCGAACGGTCTGCAGGTTGAGGGACGTGAGACGGTGCAAAAGATTATCACCGGCGTGACCGCCAGCCAGGCGCTGCTCGACGAAGCGGTGCGCCAGCAGGCGGATGCGGTTATCGTGCATCATGGCTATTTCTGGAAAAACGAAGCGCCGGTTATCCACGGCATGAAGCGCCAGCGGCTGAAAACCCTGCTGCAAAACGACATCAACCTCTATGGCTGGCATCTGCCGCTGGATGCGCACCCGGATCTGGGTAATAACGTCCAGCTGGCGGCGCTGCTGGGGATCACCGTCATGGGCGAAATCGAGGAGCTGCTGCCCTGGGGCGAACTGGCGATGCCGGTGCCGGGGCTGGAGCTGGCATCGTGGATTGAAGCCCGTCTCGGTCGTAAACCGCTGTGGAGCGGTGATACCGGGCCGGATAAAGTTCAGCGCGTGGCCTGGTGTACCGGTGGCGGTCAGGGCTTTATCGATAAGGCGGCACGCTTCGGCGTGGATGCGTTTATTACCGGTGAAGTCTCGGAGCAAACCATCCATTCTGCGCGTGAGCAGGGCCTGCACTTCTATGCGGCCGGTCACCATGCCACCGAGCGCGGTGGAATTCGCGCCCTCAGCGAATGGCTGAATGAAAATACCGATCTGGATGTCACCTTTATTGATATCCCTAACCCGGCCTGATGAGGAAAACCAGAGTGCAGCGAGCGCGTTGTTACCTGTTGGGAGAGACGGCGGTGGTGCTGGAACTTGAGCCACCGATGACGCTGGCCAGCCAGAAACGTATCTGGCGTTTAACCCAGCGTCTGGCGGATTTCCCTGAAGTACGGGAAGCGATCCCGGGCATGAACAATATTACCGTTATCCTGAACGATCCCCGGAACGCGGCCCTGGACGCTATCGAACAGCTCCAGCGCTGGTGGGAAGAGAGCGAAGCCCTGGAGCCGGAGTCGCGAGAGATTGCGATCCCGGTAACCTACGGCGGGCAGGGCGGACCGGATCTGGCGGAGGTTGCGCGCCACAGCGGTCTAAGCGAAAAGCAGGTCGTCGAACTGCACGCCTCCATTGAATACGTGGTGTGGTTCCTCGGTTTTCAGCCGGGCTTCCCGTATCTGGGCGGCCTGCCGGAGCAGCTGGCAACGCCGCGCCGGGCAGAACCACGGCTGTCGGTCCCGGCCGGTTCCGTCGGCATCGGCGGGGCACAGACAGGTATTTACCCGCTGGCAACGCCGGGCGGCTGGCAGTTGATTGGTCATACAGACCTGCTTCTGTTCGATCCGAAGAAAGATGAGCCGGTTCTGCTGCGACCGGGCGACAGAGTACGCTTTGTACCGCACAAGGAGGGCGTATGCTGACAATTATTCGCGCGGGAATTTATACCTCGGTACAGGACGGCGGCCGTGACGGTCTGCGTCAGTCGGGCATCAGCCACTGCGGTGCGCTGGATAAACCGGCGCTGCGTATCGCCAATCTGCTGGTGGGCAACGACGCGGATGCCGCCGCGCTGGAGATTACCCTCGGGCAATGTGAAGTGGAATTTACCCGTGACGGCTGGTTCGCCCTCACCGGTGCAGGCTGCGATGCCACCCTTAACGGCAAAGCCGTCTGGACCGGCTGGCGTCTGTCGGCCAAAGCCGGGCAGCGTCTCATCCTGAAGCGCCCGCGCCACGGGATGCGTAGCTACCTGGCCATCGCTGGCGGTGTCGATGTGCCGCAGGTTATGGGCTCGGCAAGTACCGACTTAAAAGTGGGGATCGGTGGTTTTGCCGGGCGACTCCTGCGCGATGGCGACCGGCTTGCCGTCGGGCCTGATGCCAAAACTTTTCTTGAATCGCGCGGCGTTAAACAGCCCCTGTGGGGCAACCGCATTCGTGCGCTGCCGGGGCCGGAGTATCATGAATTTGATGAGGCATCCCTGGACGCGTTCTGGCGCTCGCCCTGGCAGCTCAGCCCGCAGAGTAACCGGATGGGCTACCGTCTGCAGGGGCAGCCGCTGGTGCGCACCACCGATCGGGAGATGCTCTCCCATGGCCTGCTGCCTGGCGTTATCCAGGTTCCGCATAACGGCCAGCCGATTGTGCTGATGAACGATGCCCAGACCACCGGTGGCTATCCGCGTATCGCCTGTATTATTGAGGCCGATATGTACCATCTGGCGCAGATCCCGCTGGGGCAGCCGATTCACTTTGTTCCCTGCACCCTCGAAGAGGCCCTGAAGGCCAGGCATGAGCAGCAAATCTACATTGAACAGCTGGCATGGAGACTCAATGAAACAGGTTGATTTAAACGCCGATCTCGGTGAAGGCTGCGCCAGCGATAGCGACCTGCTCAAGCTAGTATCCTCGGCCAATATCGCCTGCGGTTTTCACGCGGGCGATGCGCAGACCATGCTGACCTGCGTGCGTGAAGCGCTGAAAAACGGCGTGGCCGTTGGCGCGCATCCTGGCTTCCCGGACAGGGAGAACTTTGGCCGCACGGCGATGCAACTCCCGCCAGAAACCCTGTATGCACAAACCCTCTATCAGACGGGGGCTCTGGCGGCGATCGTTCAGGCCGAAGGTGGGCGGATGCGCCATGTTAAACCGCACGGGATGCTCTATAACCAGGCGGCAAAGGATGTCGCGCTGGCGGATGCCATCGCCCGTGCTGTCCATGCCTGCGATCCCCGTCTGATCCTGGTGGGTCTGGCCGGCAGCGAACTGATTCGTGCCGGCCAGCGTCTGGGATTAACCACCCGTGAAGAGGTCTTCGTCGACAGGGGCTATCAGGCAGACGGAAGCCTGGTGCCGCGCAGCCAGCCGGGGGCGATGATCGAGGATGAAGAGCAGGCCCTGGCCCAGACGCTGATGATGATTTCTGAAGGTAGAGTGCGGAGTATTGACGGCTTTTATGCCAGCGTTAACGCCCAGACGGTCTGTCTACACGGCGACGGCGAACATGCCCTGGCGTTTGCCCGCCGCTTGCGCTCCGCGTTCGAAGCAGGCAGTATCGATATTCGTGCTTAAACGAAAATTAAAATAATTTTGCAAACAACTCAACAACATACAGGGTAACACTATCATGGGAGAAGCTGTATCTCTCTGGCCACTGACGGGAATTGCCGTTATCGTGGTCGGGTTCCTTCTGCGTTTCAATCCAGTACTGGTGGTGATCGTCGCCGGAATTGTGACCGGGCTGGCTGCGCAAATGCCTATCGCCACCATTCTGGAGAAGCTGGGTGAAGGCTTCCTCAACACCCGTAACCTGCCGTTTATCCTGCTGATCCCACTGGCGGTTATCGGGCTGCTGGAGCGTCACGGCCTGAAAGAACGCGCCCAGGCGTGGATCGCGAAGATCCGCAGCGCCACCGCAGGACGTCTGCTGATTGTCTATCTGTTTGTCCGTGAAAGCTCCGCGGCGCTGGGGCTGACCAGCCTTGGCGGTCATCCGCAGATGGTCCGTCCGCTGTTGGCACCGATGGCGGAAGGCGCGGCGGAGAAGAACTACGGTGAACTGCCGGGCGCGGTGCGCTATCGCCTGCGCGCCATGTCGGCGGCGACGGATAACGTCGGCCTGTTCTTCGGGGAAGACATCTTTGTCGCTTTCGGCGCTATCATCTTTATGCACAACTTTATGCTGGAATCCGGCGGGATTCAGACCGAGCCGCTGCATATCGCCCTGTGGGGGATCCCGACGGCGATTTGTGCCTTTATTATTCATGCGACCCGCCTGTGGCGTCTGGATAACCATATTGCGCGCGAGCTGGGCAAAGTGAGCACCGACGGCCAGAACAGAGGAGCGGCGTAATGTTTCAGCAAAGCTATCTCTACTGGCTGGCCGGCTTTATTTTGCTGGTGGTGGCCATTATGTCCTGGCGCGACAAGGCCAACCCGCGTCGTCTGACCACCGGCCTGTTTTGGGGGATCTACGGTCTGCTGTTCCTGCTGGGTAACTGGACGTTCGAGCTGGTTGGCGATAAACGCACGATACATATCGCGGTCGGCGTGGCGGTAGTGGTACTTGCGCTGATCGCCGGTTTCGGCGGCGTTCGCCTCGGCAGCTATCATCAGCGCAGCCAGCAGGAGCGCGAAGCCAGCGCTCAGCGTCTTGGCAGTCGTTTGTTCCTGCCTGCACTGGCGATTCCGGTTGTTACCGTGGTCGGGGTACTGCTGTTTAACAACCTCCCGTCCCTGCAGCTGGCGCTGTTCGGACCGGGCAACCATGCAACCCTGGTAACGCTTTTCTCGATGACCGTTGGCTCGCTGATTGGCCTGGTGGGCGGGGTAATTATGACCCGCGAGAAAGCGCATCAGCCGTTACAGGAGGCGCGCCGCCTGCTGGATTCTATCGGCTGGGCGTTTATTCTACCGCAGATCCTTGCCACTCTCGGCCTGCTGTTCACCAGCGCGGGCGTGGGTACCGGTATTGCCTGGCTGACCCAGGAGTATCTGGCCGTTGACAGCCGCTTTATCGCCGTGGCGGTCTACGCGATTGGCATGGCGCTGCTGACGATGATCATGGGCAACGCCTTTGCGGCCTTCCCGATTATCACCGCCGGTATTGGTATTCCGGTGCTGGTGCTGCAGCACGGTGGCAACCCGGCGGTAATGGCAGCGATCGGCATGTTCTCCGGCTACTGCGGAACGCTGATGACGCCGATGGCGGCCAACTTCAACATCGTTCCGGCCGCTCTGCTGGAGTTGCCGGATAAAAACGCGGTCATAAAGGCGCAGGTTCCCACGGCGGTGCTGCTGCTGATTGCTAACGTATTCCTGCTCTATTTCCTGATGTTCCTGTAAGGAGGGATGATGCGTACAGTACTGGTAACCGGGTTTGAACCTTTTGGTGGCGAGACGATTAACCCTTCCTGGGAAGTGGTCCGCCGTCTCGATAATGTGATTATCGGCGAGTGCCGGGTGGTGGCTCGCCAGCTACCCTGCGTATTTGATGAATCGCTGGCGGTGCTGAACCGGGCTATCAATGAGCTCCAGCCGTCGCTGGTGCTGGCCGTTGGCCAGGCCGGTGGCCGCGTTGACCTGACCGTTGAACGGGTGGCGATTAACGTTGATGACGCGCGTATCCCTGACAACAAAGGTCAGCAGCCGGTTGACCGCCCGGTGGTGGCAAACGGCCCGACGGCCTGGTTCAGCACGCTGCCGATTAAGGCGATGGTTGCTGCGATCCGCGAGGCCGGTATTCCGGCCTCTGTCTCCCATACGGCGGGCACCTACGTATGCAACCACGTGATGTACGGCCTGCTGCATACGCTGCAGGTCACGCCGGAAGTGAAGGGCGGTTTTATCCATATCCCGTGGCTGCCGGAGCAGGCGGTCGCCCATCCTGGAGCGGCCAGCATGGCTGCGGAAACGGTGCTGCACGCGCTGGAAATCGCCATCGAAACGGGGCTGCGGATCGATACCGATCTCAAACTGTCCGGCGGTACCACGCACTAGTAACGGAGTCCTCTATGCCTGAGGGACCGGAGATCCGTCGCGCGGCGGATAGCCTGGAGGCTGCAGTACAGGGCAAACCGCTGACCGATGTCTGGTTTTCCTTTCCTGAGCTTAAAGTGTATGAGAAGGCACTTATTGGCCAGCGCATCGGGCGTATCGAAACCCGGGGCAAAGCGCTGCTGACGCACTTTAGCAAGGGGCTGACGCTCTACAGCCATAATCAGCTGTATGGCGTCTGGCGGGTGGTCGAGGCGAATGAAATGCCGCAAACTACCCGCGTACTGCGGGTCAGGCTGCAGACGGCGGAGAAAGCCATTCTGCTCTACAGCGCCTCGGATATTGAGATGCTCAGCGCGGAACAGCTTACAACCCATCCGTTTTTACAGCGAGTCGGGCCGGACGTGCTGGATATGTCCCTGACGGTAGAGACGGTGAAAGAACGCCTCCTGTCACCGCGTTTCCGGCGGCGCCAGTTTTCCGGGCTGCTGCTGGACCAGGCGTTTCTCGCCGGGCTCGGCAACTATCTGCGGGTTGAAATCCTCTGGCACAGCGGACTGGCACCGCAGCATAAGGCGCAGGATCTTACTGACCCGCAACTGACGGCGCTGGCAGAGGCGCTGCTGGCTATTCCTCGCCTTTCGTATACGACGCGTGGCATGGTGGATGAAAACTGCCACCACGGCGCGCTGTTCCGCTTTCAGGTGTTTCACCGGGCGGGCGAAGCCTGTGAACGCTGTGGGGGAATAATTGAGAAGACAACCCTCTCTTCCAGACCCTTTTACTGGTGTCCGGGCTGATGAACGTATTATCAGTGGCGAAAGTTAAATTTTTCCTCTGCTCGGTTAACCGCCACAGATCATTGTTCTGAATAATAAACCACTTTTTGAATAAATAAACGGAGCAAATTGACATCTGTTCCCGACACTGTATCGGCTAAACCTGTTAATTAAAATAGCTGGCGGTAACGCCAGAACAAATAAAGAGATTCATTTTACCGTATTCGTTTAATCGACGATAGCGAGAGTTGCAATTTTCACCATCGCCATCCTGCGTGTGTTGCGGCTGGGATCTATCAAGCTATTCAGCGATAACCCCTCGATAACTTTGGTATTAGATCACTGATGATCACGTCGATGATCTGTGCGTAAAGACTATCCAGGCCCATTTTTTACTTTCATAAAACGCCCCCACAGTATAAAGAAAAAATGTTCATCCGTACGATTATCGACATGTCTTTGATGTATTTGAAATTTACAATTTCCAGGAAGGAATATAACCCTAGAGCACCAGGTTATAATTAAAAATAGTTTTTTTTACTATTTATTCTGCTCAGTAAAACATCTTTACTTATAAATCATTCAGGTTTTCTATAGCAAGTGAAAATGTAGGGTTGTTCAGAAGCAACTATGTAAACCATATGCATTTATCTTTAATTTATCATGGGAAAATACATTATGCATAATACTGTTTTTTTAAGTTCCAGAGCATTACGTAGCCGACCGGGACTTGCGCCGGCCGTCGATCCTCGTACTGGTCAGTTGCTATATTCTTTACATATTGCACACCTGATTGGTAACTATCATATGGGACCAGACTTTTCACTTGAATTAAATTTTCGACCCGGTTCCATAAGTAGCCAGTTTGGTAAAGGATTTTATCCTAATCTTACCCGGTTTGATACGGAAAATATGGCGCTGACAATGAGAGATGGCGCGGTTTTTTTTGTCAAAGAACAGGAAGGCAATCAGAGTTCGCAATACGAAGGCAGTTTTTCATTTGTGCATGATAATCCTCATCATTTTAAATTCAGTAAAGTAAAACAAAATTATTACGTCTATCATAAAGACGGCACCGTTGAGATGCTATCAGGAACAGGTAAGATTAAATACGTCAGCAATATTTATTCACCCTTAGGGCATGAACTGGAGTTCTCCTGGGTAGATAATAAAGGTGCCATGTTCTTAAAAAGTATTTCGGATAAAAATCAAAAACTTGTGAATGTCAATCACTATGATAATAGTATTGATTTTATAATTTTCCCGGAATCAACGTCGACGTTCACCGTGACATTGCGTTTAGAGAAAAATAGGATTATTGAAGTCAGTCGGGATCCAATTGATAAAACTTTGTTCCAGAATATCGAGTACTGTGATTCATTCCGTAGCCCCTATTACGCTGAATTAAATAAAGTAGACCAGGACGCCATCTGGATGATCTCCAATACTTTTGGTGTCCATGATGTATTTCTCTATGATTTTTCTGCTCACCTGGACCATAACAGCTATAGGGTAGCTTACATCAAACAGCACACTCATAAGGAGTTTGTTGATGAACAAGAGTTAACTTGTATTAAACATTATGCTTTTTCTGAGACAAACTTTTTGGGATTAAATGGCATAAGTAATACGCGACGAGGAAAAAACGAAGATTGCCTTTATGATGTTTCGTATAATATGCAATATACCCCGTATCGCTATCACTCGACGGAAACATGGTCCCTCGATTTTCCCGTAGAGAACGGAACGACATCAGGTGTATCTCATACAACCAGGAAGTATAGCGTTAAGAGAGTTTATAACAACTATCATCTTCTTTTAGAGGAAGACATAAAAATAGAGGAGCCTGGCCAACAAGGAGGGAACGTTGAAACAGTAACCAAAAACAGCTCATTTGAATATCTTATCGATTACCATAAGCTATATGACGGACAGAAAAATAACTTTGACAAAGTAAATAAAACAACCGTCAAGTATTCTCACAGTAAAAATAAATCTGAGAAAATTTTAACAGAGCTATTTAGTTATGATGAGCAAGGCAATATCATAGCAGTGGCAGACTCAAGCGGTAACGAAAAAGAAATTGAATACTACCCTGCATCCGGGGTTCTGGATAAATGTCCTGCGGATATCCACGGTTTTATCAATCATATAAAAAATATAAATTCTGGTAAACGCTCTATTGAATATAAATACGGTAGTATTGGAAGTGCTCATCCGGATTCTAAAAACGGCCAGGCAACGGTATGTATTAATGAGATTTTTAAAAATGATGGGGTTATCACACACGAAATTGAAAATAAATTTGGCACTCAACGAGGAACCTTCGCATATGGCAGAGTAGTGCAAAAAAGCGTTACCTATCCTTTGTCTGAGTTTAAGCCTCTAAAAGTCGTTGACCAAATCTGGTCCAACACTATTGTTGATGGTAGAGAAATTATTATTTGTGAAAAGCATTATGATCGTACGAGTAAAGTGGCTTTTAAAAAAACGAAAGCATGGTATGTACCTGACTATCGCGTGGCATTCGATGTGGATACTAACAACGATAAAAAAATATACACTTATACCAGTGTTGGGCATATTAAAACTGTAACCCTGAGCGAAGGAAGTCTTCTTAAAAAATCTATGAATTATAAGTACAGACTGGATGTGGGGAGACTCTCCGTTGAGTTAAGTACTCAGGAGCAAGAGGCAAAAACTTATAGATATTATGATTCCAACGGTCGCCTGGCCGAGGCCTGGCTTCAGTCGCCATCTTTTGCAAAACTCGTACTAATTTATAAATGCGTAAGAAATATCAATGGTAAAAAAACTAAAGAGTACAAATATGATTACAAACCTAATGGAGAGATTCTTATCGAGGAAAGGAAAGAATATTTTTATAACATCTGGGGAATGCTTGAGAAAATTAGAAACAATGACGGAATAACGAAATGTTATCATTGTGATCCGATATCAGAAAGAATTTGGTCGTATCTATCCTGGATAAAAGATGATGGCCAGATCGCAAAAAATGCTATTAATTTTATGCAGTATAAGGATGGCCGTATCTTTCTTTACGGAAGAAGTATCGATGAAAAATTGTCTGACAACTACGATACTACACTCGTTCGCTACGATAAATATGGCCGAATTGAGGGGCTCACCAGCCAGAATGGGATTAAACCTGTCACTATTACCTATAATGATTTAGGTCAAATTAACAGTTGCGAAACAACTTATGGCTGTAAGATAAATTACCATTACGTTGTCGGTATGAAAAATGCCTCTGAGCTGAAGGTGGTAAGTGGTAAACTTGAAAATACGATCATGAGGTGTACCTACGATCCCTGGGGGAGAATAAATCACTCGCAGGGGAATGAATACCATTATAATGGAACGGGTGTTTCCGAGATAAATTATGATAATAAAAACATTATTTCTTTTAAGTATGATCAAGTCCTGAATAAAGTTTCAGAAATATCAACTGGCTCACCACCCAGGATAAGAACTTATCAATATAATAACAGTGGTATGATAACGTCAATTAATGAAAAGGATAGCGGTAAATTTTATGAATTTGTCTATGACGAATTATCTAATCTCAAACATGAATCAAGTAATTATACTAATGCTACTGTTAATACCAGTTTTACGCGCTCTGTTTGTGGCAGAATCATTAAAAAAGAAGATGTCTCAGGAAACCAGATCGAGTACCACTATGACATTTTGGGGCGTGTCAGTCAGGTTGACTATAATGATATGGCTATTGCCATCACCTACGATAAGGTAGGACAGGTTAGCCAGAAGAAAATGGTTATAAAAGATAAGAGGGAAGTGTTAATACAAAACTATGAGTATGACAGTTTTGGTCGCTGTACACGAATCTCGGTTGATGCTGTTGGCGACAAATTAAACAAGAGCCACGCTGTGCAATATACATATAATAAAAAAGATAAGTTGGTACAACGGCTATTTGTGCGAGGCGGGGGAACCTTGCGAGAAGAATCTTATGATTATGATGAAAACGGGCGGTTACAGGCTTTTCTTTGTAAATATTCACAGCCCAAAAACGCAGATGGGCATAGGGTACTATCTCAACACGCAGTCTGGGATGGCCTTTCACGCTTGTTGAGTTTTACTGGAAATACTGATAAAGACCTCAAAGTGGAGAGGAATTTCTCTTATAATAACCCGGCTCATCCTTTAAGAGTTTCGACAATAAAGGAGATATCTGGTGGGCGTGAATACAGTAGAGATATTGCATATGACACCATGGGAAGGGTCATAGCGGATGGTTTTGGTTATGCCTACAGCTATGATTCGCTGGGCCGGCTAAACTCCTCGCACAGTGAAAAAGAAGGGATGGCTATTTATGAGTATGACTGCAGAGACAGGTTGGTAAAAATTACCAATGGCTCTTATTTCCGCCAATATATATATCAGGGGGGAGTTCTCGCACAGATTATAACTGATAAAGAAGTGGTCACTTACTTTGACTATCGCGTGGGATACAAAATATATAATAAGAATACAAAAAAAACACGTTATATTACCCGCGCTACCGATAGTCGCGGCGATACCCTTTTTCTTGTTGATATTATAAATGATAGTGAAATGAATATTGTCGATTATCTTCCGTGGCGAGATACGCTAGGCACCGGGAGTTATGTCTCATTATTAGCAAATGAGTATTATGATAAATTTAGCGACTGTTACATTTGTGGTAATGGCTTAAGATATTATAATCCTCGATTGAAGCAATTTCTTACTCCAGATATTCTGTCACCTCTGAAAGGAAACTATATAAATACCTACAGTTATTGTAATGGCGATCCTGTTAATCTCCACGATACGACAGGTACCCTCAGTTTAAATGCCTGGGGAAATATTTTACTGGGTGGCGCAGTCATTGCCGGGACACTGTTAACTGAAGGTGGCGCTGGCGTCGCCAGTGCGATTGTACGCAATATGACCTTGATAAGCGGCGCGACCGCAATGGCTTCAGGCTTGCTTGAACATGCCGATCCACATCTATCCACACAACTTCAGATGGCTTCGCTTGGTTTTGGCGCGGTGGGCCTGGCGGCAGATGTGACAAAATTTGCCCTTAGTTTAGTTAAGAATGATGAGGCAATCGAATGGGCTATTTATAAAATGCAGGGGCCGTCACCGTCAGCTTCGGAAATCAAAAATGCCCATGCTTCAACGCTTTATAACAACTTTATGGGGAAAGGTATTCTTGCTTATCAGGTGCACAGTGCACCATCAATACCCTATTTATCTTCCTTCACTGGTGAACTGATTCCTGCACGACTTGTTGCTGAGCATGAGATAATACCATTATTGCAGCAGGCAATTTCGGATAGAAATATCTACACTCATCCCGATACACCTCTATTGCTTGTTGCCTGTGCAGCGGGCAGTAGTGGGGCCGCGCTTGAAGTTGCCAACGTGATAAGACGTCCAGTAGCCGCTTTTTTACAGGGAATCTGGAGTTACAGCGGCGAGACAGCTGAGCAGCTGGCCTATTTGCCACACTCAGTGGGGAATTACCCGGTTTACAAAACCACCGGAAAAGGACGGAAAATTTATAACTGGCTGAGAGGTATACCTAACTGCATTGTTGCGCCATATCATATCTATTATCCAGACGATTTTTTTAACGGTACGCATGATATTAATGCCGTTCTCGATTTCAATCAGCAGTATTTAGCATAATAACATTGTTGCTTTGTAACGCAGGCATTGCAGCGATCATGAGCTGTCTGAAAATCCGGTTGCTGCTTCTTTTACGTCGGGCTTAACTTTAATTAAGCGTTTAACGTTTTTTACCCGGATTGCTGGCGTGAAATCTGCCCGGTAGAGACGATGATAAACCGGCCTGCCGTAAGCGAACAAAGAGTTGCAGATCGTGTTTTAGGGATGCCTGACCGATGTCCAGCCGCAATCCGCGGTAATGGAGGTTAAGTAGCTCAGGGAGCCATGTCCGGTGTGTCACGCGTTATGCCTAAGGGGGAAGTTTTCAACATCTGCTGGATGATGTGAGGCTGAATAATGCCCTGACTGCCATTCAGAGCAGCTTAAGTCAGTACGCGTTGTGGCGTTTATATGTGTCCTTCGCGCTTTACCGCTCGTTTTCAAAATCGTTTCAGAACGCTGGCGCGCTGCGTTGGGCAGCGAAATTGTAACGGATGTTCGCAGGGTAAGCGTGAGGATCAGGCTGCAGGTCATTAGCCATAAAAAAACGCGCCCAAAGGCGCGTTTTACCGTGCTGAAAACCTAATCCTTTCTCAGGTCGCTCTTGAAGTCGCGTTTTTTGTAGCCGGTATAGAGCTGACGCGGACGGGCAATTTTCATGCCTTCGCTGTGCATCTCGTTCCAGTGCGCGATCCAGCCGACGGTGCGCGCCATGGCGAAAATTACCGTAAACATCGAAGACGGGATACCCATCGCTTTCAGAATAATGCCAGAATAGAAATCGACGTTCGGATAGAGTTTCTTCTCAATAAAGTACGGGTCGTTAAGCGCAATGTTTTCCAGCTCCATTGCGACTTCCAGCAGCTCGTCTTTACTGCCCAACTCTTTAAGTACCTCATGGCAGGTTTCACGCATGACGGTGGCGCGCGGGTCATAGTTCTTATAGACGCGGTGGCCGAAGCCCATCAGACGGAACGAATCGTTCTTATCTTTGGCGCGGCGAACAAATTCCGGGATATGCTCAACGGAACTGATTTCTTCCAGCATTTTCAGTGCGGCTTCGTTGGCGCCGCCGTGTGCCGGTCCCCACAGGGAGGCAATGCCGGCCGCAATACAGGCAAACGGGTTAGCCCCGCTGGAGCCTGCTGTACGGACGGTCGATGTCGATGCATTCTGCTCGTGGTCAGCGTGCAGGATCAAAATACGATCCATTGCGCGTTCCAGCACCGGGTTTACCTCATAAGGTTCACACGGGGTGGAGAACATCATATGCAGGAAGTTGCCGGAGTAGGAGAGGTCGTTACGCGGATAAACAAATGGCTGGCCAATCGAATATTTGTAACACATCGCCGCCATAGTTGGCATTTTGGATAGCAGGCGGAACGCGGCGATTTCGCGGTGGCGCGCAACGTTAACATCCAGCGAGTCATGATAGAATGCGGCCAGTGCGCCGGTCACACCGCACATCACCGCCATCGGGTGAGAGTCGCGACGGAAACCGTGGAACAGGCGGGTGATCTGCTCGTGAATCATGGTGTGGCGGGTCACGGTGACGCGGAACTCGTCATACTCTTTCTGCGTCGGTTTTTCGCCGTACAGCAGGATATAGCACACTTCCAGGTAGTTCGATTCGGTCGCGAGCTGGTCAATCGGGAAACCGCGATGCAGCAGGATGCCTTCATCACCGTCGATAAAGGTGATTTTGGATTCACATGAAGCGGTGGAGGTGAAACCCGGGTCAAAGGTAAACATCCCTTTCGAACCCAGACTACGGATATCGATAACATCCTGACCGAGCGTGCCTTTTAGCACATCCAGTTCAATAGCATCGTCACCATGATAGGTGAGCACTGCCTTTTTATCAGCCATTTACGGTCTCCTTAGCGCCTTATTGCTTAAGACTGCCGGACGTGGGACTTGCTTTCGGGCTGTAAATTGATGTGACCAGTTTGTTATATGGCTCGCCGCTCTGTGGAGAGTGGATGACAGGGTACAGAGCAATGGGCGCTGGCAGGTACTACGGTCAATTTACAGTGAAAAAACAGCAAATCAGGGGGTCGGCAATCCGAATTTTTCACACCTGTATATCACTAATAACTGTCCTGACTTCTCCGGTCAATACCGTCACACTGTTACATAACTTAATTTACAGATGAAAGAGTGACCCCATAACTTTTGAGAATTATATGGCCTTCCGGTGCTTGTTTGTAACAATAATGTTTAACATTTGTCAAATAAGTTGGTTTTAAATTGATAATATCTTGTTATCGTGACCCGGATCACTGTTCATAATAAAACCCGATAAACTATATGTAGGTTAATTGTAATGATTTTGTGAACATCCTATACTGCCGCCAGGTCTCCGGAACACCCTGCTATTCCGAGCCACCCAGCGTTGTAACCTGTCGTGTCGCATCTGGAAACTGCAATTTTTACATGACGTGTGGTTATAGAAGAGGAACGCTGTCTGACCCGCCTGCAGACCGGAGGAAGGAATAATAAGAACAGCATGTGGGCGTTATTCATGATAAGAAATGTGAAAAAACAAAGACCTGTCAATCTGGATCTGACAACGATTCGGTTTCCCATAACGGCTATAGCGTCCATTCTTCACCGCGTTTCCGGCGTCATTACCTTTGTTGCTGTCGGTATTCTGCTGTGGTTACTGGGCCTGTCGCTCTCCTCGCCTGAAGGCTTCGTGGCTGCATCCGCAATTATGGACGGCTTCTTCGCCAAATTCATTATGTGGGGTATCCTCACCGCGCTGGCTTACCATGCCGTCGGCGGTATCCGTCATGTCATGATGGATGTCGGCTGGCTTGAAGAGACGTTCGCCGCAGGGAAACGTTCAGCTACGCTTTCCTTTGTGTTTACTGTCGTGCTTTCACTTCTCGCAGGAGTCCTCGTATGGTAAGTAACGCCTCAGCACTTGGACGCAACGGCGTACATGACTATATTCTGGTCCGCGCTACCGCTATCGTTTTGACCCTCTACATCATCTATATGGTCGGTTTCTTCGCCGTCACCGGCGACGTGACATGGGAAGTGTGGACGGGATTTTTCTCCTCCGCCTTTACCAAAGTGTTCACCCTGCTGGCGCTCTTCTCGATCCTCATACATGCCTGGATTGGCATGTGGCAGGTACTGACCGACTACGTTAAACCGCTGGCGATACGCCTGCCGCTGCAGCTGGCCATTGTGGTCACGCTGGTGGTTTACGTCATTTATGGATTCGTTGTGGTGTGGGGTGTGTAATGAAACTGCCAGTCAGAGAATTTGATGCTGTTGTGATTGGTGCCGGTGGCGCAGGTATGCGCGCGGCGCTGCAAATTTCCCAGAGCGGCCAGACCTGTGCACTGCTCTCTAAAGTCTTCCCAACCCGTTCGCACACCGTGTCGGCGCAGGGGGGGATCACCGTTGCGCTGGGCAATACCCATGAAGATAACTGGGAATGGCACATGTACGACACGGTGAAAGGTTCCGACTATATCGGTGACCAGGACGCGATTGAATATATGTGCAAGACCGGCCCGGAAGCGATTCTGGAGCTGGAGCATATGGGGCTACCATTCTCCCGCCTTGATGACGGTCGTATCTACCAGCGTCCGTTTGGCGGACAGTCAAAAAACTTCGGCGGCGAGCAGGCAGCGCGTACTGCCGCAGCAGCGGACCGTACCGGTCACGCCCTGTTACATACGCTGTATCAGCAGAACCTGAAAAACCACACCACCATCTTCTCCGAATGGTACGCGCTGGACCTGGTGAAAAACGAAGACGGCGCGGTTGTCGGCTGTATCGCGCTGGATATTGAAAGCGGCGAAGTGGTGTACTTCAAAGCCAAAGCGACCGTGCTGGCAACCGGCGGTGCAGGCCGTATCTACCAGTCCACCACTAACGCCCATATCAATACTGGTGACGGCGTCGGTATGGCGATCCGCGCCGGTGTTCCGGTGCAGGATATGGAGATGTGGCAATTCCACCCGACAGGTATTGCCGGTGCTGGCGTTCTGGTGACGGAAGGCTGTCGTGGTGAAGGCGGCTATCTGCTGAACAAACATGGCGAACGCTTTATGGAGCGTTATGCGCCGAATGCGAAAGACCTGGCGGGTCGTGACGTGGTGGCGCGTTCCATCATGATCGAAATCCGCGAAGGCCGCGGCTGTGACGGCCCGTGGGGCCCGCACGCGAAACTGAAGCTTGACCATCTGGGTAAAGACGTCCTGGAATCCCGCCTGCCGGGGATCCTGGAGCTCTCCCGCACCTTCGCCCACGTCGATCCCGTCAAAGAGCCGATCCCGGTGATCCCAACCTGCCACTATATGATGGGCGGGATCCCGACCAAAGTGTCCGGTCAGGCGTTGACGGTGAACGAGCAGGGTGAAGATGTGGTGATCCCGGGCCTGTTTGCGGTGGGTGAAATCGCCTGCGTATCGGTGCACGGCGCTAACCGTCTTGGCGGCAACTCGCTGCTTGATCTGGTGGTCTTCGGTCGTGCAGCGGGTCTGCATCTGCTGGAGTCTATTACCGAGCAGGGACCGCTGCGCGATGCGACCGAAGAGAATGTCGATGCTTCTCTGGCGCGTCTTAACCGCTGGAACAACAACCGTACCGGTGAAGATCCGGTGGTTATCCGTAAAGCGCTGCAGGAGTGTATGCAGCACAACTTCTCGGTATTCCGTGAAGGCGACGCGATGGCCAGGGGTCTGGAGCAGCTGAAGGCTATCCGCGAGCGTCTTAAAAACGCCCGTCTGGATGATACCTCCAGCGAGTTCAATACCCAGCGCGTTGAGTGTCTGGAGCTGGATAACCTGATGGAAACCGCTTATGCCACCGCGGTCTCCGCTAACTTCCGTACCGAAAGCCGTGGTGCCCACAGCCGCTTCGACTTCCCGGATCGTGACGATGAAAACTGGCTGTGCCATTCCCTGTATCTGCCAGAGACGGAATCCATGACGCGTCGCAGCGTCAATATGGAGCCGAAACTGCGTCCGGCTTTCCCGCCGAAAAAACGTACTTATTAATGCGGAGACAGGTAAATGAAACTCGAATTTTCGATCTATCGTTATAACCCGGATGTCGACGATGCTCCGCGTATGCAGGAATACCAGCTGGAAGCGGAAGAAGGGCGCGACATGATGCTGCTGGATGCGTTAATCCAGCTGAAAGAGAACGACCCGACTCTGGCGTTTCGTCGCTCCTGCCGCGAGGGCGTTTGCGGCTCTGACGGTTTAAACATGAACGGCCGAAATGGCCTGGCCTGTATCACACCGGTCTCTGCGCTGGGCAACGGCAAGCAGAAAATTGTGATTCGACCTCTTCCTGGATTGCCTGTAATCCGTGATTTGGTTGTGGACATGGGACAATTCTATGCCCAATATGAGAAGATTAAGCCTTACTTATTGAATAATGGGCAAAATCCACCCGCTCGTGAGCATCTGCAGATGCCTGAGCAGCGTGAAAAACTGGACGGACTGTACGAGTGTATTATGTGTGCCTGCTGCTCGACATCCTGCCCGTCGTTCTGGTGGAACCCGGATAAGTTTGTTGGCCCTGCTGGCCTGCTTGCGGCATACCGTTTCCTGATCGATAGTCGTGATACGGAAACCGACAACCGTCTGGAAGGTTTAAGCGACGCTTTCAGCGTATTCCGGTGCCATAGCATTATGAATTGCGTCAGCGTATGTCCTAAGGGACTGAACCCGACGCGCGCCATTGGCCATATTAAGTCGATGCTGCTGCAAAGAAGTGCGTAAGTGATAAAGCCCCTCTCCCTGACGGGAGAGGGTGCAGGAAGCCTTTAAAAACTGCCATATAGCAGAATAATTGCGTCGCAGCCTGAACGACGCAGATTATTTCAGACAGTTTCTAAAGGTTCCTTCGCGGGTCAACATAAAAGAGCTCGCAGGTGAACCCCGGCACGTGCACGCGGTGCATGTGGTAGTTTCTACGGCGAAATAAGCTAAAAAGCTTAAGGGATCACGATGCAGAACGGCGCAATGAAAGCCTGGCTGGACTCTTCTTACCTCTCTGGTTCCAACCAGAGCTGGATAGAACAGCTCTATGAAGACTTCTTAACCGATCCTGACTCTGTGGATGCCAACTGGCGTTCAATGTTCCAGCAGTTACCTGCTACCGGAGTCAAACCGGATCAATTCCATTCGAAAACGCGTGATTATTTCCGTCGTCTGGCGAAGGATGCCTCACGTTACTCTTCCTCGATTTCCGACCCTGACACCAATACTAAGCAGGTTAAAGTCCTGCAGCTGATTAACGCATACCGTTTCCGCGGTCACCAGCAGGCGAACCTCGACCCGCTCGGGCTGTGGCAGCAGGATAAGGTGGCGGATTTAGACCCGGCGTTCCACGATCTCACCGAAGCCGATCTCCAGGAAAGCTTTAACGTAGGCTCTTTTGCTATCGGCAAAGACACGATGCCGCTGGGCGAACTGATCGCCGCGCTTAAGCAGACCTACTGCAGCTCTATCGGCGCGGAATATATGCATATCACCAGCACCGAAGAGAAACGCTGGATCCAGCAGCGTATTGAATCTGCGGTGGGTAAAGCCAGCTTCTCCTTTGATGAGAAAAAACGTTTCCTCAGTGAACTGACTGCGGCAGAAGGACTGGAGCGCTATCTGGGTGCCAAATTCCCGGGCGCCAAGCGTTTCTCGCTGGAAGGCGGCGATGCGATGATCCTGATGCTTAATGAGCTGATCCGCCACGCGGGCGGCAGCGGCACCCGTGAAGTGGTGCTGGGTATGGCCCACCGTGGTCGTCTGAACGTACTGATCAACGTGCTGGGTAAAAAACCGCAGGATCTGTTCGACGAATTCGCCGGCAAGCATAAAGAGCATCTTGGCACCGGCGACGTGAAGTACCATATGGGCTTCTCTTCCGACGTTGAAACCGAAGGCGGCCTGGTTCACCTGGCGCTGGCATTTAACCCATCGCACCTAGAAATCGTCAGCCCGGTGGTTATCGGCTCCGTGCGTGCGCGCCTCGATCGTCTTGACGAGCCGAGCAGCAGCAAAGTGCTGCCGATTACTATTCACGGCGATGCGGCCATCACCGGCCAGGGCGTGGTTCAGGAAACCCTTAACATGTCGAAGGCTCGCGGCTACGAAGTGGGCGGTACCGTGCGTATCGTTATCAACAACCAGGTCGGTTTCACCACCTCGAACCCACTGGATGCGCGTTCCACGCCGTACTGCACCGATATCGGTAAGATGGTACAGGCGCCGATTTTCCACGTTAACGCCGATGACCCGGAAGCGGTTGCCTTCGTTACCCGCATCGCGCTGGACTTCCGTAATACCTTTAAGCGCGACGTCCTGATCGACCTGGTTTGCTACCGTCGTCACGGCCATAATGAAGCCGATGAACCGAGCGCAACCCAGCCGCTGATGTATCAGAAAATCAAAAAACACCCGACGCCGCGCAAGATCTATGCCGATAAACTCGAGCAGGATTGCGTCGCGACGCTGGAAGATGCCACCGAGATGGTCAACTTGTATCGCGACGCGCTGGACGCGGGCGAGTGCGTGGTTGAGTCATGGCGTCCGATGAACATGCACTCCTTTACCTGGTCGCCGTACCTCAACCACGAGTGGGATGAGAGCTACCCAAACAAGGTTGAGATGAAGCGCCTGCAGGAGCTGGCTAAGCGTATCAGCACCGTACCGGATGCGGTTGAGATGCAGTCCCGCGTAGCCAGGATTTACACCGATCGTCAGGCAATGGCGGCAGGGGACAAACTCTTCGACTGGGGCGGCGCCGAAACTCTGGCCTACGCTACCCTGGTGGATGAAGGTATTCCGATTCGTCTCTCCGGCGAAGACTCCGGTCGCGGCACTTTCTTCCACCGTCATGCGGTGGTCCATAACCAGGCTAACGGTTCAACCTATACTCCGCTGCAGCATGTTCATAACGGGCAGGGCACTTTCCGTGTCTGGGACTCCGTGCTGTCGGAAGAAGCGGTGCTGGCCTTTGAATATGGCTACGCCACTGCCGAGCCGCGTACCCTGACCATCTGGGAAGCGCAGTTTGGCGACTTCGCCAACGGCGCGCAGGTTGTTATCGATCAGTTCATCAGCTCCGGCGAGCAGAAATGGGGCCGTATGTGTGGCCTGGTGATGCTGCTGCCGCACGGCTACGAAGGCCAGGGGCCGGAGCACTCCTCCGCGCGTCTGGAACGTTATCTTCAACTTTGTGCTGAACAGAATATGCAGGTCTGCGTCCCGTCCACGCCGGCACAGGTTTATCACATGCTGCGTCGTCAGGCGCTGCGCGGGATGCGCCGTCCGCTGGTGGTCATGTCGCCGAAATCTCTGCTTCGTCACCCGCTGGCGGTGTCCAGTCTCGACGAACTGGCGAACGGTACCTTTATGCCGGCCATTGGTGAAATTGACGAGCTGGACCCTGGAGCCGTGAAGCGCGTTGTCATGTGTTCTGGTAAGATTTATTACGATCTGCTGGAACAGCGCCGCAAGAACGATCAAAAGGATGTGACTATCGTCCGTATCGAGCAGCTGTATCCGTTCCCGCATCAGTCGGTGCAGGAAGCGTTAAAACAATATGCCCACGTTCATGATTTTGTCTGGTGCCAGGAAGAGCCGCTTAACCAGGGCGCATGGTACTGCAGCCAGCATCATTTCCGTGAAGTGATTCCTTTCGGGGCCGCTCTGCGCTATGCAGGACGCCCGGCCTCTGCCTCACCGGCGGTAGGGTATCTGTCCGTTCACCAGAAACAGCAGCAAGATCTGGTTAATGACGCGCTGAACGTCAATTAATTAAAGGATAAATAATGAGTAGCGTAGATATTCTTGTTCCCGACCTCCCTGAGTCCGTCGCCGATGCGACCGTCGCCGTCTGGCATAAAAAGCCGGGCGATGCGGTTACCCGTGATGAAGTGCTGGTGGAAATCGAGACAGATAAAGTGGTGCTGGAAGTGCCTGCGTCAGCGGACGGTATTCTGGATGCGGTGCTGGAAGATGAAGGCACCACGGTAACCTCCCGTCAGGTCCTCGGTCGCCTGCGTGAAGGCAACAGCGCGGGTAAAGAAACCAGCGCGAAATCGGAAAGCAAAGAGTCCACGCCGTCCCAGCGCCAGCAGGCTTCGCTGGAAGAGCAGACCAACGATGCGTTAAGCCCGGCGATCCGTCGCCTGCTTGGCGAGCACAACCTGGAAGCCAGCGACATTAAAGGCACCGGCGTGGGTGGACGTACCACGCGCGAAGACGTAGAAAAACATCTGGCGAAGTCCCGGAAGAAGAGAGAGGTCGACAATGCCCCGGCGGCGGATCAACCTCAGCTCGCCGGCCGCTCGGAAAAACGCGTGCCTATGACCCGTCTGCGCAAGCGCGTGGCCGAACGTCTGCTACAGGCGAAAAACTCTACCGCGATGCTGACGACCTTTAACGAAGTCAACATGAAGCCGATTATGGACCTGCGTAAGCAGTATGGTGACGCGTTTGAAAAACGTCACGGTATCCGTCTGGGCTTTATGTCCTTCTACGTGAAAGCGGTTGTTGAAGCGCTGAAACGCTATCCGGAAGTGAACGCCTCCATCGATGGCGAAGACGTGGTGTACCACAACTACTTCGACGTCAGCATGGCCGTTTCTACCCCGCGTGGTCTGGTGACGCCGGTTCTGCGCGATGCGGATGCGCTCGGCATGGCCGACATCGAGAAACAGATCAAAGAGCTGGCGGTGAAAGGCCGTGACGGCAAGCTGACCGTCGAAGACCTGACCGGGGGTAACTTTACTATCACCAACGGCGGCGTCTTTGGTTCCCTGATGTCCACACCGATTATTAACCCGCCGCAGAGCGCGATCCTCGGTATGCACGCCATTAAAGATCGTCCGATGGCGGTTGATGGCAAAGTCGAAATTCTGCCAATGATGTACCTGGCGCTCTCTTACGATCACCGCCTGATTGACGGCCGTGAATCCGTGGGCTTCCTGGTCGCCATCAAAGATCTGCTGGAAGATCCGACCCGTCTTCTGTTGGACGTTTAGTGCCGATTGCCCGGTGGCGTGAGTCGGCCATGCCAACGATTATCACCTGCACTTCAGCTCGGATGACTCTGCGTCCGGGCTGGAGGATTACCTGAAGGATGGATAGAACGCATGAACTTACACGAATATCAGGCCAAACAACTGTTTGCCCGCTATGGCTTGCCTGCGCCAGTGGGTTACGCCTGCAACACTCCGCGTGAAGCGGAAGAAGCCGCGTCGAAAATCGGTGCCGGCCCGTGGGTAGTGAAATGTCAGGTCCACGCTGGTGGCCGCGGTAAAGCGGGCGGCGTGAAAGTGGTTAACAGCAAAGAAGAGATCCGCGCTTTCGCTGAAAACTGGCTGGGCAAACGCCTGGTGACCTACCAGACAGATGCGAACGGCCAACCGGTTAACCAGATCCTGGTCGAAGCCGCGACCGATATAGGCAAAGAGCTCTATCTTGGTGCGGTAGTGGATCGCAGCACCCGTCGCGTGGTCTTTATGGCCTCTACCGAAGGCGGCGTGGAAATCGAAAAAGTGGCGGAAGAGACCCCGCATCTGATCCACAAAATCGCTCTCGATCCGCTGGCGGGTCCTATGCCGTATCAGGGGCGCGAGCTGGCGTTCAAACTGGGTCTGGAAGGTAAACAGGTTCAGCAGTTCACTAAAATCTTTATGGGTCTGGCGACCATCTTCCTTGAGCGCGACCTTCAGCTTATCGAAATCAACCCGCTGGTTATCACCAAACAGGGCGACCTGATCTGCCTCGATGGCAAACTTGGTGCTGACGGCAATGCGCTGTTCCGCCAGGCGGACCTGCGTGAAATGCGCGACCACTCCCAGGAAGATGCCCGCGAATCTCAGGCTGCACAGTGGGAACTGAACTACGTTGCGCTGGACGGTAATATCGGTTGTATGGTGAACGGCGCCGGTCTGGCGATGGGTACCATGGATTTCGTTAAGCTGCACGGCGGCGAACCGGCGAACTTCCTTGACGTGGGCGGCGGCGCGACCAAAGAGCGCGTGACCGAAGCCTTCAAAATCATTCTGTCCGACGACAACGTTAAGGCCGTGCTGGTTAACATCTTCGGCGGCATCGTGCGCTGCGACCTGATCGCTGACGGTATCATCGGCGCGGTAGAAGAAGTGGGCGTTAACGTACCTGTGGTGGTACGTCTGGAAGGTAACAACGCGGAACTGGGTGCGAAGCACCTGGCTGACAGCGGCCTGAATATTATTGCAGCGAAAAGTCTGACGGATGCAGCACAGCAGGTTGTTGCCGCAGTGGAGGGTAAATAATGTCTGTTTTAATCGATAAAAATACCAGGGTTATCTGCCAGGGCTTCACCGGTAGCCAGGGGACTTTTCACTCTGAACAGGCTATTGCCTACGGTACGCAAATGGTCGGCGGCGTAACGCCGGGCAAAGGCGGCACCACGCATCTGGGTCTGCCGGTCTTTAATACTGTGCGCGAAGCGGTCGAAGCGACCGGTGCTACCGCTACGGTTATCTACGTTCCGGCTCCGTTCTGCAAAGACTCCATTCTGGAAGCTATCGACGCGGGTATTAAGCTGATTATCACCATCACCGAAGGTATTCCGACGCTGGATATGCTGACCGTGAAGGTAAAACTGGATGAAGCCGGCGTACGCATGATCGGCCCGAACTGTCCGGGTGTGATCACCCCTGGCGAGTGCAAAATCGGCATCATGCCGGGCCATATCCATCTGCCGGGCAAAGTGGGCATCGTGTCCCGCTCCGGTACGCTGACTTATGAAGCGGTTAAGCAGACCACCGACTACGGTTTCGGCCAGTCCACCTGCGTGGGCATCGGCGGTGACCCGATCCCGGGATCAAACTTTATCGATATCCTGAAGCTGTTCCAGGAAGACCCGCAGACCGAAGCGATCGTGATGATCGGTGAGATCGGCGGCAGCGCGGAAGAAGAAGCGGCTGCTTATATCAAAGATCACGTGACCAAACCGGTTGTCGGCTATATCGCCGGTGTGACCGCGCCGAAAGGCAAGCGTATGGGCCACGCAGGCGCGATTATCGCCGGGGGTAAAGGCACCGCTGACGAGAAATTCGCAGCCCTGGAAGCGGCGGGTGTCAAAACCGTTCGCAGCCTCGCCGATATCGGCGAGGCGCTGAAATCCGTTATTAAGTAATCCTCTCTGCGCCTCGTCAGAGGCGTTTTCACCGACTAATGCAGGCCGCATCCGTGGCCTGCATTATAAGGTACGTCGATTTCGACATGGTTGGCCATCTTCCGGTGGCCTTTTGGGGTCGGAAATATATCAGCTTTCGGCCTGTGTCTTCAGCCAGTGAATACCGCTTTCCGGGGACGTCATCACAGGGACAGGGGAGGCAGGGAGTTGCTGTAGCACGCGCGCCATTGAGGCCTGCGCCAGCATAATCACATCCGCCTGTATAAAGGCATTCTGCAATCCTTCACTGACAATACGGTCGTGGGTCTTGGTATCACCTGCCAGCAGCGCATGAAAAGCATCTTCCATTAATACCGGTGTAATAGTTCGCTGTTTACCGCTGGCGTTAACTTTTCGTTGTACATAATCCAGCGTCGGCTTAAGCGTGGTTGCCACGGTTGCCAGTACGGCAATATGTTCGCCTTTATTGATAGCCTCTTCGACCATAGCACAGTCAATACGCGCAAGCTGTAGCGGGGTCATAAACTGGCACTGTTCTACTGCCGTACCAATTGAAGAACAGGCGGTGATAAAAATATCGCAATCTGCTTTTTCCGCAATATGGATATAATCAGCAATGCGGGCGGCGATATTCGGTGTGACGCCTCCGGCCTTCATCACCTGTTTGATCATTGATTCCTCGACAAGATGCATGACTTCCACTTCTGGCATGATGTCGCCAGTAAGTTGCTGCATCATCGCAAGCGTGGCCGAACTGGTATGAAACATAGCGATCTTTTTCATTGTGAAATCTCCTCAAGTAACGTCTCAGCGACGGTCAGTGCCGCGTGGTGATCTTCCTGCGCTGACAAACCGCCTACTGCGACAGCACCCAGGCATTTTCCATCATGCAGAATGGGGATCCCACCGGGGAGGGCAGTAAATCGCGGGTCGGCAAAGTAACTGATGTCCAACTGCTCTTTTTGCAGGCGCTCTAAAAACGCCAGAGTGGTGCAGCCTAACCGGCTGCTGGTTCTGGCTTTACGCTGGGTCAGTTCTACCGTCAACAATCTGGCGTTATCCATACGGATAAAACTGAGTAATTCTCCATTGCTATCACATACCGCCACACTGAAGGGACGCTGTGGATAGCGAGTCCGGGCAAGACTAAGGGCGCAGTCCACCGCGTTCAGGGCGTGCTGTAAGGTCAGGGTTGTCATTGTTGGTTATCCTTTTGAAAGATGTTCACTGGCGGGCTGATTATCATTTCTGGCTGCCTGGACCTGAGCTTGCCTGGCATCTTTTTTGCGCCAGTAGTTGGCCAGTAATGAGCCGCTGACATTGCCCAGCGGCGTCATGACCGCAGAGGCCAGCCCAACCGTCGCCAGTTTGCCCATCGCTGCAGCCAGTCCTGATGCCATTCCACCGTTTTGCAGCCCGACTTCAAAAGCGACAGTACGGGCAGATTGCACATCCATGTGGAAGATCCAGCGACTCATCAGGTAGCCAATAAAGAATCCCCCCAGGTTATGTATCAGCATGGCGAAACAGAGCAGAAATCCGACCTGGACCAGGTTATCTCGCCCGGCAGCCGCCGCAGTGGTTGTGAAGAAAATGATACCGGTCATGGAGATCACCGGCATGATCTTCTTGACGCTATCTACACGGTCATAAATCCAGTTGTAAAACAGCGCCCAGATAACGCCCCCCGCAACAAAATTCAGCACGACTGCGTACATTTGTGTTTCAGTGCTGGCGGTGGAAAACAGGGTGTTCCAGCCACCAGCAAGCATATAAGCCAGCCAGACGGCGCAGATCCCTGCCAGGCACTGGACGGTACGACGAGCGCGCATGCCGGCGTAGGTTTTCAGATAGTCATGCAAAATCGCGGCCCCGATGGGGATCAGTACGATTTTCACGACATCCATCACCATCGAGGTAAGCTGAATATCAATCATTGATCCTGCCAGCAGGTTAACCCAAAGCGGCGTCATCACCGTGGCGGCCAGTGTGGAGACGGCGGCGATTGAGACGGCAAGTGCAAGGTTCGCATTCGCAATGTAAACCATTACCGTGGACGACAAGCCGCTGGGACAGGAACCAATTAGCAGAATACCCACCGCGACTTCCGGCGGAAAGTCGAACACCAGTGTGATGGTCAGGCCGAGCAGGGGCATAATCACGAAGTGGCAGAATGTTCCGATGAATACCGCCCACGGCATTTTGGCGACGTCGATAAAATCCTGAATCGTAAGTTTGGTCCCCATACTGAACATGGTCGCCTGAATCACCAGAAAAACGATCCATTTGTGGGTAATGTTGAATCCACCCCAGACGATAAGATCCGTGGACCAGATCATCGCGGCAGCAAACCCGGCGATGATCCACAGTGTAAATTGATAGCTGCGTAATGCCTGCCAGTAGCCCGCTCCTGCGGCGAAACCTGCGGTAAGCATTACCAGACCTGGTTGCCAGAGTGCTGCGGATTGCATTAGACAACCCAGCACAGCAATCGTCCCCCCGGTAATACAGATGCCCAGCCCGGTTTTATGAATAACGGTTGTTATTGTCATGTTAATATTTCCTTTCGGTCGCTATTTCTGCTGCAGCGGGATTGATAACATACGCCGTGCAATATCAGGCGTGGCCACTTGCTTATCCATGCTGCGAATAAGAATGGCGAGTTTTTCAACCTGCTGATAATTATGTTCGGCTTTTATTTCCTCGTTTAAATAATAACTATCCTCAAAGCCTATTCTGACTTCACTGGCTCCCATAGCGATGGCTGCAGCAATAATGTTGAAGTTTTTTCTACCAAAATGGGTAATCCCCCATAATGCTCCGTGAGGAATCATGCTGCGCATGGCAATTAATGCGTCAATGCTGGCAGGCGTGCTACCACGATGACCCAGAACGATATTAAATAACAGTGGGTGGTTAAATTTTATTTTTTCCTCTAATAACTGAACGTTGTTGATCATCCCAATTTCAAATACTTCAAATTCTGCAATGATATTGTTTTTTGTCATTTGCCGTGAGCAGTATTCGACATCATCAGCGGGGTTTAAATAGACCGCATTTCCCAGATTTACGGAGCCGACGTTCAGCGAGGCCATTTCAACACCCTGACAGGTCAGTGGGGCACAGCGTTCAGCAATAGACATGTCAGAAATGCCGCCAGTTGAGGCCTGAATAATCAAATCCGATTGACGGATAACCGCGTTGATTGTCGACTGAAAATCAGTGGTGTCTGGCGTCAGGCGACCTTGCTTATCGCGGACATGTAAATGGACGATTGCTGCGCCGTGTTCCACACAGGCCAGTATTTCTTGCGCAAGTTCTTCGGGTATGACTCTGGGACAATCTGCGGCAACGGGAGCCAGCGAAATAATAACGATATCCGACATGTTTTCCTCCGGTACAGAGATATTAATAGCGATTATATTGCAAGCTGCAGGCGCATTGATTACCTGTTGCTTGAGCTATTTAGGGTACATATTATAGATATGGTGTCATCCAGCGTAACGATTCGATAGTTGATGTTGAGGGGGTATACTCACATCCTGTCCAGCCCTGATAATCTAGTGCATTAATGAAATCTAATAATCCTTCGTCGCTTAATTCTCCGGTTCCGGGTTCGTGACGATCTGGAACCGAGGCAATCTGAAAGTGTTTGATTAAAGGTAAATATCGCGAAATATTTTTGATAATGTTGCCATGTATTTTCTGACAATGAAAAATATCAAACTGTAGTCCGATATTTTTTCGGGAAACTTCGCAGATAATATTTTCTGCCTGTGGGAAGTTATTGAGAAAATAACCAGGTGTATCTTCCGGGTTTAAAGGCTCGATCAGTACGGCAATGCCAGCGGTGGCCATCATATCGCACGCCGTGCGCAGTCGTTCAATGAACAGATCGTGTTGGGCATTAACGGAGATGCCTTCGCAGCGTAGGCCTGCCATGATATGCAGCCGACGACAGCCTAGCGCGCTGGCATAATCACGGGCGATAGTGAGGCTACGCTGATATTCTTCATTGCGATCGGGGAGAGCCGCTATACCGCGTTCGCCTTGTTGCCAGTTTCCTGCCGGGGCATTCAGCAGCACAACCGGCAATGTTGTCTCCCGCTGCGCGGCTTGTAAAACCGTCAGTGGATGTTGCCACAGAAACAGTCCTTCAACCCCACGGAACCCTGATTGTTTAGCCGCATGGAATCGTGATGAAATCGGCAGTTCGGTAAACAACCAGTCGAGGTTAGCCGCCAGTTTTAGCATGTTGCGTGCCCTCCTGTGTATCAACCAGGTGCAGCTTGACTCCCTGACTGGCGATCGTTTGTTGTGCATTGGCAGGCAGATGGCGATCGGAAATAATATCGGTTAATTTCTCCAGGGCACAGATATGGAACATCCCGTGCTTACCGAATTTACTGCTGTCGCACACCAGAACCCGACGGCGGGAAACAGTTAATACCGATTCTTTAACTGACGCCTTGCCTTCGCTTGGCGTCGACATTCCTCGTTCGGTGTCCCAGGAGGACGAGCTGATAAAGGCGACGTCGATATTGATGGTGTGCAGAAATCCGGCCGCACTTTTGCCCAGACAGGAACGATTACGCTGATCAACCAGCCCGCCTGTGTGATAGAGGATGATATGCGGCATATCCATCAAATAATGGCTGATGGAAAAATCGTTCGTTACCACGGTAAGATTAAAGCAATGGCTGGCGGCCACCGCTTTCGCAACTTCGAATAATGAGGTGCCTGCATCCAGATAAAGTGTCTGACCAGGCTCGATGAGCATGGCGGCCAGTGCGCCCATCCTGCGTTTTATCTCATGATGAAGTTCCGCTTTTTCTCGCCAGGGCAGTTCGGATTTCAGTAGATTATTGAGCTTCACGCCGCCGTTGATGGCGACGACTTTACCTTCTTCTTCCAGTAACTGAATATCCCTGCGTACGGTCATATGTGAAACGCTCATCAGGTCTGCAAGCTCATTAAATGAGGCGACGTTTTTTTCATGAACGTAGCGATAAATAAAGTCACGTCGTTGATCGGGGATCATCGGGTCACCTCACACTTGTCAGGATTGCCTGAGGTCGGCTACGGCTTGCGCAGATAACAGAACATAGCCGAGGGGTTTTAATGTCAGCCAAATACGAGCGCTATCTTCTAGTTCTTCCGCATTAAACACGGCTTCACGAAGTGAACGCCCGCTTACTACCGGACCGTGGTTCGCCAGCAGCGCTGCCGTATGGTCGGCGGCGACATCACTCAGTGCGCTGGCAATACCTTCATGTCCTGGTTTGAAATAGGGCAGCAGCGGCAGTTCCCCTACGCGCATGACATAATAGGGGGTTAACGGCGGCAAACAATTCTTCGGCGTTGAGCAGGGCAGGCATGACAGGGCGGTCAACCACGGCGAATGCAAATGGACGACCGCACCGCATGAAGGCCTATGCCGATACCATGCCAGGTGCATGGGAACTTCTTTTGAGGGTTTGTCACCGCTTAGATACAGGCCATTGGCATCCAGTCGGCTTAAGGTCATACTGTCCAGTTCCCCAAGGCAGGAGTTGGTCGGTGTCACCAGATAACCCCCATCCGGCAGTCTGACGCTAAGATTGCCTGAACCGCCACTGCTGTAACCACGCATAAACAGAGAATGTCCGTAGTGAACTAATTGCTCACGGAGTTGCTGCTCCGTTAGTGGGTTCATGAGGTGTACTCCTGGGCGTTAAAGAAGAAATTCTCCTGGCCGAAATTCCCTGATTTCAGGGCCAGAGCCAGCTGCGGATCTGATGAAAATACCCAGGGTACACCCGGGGCGATAGCTTTCCCGACCGTTAGCCGTTTAACCTGCAACGCGTCCACAACGGTGCCTGATGTTTCTCCGCCCGCGACAATAAAGGTGTTCACGCCAGCGGCCTGTAGTTTCTTCGCCAGTCTGGCAAACGTATATTCAATTGCACGACTGGCTGCTTGCTCTCCGTATTCTTGTTGAATACGTTGCAGTGCTTCCGGTGGCTGTGTGGCGTAAATCAGCGGCGCGAGAGGGGCCTCGATATGTGCCATTACCCAATGTGACAGCTCGTCGGTGTACCGCTCTGCATCCGTGAAGCAATGTGCAACATCAAGCTGTCGCGAGGCAGCGTGAGTTTTATAGGCATTGACCTGACGATTGCTCATTGCTGAGCAGCTGCCGGAAAAAATGATGGTTTTGGTCGGATGCGGAAATAAGGGCCTCTGCGCAGGTTGATGCTGCTGCATTGCGTTTGCTGCGAGCGCGCCGCCCAGTCCGGAACTACCAGCCAGCAGTGGATAATTGCGTAACGCCCGGGCAAGTATCTGTAAGTCCGCTTCAGTTAATGTGTCCGTAATAATGTGCCGTTTCCCCTCAGCCTGGTTACGGGCGAGAGCGTCAGCAACGGCTTCAGCGCCAGCCTGCAGGGTGACGAGATCGATGTGACCTACGGAATTTGGCGTTTGAGCGGCTAAAAGACGCAGCAGATTTGCATCCGTCATGGGGTTAAGGGGATGTTTCTCCATACCCGATTCGTTGAGTAGTACGCCATTCACAAAGAGGTGACTATGGATCACCGTACGCCCGTTTTGCGGTAATGCAGGGCAGTGAACGATGACAGGAGTCGACATGCTATTCATCAGGGCATCACTGACCGGGCCAATATTTCCTGCTGGCGTGGAGTCAAAGGTTGAACAGTATTTAAAATAAATCCGATCGACACCGATGTTTTCTGTCAGCCATTGATGGCAAATCAGGGATTGCGCGATGGCCTCATCGGCTGGCAGGGCGCGGCTTTTTAATGAAATGACGATGGCATCAACATCTTCATCCTGCCACTGTGTGGCGTCGGCTATGCCGGGTAACAGCGCAACTCGCCAGCCTTGCTCTGCCATAAAACTTGCAATATCCGTTGCGCCTGTAAAATCGTCGGCGATAACGCCTGTCGTCACGGCCATGAATTCACTCCATTCAGATTGCCTGATTAGTGAACATATTATTCAGGAGCGCATTTAACATTCATATGATGGTTCTCACAAATGAGAAGATAAACAAAGCGGGAATATTTATTTATAACTTGTTGAAAATTATAAATTAAACTGTTTTTTGTTTTTTAAGGGCGCTTACATGAGGTTGTGAAGATTCGTTAAGGTTTGAGAAAGGATGATAAATCGTGTGAGCGGACGGCGCTGTCCAGTGACGTGACATGACACCGGCCTGTGATTATCAATCAGAAAAATAACGCGGAAGACGATAAAGCGAGCGCGAAAGGCAGGATGCAGGAGAATTAATACGCGCATCGATATCCTCTTTCCGGCGGAAGCTTTCGTATGATAGATGTGGGTTGTTAAGCCGCTGGATAAGCACACAGGATGGTTAATTTATTGTTAAATTTAATCCACCACTATCTGAATAGTCGCAATTCCGTGGCAATACATATCTCTCCGATAAGGTTAAAAAACAGTCAGCTGTATTTTTTCTGAGCATGCATCTCCGCGCTTATTGTTTGTTAAATCAGATCGCAGATATTAATTAATTTGCTGCATTTGATGACCCACACGGTTAGTGCGCTATCAAATAATTAACATAATTTTCACCCATGCCGTTTCAAATAAACAGTCACTTAACACAAAACAAGAAAATTGATTTATATCAAAATCCAATGACTGGATTAAAGGCACAAAAACCCTTAAATTGTCGCCGATCAATCTGGTCTTAAGCTGGCATATTCGCTATAAATTGATCGTTGTCGAAAAACGTAAAAGTGATTCAATAAAATCCTGTTTATTGTAAGGGTTTTGCGGCGTAATATATTTGCGAATCAAACTTGTTATTTATTAACGCATTTGTAACCTTTCACCATTACTGTTTTCTCTTGCAGCGGAAGTGGTAACGAAGGAAGGGAGCAATTGAATTTGTATTGGGGCATGTGTGTGCTTCCTCGAACGCGAGGGATCACTCTCGGAGTCTTCATGCGATGAGCAAGGAGTCATAATGTTAGATATAGTCGAACTGTCACGCTTACAGTTTGCCTTAACCGCGATGTACCACTTCCTGTTTGTGCCGCTGACGCTGGGTATGGCGTTCCTGCTGGCCATTATGGAAACGGTATACGTCCTTTCCGGCAAACAGATTTATAAAGATATGACCAAGTTCTGGGGCAAGTTGTTTGGTATCAACTTTGCACTGGGCGTGGCGACCGGCCTGACCATGGAGTTCCAGTTCGGGACTAACTGGTCTTACTATTCCCACTACGTAGGGGATATCTTCGGTGCGCCGCTAGCCATTGAAGGTCTGATGGCATTCTTCCTTGAATCTACCTTCGTGGGTCTGTTCTTCTTCGGTTGGGACCGCCTGGGCAAAGTTCAGCATATGTGCGTGACCTGGCTGGTTGCGCTCGGCTCGAACCTGTCTGCATTGTGGATCCTTGTTGCTAACGGCTGGATGCAAAACCCTATCGCGTCGGATTTCAACTTCGAAACTATGCGTATGGAAATGGTGAGCTTCGCCGAGCTGGTACTGAACCCGGTTGCGCAGGTGAAATTCGTTCACACCGTGGCTTCCGGCTACACCTGCGGTGCGATGTTTATCCTTGGCATCAGCGCCTACTACCTGCTGCGCGGCCGCGACGTTGCCTTTGCTAAACGCTCCTTCGCAATTGCTGCCAGCTTCGGTATGGCGGCGATTCTGTCCGTTATCGTTCTCGGTGATGAATCCGGTTACGAAATGGGCGACGTACAGAAAACCAAACTGGCTGCTATCGAAGCCGAATGGGAAACCCAGCGGGCACCGGCTGCCTTTACCCTGTTTGGTATTCCCGACCAGGACGCGCAGGAAAACCGCTTCGCTATTCAGATCCCTTACGCACTGGGTATTATCGCCACCCGTTCCATCGACAAGCCGGTAATCGGCCTGAAAGATCTGATGGCGCAGCACCAGGAGCGTATCCGTAACGGGATGAAAGCTTACGAACTGCTGGAGCAGCTGCGTGCCGGTTCCACTGACCAGACCGTCCGCGAGCAGTTCAATAACGTGAAGCAGGATCTGGGCTACGGTCTGCTGCTTAAACGCTATACGCCCAACGTCACCGATGCGACCGAAGAGCAGATTCAGCAGGCGACTCAGGATTCTATCCCACGCGTTGCGCCGCTGTACTTTGCCTTCCGTATCATGGTGGGCAGTGGCATCCTGATGCTGCTGATCATCGGCGCCTCCTTCTGGACCGTGATTCGTAATCGCATCGGCGAGAAAAAATGGCTGCTGCGCGCGGCGCTGATCGGTATTCCACTGCCGTGGATTGCCATCGAAGCTGGCTGGTTTGTTGCCGAGTATGGCCGTCAGCCGTGGGCTATCGGTGAGGTGCTACCAACGGCGGTGGCTAACTCGTCGCTGACCGTGGGCGATCTGCTGTTCTCTATGATACTAATTTGCGGCCTCTATACGTTGTTTATGGTGGCGGAAGTGTTCCTGATGTTCAAATTTGCTCGCCTTGGGCCGAGCAGTCTGAAAACGGGTCGCTATCACTTTGAGCAGTCCACCGTGGCTACTCAGCCGGCACGCTAAGACGGGAGTCGTCAAATGATCGATTATGAAGTATTGCGTTTTATCTGGTGGCTGCTGGTTGGCATTCTGCTGATTGGTTTTGCGGTCGCCGACGGATTTGACATGGGGGTGGGGATGCTCACCCGTTTCCTCGGTCGCAGTGACACCGAGCGTCGAATCATGATTAACTCCATCGCTCCACACTGGGACGGTAACCAGGTCTGGCTGATCACTGCAGGCGGCGCGCTTTTCGCTGCCTGGCCGATGGTCTACGCCGCTGCGTTCTCCGGCTTCTATGTGGCGATGATCCTTGTGCTGGCATCGTTGTTCTTCCGTCCGGTCGGTTTTGACTACCGTTCCAAGATTGAAGATACCCGCTGGCGCAATATGTGGGACTGGGGCATCTTCGTCGGCAGCTTTGTGCCGCCGCTGGTGATTGGCGTAGCATTCGGCAACCTGCTGCAGGGCGTACCTTTCCACCTCGACGAATATATGCGTCTGTTCTACACCGGTAACTTCTTCCAGCTGCTGAACCCGTTTGGTCTGCTGGCGGGCGTGGTTAGCGTAGCGATGATCCTGACTCAGGGCGCAACCTACCTGCAGATGCGTACCGTAGGTGAGCTGCATCTGCGTACCCGCACGATCTCACAGGTTGCTGCGCTGGTCACCGCGGTTTGCTTCGCGCTGGCCGGTGTCTGGGTGTACTACGGGATCGATGGTTATGTGGTGACCTCCGTGATGGATCATCACGCAGCGTCCAACCCGCTGACCAAAGGAGTGGCTCGTGAAGCCGGTGCCTGGATGGTGAACTTTAACAATGCACCGATCCTGTGGGCGATTCCTGCTCTGGGCGTGGTGCTGCCGCTGCTGACTTTGGTCTGCTCGCGGGCGGAAAAGGGCGCCTGGGCGTTTCTGTTCTCCTCCCTGACGCTGGCATGCATCATCCTGACGGCCGGTATCGCGATGTTCCCGTTCGTGATGCCGTCCAGCACCATGATGAATGCCAGCCTGACCATGTGGGATGCCACCTCCAGCCAGCTGACGCTGAACCTGATGACTTACGTGGCGCTGGTATTTGTACCGATTATTTTGCTCTACACCGCATGGTGTTACTGGAAAATGTTCGGTCGCATCACCAAAGAAGATATTGAAAGCAACACCCACTCTCTATACTAAGTAAGGAGCATAACAATGTGGTATTTTGCCTGGATTCTGGGAACGCTTCTTGCCTGTGCATTGGGGATCATCACCGCTCTGGCGCTTGAACACGTTGAAGCGACCAAAAACGGACAAGAAGAACATTGATGAATAAAATTATCGCAACCTTGTATGCGGTAATGGATAAGGGCCCGTTACGGGCCCTTTCCTTAGTGATGGCGTTAGTGCTGGCGGGCTGTATCTTCTGGGATCCGTCCCGGTTTGCGGCTAAGACCAGCGAGCTTGAGGTCTGGCACGGTTTTCTGCTGATGTGGGCCGTGTGCGCCGGGGTTATTCACGGCGTAGGCTTCCGTCCGAAGGCGCTGCACTGGAAGGGGATTTTTTGCCCCGCCGTTGCCGTGCTGGTGATGTTTGCCGGTCTGATTTTCTTCTTCGCCTGAACGGCCGTTTTTGTCCAGGGATTGTCCCGTGATTCGCCTGCTGAATACGGCGGGACATGACCTGACGTTATGCACTTGCATAAGCTCATAAATTTTTACTCTCCCTTTACCTCAACCCATTCCAAACCATCTTTCCCGCGCGTATAGTAGCGAAGTTTAAAAGCTCTAACCTTTTGCATTACCGGGATGTAAAGTGAATACAACGCTGTTTCGATGGCCGGTTCGTGTCTACTACGAAGACACCGACGCCGGTGGTGTGGTTTACCACGCCAGTTACGTGGCTTTCTATGAGAGAGCACGCACAGAGATGCTGCGCCATCACCACTTCAGTCAGCAGGTTCTGTTGGAGGAGCGCGTTGCGTTCGTGGTTCGCAAAATTACGCTGGAGTATTTTGCGCCCGCCCGGCTCGACGATATGCTTGAGATCCAGACGGAAGTTACCTCGATGCGTGGTACCTCAATGGTCTTCACGCAGCGAATAGTCAATGCAGAGAACCGTGTACTGAATGAAGCTGAAGTTCTCATTGTCTGTGTTGATCCACTCTTAATGAAGCCTCGTGCGCTTCCCAAGTCTATTGTCGCGGAGTTTAAGCAGTGACTGACATGAATATCCTTGATTTGTTCCTGAAGGCAAGCCTTCTGGTTAAACTTATCATGTTGATTTTAATTGGTTTTTCTATCGCGTCCTGGGCCATCATTATCCAGAGAACGCGTATCCTGAACGCAGCTACCCGCGAAGCGGAAGCCTTTGAAGACAAATTCTGGTCCGGCATTGAACTGTCGCGTCTGTACCAGGAGAGTCAGGGCCGTCGCGATGCACTGAGCGGTTCGGAACAAATCTTCTATAGCGGGTTCAAAGAGTTTGCGCGCCTGCACCGCGCGAACAATCACGCGCCGGAAGCGGTAGTGGAAGGGGCGTCGCGTGCGATGCGCATATCCATGAACCGTGAGCTGGAAACTCTGGAAACGCATATTCCGTTCCTCGGTACCGTCGGCTCCATCAGTCCGTATATCGGTCTGTTTGGTACGGTCTGGGGGATAATGCACGCCTTTATCGCGCTGGGCGCGGTAAAACAGGCAACCCTGCAGATGGTCGCGCCGGGTATCGCAGAAGCGCTGATCGCAACAGCTATCGGTCTGTTTGCCGCGATTCCTGCGGTGATGGCCTATAACCGCCTGAACCAGCGCGTGAACAAACTGGAACTGAACTACGACAACTTTATGGAAGAATTCACGGCTATTCTGCACCGTCAGGCCTTTACCGCAAGCAGCGAGAGCAACAAGGGGTAAGCCATGGCCAGGACTCGTGGACGAGGTCGTCGCGACCTCAAGTCCGAAATCAACATCGTACCGCTGCTGGATGTACTGCTGGTGCTGCTGCTGATCTTTATGGCGACAGCGCCGATCATTACCCAGAGCGTAGAGGTTGATTTGCCGGATGCGACCGATTCGCAAACCGTCAGCAGCAACGACGATCCGCCGGTGATCATTGAAGTCTCCGGCGTTGGCCAGTACAGCGTAGTGGTTGAGAAAGATCGTCTGGATCAGCTGCCGCCGGAACAGGTGATTGCCGAGGCGCAGCGCCGTATACAGAGCAACCCGAAGACGGTCTTCTTGATCGGGGGCGCGAAAGACGTGCCTTACGATGAAATAATTAAAGCGCTGAACCTGTTACACAGCGCGGGTGTGAAATCGGTCGGCTTGATGACGCAGCCTATTTGATCACCTGCTGCCAGCCCGGCGTGAAAGCGCCGGGCAACAGGAGAACAGTTTTTGGGAACCGAGAGTGTCAAAGGCAACCGAACAAAACGACAAGCTTAAACGAGCGATAATTATTTCAGCAGTGCTGCACGTCATTCTCTTTGCAGCGCTGATCTGGAGTTCGTTCGATGAAAATATCGAAGCCTCGGCTGGCGGCGGCGGCGGTTCTGCGATTGATGCGGTCATGGTCGAGCCCGGCGCCGTCGTCGAGAACTACAACCGTCAACAGCAGCAACAGTCCAGCGCAAAGCGTGCAGAAGAGCAGCGCGAAAAGCAGGCTCAGCAGCAGGCGGAAGAGCTGCGTGAAAAGCAGGCCGCCGAGCAGGAACGTCTGAAAGCGCTGGAAAAAGAGCGTCTGACCGCACAGGAACAGGCGCGCGAACAGGCTGAACAGCAAAAGAAAGCGGAAGCCGCAGCGAAGCAGGCGCAGGAGCAGCAAAAACAGGCGGAAGACGCTGCTGCGAAAGCCGCTGCGGATGCAAAAGCCAAAGCTGAGGCCAAGGCTAAAGCCGCCGCGGATGCACAGAAAAAAGCCGAAGCAGAAGCCGCTAAAGCCGCTGCCGACGCGAAGAAAAAAGCCGAGCAGGAAGCAGCGAAGAAAGCGCAGCAGGACGCGGAGAAAGCGGCTCAGGCCGAGGCCGCGAAGGCAGCTGCCGCTGAGAAAGCCGCTGCAGCTACGAAAGCTGCTGCCGAAAAAGCCGCAGCCGATAAAAAAGCAGCA
>Ga0268251_10000049_pt1 | contig 111769 bp, 97 predicted proteins | sample AgamicAsMae_FD_200527 | JGI IMG/M metagenome (GOLD analysis project Ga0268251, IMG submission 200527) | Agave microbial communities from Guanajuato, Mexico - As.Ma.e (v2) (version 2) | ecosystem: Host-associated > Plants > Phyllosphere > Phylloplane/Leaf | place: Guanajuato, Mexico | collected... | reverse complement strand
TGAGCTCACCCGCGGGCTTGAAAACCCAGAGGGCTAACGGGCTGTGGCATCAGGTGAAACTCAGTGACAGTTTACCCGTCTGTAGACGGGTAACTGAAGTGACTTTAAACATACAAGGGCACCAGCCGGCACGATTCAAACCAAATCAAACCAACCGGTTTTTCGCATCCGCAATCGCCTGCTCCACCTGCTTCGGCGACACGCCGCCTTTTGCAGCACGCTTATCCAGGCAAGACTGCAGCGCCAGAATCGGATACACATCATCCCCGATAACCGCGCTGAACTTCTGCAGATCGGCCAGCGCCAGATCTTCCAGCGGTTTACCCTGACGAATGGCTTCCACTACCGCTTCACCCACAATATGGTGCGCTTCACGGAACGGTACGCCTTTCGCGACAAGGTAGTCCGCCAGCTCGGTAGAATTGGCATAGCCCTGCTGCGCCGCTTCCTGGCAGCGCGGACGTTTCACCTGAATGCCGTCCAGCACCAGCGCGCCCATATGCAGACAGTCCAGCCAGGTGTCGAGCGCGTCGAACAGCCCTTCTTTGTCTTCCTGCATGTCTTTGTTGTACGCCAGCGGCAGCCCTTTCAGGGTCATCATCATGCCGGTCAGCGCACCCTGCACGCGGCCACACTTGCCGCGGATCAGCTCAAGCGCGTCCGGGTTTTTCTTCTGCGGCATCAGGGATGAGCCTGAGGTCACGCGGTCGGACAGTTCAACGAAACCCGCTTCGCCAGAGTTAAAGAAGATCAGATCCTCGGCAAAGCGCGACAGGTGCACCATTCCGATAGACGCATTGGAGAGCAGCTCCAGCACGTGGTCGCGGTCGGAGACGCTATCCAGGCTGTTACGGGTGGCGGAGGCAAAGCCCAGCCAGCCTGCCAGCTGCTCACGGTCGATTTCATACGCCGTACCGGCCAGCGCGCCGCTGCCCAGCGGGCTGACGTCCAGACGCTTAAGGGTATCCTGCAGACGGCTTTCGTCACGCGCCAGCATCTCAACGTAGGCCAGACACCAGTGCGCAAAAGTCACCGGCTGCGCGCGCTGCAGGTGGGTATAACCCGGCATCACCGCGTCCTGGTTGTTCTGCGCGGTCTCCACCAGCGCGCTCTGCAGCTGACGGTTGGCCGCCAGCAGTTCGCCAACGGTCTCTTTACACCACAGCTTCAGATCGGTGGCGACCTGGTCGTTACGGCTGCGGCCGGTGTGCAGCTTTTTACCCAACTGGCCAACTTTGTCGATCAGCTTGCCTTCCACCCAGCTGTGAATATCTTCGGCATCGCTCTGCAGGATTTGCTGCGGATCCAGACGCACCTCTTCCAGCAGGTTGTTCAGCGCCTCTTCCAGCTGCTGCTGCTCGTCTGCGGTCAGCACGCCAACGGTCACCAGCGCTTTGGACCAGGCCACAGAGCCGACGATATCCTGTTCGGCCAGGCGGTAGTCGAAGCGCAAAGAGTCGTTGAACTGTTTGAACCGCTGATCCGCTGCCTGTGTAAAACGCCCACCCCAAAGTGCCATAACATGCTTCCTTAATATCTTTGAATTTCATTGCCCGGTGGCGCTACGCTTACCGGGCCTACAAAACATTAAATCGATTACGCTAAAATACGCGTGCCAATCGGCGTGCCGTTAAACAGTGCCGGGAGCTGCTCCGCGTGACGCCAGGAGGCGATATCCACCGGGCGGCCCAGCGTGCGTGCGGCATCCAGCGCGGCGTTCACTTTGACGATCATGCCGTCGGTAATAATGCCCTGAGCAATCAGCTGCTCGGCTTTCTCAGCCGTCATTTCCGCAATGCGCTGGCCTTTACCGTCCAGAATGCCGCTCACGTCGGAGAGCAGGATCAGGTCCGCGCCCAGCGTTGCCGCCAGCGCGGTTGCCGCCTGGTCCGCGTTAACGTTCATCAGCTCGCCCTCTTCGGTCACGCCGATAGAGCTCACCACTGGCAGGAACCCCCCTTCCAGCAGCGTGTTAATCAGCTTAGGCGAACCTGGCTGCGCCAGTCCAACGTGGCCGAGCTCTTCGTCGAGCTGGGTCACTTTTACGCTGTCGCCATCGCCCAGATAGAGGCCCACGGACGCGATGTGGTGTTTCTTCGCCCACGCCAGCAGCGTTTTGTTCGCCGTACCCGCCAGCGCGCCGGTAATGATGTCGATCTGGTCAGCAGGCGTCACGCGCAGGCCGTTCTTCTTTTTCACCGGCAGGTTGAGACCTTTCATCAGCTCATCCACCACGCAGCCGCCGCCGTGCACGATCACCAGCGGACGCTGGTGGGATTCGCGATAGTTCACCAGCGCGGTAAACAGACGCTCCAGCGCTTCTTCGCTGTCCAGCAGTACACCACCGAGTTTGATAATTAATGGGTTCATCATCACACCTTAAATAAGAGCCTGCGTTTCAGGGAAGCCGAAACGAATATTTGCACACTGCATTGCCTGTGCGGCAGCGCCTTTGAGTAAGTTATCTTCTGCGGCGACAACGATGAGATGCTCGCCCTGCACAGCAAAGCCGATGTCGCAGAACGGCAGACCAACCACGTTTTTCAGCGCCGGAACGCCTTTGTCGTAAAGTCGCACCAGCGGTTTATCCGCATACGCCTGGGTGAAGGCCTCGTTCACCTGCTCTTTGGTCACGCCAGGCTTCAGGCGGCAGGTGATAGTTTCGAGGATCCCACGCGGGAAGCTGCCCAGGTGCGGGGTGAAAATCACCTCGGCGCCCAGATGCGTCGTGATTTCAGGGTGATGACGGTGATTAAACACGCCATACGGCTGAAGGCTCACTTCGCAGAAGCTGTTTGAGATAGCGGCCTTGCGACCTGCTCCGCTCACGCCGCTGGTGGCGTTGATCACCGGCCACTGGCTCAGATCCAGCAGACCCGCGTCGATCAGCGGCTTCAAGGAAAGCTGCGCCGCCGTCGGGTAGCAGCCCGGCACGGCAATCAGGTCCGCTTCCTTTAGCTTGTCTGCGCTCCACTCCGCCAGGCCGTACACCGCTTTTTCAAGCAGATCCGGATGCTGGTGGGTGAAACCGTAATATTTTTCATAGAACGCGCCGTCGTTAACGCGGAACGCGCCGGAGAGGTCGAACACCACGCAGCCGGCAGCCAGAAACTGCGGTGCCAGGTCGTGACTGACCTCGTGTGCTGTGGCTAAAAACACCACGTCAACGCCGTCGGTAAACTCGCTGATGTCAGACATGGGCTGCAAAGGCAGATCGACAATGCCCTTAAGCTGCGGATGCAAATCGGAAATTAACTTTCCTGCATCATTGCTTTGCGCTGACACGGTCAAAGCGGTTATGGTCATATGTGGATGGCGATTCACGTAGCTTACAAGCTCTGCGCCCGCATAACCGCTAGCGCCTACAATCAGCGTATTCAACATCGGGTTCCTTTATGCTCAACGTTAATGTATTTTTATTCACATTTATTGCATGAATATTGATACTATCACGACCTAAGGTGTGTCAACAATGAAAATGAACTTACCGCCATTTATCGAGATCTACCGCGCCCTGATTGCCACTCCGTCCATCAGCGCAACGGAAGAAGCGCTGGATCAGAGCAATGAGTCTTTAATCAATCTGCTGGCGGGTTGGTTTAGCGATCTTGGGTTTAACGTTGAGGTTCAGCCCGTCCCCGGAACACGCCACAAATTTAACCTGCTCGCCAGCACCGGAAACGGTGCGGGCGGCCTGCTGCTGGCCGGTCATACCGACACCGTACCGTTTGACGATGGCCGCTGGACGCGCGACCCGTTTACCCTGACCGAGCACGACAACAAGCTCTACGGTCTGGGCACCGCCGACATGAAAGGCTTCTTCGCCTTTATCCTCGACGCGCTGCGTGACGTAGACGTGACGAAGCTGAAAAAACCGCTCTACATTCTGGCGACCGCCGATGAAGAAACCAGCATGGCGGGCGCGCGCTACTTCTCTGAAAACACGTCGATTCGCCCGGATTGCGCGATCATCGGCGAGCCAACCTCTCTGCAGCCTATCCGCGCGCACAAAGGTCATATTTCTACCGCCGTGCGCGTGCTGGGCCAGTCCGGCCACTCCAGCGATCCGGCGCGCGGCGTGAACGCCATTGAGCTGATGCATGATGCCATCGGCCGCATCATGACCCTGCGCGACGATCTGAAAGAACGTTATCACTACGAGGCGTTCACCGTGCCGTACCCGACCCTGAACCTGGGCAGCCTGCACGGCGGCGATGCCTCGAACCGTATCTGCGCCTGCTGCGAACTGCATATGGACATCCGCCCGCTGCCGGGAATGACCCTGAGCGATCTCGACGGCCTGCTGAACGAAGCGCTGGCTCCGGTAAGCGAGCGCTGGCCTGGCCGTCTGACGGTCTCCGAACTGCATCCGCCGATCCCGGGTTACGAATGCCCGCCGGACCATCAGCTTGTTGAAGTCGTGGAAAAGCTGCTCGGTGAGAAAACCGACGTGGTGAACTACTGCACCGAAGCGCCGTTTATTCAGACGCTGTGCCCGACGCTGGTCCTTGGCCCTGGCTCCATTAACCAGGCCCACCAGCCGGATGAATATCTGGAAACTCGCTTCATCAAGCCGACCCGCGAACTGATTACCCAGGTTGTGCATCACTTCTGCTGGCATTAAAACCGCACCGAAGAGTCCCCTCTCCCTGTGGGAGAGGGTTAGGGTGAGGGCAACAAATCGCATGATCTCTGTCACATTTCCATAAGCATCTCTTATCTGACGCAATGCGAATTAAATTTCGTAAATTGCCCGCATTTATTCGTTTGCTGAACCGTTTTCGCAGCAATTGACGACGGGGGTTTTACGTGGCTTTATAAAGGGAGATGACAAAATAATGTCCAGAAGATTTTCGCCTGGGCATAAACAAAAATGATGGGGTGACTGGGTTTTTATGAACGAACAATATTCCGCGTTGCGTAGTAATGTCAGTATGCTCGGCAAAGTGCTTGGAGATACCATCAAAGATGCGTTGGGGGAGAACATCCTCGACCGCGTTGAAACCATCCGCAAGCTATCTAAATCTTCCCGTGCCGGTAACGAGGCCAGTCGTCAGGAGCTGCTCACCACCTTGCAGAACCTCTCTAACGATGAGCTGCTGCCCGTTGCACGCGCATTCAGCCAGTTCCTGAACCTGGCCAACACCGCTGAGCAATACCACAGCATTTCGCCAAACGGCGAAGCGGCCAGCAACCCGGAAGTCATTGCCCGCACCCTTCGTAAACTGAAAGACCAGCCAGACCTTAACGAAGCCACCATCAAAAAAGCGGTGGAGTCCCTTTCGCTGGAGCTGGTCCTGACCGCACACCCAACCGAAATTACCCGTCGTACACTGATCCACAAGATGGTGGAGGTGAACAACTGCCTCAAGCAGTTGGATAACAAAGACATTGCCGACTACGAACGCAACCAGCTGATGCGACGTCTGCGCCAGCTGATTGCTCAGTCCTGGCACACCGATGAAATTCGTAAGCATCGCCCAAGCCCGGTCGACGAAGCCAAATGGGGCTTTGCGGTGGTAGAGAACAGTCTGTGGGAAGGGGTGCCTAACTACCTGCGCGAGCTGAACGAACAGCTGGAAGCAAACCTTGGCTACCGCCTGCCGGTCGACTTTGTTCCGGTGCGCTTCACCTCCTGGATGGGCGGCGACCGCGACGGTAACCCGAACGTGACCGCGGAAATCACCCGTCACGTCCTGCTGCTGAGCCGCTGGAAAGCGACCGACCTGTTCCTGAAAGACATTCAGGTGCTGATCTCCGAGCTGTCGATGGTGGAAGCAACGCCGGAACTGCGCGCGCTGGCCGGGGAAGAGGGTGCCAGCGAGCCGTACCGTTTCCTGATGAAAAAACTGCGTGGGCAGCTGATGGCCACCCAAGCCTGGCTGGAAGCGCGCCTTAAAGGCCAGCGCCTGCCGAAGCCGGAAGGCCTGCTGAGCCAGAACGAGCAGCTCTGGGAGCCGCTCTACGCCTGTTATAAATCGCTGCAGGCCTGCGGGATGGGCATCATCGCCAACGGCGAACTGCTCGACACCCTGCGCCGCGTGAAGTGTTTCGGCGTGCCGCTGGTGCGTATCGACGTGCGTCAGGAAAGTACCCGCCATACCGAAGCCCTGGGCGAGCTGACCCGCTATCTCGGCATCGGCGACTATGAAAGCTGGTCCGAAGCCGACAAACAGGCCTTCCTGATCCGCGAGCTGAACTCCAAGCGCCCTCTGCTGCCGCGCAGCTGGGAGCCAAGCAACGAAACCCGCGAAGTGCTCAACACCTGCAAAGCGATCGTTGATGCACCGAAAGGATCGGTGGCCGCCTACGTGATCTCCATGGCGAAGACCCCGTCCGACGTGCTGGGCGTACACCTTCTGCTGAAAGAAGCGGGTATCGACTACGCCCTGCCGGTCGCCCCACTGTTTGAGACCCTCGACGACCTGAATAACGCCAACGACGTCATGACTCAGTTGCTGAATATCGACTGGTACCGCGGCTTTATTCAGGGCAAACAGATGGTGATGATTGGCTATTCCGACTCCGCAAAAGATGCGGGCGTGATGGCGGCATCCTGGGCGCAGTATCAGGCGCAGGACGCGCTGATCAAAACCTGCGAGAAAGCCGGTATTGAGCTGACCTTGTTCCACGGACGTGGCGGCTCCATTGGCCGCGGCGGCGCGCCTGCTCACGCGGCATTGCTGTCACAGCCGCCGGGAAGCCTGAAAGGCGGCCTGCGCGTCACCGAGCAGGGCGAGATGATCCGCTTCAAGTACGGCCTGCCGGAAGTGACCATCAGCAGCCTGTCGCTCTACACCAGCGCGATCCTGGAAGCCAACCTGCTGCCGCCGCCGGAGCCAAAAGCGTCCTGGTGTCATATCATGGACGAGCTGTCTGACATCTCCTGCGATCTGTACCGCGGCTACGTGCGTGAAAACAAAGATTTCGTCCCTTACTTCCGCTCGGCCACGCCTGAGCAGGAGCTGGGTAAACTGCCGCTGGGCTCGCGTCCTGCGAAGCGTCGCCCGACCGGCGGCGTCGAATCTCTGCGCGCCATTCCATGGATCTTCGCCTGGACGCAGAACCGCCTGATGCTGCCCGCCTGGCTGGGTGCCGGTGCCGCGCTGCAAAAAGTGGTGGAAGACGGCAAACAGAACGAACTGGAAACCATGTGCCGCGACTGGCCGTTCTTCTCTACCCGTCTGGGCATGCTGGAGATGGTCTTCTCGAAAGCGGACCTGTGGCTGGCGGAATACTACGACCAGCGTCTGGTGAAACCGGAACTGTGGGCGCTGGGTAAAGAGCTGCGCGAGCTGCTGGAAGGCGACATCAAAGTGGTGCTGGATATCGCCAACGACTCGCATCTGATGGCGGACCTGCCGTGGATTGCCGAGTCTATTCAGCTGCGTAACATCTACACCGACCCGCTGAACGTTCTGCAGGCAGAGCTGCTGCACCGTTCGCGTCTGGCGGAAGAAGAAGGTAAAGAGCCGGATCCGCGCGTTGAACAGGCGTTGATGGTGACGATTGCGGGCGTTGCGGCGGGTATGCGTAACACCGGCTAATGCTTTATGCCCGGCGGCGCTGCGCTTGCACGGGCCTACGTTAAGTAGGCCGGGTAAGCGTTAGCGCCACCCGGCAATACCCTGGTATCCACCATGCACCACGACATTACCCACATCCTGACTGACCTGATCAACGGCACAACGACGCTGCGTCAGGTGCATTTTGCAAACCCAGCCATCTCCGCACCCGACCTTGCCTTAAAAGTTGATTTCCCACGTCTGGAGATCGTGCTCGACGGTTCGGTGAAAGACCAGGCAGCTTCCGTTTTACAGCAGGGTGATGTTTTATACGTCCCGGCTGGCGGCTGGAACGATCCACAATGGCAAACACCCGCGACGACGTTGAGCATCCTGTTTGGCAAACAGCAGCTTGGGTTTAGCCTTTTGCACTGGGATGGTGTTGAAGTGCGTAACCTGGCAAAGCAGCACGTTGCTCGCCGTGGCCCCCGCATTGGCTCCTTCCTGCTACAGACGCTTCATGAAATGCAGATGCAGCCGCACGAGCAGCAAACCGCACGCCTGATCATCGCCAGCCTACTTAGCCATTGCGTCGATTTGCTGGGTAGTCAGATCCAGACCGCCTCACGTAGCCAGGCTCTGTTTGAAGCCATTCGCGTTTATATTGATGAACATTATGCGACCCCGCTAACCCGGGAATCCGTCGCCCGGGCGTTTTATATCTCTCCGAACTATTTATCGCATCTTTTCCAGAAAACAGGCGCGGTAGGTTTTAATGAATACCTGACTCACACCCGGCTGGAGCACGCGCGTCAGTTGCTGAAAGGGTATGATTTAAAGGTGAAGGAGGTGGCGCATGCCTGCGGGTTTGTCGACAGTAATTACTTCTGCCGCTTATTCCGTAAAAATACGGAACGTTCGCCGTCAGAGTACCGTCGCCAGTATCACAGCCAGCTGACAGGGAAAGCGGTCAGTCCAGAATGACCTGAGTATGCTGCGGCGCGGATACCATTTTACGTACTGCAGCCATGACCTTGTGCGGATCGCGCAGGAAAGCATTAATCCCGCACTTCACATAGCGGCAGGATTCAAATCGCTCGCTGCCCGCCAGCTCAATATCCGTAATAAGCAATACGACATCAGCGCGCCGGATATCGTCCTCCGTCAACTCACTTTCAATGCCTAACGCCCCCTGAGTCTCAATGCGGGCTGACCATTTCTCCTGCTGGCAAATCCGCTCCAGCCGTTCTGCGGCCATGTAAGTATGCGCCACGCCGCTCACGCATGCGGTTACCGCCACCAGATGACGCACTGCCGTTACTGTCATTTTCAACCTCCCACGGTGACATGAAACCCTTTACGTTCCGCCATACGGCGAAAGACTGCAACTTCGTCAGTTGTCGGAGGTATCACCTCCCGCATCACCCATTGTTGCCCAAGCAGGCGGTATTTTGGTTCGCCATACGCGTGAAACGGTAATAAATGCAGCTGACGTATCCCTGTAGGCAGCAAAAATGCCAGCACGCGCGCCATGTTGGTTTCCGTCAGCGTATAGCCAGGAATAAGCGGTACGCGGGGGATGACGTTTATGCCTTCCGCCACCAGTTGCTTAATGTTATCCAGCACTCTTGGCAGATTCACCGCCGTCACCGAACGCGCCTGCTCTGGATCCATAATCTTCAGGTCAAACAGTACTTCATCGCATTGTCGTGTCAGCGGTAGCAATCGTGACAGGGGCGCATCTCCCGCCGTCTCAATGGCGGTGCGTATACCGTAACGGCGCAAACGCGCAAGTAGCTGCGTCGCAAAAGGTGCCTGCATCAATACTTCCCCGCCCGACAGCGTCACTCCGCCACCCGAAGAGCGGAAGAAAACATCGTCTTTCATCACCTCGCGTTCAAGCTCGTCCAGCGTCACGTCGCGTCCGATGCGCTCAAACGCACCGGAAGGACATTCGTCCGCATCACGCAGGCAGGGTGTGCAGCGCAAACATTTACTCTCCCGGCGAACCGTCTCAATTTTTGGGGAGATCGACTCCGGGTTGGCACACCACGGGCAGCGGTGAGGGCAGCCTTTAAAAAAGACCACCGTGCGAATACCCGCCCCGTCGTTTAACGAATAGCGCTGAATATTGAAAATACGCGCCACGTCGGCGCGTGTTTCAACGACGTCACAGCTGATGCGCGGTGCGGCGGATAATGTCATCCTGGATCTCCTTCGACAGCTCAACAAAGAAGGCGCTGTATCCGGCAACGCGCACCACCAGCCCAGCAAAATCCTGTGGACGCCGCTGCGCTTCACGCAGGGTTTCCGCGTTCACCACGTTGAACTGGATGTGTTGCAACTTAAGCTGCGTGAACGCACGCAGGAAATCTGCCAACTTTTGCAGCCCTGTGTCGCCTTCCAGCGTCGCCGGTGTGAATTTAACGTTTAATAGCGTACCGTTAGATAACAGATAGTTATCCAGCTTACTCACCGATTTGAGTACCGCGGTTGGGCCCTGCATATCTTGCCCAAGCATCGGTGAAAGCCCGCCGTCCGCCAGTTGCTCACCGGCAAAGCGTCCATCCGGTGTTGCCCCCACAACCGCCCCCAACGGCACGTGTGCCGATACGGTATAAGACCCCGGCGTAAATTGCCCGCCGCGCGGGTTACGGTATTTTTCGACCTCTTTGCAGTAGTGGCGCAGCAGTTCAGCGCTGATATTGTCGACATCATCGATATCATTGCCGTATTTTTCGAAGCGATTGATCAGCCTTGCTCGCACTTTTTCGCCCTCCGGGGTGGCAAAGTTCGCTTTTAACACGGCTAAGAGCTCATCAAAACTTAAGCGTTGCTGTTCAAAGACCAGCCCTTTCAGGGCGTGCAGTGAATCGCTCAGGTTGGCTATTCCGATCCCCTGTACACCAGAGAAGTTATAGCGCGCCCCGCCGTCGGTAATGTTTTTCCCAGATGCCAGGCAATCGCTGATAAAAGAAGAGAGCAACGGCACCGGAGCCCAATCACGATGGCCGATATCGCAGATATTGCTCCCCTCAACCATCAGCGCAATGTAGTGATTAATTTTGGCGCGAATATTCTCCAGCAACCCTTCATAACTCAACCCTGCGTTGCCTTCATTCTCGTGCATCGCGATTTCCATCACCTTCAGCAGGTTAAACATGGCAATATCGTGCAGACCGTAGGTTTTACCCGGAATCGACAGCTCAACACAGCCGACGACAGCGTAGTCGCGCGCGTCCTCCAGCGACACGCCGCGATTGAGGAAGGCAGGCACCACCACTTCATCGTTAAAAATCTGCGGAATGCCGGTGCCCAGGCGAATGGTCTCTGCGGTTTTAAGCAGGAAAGGCCGGTCGATAAGTTCATTCACCCGCACGCCGAGGTTCGGCTGAGGAAGCTGAACGCTTTGGTAGGCATCCAGGCACAGGAAGGAGAGCACGTTTACCGCACTACGGCCGCTTTCCGTCAGGCCGCCTAACAGTGCGGTATACCCGGTCGGGAACCCGGCGAAATAGCGGGCGCTGCTGGTCGAGCGTAAAAGCACGACGTCATTGCACTTCACCCACAGCGACTCAAGAATCTCTTTCAGGAACGCGGGCTCATCGCCTTGTGAGAGCGAGGCCTGATAAAACGGCAGCATGTACTGGTCAAAGCGCCCGATAGAGAGCGAACTGGCGTTGGATTCGTACTGCAAAATGATGTTCATGTACCAGAAAAGCTGACACGCCTGCCAGAACGTCTGTGGCTTCTGCTGTGCGTTGTGCCGCGAGATGTCGGCAATTGTCAGCAGTTCCTCTCGCCGCGGCACATCGCTGACCCAGGCCAGCTCTTCAGCCAGCGCCGCGTAGCGCAAAATATGGCGCTGGGAAGCCTCAAGCAGGATCAGTGCCGCTGCATAGAAAGTGTTATGGGGATCGCGGGCGCAGTATTCACGCAGTTCCTCCACCAGCACACCCAGGCCGTTATTAAGCAGGCGTGGATAATCAATAATGATATGCCCCTGCCCTTTATCCGTCTGGTTGATGCTGAAAATCTGCGTCCCTACCGCGGTTTTCACCTCATCTGTCATCTGGCTGTTGATGAAATCCTTCATTGACCGGTTTTCCCAGTAGGGGTACAGCACGTCACGGTAGGTCTGCTTATCCTCATCGCTGATTTCAAAGCGGTCCTGCGGACGTGTGGCAAACTGATCCAGCTCCTTAAGCAGCCAGTACGGATCCATCTCCGGAGACATAATGCCTGCACGCGGTTTAACGGTGCGGTTCCCGGCAATCAGCTCCTCATCACGAATCGCGATTTTTACATGGTCGAGTATGTACGCCGTCGCTTTCGCGCGCCGGATAATCACCGGCTCACCTTCCGTCTGCTGGTGGCTGGCGGTATAGAGCAAAGCACGCTCAAGCGAGATTTCACGCGGGCTGGCAAAAAGAGCGTCTTTCAAACGCTGGGTACGATTCGTCATGAGGGAACTCCTGTAACGGTAAAACGAGCCCGCCCCGAAGGGCGGGAGAGCATCAGGCGGTTTGTGCCAGGTGGGCATCAATTTTGTTCATGATGGCGTCGGCACGTTTTACCGCGTCGCTGATATTGACGCGTACGGTGGTTTTTCCGGCAAAACGCTCTTCGAATTTAATGCCAATATCCTTGGTCAGGATCACCACATCCGCGGCGGCAACGTCTTCTGCCGTCAGCTCATTCTCAAGACCGATCGATCCCTGTGTTTCTACTTTCACTTCCCAGCCTTTCGCTTTTGCGGCGCTTTCCAGCGCTTCAGCAGCCATATAGGTATGGGCAACGCCAGACGGACATGCTGTTACTGCGATAATTCGGGCCATGTTTTCTTCCTCACTCAGTTAATTTCGAAATCCAGATCCAGGTCATCCTCTTTTTCCTCGACCTGTTTTGTATTCTTACGGGCAATACGCTTCAGCACGTTGACGCTGATTGCCGTTACCACTGCGCCCACAGCAACTGCCGCGATATAGCCGAGCTTGCCGTCCACCACGGGAAGCACAATCAACCCACCCCAACCGGCATAGCATTGCGCGCCCATCACGGCAGCCGTTACCGCACCACACGCGGAACCCAGCATGATTGAAGGAATCACGCGCAGAGGGTCAGCAGCGGCAAACGGAATTGCCCCTTCGGTGACGCCAACACAGCCCATCACCAGCGCCGCTTTCCCCGCTTCACGTTCTTCATCGGAAAAATTCTTGCGGCCGACTAACGTTGCCAGGCCTAACCCCAGCGGCGGTATGCAAATAGCCGCGGCGGCAATCGCAACGACGGTATAGACGCCCTGCGCAACGCAAATCAGCATGAAGGCATACGCCACTTTGTTAACCGGGCCGCCCATATCGAACGCCAGCATAAGGCCGAGAATGATGGCAAGTACCACGATGCTGCCCTGCTGCATGCCTTGCAGCCACTGAGTGAGGCTGGTGGTCAGCGCGCCTACAGGCTCGCCAAGACCCCACATCATGATGCCCGCGGTAATAAAGGTGCCGATAATCGGGATGATGAAGATAGGCATGACGGAACGCAGCACCTTCGGGACCGGCAGTTTTTTCAGGTACCAGACGATAATTCCACCGAAAATCCCGGCGATAATCGCGCCAAAGAACCCCGCGCCAAAGCTGTTGCCCACCCAGGCGGCAATGGCACAGGGAGCCAGCGCGGCGCGTTCTGCAATCGAGTAGCCAATGTAAGCGGCCAGGAAAGGCACCATCAGCGTTAAACCCGCCACACCGATATCAAAGAGCTTTTTCAGATTGGGATCGGTTGCGGCATCCGGTACCGCGCCCTTGCCGTATAGCATTACTGAAACCGCCAGCAGAATGCCGCCCGAGACCACGAACGGGATCATATGCGACACCCCGGTCATCAGATGCTGCCGCGTGTTCTTGAGAATATGCACCAACGCTTTCATATGTCGCTCCTGGCCTAAAACCATAAAGATGTTGTGGCAAACAATAGGCAATCAGAAAGACGGCGGACAGGAGACAAAAAGGCCATTTACTGGATTTTTGTAATATCGAAATAAAAATGCGATCCGCCTCGACATTTCACACCGGCGATGCATTACGCAAAACGTCAGAACCTGTGAGTGAAATCTCATTTTTAGCGTCACATTACATTTGTCCAGCTTTTGGCAGTTTTGTCACATGGCGTGCCTCATCCTCACGCTCGTATGCTCTTTCGCATCATTGACGATTGGTTTCAGGAGTGTGTATGGCTCTGGTAGTGGAATTTACCTGTGAATTGCCCAACGGTGTTCACGCGCGTCCGGCAAGTCATGTGGAAACGCTGTGCAATACGTTTGTCTCGCAAATCGAGTGGCATAACCTGCGTACGGACCGTAAAGGCGATGCCAAAAGCGCGCTGGCATTGATTGGTACCGATACGCTGGCAGGCGATCCCTGCCGTCTGGCAATCTGCGGTGAAGATGAGCAACATGCCCATCAGCGGCTGGAGCAGTGGCTGAGAGAGGAGTTCACGCACTGTGACGCACCGCTTGAAGGAGTTATCAGCACGGAACTGGAGCCCTTACCAGAATCACTGACACGCCTGAACCCGACGCTTTTTCGCGCCACTCCGGTATGCAGCGGCAGTGGGCAGGGCATCCTGACGGTACTGACCTCGCTGGATCTCAACGCCCTGACCGATTTACCCGAAGCACAAAACGTGGAAGCTGAGCAATCGGCGCTGGATACCGGTCTGACGCTGCTGGTCAAACACATTGAGCTGCACGCGCTGGAAGGCGACAGCACCGCCAGCGCCATTCTTGAAGCCCACCGCTCGCTGGCTACAGATACCTCGCTGCGCCAGCATCTCCTGTCAGGGGTCAACCGGGGCTTAAGCTGCGCCCAGGCCATCATCGCCACGGCCAACCATTTCTGCGAGACGTTCTCTCGTTCCAGCAGCGCATATTTGCAGGAACGCGTGCTGGACGTGCGCGACGTCTGCTATCAGCTTTTACAGCATATCTACGGTGAAGCTTGTTTCCCGTCTCCGGGGCAGCTGACGCAACCGACCGTCTGCCTTGCTGACGACCTCACTCCCGGCCAGTTCCTGGAACTGGATAAAACCATGCTCAAAGGGTTGCTGTTAAAAAGCGGCGGAACCACCTCGCACACCGTGATCCTCGCGCGCTCCTTTAATATCCCGACGCTGGTGGGCGTCGACGGTGAAAGCCTGCTGCAATGGCGCAATCAGTCTGTCTTTGTGGATGGCAATGCCGGTGCGGTCGTAGTCAATGCCAGCGATGCGGTGACGCGCTACTACCAACAAGAAGCGCGGGTACAACAGGCGATACGCGAGCAGCAGCGCATCTGGCTCGATCGTGAAGCCAGAACGGCCGACGGTCTGCGCATAGAGATTGCCGCGAACATCGCCCACGCGGTGGAAGCCCAGGGGGCATTTGGCAACGGCGCCGAGGGCGTGGGCCTGTTCCGCACTGAAATGCTTTATATGGATCGCACCAGCGCGCCCGGCGAAAACGAGCTATACAACATCTTCTGTCAGGCGCTGGAGATCGCAAACGGGCGGAGCATTATTGTACGCACCATGGATATTGGCGGTGATAAGCCGGTGGAGTATCTGAATATTCCGGCAGAGAACAATCCGTTCCTCGGTTACCGCGCCGTGCGCATATATGAAGAGTATGCAACCCTTTTCACCACCCAGCTTCGGGCGATCCTGCGCGCCTCTGCTCACGGCAATCTGAAGATCATGATCCCGATGATCTCCTCGATGGAAGAGATCCTGTGGGTCAAAGAGAAACTTGCCGAAGCGAAACAACAGCTTCGCAATGAACATATTCCGTTTGATGAGAAAATCCCGTTCGGCATTATGCTGGAAGTGCCTTCGGTGATGTTCATCATCGATCAGTGCTGCGAAGAGATTGATTTCTTTAGTATTGGCAGCAATGACCTGACGCAGTATCTGCTGGCCGTCGACCGCGACAACGCCAAAGTCACGCGCCACTACAACAGCCTGAATCCGGCCTTCCTGCGCGCGCTGGATTACGCGGTGCAGGCAGTGCATCGCCAGGGGAAATGGATTGGCCTCTGCGGTGAACTGGGCGCGAAAGGGTCAGTGCTGCCGCTACTGGTAGGTCTTGGTCTGGACGAGCTCAGCATGGGCTCACCTGCCATTCCCGCTACCAAAGCGCGCCTGGCCCAGCTTGATAGCCGCGCCTGTCGCCAGCTACTGAACCAGGCTATGGCGTGTCGTACATCGCTCGAAGTGGAGCATCTGCTCGCCCAGTTCCGCATGAATCAGCAGGATACGCCGCTGGTGACGCCACGCTGCATCTCTCTGGATAACGACTGGAATAGCAAAGAAGAGGTCATGAAAGGGATGACTGATAACTTGCTGCTCGCCGGGCGTTGCCGCTATCCGCGCAAGCTGGAAGCCGATCTGTGGGCACGCGAGGCGGTCTTCTCCACCGGGCTGGGTTTTGGTTTCGCCATTCCACACAGCAAATCGGAGCATATTGAGCAATCCACCATCAGCGTTGCACGCCTGAAATCCCCCGTCATGTGGGGAGATGAAGAAGCACAATTCATCATCATGCTGACGCTGAACAAACACGCCGCGGGTGATCAGCATATGCGTATTTTCTCCCGCCTGGCCCGCCGCATCATGCATGACGATTTCCGCAGCGCGCTGGTCAACGCCAGCTCAGAAGAGGCTATCGCCTCCCTGCTACAACACGAATTAGAACTCTGAAACGAGGAAGAGTAATGGAACTGTACCTGGATACCGCCAACGTGGCGGAAGTAGAACGCCTGGCGCGCATTTTTCCCATAGCGGGCGTCACCACAAATCCGAGCATCATTGCCGCCAGCTGCGAATCCATCTGGGACGTGCTGCCGCGTCTGCAAAAAGCCATTGGACCGGAAGGCACGCTGTTTGCTCAAACCATGAGCCGCGACGCCGAAGGCATGGTGGCGGAGGCCAAACGCCTGAGTAACGCCATCCCGGACATCGTGGTGAAAATCCCTGTCACGGCTGAGGGCCTTACCGCGATTAAGGCGCTGCAAAAAGAGGGCATTACCACGCTGGGCACTGCCGTTTATAGCGCCGCACAGGGTTTGCTGGCCGCGCTGGCAGGCGCGAAATATGTGGCCCCCTATGTAAACCGTGTCGACGCACAGGGCGGCGACGGTATTCGCATGGTCCAGGAGCTGCAATCCTTGATGGAAATGCACGCGCCGGAAAGCAGGGTGCTGGCTGCCAGCTTTAAAACGCCACGTCAGGCGCTGGACTGCCTGCTTGCCGGGTGCGAGGCAATCACGCTTCCCTTAGACGTAGCGCAACAAATGCTCGGCACCCCGGCGGTAGAGTCAGCCATAGAGAAGTTCGAGCAGGACTGGAAAAACGCGTTTGGTAACCTCAACCTCTAAGGGAAAAACGTTATGGACCGTATTATTCAATCGCCGGGGAAATATATTCAGGGCGCTGACGTGCTTACTCGCCTCGGTGACTATCTGAAACCCCTGGCCAATCGCTGGCTGGTTGTCGGCGATAAATTTGTGCTGGGTTTTGCTGAAGAGACCCTGCGTCAGAGTTTCAAAAAAGCCGAACTGCACGCTGAAATCGCGCCGTTTGGCGGCGAATGTTCGCAAAATGAAATCGATCGCCTGAAAAAGCTGGCAGACAGTGCCGACTGTCTCGCGGTGCTGGGCATCGGCGGCGGTAAAACGCTGGATACCGCCAAAGCGCTGGCGCATTTCATGGACGTGCCGGTGGCCATTGCGCCGACCATTGCCTCTACCGATGCGCCGTGCAGCGCCCTTTCCGTCATTTACACCGACAGCGGCGAGTTCGATCGCTACCTGATGTTGCCGCACAACCCGAATATGGTCATTGTCGACACCAAAGTGGTGGCGGGTGCGCCTGCGCGCCTGCTGGCCGCCGGGATAGGCGATGCGCTCGCGACCTGGTTTGAAGCACGCGCCTGCTCGCGCAGCGGCGCAACCACCATGGCGGGCGGCAAGTGCACCCAGGCGGCGTTAGCGCTGGCCGAGCTGTGCTACAACACGCTGGTTGAAGAGGGTGAGAAAGCAATGCTGGCTGCGGAACAGCACGTGGTAACGCCAGCGCTGGAACGCATTATCGAAGCCAACACCTATCTCAGCGGCGTGGGCTTTGAAAGCGGCGGGCTGGCGGCGGCACACGCCATTCACAACGGCATGACGGCAGTGCCGGATGCGCATCACTTCTATCACGGTGAAAAAGTGGCGTTTGGCACGCTGACGCAGCTGGTGCTGGAGAACGCCCCGGTTGAAGAAATAGAGACCGTCGCCGCGCTTTGCCACAGCGTGGGGTTGCCGATCACGCTGGCACAGCTGAATATCAAAGAGGATATTCCGGTCAAAATGCGTCTGATCGCGGAAGCGTCCTGTGCCGAAGGGGAGACCATTCACAACATACCGGGCGGCGTGACCCCTGATCAGGTTTACGCGGCGCTGCTGGTGGCTGACCAGTATGGACAGCGGTTCCTGCGGGAGTGGGAGTAATAAAAAGCCGGGCGGCGGCTGCGCCTTACCCGGCCTGTATTATTGGCAAAAATATCCCCGCCGTGGCGGGGATATTTATTTACCGCAGATCAAAGCGATCCAAATCCATCACCTTCGCCCAAGCGGCTACGAAGTCACGGACGAACTTCTCGTGCGCATCGCTGCTGGCGTAAACCTCTGCCAGCGCGCGCAGGACAGCGTTCGAGCCAAAGACCAGGTCGGCGCGGGTCGCGGTATATTTCACTTCACCGCTGGCGCGATCGCTTCCGGCAAACAGTTCATTAGATTCGTCGGTCGCCTTCCACTGGGTGTTCATGTCCAGCAGATTCACGAAGAAATCGTTGCTCAGCACGCCTTCGCGGTTGGTGAATACGCCATTCTTGCTGCCATCGAAGTTTGTACCCAGCACGCGCAGGCCGCCGATCAGCACCGTCAGTTCAGGCGCGGTCAGGGTCAGCTGCTGGGCCTTATCAATCAGCAGTGACTCCGTCGTGGACACATCCACCTGCGCACGGTAGTTGCGGAAACCGTCGGCAACCGGCTCGAGCAGATTGAACATCTCGATATCCGTCTGGTCCTGACGCGCATCTACGCGGCCCGGGGTGAACGGTACGTTGACATAAACGCCCGCCGCTTTCGCCGCCTGCTCAACGCCCACGACGCCCGCCAGCACGATAATATCGGCCAGCGAGGCTTTATTGGTGGTGCGCTGGATAGCTTCCAGAGCCGGCAACGCGCGAACCGCCGCGGCGTTCACATCCCAGTCGCGCTGAGGAGCCAGCGCCAGACGCGCGCCGTTGGCACCGCCGCGCTTGTCGCCGCCGCGGAAGGTCGATGCAGACGCCCAGGCAACGGAAACCAGTTCGCTCACGGAGAGGCCGGAGGCCGCAATTTCCGCCTTCAGGCTTTCAATGTCCTCTTTCGACGGATTGAACACCGCCTGCGGCAGCGGATCCTGCCAAATCAGATCTTCTTTCGGCACTTCCGGGCCGATGTACCGTGCTTTTGGCCCCATATCGCGGTGGGTCAGTTTGAACCACGCACGCGCGAAGGCTTCGTTAAAGGCCTGCGGATCGTTCAGGAAGCGACGGGAAATTTTCTCGAATTCCGGGTCAAAACGCAGCGTCAGGTCGGTGACCAGCATGGTAGGTTTGCGTTTCTTCGACGGGTCGAACGGATCGGGCATGATTTCCGGCGCATCCACGGCTTCAAACTGAATCGCGCCTGCCGGGCTACGGGTCTGCACCCATTCGTATTTGAACAGGTTCTCGAAGAAGTAGTTGCTCCACTGGGTCGGAGTTTGTGACCAGATGACTTCCAGCCCGGAGGTGATAGCATCAGCGCCAATACCGGTGCCGTGCGTGCTTGCCCAGCCTAAGCCCTGCGCTTCAATCGGCGAGGCTTCCGGGTCGGTACCAACGTGCGTGGCTTCACCCGCGCCGTGGGTTTTACCGAGCGTATGGCCGCCTGCAATCAGCGCGACGGTCTCTTCGTCGTTCATCCCCATGTTGCCGAAGGTTGCGCGAATTGCCGCAGCCGCCGACAGCGGTTCACCGCTGGCGTTTGGCCCTTCCGGGTTCACGTAAATCAGGCCCATTTCAGTGGCACCCAGAGGACGCTTCGCCAGCGCTTCCGGGTCACGGTGGGTCAGCCAGGCTTTTTCATCGCCCCAGTTCACGTCCAGATCCGGTTCCCAGACGTCTTCACGACCGGCGCCAAAACCAAAGGTGCGGAAGCCGGAGTTCTCCAGCGCCACGTTACCCGCGAGGATAAACAGGTCGGCCCAGGAGATTTTTTGTCCGTATTTTTGCTTGATTGGCCACAGCAGGCGGCGCGCTTTATCCAGGCTGACGTTATCAGGCCAGGAGTTCAGTGGCGCAAAGCGCTGCTGACCGCGTCCGGCACCGCCGCGTCCGTCAACGGAGCGATAGGTACCGGCACCGTGCCAGGCCATGCGAATAAACAGGCCAGCATAGCTGCCCCAGTCGGCAGGCCACCAGGGTTGAGAGTCGGTTAACAGGGCTTTGAGATCGCCCTTGAGGGCGGAATAGTCGAGCTTGCTGAATTCTTTGCGGTAGTCGAAGTCTTCACCCAGAGGGTTAGAACGGTTGGAATGTTGATTTAGAAGATCGATGCGGAGTTGTTTAGGCCACCACTCTTTACTGCCGGTACCTGCGCCCGCGCTGTGATCGACGCCGCCCTGATGGAACGGACATTTGCCGGCGGATGCCGCGTTATTGGTCTCGTCTGACGTGCTCATCGCTATGCTCCCTTTACAGTGTTACCGTTACGATATACACCACTAGCAATAAGATATAGTTGAATTAATCCACAGATTCGATAGTTAATACCTTTTAACTTTCTACCTGACTAAAAAGCCCTCGATTTTATGAGGGCTTTTTGCTGATTACGCCGGACGAACGCCGAGTGTGTGACAAATGGCGTAGCTCATCTCCGCACGGTTCAGCGTGTAGAAGTGGAAATCTTTCACCCCTTCGCGACTTAAAATCTTCACCATGTCCATCGCGATGTTGGCCCCCACCAGCTTGCGGGTTTCCGGGTCATCGTCCAGCCCTTCGTACATTTTGGACATCCACAGCGGAATGCGCACGTTGGTCATATCGGCGAATTTCTTCGCCTGTTTGAAGTTCGAGACCGGCAAAATGCCAGGAATGATTTCGACGTCGATACCAGCCGAGACGCAGCGGTCGCGGAAGCGCAGATAGCTTTCCACGTCAAAGAAGAACTGGGTGATGGCGCGGTTGGCACCGGCCTCCACCTTACGCTTCAGGTTAAGCAGATCCGCCTGGGCGCTTTTCGCTTCCGGATGAACTTCAGGGTAGGCGGCCACGGAGATATCGAAGTCGGCCACCTCTTTCAGCAGCCCGACCAGGTCGGCCGCATACATCTCTGGCTTGCCGCTGCCGGGAGGGAGATCGCCGCGCAGGGCAACGATATGGCGAATACCGTTGTTCCAGTAGTCCTGGGCAATGGCGCGCAGTTCATCGCGAGTGGCGTCGATACAGGTCAGGTGCGGTGCCGCTTCCAGACCGGTTCTGTCCTTAATGCCTTTAATTATGCTGTGCGTACGGTCACGCTCGCCGGAATTCGCACCGTATGTCACGGAGACAAACTTTGGCTTCAGGCTGCTCAGGCGATCGATAGAGCTCCACAGGGTTTGCTCCATTTCACTGGTGCGCGGCGGGAAAAATTCAAAAGAGACGTTAATCTGGCCGTTTACTTCGGCCAGGCTCTGATTCAGTGCTTCCCGCTGGTTGGCGTGAAAAAAGCTCATACCTTACCTCTATCTTTCGCGTGTCGTTGTCTGTTGTGTTGTGAACTTCTATACGTTTAGACGTCCAGATGTAAAAATGACGGAAAAGCGAAGGGACGTCAACATAAATAATCAACAATAACGGTGAGGTTTGCTCAGGGAAGATGAGAGAAGTTCATGATGAGATGGAAAAGCAGTCCCCTCTCCCCTTTGGGGAGAGGGTTAGGGTGAGGGTGAGGGGTTACAGCAGCTTAGCCAGACGGTTAATGTCGGACTGGATCGCCCCGGCGGTGACGTCGCGCCCCGCGCCCGGACCGCGGATCACCAGCGGGTTATCACGGTACCAGCGGCTTTCAATGGCGAAGACGTTATCGCACGGCAGCAGCGCCGCCAGCGGATGGTCAGGACGTACCGCTTCGACACCCACGCGCGCCTTACCGTTCGCCTCGAAACGCGCCACGTAGCGCAACACCAGCCCCATCTCGTTTGCCGCTTCCAGACGCTGCACCATCTGGTCATTCAGCTCGTCACCGTTCTCGAAGAAATGGTCAACGGACCCTTCCTCGCAGCCCGCAGGGACCAGCGACTCGACGCGTACAGAATCCGGCTCGATGTCATAACCGGCTTCGCGCGCCAGGATCACCAGCTTGCGCATCACGTCTTTACCGGAGAGATCAACGCGCGGATCGGGCTCGGTTAAGCCCTGCTGCCAGGCCTGATCCACCAGGTCGGTGAATGGTACAGTGCCGTCAAACTGCAGGAATAGCCAGGAGAGCGTGCCGGAGAAGATCCCGCTCAGCGCCAGAATGCTGTCGCCGCTTTCAATCAGGTCGCGCACGGTGTGGTTAACCGGCAGGCCCGCGCCAACAGTGGCGTTATAGAGCCAGTGGCGGCCCGTTTTTTCGAACGCGTCGTGGATCTGGCGGTATTTATCGGTGCTGCTTGCCCCCGCCAGCTTGTTGGCGCTGATGACGTGGAAACCGTGGCTGGCGAAATCCAGATACTGATCGGCAAGCTGTTCGCTGGCGGTAACGTCCAGCACCACCAGATCGTCATACGGGTGCGCGCGCATCCACAGGAACAGCGCTTCTTCATCCTGCTCTACGGCTTCATCGTTAAAGAAGGCAAGCGCGCGGCTGGCGTCCAGCCCTTCGTAGTTCAGCAGGCTGCGGCGGCTGTCCACCACGCCCGCAAGAATAAATTCAAATCCGGTACGCGCCGAGAGCGTGACCTGCTCGCGGGCAAACAGCTCCAGCCAGCGGGAGCCGATGTTGCCTTTCCCAAACAGTACCAGCCCAATGCGTTTTTCCGCGCGGAACAGGGAGGTGTGCAGGCCCTGAATCAGGCTCTCGGTTGGCCCTTTCCGCAGGACCGCGACCAGGCTGATGCCCTCTTCCGACTGCCAGGTGAACTCCACCGGCTGGCCTTTCAGCTGCTGCCAGAAGCGGTGGCAGTGCAGCGGGTTACGGGTGACGCCCGCGCCCACCATCGCCACCAGCGCCAACCCCTGACGCAGGCGAAGCTCGCCCGGCAGGCCCGCTTCATCCAGAATTTTCAGCGCGCTGTCCGCCACTTCGGCGGTATAGCAGAACTGCAGCAGCTGACGGTCATTGTGAACGCCAACGGCCAGCGGACGCACCTGGGCGCGTTTCAGGATCGTGTCGATATCTTTATGTGCCAGTTTGAAATCCTGACCGGCAGGGACCTGGAACTCAATCAGGCAGATGTCGTCGTGGCTGGTGACAATACGCGCGCCCGTGCCGGACGCCAGCACGCGCTCAATGCGCGTGGAACCCTGGTCCGGCGTATAGCTACAGCGCAGCTGCAGGTCGATATCGCTGCCGGAAACCGGCTGCAGCGTGCGCGCGTGCAGTACCGGCGCAGCCAGCCGTGCCAGCTCGCTGGCTTCGTCGAGACGCAGCAGCGGCAGCAGACAGGCATCTTTCACCTTACGCGGGTCCGCGCTGTAAACACCGGCCACGTCGCTCCAGATGGTTACGCGGGACACGCCCGCCAGGGCACCAATCTGCGTTGCCGAGTAGTCCGAGCCGTTACGGCCCAGCAGCACGGTTTCGCCCGCGTTGCTGCGGCTGATAAAGCCGGTGACGACAATACGTTTGCCCGGATGCTGCACCAGCAGCTGCTGTAGCAACGGGTAGGACAACCCTTCATCCACCTGCGGCTGCGCGGCGCGTTCCGCGCGCAGGAAATCACGCGCGTCGAGCCAGGCCGCTTCCACGCCCAGATGTTGCAGCACGGCGGCCATCAGACGCGCGGACCACACTTCACCGTGGCCCACCACTTCGGCATACACCGCGTCGGTAATCCCGCTGTCCAGCAGGGCTGCCAGACGCTCAAGGTCATGCGTGAAAGCGCTGATCAGCCCGTCCGCCACGTCCGCAGGCAGCAGGCCGGCAATCAGCTCGCTCTGGTAACGACGTAAGGACTGTTGCACCTGATGCGCAGAAAGGCGATCGGTCTGGCTCAGTTTCAGCCAGCTAATCAACTGGTTGGTGGTGCTGCCCGCCGCTGAGACAACCATCATGTCACCCGGCTGTGAATATTCGGTCATGATCCCTGCGACGCGCAGGTAACATTTCACATCAGCAAGACTACTACCACCAAACTTGTGCAGCTGACGACCCTTCGCCCCTGCCTGCGCTATCACACTCATGATTACCCCTTGGCTGCGATCCGGAAGCCATTTTCCAGATCGGCAATTAAATCTTCAGAATCTTCAATGCCGGTTGAGATACGCAGCAGCGTCTCGGAAATCCCGGCGGCGGCACGTGCTTCGGGTGCCATACCTGCGTGCGTCATGGTCGCGGCGTGGGAGATCAAGCTTTCAACCCCACCTAAGGATTCCGCCAGCGTAAACAATGACAGCCCGCTCAGGAAGCGACGCAGCGTTTGCTCGTCACCGTCCAGTTCAAAACTTAACATCGCGCCAAATCCCTTTTGCTGGCGCGCGGCAATCTCGTGTCCCTGGTTTTCCGGCAGCGACGGGTGATAAAGCTTCTTCACCAGCGGCTGGGTTTTCAGGAAATCGACAATCGCCTGGGCATTACGCTGCGCCACGTCCATGCGCGGCGACAGCGTGCGGATGCCGCGCAACAGCAGGTAGCTGTCGAACGCGCCCGCGGTGACGCCAATGTTATTGGCCCACCATGCCAGTTCCGTGACAACGTCGGGATCTTTGGCAATCACCACGCCCGCCACCACGTCAGAATGGCCGTTCAGATATTTAGTACATGAATGCAATACCAGATCCGCACCCAGTGCTAATGGGTTCTGAAGCGCCGGACTGAGGAAGGTATTATCCACTACACTTATCGCTCCCGCATCCCTTGCGAGCTGACAAATTTTCGCAATGTCGACAACGCGCAACAATGGGTTGCTTGGACTTTCCACCAGAACCAGCTTTGGTTTCTCTGCCAGCGCCTGTTTCAGCGCCTGTTCGTCGTTTTGATCGACAAACAGCACGCGGTAGCAGCCGCGCTTTGCCAGGCTATCAAACAGGCGATAGCTCCCGCCGTAGCAGTCGTGCGGCGCAACCAGCAGATCGCCCGGTTTCAGGAAAACTGTCGTCACCAGGTGAATGGCGGACATCCCGGTATTGGTTAATACTGCCCCTGCGCCACCTTCCAGCTCGGCCAGCGCACGCTGGGTCACATCACGCGTAGGATTGCCACGACGCGAATAGTCATGCGCGCGGGGTTCATTAAATCCGGTGAAATTGTAGGTACTGGAAAGATGAATGGGCGGGACAACGCAGCCGTACTGCTCGTCATCATTTAATCCGCTACGCACTGCGATAGTGGCCTGTTTACGCGTCATGGTGAGGGCTTCCTGGCGAATGAGGTGAAAAGTCAGGCACCAGAGTAAACATTGAAAGTATGGACGTCAATACATCTGGACATCTAAACTTCTTTGCGTATAGATTGAGCAATGCGCAAATAGCCGTTAAAATTATATGCTTTAGTGCACGCTGCAGCGGCAATATCCGTGCCACGGTATCGTCTCTACGGTAAACTACGCAAGATTACGGTTCAAAACGGGCAGTGACCGGTTTGCACCTTTAGATTAATGACTGAGAGGATTAAAGGTATCTCATGGCTGAATGGAGCGGCGAATATATCAGCCCATACGCTGAGCACGGTAAGAAGAGTGAGCAAGTAAAGAAAATTACGGTTTCCATTCCTCTGAAGGTGTTGAAGATCCTCACCGATGAACGTACGCGTCGTCAGGTGAATAACCTGCGCCACGCGACCAACAGCGAACTGCTGTGCGAAGCGTTCCTGCATGCGTTTACCGGCCAACCGTTGCCGAACGATGACGATCTGCGCAAAGAGCGTAGCGACGAAATCCCGGAAGAGGCGAAGGTGATCATGCGTGAACTGGGTATTGACCCGGAGACGTGGGAATACTGAGAAGCGGATACAAAAAAGGCACCTTGCGGTGCCTTTTTTTCGGGAAACTTATTTAGCGCCCGGGATGCTGAAACGCTTGTTGAAGCGGTCAACACGGCCACCGGTTGCAACATCACGCTGCTTACCAGTGTAGAACGGGTGGCATTTGCCGCACACGTCCAGGTTCAGATCGTGACCCACGGTAGAGCGGATCTGGATAGAGTTACCGCAAGAGCAGTTTGCAGTAATCATTTCGTATTTCGGGTGAATATCTTTTTTCATGGGAGAACCTCAGTTAAGGCCGCGTCGCTCTTCCAGCCCTAACGCCAGACACCACGCGATGTTGAATGTAAGTTCTTTGGCGTAAAGTACACCAAAGGCGGCGAATCATACAGAATTTAACCAACGTATGCAAACTGATCCGCACGCCGCTTTTACTAATGTGTATACTAACGCGCCACTTTTCAAGTCAGGAAGATTCGATGCCCGTCGCTCACGTTGCCCTGCCCGTTCCGCTTCCCCGCACCTTTGACTACCTGCTGCCCGACAGCATGAGTGCCAAAGCGGGCTGTCGCGTGACCGTGCCGTTTGGCAAACAGCAGCGCGTGGGGATCGTCGTCTCCGTCAGCGATAAAAGCGAATTGCCCCTCAATGAACTGAAGTCGGTCGTTGAGGTGCTGGACCTCGAGCCGGTTTTCTCCACCAGCACCTGGCGACTGCTGCTGTGGGCGGCGGATTATTATCACCATCCGATTGGCGACGTCCTCTTCCACGCCCTGCCTATTCTGCTGCGCCAGGGCAAGAGTGCCAGCCACGCCCCGATGCGGTATTGGTTTGCCACCGAACAGGGGCAGGCCGTGGACATTAACAGCCTCAAGCGCTCGCAGAAACAGCAGCAGGCGCTAGCGGCGCTGCGTCAGGGGAAAATCTGGCGGCATCAGGTCAACGAGCTTGAGGTCAGCGAAACCGCGCTACAGGCATTAAGAAAGAAAGGGCTGAGCGAGCTGGCCAGCGAAGCGCCTGCCCTTCACGACTGGCGCGACGGCTTCTCCGTCTCAGGCGATCGCCTGCGTCTGAATACCGAGCAGGCCACCGCGGTAGGCGCCATTCACAGCGCCTCGGACCATTTTTCCGCCTGGCTGCTGGCGGGCGTGACGGGCTCCGGCAAAACGGAAGTCTACCTGAGCGTACTGGAAAACGTGCTCGCGCAGGGTAAACAGGCGCTGGTGATGGTGCCGGAAATCGGCCTGACGCCGCAGACAATCGCCCGATTCCGCGAGCGCTTTAACGCGCCGGTTGAGGTGCTGCACTCGGGGCTTAACGACAGCGAGCGCCTTAGCGCCTGGCTGAAAGCGAAAAACGGCGAAGCGGCGATAGTGATCGGCACCCGCTCGTCGCTGTTTACGCCGTTTAAAAACCTTGGCGTTATCGTGATCGATGAAGAGCACGACAGCTCCTATAAACAGCAGGAAGGCTGGCGCTACCATGCCCGCGATCTGGCGGTCTACCGCGCGCACAGCGAGCAAATTCCCATTATTCTCGGCTCCGCCACGCCGGCGCTCGAAACGCTGCACAACGTGCGCCAGCGTAAATATCACATGCTGCGCCTGACGCGTCGCGCGGGGAACGCCCGTCCGGCCATTCAGCACGTGCTGGATCTCAAAGGCCAGCAGGTGCAGGCAGGGTTAGCGCCCGCATTAATTTCCCGCATGCGCCAGCATTTGCAGGCGGGGAACCAGGTGATCCTGTTCCTGAACCGTCGCGGATTCGCCCCCGCCCTGCTGTGCCACGACTGCGGCTGGATTGCAGAATGCCCGCGCTGTGACCACTACTACACCTTCCATCAGGCCCAGCGTCACCTGCGCTGCCACCACTGCGACAGCCAGCGCCCGGTGCCGCGCCAGTGCCCGTCGTGCGGATCAACGCATATCGTGCCGGTCGGTCTGGGCACGGAACAACTTGAACAGGCGCTTGGCCCCTTCTTCCCGGACGTGCCTATTTCCCGAATCGACCGGGACACCACCAGCCGCAAAGGAGCGCTGGAACAGCAGCTGGCAGAAGTGCATCGCGGCGGCGCGCGCATCCTGATTGGTACTCAGATGCTGGCCAAAGGGCACCACTTCCCGGACGTGACGCTGGTCGCCCTGCTGGACGTGGACGGCGCGCTGTTCTCGGCCGATTTCCGCTCCGCCGAGCGCTTCGCCCAGCTTTATACCCAGGTGGCAGGGCGTGCGGGACGTGCTGGCAAGCAGGGCGAGGTGGTACTGCAAACGCACCACCCTGAGCACCCGCTGCTGCAAACCCTGCTGCATAAAGGCTATGACGCCTTCGCCGAGCAGGCGCTGGCCGAGCGCCAGACCATGCAGCTGCCGCCGTGGACCAGCCACGTCATCATCCGCGCGGAAGATCATAACAACCAGCAGGCCCCGCTTTTCCTGCAACAGCTGAGGAATCTCCTGCAGGCCAGCCCGCTGGTGGATAACCAGCTGTGGATCCTGGGCCCGGTGCCGGCGCTGGCGCCGAAGCGCGGCGGACGTTTTCGCTGGCAAATTTTACTCCAGCACCCCTCGCGTATTCGCCTGCAGCACATCGTTAGCGGCACGCTGGTGCTCATCAACACCCTGCCGGAAGCGCGAAAAGTGAAGTGGGTACTGGACGTCGATCCCATCGAAGGCTGAAGACGGATCGAAAAATTTAACGCGCCTCACACTTTTTATGAAAATTCTGTAACCGATTCCATTAACTATCTGTAAAAATGGTGGTGTCCGCAGTTCGGTGTTCAGGCGAGGAGAAGACGTTGAAGTCCAGGAAAGAGGTTGCCACGGCGACCATGAAAGACGTTGCCGAGAAAGCACAAGTCTCAACAGCAACCGTGTCCCGCGCATTAATGAACCCGGATAAAGTCTCCCAGGCGACCCGTAACAAGGTTGAACAGGCGGCTCTGGAAGTGGGTTACTTCCCTCAGGCCATGGGGCGGAACGTCAAGCGCAATGAATCGCGGACCATCCTGGTGATAGTGCCGGACATCTGCGATCCCTTCTTTAGCGAGATCATTCGCGGCATCGAAGTGACGGCTGCGGAGCAGGGCTATCTGGTGCTGATTGGCGACTGCGCCCATCAGAACCAGCAGGAAAAAACCTTTATCGACCTCATTATTACCAAGCAGATTGACGGCATGCTGCTGCTTGGCTCACGCCTGCCGTTTGATGCCAGCATCGAAGAACAGCGCAATTTACCACCGATGGTGATGGCCAACGAGTTTGCCCCCGAGCTGGAGCTGCCGACGGTTCATATCGATAACCTGACGGCCGCGTTCAACGCGGTGAACTATCTTCAGGAGCTGGGGCATAAGCGGATTGGCTGCATTGCCGGGCCGGAAGAGATGCCGCTCTGCCACTATCGCCTGCAGGGCTATGTTCAGGCGCTGCGCCGTACCGGTGCGATTGTCGATCCGCACTACATTGCGCGCGGTGATTTTACTTTCGAAGCGGGCGGACAGGCGCTGGAGAAACTGCTGGCGCTGCCAGAACCGCCGACAGCGGTGTTCTGCCACAGCGACGTGATGGCGCTGGGGGCGCTGTCCCACGCCAAACGCCGTGGCTTACGCGTGCCGAAAGATCTGTCGATTATCGGTTTCGATAACATTTCGCTTTCAGAGTTTTGCGATCCGCCGCTCTCCACCGTGTCACAACCGCGCTATCAGATTGGCCGTGAAGCGATGCTGCTTCTGCTGGATCAGCTGCAGGGTCAAACAGTTAGCAGCGGCTCACGGTTACTGGACTGCGAGCTGATTGTTCGCGGCTCTACCCAGGCATTGACTTAAAGTAAACGCCTTTCGGACACCCTTATCTGGTCAAAGCCCCGCCGCTTAAGTAACATGGCGGGCTGACGAACGAATAAATACAGCGAAACGATAGTGGCACAACGAGATTATGTACGTCGCGGCCAGCCGGCACCTTCGCGACGCAAAAAGAGTAGTTCAAAAAGCAAGCAGCGTAATCTGCCTGCGGTCTCGCCAGCAATGGTCGCTATTGCTGCGGCGGTACTGGTGGCTTTTATTGGCGGCCTGTACTTCATTACGCACCATAAAAAAGAAGAGTCCGAGGCGCTTCAGGGCAACAAAGTGGCGGGAAATGGTCTGCCGCCGAAACCTGAAGAGCGCTGGCGCTATATTAAAGAGCTGGAAAGCCGTCAGCCTGGCGTGCGTGCGCCTACCGAGCCTTCAGCCGGTGGCGAAGTGAAAAATGCCGACCAGCTGACGGACGAGCAGCGCCAGCTGCTGGCACAAATGCAGGCCGATATGCGCCAGCAACCAACGCAGTTGAACGAAGTGCCGTGGAATGAACAGACGCCAGCACAGCGTCAGCAAACGCTGCAGCTGCAGCGTCAGCGCCAGGCACAAATTCAACAGCAGCAACAGCAGCAGCAGTGGACGCAAACCCAGCCGGTGCAGCAGCCGAAAGCGCAGCCTTACCAGCAACCGCAGCAGCAGACGCGTACGGTGCAGTCTCAGCCTGTTCAACAGCCAAAAACGCAGCCGCAAAAACAAGCGGCTCAGCCGTATCAGGATCTGCTCCAGACGCCAGCGCATACCACCGCGCAGCAGCCGAAAACGCAGCAGGCCGCGCCGGTGACCAAAGAGACCGAATCGCCGAAGCAGACGGCAGAGAAAAAAGACGAGCGCCGCTGGATGGTGCAGTGCGGTTCGTTTAAAGGCGCCGAGCAGGCAGAAACGGTGCGTGCTCAGCTGGCGTTTGAAGGATTTGATTCACGCATTACCACCAACAACGGCTGGAATCGCGTGGTGATTGGCCCGGTCAAAGGCAAAGAAAATGCCGATGGCACCATTTCGCGCCTGAAAGTGGCCGGTCATACAAACTGCATTCGACTCGCCTCCGGGGGTTGAAACCCCCAAAATCTCCCCCATCTATCATTTAATTCAGCCCTGAGCACAGGCTCAGGGCTTCTGTTTCCCGAATTTGTAACCAGGGGGTCTGCTCGTGACAACAATAGTAAGTGTACGCCGTAACGGCCATGTGGTAATCGCCGGTGATGGCCAGGCCACGCTGGGTAATACCGTCATGAAAGGCAACGTGAAGAAAGTGCGTCGTCTCTACAACGACAAAGTGATCGCCGGTTTTGCAGGCGGCACGGCGGATGCCTTCACGCTGTTTGAACTGTTTGAACGCAAACTGGAAATGCACCAGGGTCATCTGGTGAAAGCCGCCGTTGAGCTGGCGAAAGACTGGCGTACCGACCGTATGCTGCGCAAGCTCGAAGCGCTGCTGGCGGTCGCGGATGAAACCGCTTCGCTTATCATTACCGGTAACGGTGACGTGATTCAGCCGGAAAACGACCTGATTGCCATCGGCTCTGGCGGCCCTTATGCCCAGGCTGCAGCCCGCGCGCTGTTGGAAAATACCGACATGAACGCGCGTGATATCGCGGTGAAGGCGTTGGATATTGCAGGTGATATCTGCATCTATACCAACCACAACCACACCATCGAAGAATTGACCTCCAAAGCGTAAGGATCTCCCATGTCTGAAATGACCCCACGCGAAATTGTCAGCGAACTGAACAAACACATTATCGGCCAGGATAACGCCAAGCGCTCCGTGGCCATCGCGCTGCGTAACCGCTGGCGTCGTATGCAGCTTGATGAAGAGCTGCGTCACGAAGTCACGCCGAAAAACATTCTGATGATCGGCCCGACCGGCGTCGGGAAAACCGAAATCGCCCGTCGTCTGGCGAAGCTGGCGAACGCGCCGTTCATCAAAGTTGAAGCCACCAAGTTCACCGAAGTGGGCTATGTGGGTAAAGAAGTGGACTCCATCATCCGCGATCTGACCGACTCGGCGATCAAAATGGTGCGCGTCCAGGCGATTGAAAAAAACCGCTATCGCGCGGAAGAGATGGCCGAAGAGCGCATTCTCGACGTGCTGATCCCACCGGCGAAAAACAACTGGGGCCAGGCTGAACAGCAGTCTGAGCCTTCAGCCGCGCGTCAGGCGTTCCGCAAAAAACTGCGTGAAGGCCAGCTGGACGACAAAGAGATTGAGATCGATCTCGCGGCCGCGCCGATGGGCGTGGAAATCATGGCGCCTCCGGGCATGGAAGAGATGACCAGCCAGCTGCAGTCCATGTTCCAGAACCTGGGCGGCCAGAAGCAGAAAGCGCGTAAGCTGAAAATCAAAGACGCGATGAAGCTGCTGATTGAAGAAGAAGCGGCGAAGCTGGTGAACCCGGAAGAGCTGAAGCAGGACGCTATCGACGCGGTTGAGCAGCACGGCATCGTGTTCATCGACGAAATCGACAAAATTTGTAAGCGCGGCGGCAACAGTTCCGGCCCGGATGTGTCCCGCGAAGGCGTACAGCGCGACCTGCTGCCGCTGGTTGAAGGCTGCACCGTCTCCACCAAGCACGGCATGGTGAAAACGGACCACATCCTGTTTATCGCTTCCGGTGCGTTCCAGGTGGCCAGCCCGTCGGATCTAATCCCGGAACTGCAGGGTCGTCTGCCTATCCGCGTTGAGCTGCAGGCGCTGACCACTGAAGATTTCGAGCGCATCCTGACCGAGCCAAACGCCTCTGCTACCGTACAGTACAAAGCGCTGATGGCGACGGAAGGCGTGAACCTTGAGTTCACCGAGGACGGTATCAAGCGTATCGCCCAGGCCGCATGGCAGGTCAACGAAACCACCGAGAACATCGGTGCGCGTCGTCTGCACACCGTGCTGGAACGCCTGGTGGAAGATATCTCGTATGATGCGAGCGACCTCAACGGTCAAACCATTACCATTGACGCAGAATATGTGAGCAAACATCTGGATGCGTTAGTGGCAGATGAAGATCTGAGCCGTTTTATCCTATAATCGCGGTTACTGCATTCTCATCACTGTTAATGGGGGCTAAGGCCCCCATTTTTATTGGCTAAATTACTATGACTGATATCAGCCGTACTCAGGCGTGGCTCGAAAGCCTGCGCCCTAAAACGCTTCCTCTGGCCTTTGCCGCGATTATCGTCGGTACGGCGCTTGCCTGGTGGCAAGGTTATTTTGATCCGCTGGTCGCCGCGCTGGCATTGATTACCGCCGGCCTGCTGCAAATTCTCTCCAACCTCGCTAACGACTATGGTGATGCGGTGAAGGGCAGTGATAAGCCGGACCGTATCGGGCCGCTGCGCGGGATGCAGAAAGGGGTCATTACCCAGGCACAGATGAAGCGCGCGCTGATTATCACCGTGGTACTGATTTGCCTATCCGGCCTGGCACTGGTGACGGTCGCCTCGAAAACCACCAGCGATTTCATTGGCTTCCTGGTGCTGGGTCTGCTCGCCATTATCGCGGCCATCACCTACACCGTCGGCACGCGCCCTTACGGCTATATTGGCCTCGGGGATATCTCCGTGCTGGTGTTCTTCGGCTGGTTGAGCGTGATGGGGAGCTGGTACTTACAGGCGCATACGGTGATCCCTGCTCTGTTCCTTCCCGCGACCGCCTGCGGCCTGCTGGCGACGGCAGTGCTGAACATCAATAACCTGCGCGATATCGACAGCGACCGTGAGAACGGCAAGAACACACTGGCGGTGCGTCTGGGGCCGGTGAATGCGCGCCGCTATCATGCCTGCCTGCTCATCGGCGCTTTGGTTTGCCTGGCGCTGTTTAACCTGATTTCCCTGCACAGTCTGTGGGGCTGGCTGTTTGTGCTTGCCGCGCCGCTGCTGGTTAAGCAGGCCCGCTTTGTGATGCGTGAACTCAGCCCGTCCGCTATGCCGCCGATGCTGGAACGTACGGTAAAAGGCGCGCTGCTGACTAACCTGTTGTTCGTCATTGGGATTGTGTTAAGCCAGACGCTCCGTTAGCTGACAAATATCAATTAACAATTGATGATTTTGCCAACAACGCATTTCGCACGATATACTGAACACATTCGCAGCAACTGAGCGTTAAACCTATGAAATACGATACCTCCGAGCTTTGTGACATCTACCAGGAAGATGTCAACGTCGTTGAACCGCTGTTCTCCAACTTTGGTGGGCGGTCGTCGTTTGGCGGTCAAATCGTCACGGTGAAATGTTTCGAGGACAACGGGTTGCTGTACGATCTGCTCGAACAGAACGGCCGTGGTCGCGTTCTGGTGGTCGACGGCGGCGGATCCGTGCGTCGCGCACTGATTGATGCCGAACTGGCCGGAATTGCCGTCCAGAACGAGTGGGAAGGCATCGTGGTGTACGGCTCCGTGCGTCAGGTGGACGATCTCGAAGACCTGGATATCGGAATTCAGGCCATCGCGGCCATTCCGGTAGGCGCTGCGGGTGACGGCATCGGCGAAAGCGACGTTCGCGTTAACTTTGGCGGCGTGACCTTCTTCTCCGGGGACCATCTCTACGCCGATAATACCGGCATTATCCTTTCCGAAGATCCGCTGGATATTGAGTAATAAAAGAGTCAGCGTGAACCATAAAAAAAGCCGGGTGGCGGCGTCGCCTTACCCGGCCTGTTCAGTTCATCCCAATGGGAATTAAACTTCTTCCATACGTCCCAGCAGCGCCTGCAGGCGATCCTGCCAGCCGTTCTGCTGTTCGCGCAGCTGGTTGTTTTCGCGCTCCAGTTCTTCACGGCCGTGCTGAGCGTTCTGAACTTCCTGCGCCAGGCTGTTGTTCTTCTCTTTCAGCTCTTCAATTTCCATCTGCAGCAGCGTGATGGTGTCAATCGCCTGCTGTACTTTCGATTCCAGTTTCTCAAACACTTCTAAAGACATGATCCTACCTCTCCTGAATTGCAAGGCGACGCTTTAACGTAAACGCGCACAACATATGTTCCGATTGTATGGAGCGCAGTCGCCCCTGTCCAGCGGCATGCCACGCAGATCGCGGTTTGCAACACTTTTCGGCCTCGTCCTGGTGCGTTCGCGGCATATACCTCTAAGTTGTTAACCCATTCGTTAAAGAAATGATTCAGCCCACCGTGCGCGACTGATGCAAAAACGCGCTTTATGGCGCGAAAACGCTCATTTTATTGACGCAGACCACACATTTTAATTTCGATATTTCTCGTTTTTGCTCGTTAACGATAAATTAACACTATGTCTACAGGGCATCGTGGCTGTCACGGGCGACCACGCTAACAATAAACATCAATTTCTTCAGGATTCCGATTATGAGTCAGACATCAACCTTAAAAGGCCAGTGCATTGCCGAGTTCCTTGGTACCGGGTTGTTGATATTCTTCGGAGTGGGCTGTGTCGCTGCACTGAAAGTGGCGGGTGCCAGTTTTGGTCAGTGGGAAATCAGTATCATCTGGGGTCTGGGCGTGGCGATGGCCATCTACCTGACTGCAGGGGTTTCTGGTGCACATCTTAACCCGGCGGTGACTATCGCACTGTGGCTGTTCGCGTGCTTCGACGGACGCAAAGTTGTTCCTTTCATTATTTCTCAATTTGCCGGCGCGTTTTGCGCAGCGGCGTTAGTTTACGGGCTTTATTACAATCTTTTCATCGACTTCGAACAGACGCATCATATGGTACGCGGCAGCGTCGAAAGTCTGGATCTGGCAGGCATCTTCTCAACCTATCCAAACCCGCATATCAATTTTGTGCAGGCGTTCGCAGTTGAAATGGTGATTACCGCTATTCTGATGGGCGTTATCCTGGCGCTGACCGACGATGGAAACGGCATTCCGCGCGGCCCGCTGGCACCCCTGCTGATTGGTCTTCTGATTGCGGTGATTGGCGCATCCATGGGCCCGCTGACCGGCTTCGCGATGAATCCGGCGCGTGATATCGGACCAAAAGCGTTCGCCTTTATCGCAGGCTGGGGTGACGTGGCATTCACGGGTGGTAAAGATATCCCTTACTTCCTGGTGCCGCTGTTTGCGCCGGTTGTTGGGGCTGCGCTGGGCGCATTTAGCTACCGCAAATTAATTGGTCGCCATTTACCGTGCGACACCTGTGTGGACGAGGAGAAGGAAACGACTTCTACCGCACAACAAAAAGCTTCGCTGTAATCTGACTACGGGACACATACCATGACCGAAAAAAAATATATCGTTGCGCTCGACCAGGGCACTACCAGCTCCCGCGCTGTCGTAATGGATCATGACGCGAACATTGTCAGCGTGTCTCAACGTGAATTTGAGCAAATTTATCCTCGTCCAGGCTGGGTAGAGCACGACCCGATGGAGATCTGGGCATCACAAAGCTCCACGCTGGTGGAAGTGCTGGCGAAAGCCGATATCAGTTCCGACGAGATTGCCGCTATCGGCATTACCAACCAGCGTGAAACCACCGTGGTCTGGGAACGCGAAACCGGTAAGCCTATTTACAACGCCATCGTCTGGCAGTGCCGCCGTACTTCAGAGATCTGCGAACAGCTGAAGCGCGACGGGATGGAAGAGTACGTGCGCAGCGCCACCGGTCTGGTGGTTGACCCGTATTTCTCCGGTACCAAAGTGAAGTGGATCCTCGATCACGTGGAAGGTTCACGCGAGCGTGCAAAACGCGGCGAGCTGCTGTTCGGGACCGTCGATACCTGGCTTATCTGGAAGATGACCCAGGGACGCGTCCACGTCACCGACTACACCAACGCCTCGCGTACCATGCTGTTCAACATCAACACCCTGGAGTGGGATGACAAGATGCTGGACGCGCTGGACATCCCGCGCGCGATGCTGCCTGAAGTGCGTAAGTCGTCTGAAGTGTACGGCCAGACCAATATCGGCGGTAAAGGCGGCACCCGTATTCCTATCGCCGGGATCGCCGGTGACCAGCAGGCGGCACTGTTCGGCCAGCTGTGCGTCAAGGAAGGGATGGCGAAGAACACCTACGGCACCGGCTGCTTTATGCTAATGAACACCGGCGAAAAAGCGGTGAAATCAGAAAACGGTCTGCTGACCACCATTGCCTGCGGCCCGCGCGGCGAAGTGAACTATGCCCTGGAAGGTGCGGTGTTTATGGCGGGCGCATCCATTCAGTGGCTGCGCGACGAGATGAAGCTGATCAGCGACGCATTTGACTCCGAGTACTTCGCGACCAAAGTGAAAGACACCAACGGCGTGTACGTGGTACCAGCGTTCACCGGTCTGGGCGCACCGTACTGGGACCCGTATGCCCGCGGCGCAATTTTCGGCCTGACGCGTGGTGTGAACTCTAACCACATCATCCGTGCCACCCTGGAATCCATCGCTTACCAGACGCGCGACGTGCTGGAAGCGATGCAGGCAGACTCTGGCATTCGTCTGCACGCCCTGCGCGTGGACGGTGGTGCGGTCGCGAATAACTTCCTGATGCAGTTCCAGTCCGACATTCTGGGCACCCGCGTTGAGCGCCCTGAAGTGCGTGAAGTGACGGCACTGGGCGCGGCGTATCTTGCGGGTCTCGCGGTAGGCTTCTGGCAGAACCTGGACGAGCTGCAGGAGAAAGCGGTCATCGAACGCGAATTCCGCCCTGGCATCGAAACCACCGAGCGCAACTACCGCTACAGCGGCTGGAAGAAAGCGGTGAAACGCGCCCTTGCGTGGGAAGAGCACGAAGAGTAAGCCTATATTCCCTCTCCCCTGGGGAGAGGGTTAGGGTGAGGGGCATCGACCGCACCGGACCCCTCCCCCCTCCTCACTCTGTGATAAACTTCGTGCAATTCCTTTTGATTGTACGAGTCCCTAATGAAACGTGAACTTGCTATCGAGTTTTCCCGCGTCACCGAAGCGGCCGCCCTTGCAGGCTATAAATGGCTTGGCCGTGGCGATAAAAATACCGCAGACGGCGCAGCCGTCCACGCCATGCGCATTGTGCTTAACCAGGTCAACATCGACGGCACCATCGTGATCGGCGAAGGCGAGATCGACGAAGCGCCAATGCTCTACATCGGTGAAAAAGTCGGTACCGGCAAAGGAGATGCGGTGGATATCGCGGTTGACCCGATCGAAGGCACCCGCATGACGGCGATGGGTCAGGCCAATGCGCTCGCTGTGCTCGCCGTGGGCGATAAAGGCTGCTTCCTCAACGCGCCGGATATGTACATGGAAAAGCTGATTGTCGGCCCTGGCGCGAAAGGCGCAATCGACCTTAGCCTGCCGCTGGAAGAGAACCTGCACAACATCGCCAAAGCCCTGGGTAAACCTCTTAGCGAACTCACCGTGACTATTCTGGCAAAACCGCGCCACGATGCCTCCATCGCACAGATGCAAAAGCTCGGCGTGCGCGTGTTTGCCATTCCTGACGGTGACGTTGCCGCCTCGATCCTGACCTGCATGCCGGACAGCGAAGTCGACGTGCTTTATGGCATCGGCGGCGCGCCGGAAGGCGTGGTCTCTGCAGCGGTGATCCGCGCGCTGGACGGCGATATGCAGGCGCGCCTGCTGCCGCGTCATGAGGTGAAAGGCGACAGCGACGAGAACCGTCGTATCGGTGAGAACGAGCTTGCGCGCTGCGCAGCGATGGGCATCGAAGCCAATAAAGTGCTGGCGCTGAACGACATGGCCCGCAGCGATAACGTGGTCTTCTCCGCAACCGGCATCACCAAAGGCGACCTGCTGGACGGCATTACCCGCAAGGGCAACATGGCTACCACTGAAACGCTGCTGATCCGCGGTAAATCACGCACCATCCGACGCATTCAGTCTATTCACTATCTCGACCGCAAAGACCCGGATGTGCAGACGCACATTCTGTGAAACCGTTTGATCGATAGAGCTTTCCGGCCCGAAGGGGCTGGAAATGTTTCCCACAAGTACGGAAGATAGAACAGAGAAACAGCACAGGAGAAGATCATGGCGGACTGGGTAACAGGTAAAGTCACAAAGATAGAATTCTGGACCGATGCGCTATTTAGTCTCACCCTGCATGCTCCCGTTCACCCGTTTAAGGCCGGGCAATTTACGAAGCTGGGGCTGGATGTCGACGGCGAGCGCGTGCAGCGCGCCTACTCTTACGTTAACGCGCCGGATAACCCGGATCTCGAGTTCTATCTGGTCACCGTTCCGGACGGCAAGCTCAGCCCCCGCCTCGCCGCCCTTAAGCCCGGCGACGATGTGCAAATCGTGAGCGAAGCGGCGGGTTTCTTTGTGCTCGAAGAGATCCCTGACTGTGACACGCTCTGGATGCTGGCAACCGGCACGGCTATCGGTCCCTATCTTTCCATTCTGCAATACGGCAAAGATCTGGAGCGCTTCAAAAACATCGTGCTGGTGCACGCTGCGCGCTACGCTGCAGACCTGAGCTATCTGCCGCAAATGCAGGCGCTGGAACAGCAGTACGGTGGGAAGTTAAAGATTCAGACTGTGGTCAGCCGTGAAACCGTAGCAGGAACGCTTACCGGTCGCGTGCCGGCCCTAATTGAGAGTGGAGCCCTGGAAGACGCCGTGGGTTTACCAATGACGGCCGAAACCAGCCACGTCATGCTGTGCGGTAACCCGCAGATGGTGCGGGACACGCAGCAACTTCTGAAGGATACCCGGCAGATGACGAAACATCTTCGCCGCCGACCGGGCCATATGACCGCTGAACACTACTGGTGATCAGCGGTATTTCACCTCGACGGTGTCTTTACCGTATTTGTTTTCGCTCTGGGTGCCGATAAACGCGCCCAGATCGACAATCATCATCACGAAGATGACCGACGGCAGCAGTCTGCCCACGACCCACGGAAGGATGGATGGGAGCATCGCCCAGTTTCCTGCCACCAGCATCCACGCCAGAATAATCAGAAACGCCCATGCGCCGGAGCGGCCGCGATCGTGCAGGCGTTTCACCACGACGGCCGCCGTTGGCCATAGCAGGCAGACCAGCGCAAATGCCGCCGTTTGCGTGCTCAGCCAGGCGTTGTAAGCGACGAAAAACAGAAGCAGCATGGCGACAACCCACGTCACCATCCAGACCCAGAAATCACGGCGTCCAATACGCCCTTTGAATGAAAACAGCCACTGCTGTATGGTCATGTAAGGTTCCTTATTATCGTTTAGCCCGCATTTTACCCTGGAGTTGTGACCTTTTGACAAGCCGACCAGATATCGTTTTAATCATGAGCACTTACGGCCAGGTGCAATGTTGATGAAAAATTCGGCACATTCTCTTTTCCTGTGTTTCGCGATGCTCAGCGCGGGTTTTCCGCTGCACGCCGCCGACACCGCGGCCCCCACCACTGCGCCGTATTTGCTGGCAGGCGCGCCGTCTTTCGATCAATCCATCAGCCAGTTTCGCGAAGCCTTCAATCAGGCCAACCCAGCGCTGCCGCTGGATGAATTTCGCGCCATTGATAGCTCCCGCGATACCCCAACCCTGACCCGTGCCGCGAGCAAGATTAACGAGAATTTGTATGCTTCCACGGCGCTGGAGCGCGGTACGTTAAAAATCAAAAGCATGCAAATCACCTGGCTGCCGATTCAGGGGCCAGAGCAGAAAGCCGCTAAATCGAAGGCGCTTGATTACATGAGCGCGGTGCTGCAGGCGTTTACGCCTGCGCTGACGAAAAAGCAAAGCCAGCAAAAGCTGCAAAAACTGCTGGCCGCCGGTAAAAACAAGCGGTACTACGCCACAACCGAAGGCGCGATCCGCTATGTGGTGGCGGATAACGGCGAAAAAGGACTGACCTTCGCCGTTGAACCGATTAAGCTGGCGCTATCTGACACCCTTGGCGGGGCGAATTAATGACAAAAAGCAAAGCCTTTCGAGGGAAAATCTCTATACTGATTCACAGACCATGCTGCCCGACTGGGCGGCCATATTCCTTAATTCGCTTATTTAGCGTGGAGAATTGAAATGCGACATCCTTTAGTGATGGGTAACTGGAAACTGAACGGCAGCCGCCACATGGTAAACGAACTGGTTGCGAACCTGCGTAAAGAGCTGGCTGGCGTGACCGGCTGCGCGGTTGCTATCGCTCCGCCGGATATGTACCTGGATCTGGCTAAACGTGCCGCTGACGGCAGCCACATCGTGCTGGGCGCGCAGAACGTTGACGTTAACCTGTCTGGCGCGTTCACCGGTGAAACTTCCGCTGAAATGCTGAAAGATATCGGCGCGAAATACATCATCATCGGCCACTCCGAGCGTCGCACTTACCACAAAGAATCTGACGAGTTCATCGCGAAGAAATTCGCCGTGCTGAAAGAGCAGGGTCTGATCCCAGTTCTGTGCATCGGTGAAACCGAAGCGGAAAACGAAGCGGGCAAAACCGAAGAAGTGTGCGCACGTCAGATCGACGCCGTGCTGAAAACTCAGGGCGCGGCAGCGTTCGAAGGCGCGGTTATCGCTTACGAGCCAGTCTGGGCGATCGGTACCGGCAAATCTGCAACCCCTGCGCAGGCTCAGGCGGTTCACAAATTCATTCGTGACCACATTGCTAAAGCCGACGCGAAAGTCGCTGAGCAAGTGATCATCCAGTACGGCGGCTCCGTAAACGCCTCCAACGCTGCTGAGCTGTTCACCCAGCCAGACATCGATGGCGCGCTGGTTGGCGGTGCATCCCTGAAAGCTGACGCTTTCGCGGTGATCGTTAAGGCAGCAGAAGCGGCTAAACAGGCGTAATGGCCTTTGTGGCGGGTGGCGCTTGCGCTTACCCACCGCCCTTCTCCTCCCTCTCCTTTGGGAGAGGGTTGGGGTGAGGAGAAACCCCTCGCACCGAACTACACTTTACCTAATACGCTAAACCACAAATAATCCAGCGGCAGCAGCACCAGATACGTTGCGATAGCCAGCGCCAGACAAAGCACCATCCCCGCCCTTGCAGGCACCTTCCCGAGCCCCATCGCCACCACAATCGGCGATGCCTGATACGGCAGCAGCGGCGTGGAATAGCCCAGCACCTGAATCATGATCACCGACAGCAGCGGAAAACCGGTCGCGTCCGAGAAGCTCTGAGCCAGGGTGGTGTACAACGCCGGAACGCCGTTAGCAGTCATGATGAAGTTGAGCGCTGTGGTAATACCGGTCAGCGCCAGGAAGCTGGTGAACGGTTTGTCCGCATCCAGCGGCATAATGCGCAGCAGCGCTTCGCCCACGGCCGTTCCGATACCGGTTTGCGTCACGACGATCGCCAGCCCAAGAATACCCGCGACGTAAATGCAGGTACGCATGTTCACGCCCGCAGAAAACTCCTCCCCGGTAATAAAGCCAACGCGCGGCAGCATGACGATGATCGACGCCGCCAGTCCCGTCCACGCGGGCCCTACGCCGTGCCAGCTCTCCGTGACCCACATTCCCAGCACCAGCGCCAGCAGCCAGGCGAGACGCTTTTCGTCCCGCCCCATGGGTTCAGACAGCGCCAGTTCCTTCGGTGGTTTTGGGCTGCCGGGGAACAGCCAGCAGATGAGGCCAATCAGAATCAGGCCTTTGAGAATACCCAGCACCGGCGTATGCAGCAGCAGATACGGAACATAGTTCAGGTGAATGCCGTACGAGCCTTCCGCGGCACCGCTCATCACCAGGTTAGGGACGTTTGCAGGCAGGATAGTGGCCGAAAGCTGGAAGGTGCCGAACCCGACGGCCAGCGCCAGACCAAACCAGGCGCGGGAGCCGTCGGCGATACCGGCGCGTTTCGCCATCGCCGCGACAATGGGCATCAGCAGCGCAATACGCCCCATGTTTGACGGCATCACAAACGCCAGCGCGTAGCTGAGCAATACCACGCTCGCCACCATCAGCACCCAGGAGTCGGTGAGCTTTGCCGAAAGCGCCCGGGCGGCCCTGTCCGCCAGCCCGGTTTTACGGATCGCCACGCCCAGTACAAACCCGCTGAATACCAGCCAAAAAGCCGACGAGGCAAAACCGCCGAAGATCGCTTCCGGCGGGGCGATTCTGGCGGCCATCGCCGCCGTAAAGAACAGCAGCGCGGTGATAAATTCCGGCAATAGCGACGTCGCCCACAGCACGATGGTGACGCCGACGATCAGCGAGGGCAGCAGCAGAGGATGCGTTAACCAGAGCGACATACCTGTCTCCTGTAGATTTTTTTCAGCAAGTCTACGGTGACAGGCAGCCCGAGTAAACGCGATTTATGGTGGGGTTACTTCAGGATAGCGCATTGATGATCCTGCAATTCCTCTGCCGAGGCGCGGTTGAGCGTGAGCAGGTTACGCTCCGTAGCCAGCAGAATAAAAGATCCATCCGACTGCTGTGCCATTGCCAGCGCGAAACGCCCCATATGGTCGCGCGCTTCCGGTAGCTCTTCCGCCAGCATCATAAACGGGCTGCGCTGGACCAGTTCATTCTCCGTCACCCGGCGAGCGAGATACTCATGCCCTTCCAGCCCGCCCGGGAACGGTAGCCACTGGGTGCTGATTTCTCCCTGCGCCGCGTTAAGCTTCTCGCGCACGTCCGGGCGCAGGCAGGAGATATGGATATGAAAATGGTTCTGCGTACGGCCTGTCGGAGAGTTAATCGTCAGCGAAATGGCGCTGTCCGGCACCTCGGAGCCACGCTTCATGGTCATAAAGCTGCGCGACTGCCACGCCAGCCAGAAGAAGTTCGGCGTGTGAGGCTCGGTCAGGAGCGGGCTTTCGGTGCCATTGATGCGGTACGTTGGCATCAGCAGATACTGCAGCGGCCCGTTGCGGTCTTTAAATACCACATAGCCCGCGTCAGGCTTCACCTGAGCGCAGGGCGCCGGGTTACGGTGTTGCAGTTGATTAGGCAGGCACTGGTCGAGAACGATATGGCGCAACGCATTCGGATTACCCGCTTTTATCCAGTACACGCCGCCTGCGGCAAGGGCGATGACAATCAGGATCAGTAAGATAATTTTTTTCACAACGCGTTCCCTGTTTTCAATAGAGGCAAAAGAGTAACGCAAAATGATGACCAAATAAAAAACCCGGTGGATTTCTCACACCGGGTCGCCGTGTCGTTTGTTGTCGTTTAGCGCTGGCTAATCTGGTCGAAGGTGCCGCCATTAGAGAAATGCTCTTTCTGCGCTTTCGTCCAGCCGCCGAACACATCATCAATGGTGAAGAGCTTCAGTTTCGGGAATTCGCTATCGTATTTTTTCGCGACAGCCGCATCGCGTGGACGATAGAAGTTCTTCGCCGCGATTTCCTGCCCTTCCGGCGAGTAAAGATACTTCAGGTAGGCTTCCGCCACCGCTTTGGTGCCTTTCTTATCAACGACCTTATCGACCACGGAAACGGTCGGCTCAGCGAGGATGGATTCGCTCGGGGTCACGATCTCAAACTTGTCTTTACCCAGCTCGTGGGTCGCCAGCAGGGCTTCGTTTTCCCACGCAATCAGCACGTCGCCAATGCCGCGTTCGACGAAGGTGTTAGTGGCACCGCGTGCGCCGGAGTCCAGCACTTCGACGTTTTTGTACAGGGATTTGACGAATTCCTGCGCTTTAGCCTGGTCACCGTTGTTGTGGTGCAGCGCGTAGCCCCAGGCCGCCAGGTAGTTCCAGCGTGCGCCGCCGGAGCTTTTCGGGTTCGGGGTAATCACAGAAACGCCCGGTTTGATCAGGTCGTTCCAGTCCTTAATCTGTTTTGGGTTTCCTTTACGCACCAGGAAGACGATGGTCGAGGTGTATGGCGCGGAGTTATCCGGCAAACGTTTGATCCAGTTTTTGTCGATACGACCACGCTCGGCGATGGCGTCGACATCATAGGCCAGCGCCAGGGTCACCACGTCGGCTTCAATACCGTTAATCACAGAGGTCGCCTGCTTACCGGAGCCACCGTGAGACTGACGAATTACCACGTTATCGCCGGTTTCCTGTTTGTAGTGCGCCGCAAAGGCTTTGTTGTATTGATCGTACAGCTCACGCGTCGGGTCGTACGACACGTTCAGTAACTGGATGTCCTTTGCCAGAACGCTGGTCGATGCCAGCAATAACGTTAAACCCACGCCCCATTTATTCATCGCCCAGCTCTCTTGTGTAGTGTTTTGATGAATGCAGCGTGCCAGAAAGCGAATCGAGGATTAAAGAATAAAAAAAGATTGGCTATAACGAAGAGGAATAAAAGCCCTCTTCTGAAAGAAGAGGGCTTGAAGGATCAGTACAGTTTTTTGGCGCAGTCCAGCCAGTCACCTTTGAACGGACGCTTCATGTTTTCAATCGCGTCGATGATGTCATGGTGAACCAGCTGTTCGTTCTGAATACCGACGCAGCGGCCGCCGTGGCCCTGCAGCAGCAGCTCGATAGCGTACGCACCCATACGGGATGCCAGGATACGGTCGTACGGGCCTGGGGAACCGCCGCGCTGGATGTGACCCAGAACAGTTGCGCGGGTTTCGCGTTTGGTTTCGGTTTCGATGTACTTCGCCAGCTCGTCAACGTCACAGATGTGCTCGGTGATAGCCACGATCGCGTGTTTCTTACCCTTCGCGATGCCCGCTTTGATTTCAGCGACCAGATCTTCGCGGCTGAACTCCACTTCAGGAACCACGACGAACTCACAGCCACCGGCGATAGCCGCCGCCAGGGTCAGGTCGCCGCAGTAACGGCCCATCACTTCAACGATAGAGATACGCTGGTGAGAAGAGGAGGTGTCACGCAGACGGTCAATGGCTTCCACAACGGTGCCCAGCGCGGTGAAGTAACCGATGGTGTAGTCAGTGCCTTTGATGTCGTTGTCGATGGTGCCCGGCAGGCCGATGCACGGGAAGCCCATTTCGGTCAGACGTTTTGCACCCATGTACGAGCCGTCACCGCCGATGACCACCAGCGCGTCCAGGCCACGCTTTTTCATGTTCTCGATAGCCACTTCACGGATGTGTTCGTCACGGAATTCCGGGAAGCGCGCAGACCCAAGGAAGGTACCGCCACGGTTGATCATGTCAGACACGCTGTAGCGGTCGAGCTGAACCATACGGTCTTCATACAGACCCAGGTAACCATCATAGATACCAAAAACTTCCAGACCTTCCGTCAGCGCTGCACGGACAACCCCACGAATTGCCGCGTTCATGCCCGGCGCATCACCGCCGCTTGTCAACACACCGATTTTCTTAATCATGACTACCTCTGAACTTAGGAATGCAAAATTGAAATCTGTTGCCGGAAGAAACTTATCGACCAACGAATACTGCAAATAGTATATCAATCCCTTCTGGCTGAATTGATTCAGGTCAGACCAAATGGCGGTAATTTATACACAAAATGCTGGCCTGGCTCACTTTTTTACAACGAATTACGAAAGCCCAACATGTCCGGGTACAACCGAGCAGGGATCCTGGTGAATGATGACGTCTGAACCAGGAAAACGCTGCAAAATCGCCTGCTCGACCTGTTCAGCAATCACGTGAGCCTGAACCAGCGGCAGGTTGTCTTCCATTTCAATATGAATCTGAATAAAGCGGGTCGGCCCTGACTGCCGCGTTCGAAGATCGTGTGCACCGCTGACGCCGGGCCAGGAGGTCACGATGGAAAAAATTTCATTACGTTCCGAGTCCGGAAGAGCGCGATCGAGCAGTGATTGCACCGCGTCATACCCCATCCGCAGGGCGCTATATAAAATATAGATACCAATCCCTAACGCAAACAACGCATCGGCCCGATGCCAGCCATACCAGGCCAGACCGAGCGCAATAAGAATAGCCCCATTCATCATAACATCAGATTGATAATGAAGCATATCCGCCCGTACAGCCTGACTTTGCGTTTTGCGAACAACCCAGCGCTGGAACGTTACCAGAACAAGTGTGCTTATAAGTGCAATTACCGTGACGACCACGCCGACACCGGGATTATTCATCGGTGAAGGCGAAACCAGATGTTGAATACCGGTCAAAAACAGGAACAGTGCCGAGCCAGAAATGAACATACTTTGCGCCAGCGCGGCCAGCGACTCCGCTTTGCCGTGTCCAAACGTGTGCTCTTCATCCGCCGGCTGCAACGAGTATCGCACCACCAGCAGGTTGGTCAGCGAGGCAGCAATATCCACCAGTGAATCCACCAGCGCCGCCAGAATACTGACCGAGCCGGTGTACCACCAGGCAAAGATTTTAATCAGCAGCAGGCCAGAGGCCATGACGGTGGCCGCAATGGCGGCCCGGCTTACCAGCCTTCCATAGGATTGATTCATAAACGCTCCTGTCATGTCATGCCGCTAGTATAACGGAAGCATGGGGAGGCAAAGGATGAATAAACGGTTAACAAACCAGAATGCGGGGCAAAAAAAACCCCCACATCATGTGGGGGAAGACAGGGATGGTGTCTATGGCAAGGAAAACAGGGTTTACTGGTTACTACGGGTACTGCTATTGCTACTGAAAAACGTTGTTTCTGAGCTTCGCTGCATCCGTGCAACCTCACGCAGCTGGTCCATTCGCTGCTGATGTTTGGTATTCAAAACCGCTTGCTGCTCGGGCGTTAGCAGGTGGAACATCTGGTTGCGGACCTTCGCCATCTCTACCTGGCGGGCAACCTGTTCCTGTGCCATTTTTTCGGCCTGAGCGCGGACAGCGCTTTCGTCAAAATTTTCTGCGGTGACAAGGCGATGCATTGTCTCCATTTCGCTAACATTAACAGGGGGCTGATCGTGTCGTGCCCTCTGCATCAGATCTCGCATCTGTTGACGCTGATGTTCGGTTAAACTTATGCCGTCAAACATATGGCTTTGGCTGCTGTGCGTTGCGCCCTCTTGCGAGGAACCGTTATCGCCGATGATAGCTACAGCAGCCTGGCTAAACGCACTGAACGCCAGCGTTGAGGCCATGACGGCAGCGGTAACTTTGCGCATCACTTGCTCCCAAAATCTTTCGTGTCGCGATTCAACGAGAGACAGTCTACGATTCAGGCTGCAAACATGCGTCAGGGGGTGTAAAACAACGTAAAGTCATGGATTAGATAGCCTTGATGTCGTAATTTCTGCCTCGGAGGTATTTAAACAATGAATAAAATCCTGTTAGTTGATGATGACCGAGAGCTCACATCCCTTTTAAAGGAGTTGCTCGACATGGAAGGTTTCAACGTCCTGGTTGCCCATGATGGCGAGCAGGCGCTGAGTCTCCTTGACGACAGCATCGATCTACTTTTGCTCGACGTAATGATGCCGAAGAAAAACGGTATTGATACGCTGAAAGAGCTTCGCCAGACACACCAGACGCCTGTAATCATGCTGACCGCGCGCGGCAGCGAACTTGACCGCGTTCTCGGCCTTGAGCTGGGTGCGGATGACTATTTACCGAAGCCGTTCAACGACCGTGAACTGGTGGCCCGTATTCGCGCTATCCTGCGCCGTTCCCACTGGAGCGAGCAGCAGCAAAATACCGACAACAGCTCGCCAACGCTGGAAGTGGACTCCCTGAGCCTGAACCCGGGCCGCCAGGAAGCGAGCTTCGACGGCCAGACGCTGGAGCTGACCGGCACCGAGTTCACCCTGCTGTATCTGCTGGCACAGCATCTCGGCCAGGTGGTATCGCGTGAACATTTAAGTCAGGAAGTGCTGGGCAAACGCCTTACCCCGTTTGACCGCGCCATCGACATGCACATCTCTAACCTGCGCCGCAAGCTGCCGGAGCGTAAAGACGGTCACCCATGGTTTAAAACCCTGCGTGGTCGCGGTTATCTGATGGTTTCCGCTTCATGATAGGCAGCTTAACCGCCCGCATCTTCGCCATCTTCTGGCTGACGCTGGCACTGGTTTTAATGCTCGTTTTGATGTTGCCAAAACTCGACTCACGCCAGATGACGGAGCTTCTCGACAGCGAGCAACGTCAGGGCGTGATGATCGAACAGCACGTGGAAGCGGAGCTGGCAAACGATCCGCCGAACGATTTGATGTGGTGGCGCAGGCTTTTTCGCGCTATCGATAAGTGGGCGCCTCCCGGACAACGTCTTTTGCTGGTCACCAGCGAAGGCCGCGTGATTGGAGCCGATCGCAATGAAATGCAGATCATCCGCAACTTTATTGGCCAGGCGGATAACGCCGATCACCCACAGAAGAAGAAATATGGTCGGGTAGAGATGGTCGGTCCTTTCTCGGTACGGGATGGGGAAGACAACTACCAGCTCTATCTGATTCGCCCCGCGAGCAGTTCCCAGTCCGACTTCATCAACCTGCTGTTTGACCGTCCGCTTCTGCTGCTGATTGTCACGATGCTGGTCAGTTCCCCGCTGCTGCTATGGCTGGCGTGGAGCCTGGCAAAACCGGCGCGTAAGCTGAAAAACGCCGCCGATGAAGTGGCGCAGGGTAACCTGCGGCAGCATCCTGAGCTGGAATCCGGGCCGCAGGAGTTCCTGGCCGCAGGAACCAGTTTCAACCAGATGGTGAGCGCGCTGGATCGCATGATGACCGCCCAGCAGCGGCTGCTGTCGGATATCTCGCACGAGCTGCGCACCCCGCTTACACGCTTGCAGCTTGGCACCGCGCTGCTGCGCCGCCGCAGCGGGGAAAGCAAAGAGCTGGAGCGTATTGAGACGGAAGCCCATCGTCTGGACAGCATGATCAACGATCTGCTGGTGATGTCGCGCAACCAGCAGAAAAACGCGCTGGTGAGCGAAACGGTGAAAGCCAATCACCTGTGGCATGAGGTGCTGGACAACGCGGCGTTCGAAGCTGAACAGATGGGTAAATCGTTCACCGTCAACTTCCCGCCGGGCCCGTGGCCGCTGTACGGTAACCCCAACACGCTGGAAAGCGCGCTGGAGAATATCGTGCGTAACGCCCTGCGCTACTCGCATACGAAGATTGAAGTGGCGTTTTCGGTGGATAAAGACGGGATTACCGTCATTGTCGATGATGACGGCCCTGGCGTCAGCCCGGAAGATCGCGAGCAGATTTTCCGTCCGTTCTACCGCACCGACGAAGCGCGTGACCGCGAGTCTGGCGGCACGGGGCTGGGTCTGGCGATTGTTGAAACCGCCATGCAGCAGCACCGTGGCTGGGTGAAAGCCGACGACAGCCCGCTGGGTGGGCTACGGTTAACGCTGTGGCTGCCGCTGTATAAGCGTTCGTAGCTGTTAGTGCCGGGTGGCGGCTTCGCCTTACCCGGCCTACTTTCCCCACAATCTCCGCGAATTATCCTCGATCTTGCCGCTTAAGCGCCGCTTCTGCATCGTTCTGGTCCAGCTGGTTGATAACCCCGCAGCCGACAGCAGGCGGTGATACTGCTCGTCGTCAAACGGCATATGCCAGGCAATAGCGCAGGCGTCATAAACAGACACATCGCTCAGGCGCGACGCCAGCTCAAGCGGCGCGTCCGCTGAAACCTGCCCAGCCAGCACCACGCGGTACAGCCAGCCGGTTTTACCCGCTTTTTGCAGCTGGGCCGACATATCCTGAATCCCGAAATGGTAGTTGAGCTTGAAGCACGGCGAGCGTGGCTGCGTCACCTGAATCAGGGCATCACCCCAGCGGTAGATATCGCCGATAAAGACGTTCTTTTCGGTGAGCCCTTCGGTAGAGAGATTTTCGCCAAACGCGGGCGCAACGAAGAGGTCCGCCTGCTCGGGGAACTCGGTTTTCCAGTGCTGATAGTGCTCGCGCGGATAGTGGCACAGCGCGCGCTCGGGCCCGCCGTGGATTTTCTTTTCGGCCTGCTCGTCACCCTCCAGCCCGAGATCGGTTAACGTCAGTTCACCGTCGACCTGCACTTTGGCGATGGCGCTCGGGCGGCTGCCGTCGTACTCCCTGACCTTGCCTGTAAATACGTTCACCGGGTAATGCATTGCTGCCTCCATTACGCAGATACAAAAAAAGCGAGTCATAAGACTCGCTTCTCACAGACGTCAATGCAACCTTATTTTTTAGCGGCGAAACGCGCTGCTGCTTCGTCCCAGTTCACCACATCCCAGAACGCTTTGATGTAGTCAGGGCGACGGTTCTGGAACTTCAGGTAGTAAGCGTGTTCCCATACGTCCAGACCCAGGATTGGGAAGCCGGATGCGCCAGAGATCGCTTCACCCATCAGCGGGGAGTCCTGGTTAGCAGTAGACACTACCGCCAGCTTGTCGCCTTTCAGAACCAGCCACGCCCAGCCAGAGCCGAAACGGGTCGCAGCGGCTTTTTCGAATTCCGCTTTGAAGTTGTCAACGGAACCGAAGTCGCGCTCGATAGCCGCTTTCAGGTCGCCCTGCAGGGTGGTGCCGGTTTTCAGGCCTTTCCAGAACAGGCTGTGGTTAGCGTGACCGCCAGCGTTGTTACGCAGCACGGTTTTCTTGTCTGCTGGCAGCTGGTCCAGTTTGGTAATCAGCTCTTCAACAGGCAGGTTAGCGAACTCTGGCAGGCTTTCCAGCGCGGCGTTCGCGTTGTTCACATAGGTCTGGTGGTGTTTAGTGTGATGGATTTCCATCGTCTGCTTGTCGAAATGCGGTTCCAGTGCGTCGTAGGCATACGGCAGGGATGGCAGTGTATAACTCATAATCCTCTCCATTATTGTCGGGCGGCACAGCTGTTAATGCCGCGTAAGCAGTTGGTTCATTATAGTTAATTAAATGATATTGAAAATGATTATCAATGCCGTAGTTTTTATAAGGTTATTCAGGTTTTGCCTAAACGCAAAATTGTGAGTCTGCTCACCAGGTTAACGCGCTGATTGCCATCCAAAACCAAAGTGCGGCAACCTTCTGAAGGTTCCTGAACCGCCTAATTTTTACACTCATCAAGTCGGGGGGAGGCCACCGGCTATAAAAACGATGAGGACGTAAAATGAATCATGCGATTACGATGGGTATCTTCTGGCATTTGATAGGCGCAGCCAGTGCAGCCTGTTTCTATGCCCCGTTCAAAAAGGTGAAAGGGTGGTCGTGGGAAACCATGTGGTCGGTTGGCGGTACCGTGTCCTGGCTGATTTTGCCATGGACCATTAGCGCCATGCTGCTCCCGGATTTCTGGGGCTACTTCACCTCCTTCAGTGCTTCCACCCTGCTGCCGGTGTTTCTGTTCGGCGCGATGTGGGGCATCGGCAACATTAACTACGGACTGACCATGCGCTACCTCGGGATGTCGATGGGTATCGGCATCGCGATTGGCATTACGCTGATCGTCGGCACGCTGATGACGCCCATTCTTAACGGTAATGTCGACGTGTTGATCAACACCAAAGGCGGGCAGATGACGCTGCTGGGCGTGCTTGTCGCGGTAATCGGCGTGGGTATCGTCACCCGAGCGGGTCAGCTGAAAGAGCGCAAGATGGGCATCAAAGCCGAAGACTTTAACCTGAAGAAAGGGCTGCTGCTGGCAGTGATGTGCGGCATCTTCTCGGCGGGCATGTCGTTCGCCATGAACGCCGCAAAACCCATGCACGAAGCGGCCGCCGCGCTGGGCGTCGACCCGCTGTACGTGGCGCTGCCAAGCTACGTGGTCATCATGGGCGGCGGCGCGCTGGTAAACCTCGGCTTCTGCTTCATTCGTCTGGCAAAAGTGAAGGATCTGTCGGTAAAAGCAGATTTCTCGCTGGCAAAATCCTTAATTATCACCAACGTGCTGCTTTCGATGCTGGGCGGCATCATGTGGTATCTGCAGTTCTTTTTCTACGCCTGGGGTCACGCCAGCATTCCGCCACAGTACGACTACATAAGCTGGATGCTGCACATGAGCTTCTACGTGCTGTGCGGCGGGCTGGTTGGGCTGGTGCTGAAAGAGTGGAATAACGCCGGGCGTCGTCCGGTGGGCGTTCTGAGCCTGGGTTGCGTGGTGATCATCATCGCCGCTAACATTGTCGGCCTCGGCATGGCGAACTGATTACGCTGCCTTTCGACTGCGATGACGCCACTGAACCGGCGTCATCCCCACCTCGCGATTAAACACCACCGAAAAGTAATTACTGTCCTCAAATCCGCAGCGCATCGCCACTTCACTGACCATCAGCTCCGTATGCTGCAACAAATACTGGGCGTGGCAGATGCGCAGCTGGCGCAGGTAGTGGTTCACCGACATCCCCGTCTGGGTGCGGAATTGCTGGCGCAGTGCGCGCTCGCTGCACTGCTCCTGTTCGCAGAACTTTTCCAGCATGAAACTTTTGTTCAGGCTACCCGCAAGCCGGGCGATCAGCTTGTCCAGCAGCGCTTCCTGGGCGGTCGCGGAGGGGTTGTCGGTGGCATAACGATGGCGTTTAAGGGTCATGACCAACTGGGCGAAAAGCAGCTCCGCCATCGGGTTTGCCACCGAATCGTGCTTTTGGCTCTCCTGCTCCAGCTGGGAGATCGTCTGGCGCACCTGAGCCATGCCGTTGCTGCTTAAGCGCCAGTGGGGTTCGCCTCTGGCATTGAGAAAACCGGGGATATGAGCCGCCCAGTCGACATTCAGTTTGAGCCTGTCCGGGCAGTAGATAACGTTCTGCAAAACCAGATCGTTAACCGAGGCGTAAGCGTGTTTGTCTTCGCCGCGGATGTAAAACAGATCGCCACGCGTGATGCGGTAGGGCCGGTCGTTGAGGATGTGTAAGCCGTTGCCGCGCCAAACGAGCACCAGCTCGCAAAACTCGTGGGTATGCTCGGCAAAGACATTTTGCGGGTAGCGGTCGGCCACCGCGACGGCCTGACTCGCGGAGGCAAAAAAATCATCTTTGCGAAGAATTAACTGAGCGGCCACACCACAACCTCTACGGTGAATAACCGGACATTATTAGCCATTTTGCGGCAATAAAACGGTGATTGCCTTCGCGTTACTGGATTGAAGCATCCTTCCCCTGACGGATATCGCGCGGCGACCAGCTAAACTCGCGACGAAAAAGGGTCGAAAAGTGATTACTGTCGCCGAAACCGCAGCGATACGCGATATCCGTGACGCTTTCGTCGGTGTGACGTAAAAGGTGACGCGCTTTAATCAGGCGCAGGCGGTTGAGGTAGCGCTGCGGCGTTAGCCCCGTGTGCTGCTTGAGCTGACGATGCAGCGTGCGTAACGACAGCGAAAAATCATCCGCCAGCGTTTCCCAGCACACGTCCTCGGCGAAATGGTCCTCCAGCCAGGCCATCAGCTGGTTCAGCCGCGCGTCGTTATTTGCCAGCCCTTCCACCAGGCTGCTGCGACGCAACAGCACCAGCAGCTGCATAAACAGCAGCTCGCGGGTGGCAATGGCATGGGTCTCCTGCCCGTCCTCGCTCTGCTCCATTTGATTCACCAGTTGGCGCACCTGCTGCAACGTGGACTGATTCACCCGCCAGTGAGACGGGTAGTGTCCATCCTGCTCCTGGGGCAGTAGCTTGTTCAATCCCGACAGAAACTGGAACGCGTCCGGCGAACGATATAGCACGTTGGTCAGACACAGATTGTCGGTATGTTCATATAAATGCCTGTCGCGATCGCGCACGAAGCACACCATACCGCCGCTGATGGTGTATGGCTGGCCGTTGAAGACATGAATGCCTGTCCCATGCTCGACAATCACAATTTCATGAAAATCATGATGATGTTCAGGAAACGCGGCCTGCGGGAGCCGTGGCTCAATCGCGATCGGAGATGTTCCCGACGGGAAAAAATCGACGCTGTGCAGTACGGTCATAGCGGCCCCCACCAATGAGAAAAGTTCTCAAAATAGTAATTAAGGCCTTCCACGCTCACCTTAAATTTTTGACAGCAAACGTCGCAAAGACTGTCCGTTTTTCAAGAAACAGACGGAAAAATCGGGAAATGCGGTCAGCGTCACATTGCCCTAAAACCCCGCCCTCACTGGAAATTGTGAACTCCCTCACGTTCATCTTTGCTTCCTTGCCAGCGCGAGATTCGTGCTGTCAGTGACGAGAAGGTGGCCTTTTCTTCCCTTTTTTACACTCAGCACCAATGACTTAAGAAGGGACCTGACCATGACTTTTCGCCATTGTGTAGCTGTCGATTTAGGCGCATCCAGCGGCCGCGTAATGCTCGCCACCTGGGACTGCGGCAAGCGCACACTCACGCTTCGCGAAATGCACCGTTTCGCCAACTGCCTGCAAAAACAGGACGGTTTTGATACCTGGGATATTGATGCCCTGGAAGCGGAGATCCGCACCGGGCTAAACAACGTCTGCAATGACGGCATACGCATCGACAGCATCGGCATTGATACCTGGGGCGTGGACTACGTTCTGCTCGACAGCCACGGCGAACGCATCGGCCTGCCCGTCTCGTATCGAGACAGCCGCACCGATGGGCTGATGGCACAGGCCATAGCCCAGCTTGGCAAACACAACATCTATGGCCGCAGCGGCATTCAGTTTCTGCCGTTTAACACGCTGTATCAGCTGCGCGCGCTGGTTGAGCAGCAGCCGGAGCTGGTCAAAAAGGTGGCGCATGCACTGCTCGTCCCGGACTACTTAAGCTACCGGCTGACCGGCAACATGAACTGGGAATACACCAACGCCACCACCACGCAGTTGGTCAACATCAACACCGATAGCTGGGATGAACACCTGCTGGCCTGGACGGGTGCCTCACCTTCCTGGTTCGGCACGCCGACCCATCCGGGTAATGCGATCGGGCAGTGGCTCTGCCCGCAGGGGAACGCCATCCCTGTTGTCGCCGTCGCCAGTCACGATACCGCCAGCGCGGTGATTGCATCCCCGCTGGCCAGCAAAGACGCGGCCTACCTCTCTTCCGGCACCTGGTCGCTGATGGGCTTTGAGAGCAAAACGCCATACACCAGCGACGCCGCAATGACGGCGAACATCACTAATGAAGGCGGTGCCGAAGGGCGCTACCGCGTGCTGAAGAACATCATGGGACTCTGGCTGCTCCAGCGAATGCTGAAAGAGCAGCATATTTTCGACCTGCCGGCGCTTATCGCCGAAACCGAAAAGCTGCAGGCCTGTACGTTCCTGATCAACCCGAATGGCGACCGCTTTATTAACCCGGTGCATATGAGCGCCGAAATCCAGGCCGCCTGTTTCGAGGCCGGACAACCGGTCCCTTCCCGTCCTGCCGAGCTGGCGCGCTGTATTTTTGACAGCCTCGCCCTGCTCTACGCGGATGTTCTGAACGAGCTGGCGAGCCTGCGCGGCAAACCGTTCAGCCAGCTGCATATCGTGGGCGGCGGCTGCCAGAACCAGTTGCTGAACCAGCTCTGCGCCGATGCCTGCGGCATTACCGTGGTGGCGGGTCCGGTGGAGGCCTCGACGCTCGGCAACATCGGTATTCAGCTGATGGCCCTGGACGAACTTTCAGACGTCGATGAATTCCGTTCGGTGATCACCGCGAATACCCGCCTGACTACTTTCATCCCTAATCCCTGCCATGAAATTGCCCGCTACCGGGCGCAGTTTCAGCAAAAACGACTGACTAAGGAGCTTTGCGCATGACCACTCAACTTGAACAAGCCTGGGATCTGGCTAAACAGCGTTTCGCCGCCGTTGGCGTGGATGTCGAAGCAGCGCTGCACCAGCTCGACCGTCTGCCTGTCTCCATGCACTGCTGGCAGGGCGATGACGTCGCTGGCTTCGAGAACCCGGGCGGTTCCCTGACGGGTGGCATTCAGGCGACGGGTAACTACCCGGGTAAAGCGCGCAACGCCACCGAACTGCGTGCAGACCTGGAGCTGGCACTGAGCCTGATACCGGGGCCAAAACGCCTGAACCTGCACGCGATCTATCTGGAGTCCGACGAGCCGGTGGCGCGTAACGCGATTAAACCGGAACACTTTAAAAACTGGGTAGAATGGGCAAAAGCCAACAGGCTGGGCCTGGACTTCAACCCCTCCTGCTTCTCGCACCCGCTCAGCGCGGACGGCTTTACCCTCTCCCATGCCAACGATGAAATCCGTCAGTTCTGGATCGACCACGTGAAGGCCAGCCGCCGCGTCTCGGCTTATTTTGGTGAACAGCTTGGCACGCCGTCAGTGATGAACATCTGGATCCCGGACGGCATGAAAGACATCACCGTCGACCGCCTGGCCCCGCGTCAGCGTCTGCTGGCCGCGCTGGATGAGGCCATCAGCGAAAAACTGGATCCGGCACACCACATCGATGCGGTGGAGAGCAAGCTGTTCGGCATTGGCGCGGAGAGCTATACCGTCGGCTCGAATGAGTTCTATATGGGTTACGCCACCAGTCGCCAGACCGCGCTGTGCCTGGATGCCGGTCACTTCCACCCGACCGAGGTGATCTCCGACAAAATCTCCGCCGCCATGCTCTTCGTGCCGCGCCTGCTGCTGCACGTCAGCCGTCCGGTGCGCTGGGACAGCGACCACGTGGTGCTGCTGGATGACGAAACCCAGGCGATTGCCAGCGAAATCATCCGTCATGACCTCTTCGACCGCGTGCACATCGGCCTCGACTTCTTTGACGCCTCCATCAACCGTATCGCGGCATGGGTGATCGGCACTCGCAATATGAAGAAAGCCCTTTTGCGCGCGCTGCTGGAGCCAACCGCGGCGCTGAAACAGCTGGAAGCAAACGGCGACTACACCGCGCGCCTGGCACTGCTGGAAGAGCAAAAATCCCTGCCGTGGCAGGCCGTTTGGGAGATGTACTGCCAGCGTAACGACGTGCCGGCAGGCAGCCAGTGGCTGGAAAACGTGCGGGCGTATGAGAAAGACGTGTTGAGTCAGCGCGGATAGCTGACCCCTCACCCCTGCCCTCTCCCCAAAGGGGAGAGGGAGCAAACCATCCCCTCGCCCCTTTGGGGAGAGGGTTAGGGTGAGGGGAAACTCTCACCGCGATAACTGGAAAATAAAGACTATGCAGACTATCACCCACTCCTGGTTCGTCCAGGGCATGATCAAAGCCACCTCCGACGCCTGGCTGAAGGGCTGGGATGAGCGAAACGGCGGCAATTTGACGCTGCGTCTGGACGATACCGACATCGAGGCATACGCCGCCGATTTCCACCAGAAGCCGCGCTATATTGCGCTGAGTCAGCCGATGCCGCTGCTCGCGAATACACCGTTTATCGTCACCGGCTCCGGCAAGTTCTTCCGCAACGTTCAGCTTGACCCGCAGGCCAACCTCGGCGTGGTGAAAGTGGACAGCGACGGCGCGGGCTACCACATTCTGTGGGGCCTGACCGACGAGGCGGTGCCCACCTCCGAACTGCCGGCGCACTTCCTCTCCCACTGCGAGCGCATCAAGGCGACTAACGGCAAAGACCGCGTGATCATGCACTGCCACGCCACCAACCTGATCGCCCTGACCTACGTGCTGGAAAACAGCTCTGACTTCATCACCCGCAAGCTGTGGGAAGGCAGTACCGAGTGTCTGGTGGTCTTCCCGGACGGGGTCGGCATTCTGCCGTGGATGGTGCCGGGTACCGACGAGATCGGCCAGGCGACCGCCAGAGATATGCAAAAACATTCGCTGGTGCTGTGGCCGTTCCACGGTGTCTTTGGCAGCGGTCCAACGCTGGATGAAACCTTCGGTCTGATCGACACCGCCGAGAAATCAGCGGAAGTGCTGGTGAAGGTTTATTCCATGGGCGGTATGAAGCAAACCATTACCCGCGAAGAGCTTATTGCGCTAGGCAAGCGCTTCGGCGTGACCCCGCTACGGTCAGCGCTGGAAATATACGCATAAACCCTCGCTGGCCGGACGGTACGGGCGATAGTTAAGGAGAATTATCATGAGCTTTATGTTGGCACTTCCAAAAATCAGCCTGCACGGTGCGGGCGCTATTGGCGACATGGTCAAGCTGATGGCGAACAAAGAGTGGGGCAAAGCGCTGATTGTCACCGATGGCCAGCTGGTGAAGCTGGGTCTGCTGGACAGTCTGTTTACCGCGCTGGATGCGCACCAGATGTCATATCAGCTATTTGACGCGGTCTTCCCCAACCCAACGGAGGCGCTGGTACAGAAGGGATTCGCGGCCTACCGGGAAGCCGCGTGTGATTATCTCATCGCCTTTGGCGGCGGCAGCCCAATTGATACCGCCAAGGCCATTAAAATCCTCACCGCCAATCCGGGTCCGTCCACCGATTATTCCGGCGTCGGCAAGGTGAAAAACCCGGGCGTGCCGCTGGTGGCGATCAACACCACCGCAGGCACGGCGGCGGAAATGACCAGCAACGCGGTGATTATTGACTCCGCACGTCAGGTGAAAGAAGTGATCATCGACCCGAACATCATCCCGGATATCGCCGTGGATGATGCCAGCGTCATGCTGGATATTCCTGCATCCGTCACCGCCGCAACGGGGATGGATGCGTTAACGCACGCCATTGAAGCCTATGTGTCCGTTGGCGCGCACCCGCTAACCGATGCCAACGCGCTGGAAGCGATTCGCCTGATAAGCCTCTGGCTGCCCAGAGCGGTCGACGACGGTCATAACCTGGACGCGCGCGAGCAGATGGCGTTTGGTCAGTATCTGGCGGGCATGGCGTTTAACAGCGCTGGTCTCGGCCTCGTGCATGCCCTGGCGCACCAGCCGGGCGCGACGCACAATCTGCCGCACGGCGTGTGCAACGCCATCCTGCTGCCGATCGTCGAAAGCTTTAATCGCCCGAACGCCGTGGCACGGTTTGCTCGCGTGGCGCAGGCGATGGGCGTCGACACGCGCGGCATGAGCGACGAAGCGGCCAGCCTGTCAGCGATTCAGGCGATTCGCGACCTGAGCGCCCGCGTCGGTATTCCGTCCGGCTTCAGCCAGCTTGGCGTCACAGAAGCCGATATCGAAGGCTGGCTGGATAAAGCCCTCGCCGACCCGTGCGCGCCATGCAACCCGCGCACAGCCAGCCGCGACGAGGTTCGCGAGCTATATCTGGAGGCATTATGATCCGTAAAGCCTTTGTCATGCAGGTAAACCCGGACGCGCACGAGGAGTACGCGCGTCGCCACAACCCCATCTGGCCCGAGCTGGAAGCGGCACTGAAAGACCACGGCGCGCACCACTATGCCATTTATCTCGACAGAGAACATAGCCTGCTGTTTGCCACCGTAGAGATTGAATCAGAGGAGCGCTGGAACGCGGTCGCGAATACCGACGTCTGCCAGCGCTGGTGGAAACACATGCATGATGTAATGCCGTCGAACCCGGACAACAGCCCGGTGAGTGCGGAGCTTAAAGAGGTCTTTTACCTGGACTGATTTGTTAATGCTGCTGCCCCAGCGGCGGCGGCAATCTCCTGCCTGCTGCTCAGCGTAAACGCCGACACCACCGTAATCGCCAGCACGAAGCAGCCCAGCATCAGATACGTCTCCTGGAAGCCGATCCGGTCATACATATTCCCGGCAAAGGCGGAGAGGAAAATTGCCGCCGACTGTTTGGCAAACTGGAAGCCAATCAGGTAGATAGTGGCCGACAGGCGAGTATCAAACACCCCGGTGATGTACTTGAACGCGCCCACCAGCAGGAACGGCACCTCCAGCGCGTGCAGCATCTTCAGGGCAATCACCTCCACGGCGGTGGTGGCGAACGACGAGCCGATAATGCGCGTCGCCATAATCACCCCGGCGATCAGCAGCGTATTTTTCGCGCCGATGCGGTTAATGATCCACGGCGAGCAGAACATGATGATAGCGTTACAGATTTCTCCGGCAGTGGTAGCAAAACCAAAGGCGCGGGTCCCCTCCTGCGGCGTGGCGAAGAAGGTTTTGAAGAAGGTGGCAAACTGCTGGTCGAAGACGTCATACACGCAGGCCACGCCGATCACGTACAGAATGAACATCCACATTCTGCGCTGGCGGAACAGGTTAAAGACGGTTCTGGCGGTGATCTGCGGCTGGTTGGCGCCCAGCGCATTCATTACCTGCGCCGTCTGGTTGGGCTTTGGCTTCGCGACCACCAGCAGCAGCATCAGCAGCAGCGCCGCCGCCGATCCCATCCAGAAGACGTACGACGGGTCAATGCCGAACAGGATGCCGCCCGTTGAGGCGCACAGCCCCCAGCCGAGACAGCCAAACATGCGCGCCTTGCCGTATTCAAAGAAGCTGTTGCGGCTCACGCGTTCGATGTAGGCCTCAATCGCCCCCGATCCTGCCGAGAAAACAAAGCCGATATACAGCCCGCCGCTCAGCGCGCCCAGCCAGATATTGGCTTTCAGCAGCGGCGCGAAGACGTACAGGAAGAACGGTGCGAACAGAAACAGCAGCACCGAGATGATCCACAGCAGGTGTTTTTTCAGCCCCAGCTTGTCTGAAATCACCCCGAGCACCGGCTGGAACGCGATGGCGGACAGCGAGATACAGGAGAAAACAATCCCGGTATGGGTTTTGTTCAGGCCGATGATGTCCGACAGCCAAATCGGCAGGAACGGAAAGCAGGTGGCCATGATGAAGAAGTAGAGAAAGAAGAACAGCCCGAAGATCCAGAAGTTAGGGTTGTCTTTGTGGGTACAGGTTGTTGCGTTCATTATTTTTATCCTCAACGGAGGGCCGGTTGCCCGGCCCGTCACCCTTACACGCGTTCCACGCCAATCAGAATGGCGGTTTCCGGATCCAGAATCGGCAGCGCAATGCCCGCCTGCATCAGCCATTCACCGCTCACCGTTTGCGGCGCGGCCATCCACGCCGGCAGCCTGCGCATAGTGTGCCCACCCTTACCCGTAATCTGAATATTCGGGTGATCGAGCAGCGTGATGCGGTACCGCGCTCGGGCGTCCAGCCCCGGCATGCGCAGCGGCATCATCAGGGTGTAATCCGGCATCGCCAGCTGGCTGACCATAAACAGCCCTTGGGTCTTGTCTTCGCTCACTATACCCTGCGCCAGCGTGGTGGCGTCCGGCATATCGATGCGCCACTGCGTACCGGTGTGGATAACCGCTCGCCACTGCTTGTGTAGTGCGGCGTAACGGCGATAGCCTTCGCGCTCCTGCGCGTCCACGGTGAGCGGATCCAGCTCCAGTCCCATATGGCCAAACAGCGCCGTCAGCCCGCGGAAAGCGATGCTGTGCTGGCGAAAGGTGGCGTGGCATTTATGATGACCGATATGCGCGCCCATCACTTCCGGCGGAAAGAAGTAGCTCATGCCGCGCTGGATGGTGTTACGCTCCAGCGCGTCGTTGTTATCAGACGCCCAGAAACGGTGGCAGCGGGTCAGCACCTCGTAATCAATACGCCCGCCGCCGGAGGAGCAGGATTCAAACTCGATGTGCGGGAAGCGTTCGCCCAGCACGTTCAGCAGGCGGTAAAACTGGCGGGTCTGGGCATCGGCGGCAGCTTTGCCACTGTGGCCCGGCTGCACCAGCTCGCGGTTCATGTCCCACTTAACGTAGTCGACCGCATGTTCGCCCAGCAGCCAGCTCATGCGTTCCACCAGGTAATCAAAGGCCTCCGGGATGTTGAGATTGAGCACCAGCTGGTGTCGTCCGGTCACCTGGGGATAGCCCGGCAGCGCCAGTACCCAGTCAGGGTGCGCGCGGTACAGATCGGAATCCGGGTTGATCATCTCCGGCTCAACCCAGATGCCAAACTCCATGCCGAGCCGTTTGACGTGGTCGATCACCGGCGTCAGGCCGTTCGGGTATTTCTTCTCGTCCAGATACCAGTCACCCAGCGCCGCGTGGTCGTCGTTGCGGCCCTTGAACCAGCCGTCATCGATGATAAAGCGCTCCACGCCCAGCGCGGCGGCCTCGTCCGCCATGCGCATGATGTAGTCCGGGTCGTGGTTGAAGTAGATCCCCTCCCAGGTATTGAGATGCACCGGGCGCGGTTTGTTTTCCGGGAAGCGGATAATGTTGTCACGCAGGTAGCGGTGGAACTGCTGGCTCATACCGTTCAGGCCACGCGGGGAGTAGCTGGCATACAGGCGCGGCGTCCAGAGCGTTTCGCCTTCATCAATCGCCATTTCACCCGGCAGGTAGAGCGCTTCGGCCTGCAGATAGCGGCGACCGTCGGTTTTCGCTTCCGCGCGCAGGCGGTGGTTGCCGCTCCAGCCCAGATGCGCGCCCCAGACGTCACCCTGCATTTCGCTGAACGACGGCGTACCGGCAATCAGCGCCGGGAAGTGTTCGTGGGAGGTTTTACCCCGGCGGTTTTCAATCACAAAGCTGTCGTGATCGAGCTTTACGCGGTGCGGCTGAAATTCTCTGATCCAGCGTCCGTGGAAGGCCATCACCTCCCGGGCGCGCTCGGCCACCGGTAGCGTAACGGCGAAGCGCTCCACCTGCCACGCCTGCGATTTCAGGTTGGTTAAGCCGTGGCGCACTACCAGCACGCCGCTGGCATCCAGCGCCAGTTCGCTGGTCAGGCGCAGGCCCGCATGTTCATCTTCCGCCGTTACCGTCAGGGTTTGCGCCTGCTGCTGTACGTCGGTGGTGCTGAATACCGGGGAACCGTCCAGCCCCTGCCGGTGCCCCTCAATGCCGGGTGAGCCAAACAGACCGTGCCCCAGCTCGGCCATCAGCGTAACCGGGGAGTCCACGTCCAGCCTGCCGTTGGCAACGGGGCGTACGAGCGTCGCAGGATCCTGCGGTGAAAAGTGGTGAAGGTGAGGCCCCCAGTAGAGAATTTCGGCAAACGGGCGCGTTTTTATCACCACGTCTACCGTGCTGCTTTCAAGTCGAAATATGGCATCTTGCATAAGACATCTCCTGTCATCGGGATGTCTTGAGTGTTGATCCGAAACGTTTCGGATACAAACCAAAACGTTTCGGATTTGTGATCGGGTTTGGAATTTCGCGCGGTTTAGGCCGTCTGGCCCGGGGAGAATTCCGGCTGCCAGAGCACCTGCAGCTGGGCAATGTCGTCGCCGTTAATTAGCTGACGCGTCATATCGGCTATCTGTTTGCCAACGCCCTGGCGGGTGGACTGGATCACCGCCGCCACGTCGATATCGACGATGCTATCCTGCGGCAGGCCGTCATAGACCACCAGCGAGACGGCGTTGTCGCCAGATAAGCGCCCCAGCTGCGCCAGCGCCATTGCTGCGCCGTCGCCGTGGGTGTTGCAGTCGGTAATGATGGCCGTGGGCGGCTGCGGCAGGGCGAGAAGCTCTTTTGTGGTGGCATACCCGACGCGGCGCGAAGGCGGCATGGCGCGCAGCCACTCGCTGGAAAGCCCGGCCTCACGCAGTGCATCCAGATAGCCCTGACGGCGTTGGGTAATGAACGCCTGATTATTACTCTCCCCCAGCAAGGCAATACGCTGATGTCCTTTTTCGATCAGCCAGCGGGTGGCCCTGTACGTACCGGCGTGATTGTCAAAATCAAACCACGCGTACGGCTGCGGGAGGTGGCTGCGCCCAAGCGCCAGGAAAGGAAAACCGGCGGCCTGCAGCTGCTCAAGACGCGGATCGTGATCCAGCGTATGCGCCACGATCAGCGCGTCGACGCGGCGGCTTTGTACCATGCGCATGTAGCTGTGCTTATCCGCCAGATCGTCGTCGGCGATGAGCAGTAAGTCGATCTCATGTCGCGCCAGTTCGTGGCTAATTTCGCCGACCATGTCTATAAATACGCTGTTATTGAGCGGAACGGGATGAACCGGAAAAACCAGCCCGACGGCGTCAATTTTGCCCATCTTCAGGCGGCGGGCGAAGGTATTGGGCCGGTAGCCACGGCGCTGGGCCTCCGCTTCCACGCGGGCGCGCGTCTCGGCGGAGACGTCGTCATATCCGTTGAGGGCGCGGCTGACGGTGGTGACAGACAGCCCCAGTTCTTTGGCAATGGCTTTAAGCGACATGAGTTTCCGTATCTCTGTTAGTTCTGTTCCGCCACCAGCAGCGCGTGCGTATCCGGCTCCAGCGCCTTAAAGATATGCGGCTGGTCAGCGGGGTAACAAATGTAATCCCCGGCGGCGAGTTCTTCCGCCGCGTCGATCAGGCCGACCAGGGCCCGCCCCTGCATCACAATAATATGCTCTACTGAGCCAGGAGGGTGCGGCTGAGAAATACGATCGGCACCCGGCTGGGTCATCAGAAGATAGACATCCCGACGCGCGCCAGGTGGACATGCGGCGAGCAAAATGGCTTCATAATTTGCCTGCCCGGCCACCACTTTCGTGCCTTCACCACGGCGGATCACCTGCGTGGTCGGCTGCTGCGGCTCCAGCAAGCGGGCAAAAGGAATATCCAGCGCCACGCACAGTGACCACAGCGTTTCCAGGCTCGGGTTACCGTTGCCGGATTCCAGCTGGGAAAGCGTGGATTTAGCGATCCCGGCACGGCGGGCAATTTCCGCCAGCGAAAGCCCGGTTCGCAGGCGTTCTCGCACCAGGCTTTTGGCAATCACGCTGATTGGCTGCGTCATAAAAACGGCCTCTGCTTATCTATAACGAACGAATCGTTCGTCTTGTAAAACGGTTTTGATGCGTTCATTATAATGGAAATACGTTCGATATGGCTAAAATGGTATGAAGAATCCTCTCTCTTGCCTGAAAGGCGACACGATAAAAGCAATCATCCTGGTTTGCCTCGCGGTTGGGGTCGTTGGGATGTCCTACGGCTCGCTGGCGATGGCCTACGGTTTCCCGCTCTGGGTGCCGTTTGTCCTCTCCCTCACCGTGCTGGCGGGTGCATCGGAGTTTATGTTTATCGGCATTGTGGCAAGCGGCGGCAATCCGCTGGCGGCAGCGGCCGCCGGTTTGCTGGTTAACGCGCGCCACGTGCCGTTTGGCGTGACGGTGCGTGAACTGGTGGGTAAACGGGGTTTGAGCTATCTCGGCTGTCACATCATGAACGATGAAAGCGTGGTGTTTGGCCTGTCGCAAAAAACGCCCGAGCAGCGTAAGGCAGCCTACTGGCTATGCGGCTTAGGCGTGGCGATTATCTGGCCGGTGGGCGCCCTGCTGGGTGCCATGGTCGGCAAACTGCTGCCGGCCCCGGAAACCATCGGGCTGGATGCCGTATTTCCGGCGATTTTACTGGCGTTAGTGGTACCCGCGTTTAAAAACCGTACCACGCTGATCCGCGCCTGCAGCGGTGCCGCATTATCACTGGCTGCCGTGCCGTTTGCCCCGGTGGGCTTACCGGTTCTGCTCTCGTTACTCGGTCTCGTTGCGAGGAAAAAATAATGGGAAACATGACGTTTTTTATTCTTGGCATCGCCATTTTGTCTGCGGGCACGTATTTAATGCGGCTTGGCGGGGCAAAGCTGGGCAACCGGCTGGCGCTTTCTGAACGGTCTCAGGCGCTGCTTTCGGACGCGGCAACGGTATTGCTGTTTTCCGTCGCGCTGGCGACCACGTTTTACGAAGGAGAACATTTCGCCGGGATGGCGCGCGTGCTGGGCGTGGCGTTTGCGGTGTTTCTCGCCTGGCGCAAAATGCCGTTAATTGTGGTGATCGTGGCGGCGGCAGTGGTGACGGCGCTGTTGCGCGTGGCGGGCATAAACTAAAAAAGCGCCCCGGGGGCGCTCTTTCGACGGTGTGACAGCTTATTTAGTCAATTCAGCAGTCATGTGTACGCGGTTACCTGAGAACGCCTGGGTAATTTTGTAGGATGACGCGCCGGCTTCCTGAGCCTGAGCCGCGATTTTCGCTTCTGCGCCGTCAATGGTTGACGCGGTTGCGGTCACGGTCTGTGCAGCGAAAGAACCGAAAGAAGTAGCCAGAGCGATTACAGCGACAAAAGTTTTGATGCTTTTCATAATATAAACCCTTTCATTAAGTTGTTTAGGTAAGGCACCGTGCCTTGATGAGATAAATACTAGACCTCATCACGAACAACTAAAAGCGGAAGGATTTGCTATTATCATTCAAAATTACTGATCAACTATTAACCGCTGCGGATGGGTATAAATCGTCGCCCTTCCCGGCTTGCAGAAGCCTACCAGCGTCAGGTTGCAGCGCTCCGCGACATCCACCGCCAGCGTGGTTGCCGCCGACACCGCAAACAGGATCTCCACGCCGCACATGGCGGACTTCTGCACCATCTCATAGCTGGCGCGGCTCGATACGAGCGCGGCCCCCTGCTGCCAGACATCGCTTTCCCGCGCACGACGGCCTAATAGTTTGTCCAGCGCGACGTGTCGACCCACGTCTTCATGCCCTCCGGCAATATCCCCCGACGGCAGCACCCACGCCGCCGCGTGCGTACAGCCGCTCAGCTGGCCGATGGGCTGTACATCGTTGAGGTGCTCAAGCGCACGGTCGAGATGCGCCAGATTAAAGGTCTGGGTAAACGGCAGTGGCACAACGGGCTTGCCAATATCATTGAGCTGCTCAACGCCACACACGCCGCAGCCGGTGCGCCCTGCCAGCGCGCGGCGGCGCTCTTTCAGCCCCATAAAGCGGCGGCTGGAAAGTTCGATTTGCACTTCAAGACCGTTACAGGCCTGCACCACGTCCATGCCGTAGATCTCCTGCGGGTGCGCAATGATGCCTTCCGAGAGGGAAAAACCGATGGCGAACAGTTCGAGATCTTTCGGCGAAGCCATCATCACCACATGCGAAATACCGTTGTAAACGAGGGCAACGGGCACTTCTTCTGCCAGAAAATCCGGCGTGGCATGGGTAATGTGGGGCGGTCTGCGTACCGACAGTTCCACAATGCCCGCAGGCAATGGCGATGAACGGGTAGCACGGTTTTGTTTAGACACAGCGGTATTCCTGAACAACCACGGAAGAAAGCCTGCTATTGCAGCATAAACCACAGGCCTTACGCATAGTATGGATCAACTTTTCGACACTCATTCTCCTACTCATTAAGAAGGGGTGCAACCCGGCCCCTGCTACACCCCTTTAACATGCAGAGCTTGTAGTGTGATCAGTATCACACTTTATAATCAACACAGTGATAATACGTTCACTTTGTATTAACGCCGTTAGAACAGGTATACCGACATTGTGGTATTCTGATGATATCCCTCGGAGAAATGAGGGATTAACGCAAATTTTTCTCCTTTGCGGTCAATTCTCAACCGCGAAGTTAAAACTACATATATAAGCAATGTCGAACAAGGAGTGACCCATGCAGGTCAGCAGAAGGCAGTTCTTTAAGATCTGCGCTGGCGGTATGGCAGGCACCACGGCAGCGGCACTGGGCTTTGCGCCTGGCGTAGCGCTGGCGGAAACGCGGCAGTACAAACTGCTGCGCACCCGCGAAACCCGTAACACCTGTACGTACTGCTCCGTCGGCTGTGGGCTGTTGATGTATAGCCTCGGCGACGGTGCTAAAAACGCCAAAGCGTCTATTTTCCATATCGAAGGCGACCCGGATCATCCGGTCAACCGCGGCGCATTGTGCCCGAAAGGGGCCGGTCTGGTGGACTTTATCCACTCCGAAAGCCGCCTGAAATTCCCGGAATACCGCGCGCCTGGTTCCGACAAATGGCAGCAAATCAGCTGGGAAGAGGCGTTCGACCGCATCGCAAAACATATCAAAGAAGACCGCGATGCCAACTTTATTGAGAAGAACGCCGACGGCGTCACGGTTAACCGCTGGCTCTCCACCGGGATGCTGTGTGCTTCTGCCTCCAGTAACGAAACCGGTTATTTAACCCAGAAATTTACGCGCGCACTCGGTATGCTCGCGGTCGACAACCAGGCGCGTGTCTGACACGGACCAACGGTAGCAAGTCTTGCTCCAACATTTGGTCGCGGTGCGATGACCAACCACTGGGTCGACATCAAGAACGCCAACCTCATTGTGGTGATGGGCGGTAACGCCGCTGAAGCGCACCCTGTCGGGTTCCGCTGGGCGATGGAAGCCAAAATCCACAACGGTGCGAAACTGATTGTGATCGATCCCCGCTTTACGCGTACTGCGTCAGTGGCGGATTTCTACACCCCTATTCGTTCAGGTACTGACATCACTTTCCTGTCAGGCGTATTGCTGTACCTGATGACCAACGAAAAATATAACCGCGAATACACCGAAGCCTATACCAACGCCAGCCTGATCGTGCGTGAGGATTACCACTTCGAAGATGGCCTGTTCAGCGGTTACGACGCCGAAAAACGCAAATACGACAAAACCAGCTGGAACTACGAGCTGGATGAGAAAGGCTTTGCGAAGCGCGACACCACCCTGCAACACCCGCGCTGCGTGTGGAACCTGCTGAAAGAGCACGTTTCCCGCTATACGCCGGAAGTTGTTGAAAACATCTGCGGTACGCCGAAGGCGGACTTCCTGAAGGTGTGTGAGCTTATCGCCGAAACCAGCGCGAAGGACAAAACCGCGTCGTTCCTGTATGCACTCGGCTGGACGCAGCACTCCATCGGCGCGCAGAACATCCGTACCATGGCGATGGTGCAGCTGCTGCTCGGCAACATGGGGATGGCAGGCGGCGGCGTGAACGCCCTGCGCGGTCACTCCAACATTCAGGGTCTGACCGACCTCGGCCTGCTGTCTCAAAGCCTGCCGGGTTACATGAACCTGCCAAGCGAGAAACAGACCGACCTGCAGACCTACCTGACGGCCAGCACGCCAAAACCGCTGCTCGAAGGCCAGGTGAACTACTGGGGCAACTATCCGAAGTTCTTCGTCTCGATGATGAAAGCCTTCTTCGGCGACAAAGCGACGGCGGAAAACAGCTGGGGCTTTGACTGGCTGCCGAAGTGGGACAAAGGCTACGACGTTCTGCAGTATTTCGAGATGATGCACCAGGGCAAAGTGAACGGCTATCTGTGCCAGGGCTTTAACCCGGTTGCCTCGTTCCCGAACAAGAACAAGGTTGTTGAGTCTCTGTCGAAGCTGAAGTTCCTGGTGACGATTGACCCGCTCAATACCGAGACCTCAACCTTCTGGCAGAACCACGGTGAATCGAACGACGTCGATCCATCAAAGATTCAGACCGAAGTGTTCCGTCTGCCGTCTACCTGCTTCGCGGAAGAGAACGGTTCTATCGTCAACTCAGGCCGCTGGCTGCAGTGGCACTGGAAAGGCGCGGACGCCCCGGGCATCGCCATGAACGACGGCGAGATCCTGGCCGGTATCTTCTTACGCCTGCGTAAGATGTATGCGGCAGAAGGCGGCGCGAACCCGGAACCAGTGCTCAACATGACCTGGAACTACTCGACGCCGGAAAACCCTGCGCCGGAAGAAGTGGCGATGGAGAGCAACGGTAAGGCGCTGGCAGACGTTATCGACCCGGCCACCGGTACCGTGCTGGCGAAGAAAGGCGACCAGCTCAGCACCTTCGCGCACCTGCGCGATGACGGCACCACGTCAAGCGGCTGCTGGATCTTCGCCGGTAGCTGGACGCCGAAGGGCAACCAGATGGCCAACCGCGATAACGCCGACCCGTCGGGCCTCGGCAATACGCTAGGCTGGGCATGGGCGTGGCCGCTCAACCGCCGTATCCTCTATAACCGCGCATCCGCTGACCCGCAGGGCAACCCGTGGGATCCGAAGCGTCAGCTTCTGAAGTGGGACGGCGCGAAATGGGGCGGCGTGGATATTCCGGACTACAGCACTGCCGCACCGGGCAGTGACGTTGGGCCGTTTATCATGCAGCCTGAAGGGATGGGACGCCTGTTTGCTATCGATAAGATGGCGGAAGGGCCGTTCCCGGAACACTACGAGCCGTTTGAGACGCCGCTGGGCACCAACCCGCTGCACCCGAACGTGGTTTCTAACCCGGCAGCCCGTATCTTCAAGAGCGATTTTGAAGCGCTGGGTAAAAAGGACAAGTTCCCGTACGTGGGCACTACCTACCGTCTGACCGAGCACTTCCACTACTGGACCAAGCACGCGCTGCTCAACGCCATCGCGCAGCCGGAACAGTTTGTGGAGATCGGCGAGAAGCTGGCGAACAAGCTCGGCATCGCCCATGGCGATACCGTGAAGGTCTCCTCTAACCGTGGCTATATCAAAGCCAAGGCGGTGGTGACCAAGCGTATTCGCACGCTGAACGTTCACGGTCAGCAGGTGGATACCATCGGCATCCCAATTCACTGGGGCTATGAGGGCGTGGCGAAGAAAGGGTTCATTGCGAACACCCTGACGCCATTCGTCGGCGATGCGAACACGCAGACGCCGGAGTTTAAGGCCTTCCTCGTGAACGTGGAAAAGGTGTAACGGAGACGACTTATGGCTTATCAATCTCAAGACATTATCCGTCGTTCCGCGACTAACGGTTTCACGCCCGCGCCTCAGGCGCGGGACCACCAGCAGGAAGTGGCGAAGCTTATCGACGTGACCACCTGTATCGGCTGTAAAGCCTGTCAGGTGGCCTGTTCAGAGTGGAACGACATCCGAGACGAAGTGGGTCACAACGTCGGGGTGTACGACAACCCGGCAGACCTGACCGCCAAGTCCTGGACGGTGATGCGTTTCTCTGAAGTGGAGCAGAACGACAAGCTGGAATGGCTTATCCGCAAAGACGGCTGTATGCACTGTGCGGATCCGGGCTGCCTGAAGGCATGTCCGTCAGAAGGAGCTATCATTCAGTATGCCAACGGCATCGTCGACTTCCAGTCCGAACAGTGCATAGGCTGCGGCTACTGCATCGCCGGCTGTCCGTTCGACGTGCCGCGCATGAACCCGGAAGACAACCGCGTCTACAAATGTACGCTGTGCGTTGATCGCGTTAACGTGGGCCAGGAGCCTGCATGCGTGAAGACCTGCCCAACCGGCGCTATCCACTTTGGCTCCAAAGAGGATATGAAAACGCTGGCGGCAGAGCGCGTGGGCGAGCTGAAAACACGTGGTTACGATAACGCGGGCCTGTACGATCCGGCCGGGGTTGGCGGTACGCACGTCATGTACGTGCTGCACCACGCCGACAAGCCGAACCTGTATCATGGCCTGCCGGAGAACCCGGAAATCAGCGCCACCGTGAAGTTCTGGAAAGGCATCTGGAAACCGCTGGCAGCGGTCGGTTTTGCTGCCACCTTCGCAGCGAGCATCTTCCACTACGTCGGCGTTGGTCCGAACCGCGCGGAAGAGGAAGACGACAACCTGCATGAAGAGAAAGACGAGGTGCGCAAATGAGAAAACGTGACACCATCGTGCGCTACACCGCACCAGAACGCATCAACCACTGGGTCACCGCCTTCTGCTTCATGCTGGCGGCGATAAGCGGGCTGGGGTTCTTCTTCCCGTCCTTCAACTGGCTGATGCAGATCATGGGGACACCACAGCTGGCGCGTATTCTGCACCCGTTTGTGGGCGTCATCATGTTCGCGTCGTTTATCATCATGTTTTTCCGCTACTGGCACCATAACCTAATCAATCGGGATGATATCTTTTGGGCGAAGAATATTCGTAAGATCGTCGTCAACGAGGAAGTAGGTGATACCGGGCGTTATAACTTCGGCCAGAAATGCGTATTCTGGGCGGCGATTATCTTCCTGGTCCTGTTGCTGGTGAGCGGCGTGATCATCTGGCGTCCGTACTTTGCGCCTGCTTTCTCAATCCCGGTGATCCGATTCGCGCTGATGCTGCATTCATTTGCCGCAGTGGCGTTAATTGTGGTTATCATGGTGCATATTTACGCCGCCCTCTGGGTGAAAGGCACCATTACCGCGATGGTGGAAGGATGGGTAACCAGCACGTGGGCGAAGAAACATCACCCGCGCTGGTACCGAGAGGTCCGCCAGAAACAGGAAAAGTCATCTGAATGAGTATTCGCATAATCCCGCAAGATGAGCTGGGGTCGAGCGAGAAACGCACGGCGGAGTATATTCCGCCGTTGTTATTCCCCAGACTCAAGAACCTCTACAACCGCCGCGCAGAGCGTCTGCGCGAGCTGGCAGAGAACAACCCGCTGGGCGATTTTCTGCGTTTTGCCGCGCTGGTCGCCCACGCGCAGGAAGTGGTGCTATACGACCACCCGCTGCAAATGGATCTGACCGCGCGCATCAAAGAAGCCAACGCGCAGGGCAAGCCGCCGCTGGACATTCACGTCCTGCCACGCGACAAGCACTGGCATAAACTGCTGCATTCGCTGATTGCCGAGCTGAAGCCGGAGATGAGCGGCACGGCGCTGGCGGTCATTGAGAATCTTGAAAAAGCCTCTGACCTGGAGCTGGAAGAGATGGCGAGCGCGCTGTTTGCCTCCGACTTCTCTCTGGTCAGCAGCGATAAAGCACCGTTTATCTGGGCTGCGCTGTCGCTCTACTGGGCGCAAATGGCGAGCCTGATCCCGGGCAAAGCCCGCGCCGAATACGGCGAGGCGCGCCAGTTCTGCCCGGTCTGCGGCTCCATGCCGGTATCAAGCATGGTGCAAATCGGCACCACTCAGGGGCTGCGCTACCTGCACTGCAACCTGTGTGAAACCGAGTGGCACGTGGTGCGCATCAAGTGCAGCAACTGCGAGCAGACCCGCGACCTGAACTACTGGTCGCTGGAAAATGAAGAAGCGGCGGTGAAAGCGGAAAGCTGCGGCGACTGCGGGACCTACCTGAAGATTCTGTATCAGGAAAAAGACCCGAAAGTCGAAGCGGTGGCCGACGATCTCGCCTCGCTGATTCTGGACGCGAAAATGGAGCAGGAGGGCTTTGCCCGCAGCTCGATTAACCCGTTCCTGTTCCCGGGTGAAGGGGAGTAATCTCCTGTGACAGTGCCGGGCGGCGCGCGCTTGCCCGGCCTACAACTCGACAGCAATACCAGCCATCTTATATGCCAGATGCTCTTCAGCCCGTAGTCCTGGATCCGTCTAAAGACGCGTTATCGCTTTAGCATCGCTTCCACGACAAATCTCAGGCAACATCCGCACTTTATGTCTGTGACGAAGGCAGATAATAAAAAAGTTCTCGCCTTTGCGAGCCTCTTTCCAGATTTTTATCCTCGACAATTTTCTTATTTTCTTTTGAATCAAACCAGGCTATAAAACTGTTCATCCATACAGTAAAAGGGATTATTCATGGCGCTGGAAAAGGGTATTGCGCAGCTGGTTCAGGGATTTATCGCTGCAGGGCGGCCCTCGTCGCGTCGCCAGAGCATTGAGGTGCGACGAGCAGGCTATATTGCCAGCACGGGGCTTGCCGGGGAGACCGAAACGCGCGTACAGGTGGAAACGCTTGTTCTTGAAGGTCTTACCATTCGGGTATTTTCACCTCTTAATGCGTCTGAAATATTGCCTGCTGCCATCTACTATCACGGTGGATGCTTTATCAGCGGCGGCTTTGATACCCATGACAACCAACTCCGTCAGTTAGCGTGCTACAGCAATTGTAGGGTGGTTGCGATTCAGTACAGGCTGGCACCGGAACATACCTTCCCCGCCGCACATGACGATGCTGAAAGAGGTGCGGATCTGGTCTGGCAGTATGCAGACGAATTAGGCGTAGATAAGAACCGGCTCACCCTCTGTGGAGACAGCGCAGGAGGGCATCTGGCGCTGGTAACGGCGCTGCGGCTTAAGGCTAAAGGGCTGTGGCAGCCTGTACAGCTTATTCTTATCTACCCCATGCTCGACGCCACGGCCAGTTTTGAAAGCTATACCCTCAACGGCATGGATTACGTGATCACTCGTGATACCCTGCTGAGCGGCTATGAAATATATCTGGCTGGAACCGACCGTAAGCATCCTGAGGTTAGCCCGCTGTGGCGGGAAGACTTCAGCGGCCTGCCAGCTGTCCATATCGTTACCGCTGAGTACGATCCGTTATGCGATGAGGGGGAGGCGCTGTTTCAACGCCTCACGGAGCAAGGGGTGGCGTGTACCGCTCAGCGATGGCTGGGGGCCATCCATGGCTTCTTTCAGCTTGGCGGCATTAGCCAGTCTGCGCGAGACGTTATGAGGGATATCGCCGGGCGGATTCAGCACGCCCGGGGAGCGTGAACAGGAGATCACTCCTCCTCGTTCCCACCCTCTTCATACGCACCGTACGGCTTCGCAGGGAGAACGATATAGGTGCCTTCAAACACCGCGCCCGGCGTTTCATCGCCGAACAGCTCAACCTGCATCTGCACGCGTGCTTTTCGGCCACGCGCCAGACGGTCAAGATCACCACCCAGCGCGCCAAGGTCCGCCACCGCGCTCGGCTTGCCGCTTATCGGTGCGCTATAGCGAATGTGGGCATCAGCCAGAATAATGGTGCCGCCGAGATGCCGCTCGCGCAGCATTAGCCAGATCAGCCCCCAACCGGTGAGCGTCGCCAGGGAAAACAGACTGCCGGCAAACAGGGTGTGGTGAGGGTTCTGATTGCCGGTTTCCGGCATGGTGGTAATGAATTTTTGCCCGGTGTACTGCTGGATGCGCACGCCCATTTTTTCACTCAGAGGGATGTGTTCATACCAGGCCTGCTGCAGCTGCCCGCACCAGTCCGCGCGATGGAGAATGTCGTCCAGCGTGGCGATGGGTTTGATCATCAAAAAGTGACGAATCGGCGTGGTTTGCGGAGCGGTAATTTCACCCTGGTTAACAAAACCAAGTTTGGCAAAGAACTCTACAGCATCTTCGCGGGCGCTACAGGTGACGCGCTTAACGCCTTCCTGACGGGCGACGGACTCCAGGGTCATCGCCATTAACGTCCCCAGACCTTTGTCCTGCACGGAGGGATGAACCGCCATAAAGCGAATAGACGCTTCGTTATCGGCGTTGATATACAAACGCCCGACGGCAACAAGGTTGCCCTCTTCGTCCATCACCATCTGATGGTGGGCCATCGCGTCCCAGGCATCGCGTTCAGAGCCTTTTGGCTGATGCAGTGGCTTGCGCAGCATTTCCCAGCGGAACTGGTAATACGCGTCTAACTCTTCTTCCGTTTGCGGTACTCGAAGGTGATACATAGCTGTACTCTCTCTTGTTACCCGCGGCCACGCCGCCAGTTGGCTCATACCTGGAGCCAGAATGTGACGGGGCCATCGTTCACCAGCGAGACCTGCATATCTGCAGCGAATCGTCCGGTTTGCGTATTCATTTCCTGTTGGCGACAACGCTCAACAAAGTACTCGTAAAGTGCTTCTGCACGATCCGGCGCGGCGCCTTTAGAGAAACTCGGGCGCATGCCGCGCTCGGTATCCGCTGCCAGCGTAAACTGGGAAACCACCAGCACGCTCCCGCCCGCCTGCTGGACGTTCAGGTTCATCTTGCCTTCCGCATCGCTGAATATGCGGTAGCCCAGCACGCGCTCGCATAAGCGGTTAGCTTTTTGTTCGTCATCATCCTTTTCGACACCTAACAACACCAAAAGTCCTGGGCCAATTTCACCCGTCACCTCTCCCTCCACGGTGACGCTGGCACGGGTTACGCGCTGTATCAATGCAATCATGGTTGGTCTGCTTCTAATTGTTTTTCAGCTTCTGCTGCTTTTTTAAGTTCGCGGTATACGCCGAGAGTGACAGTTATTTCGGCGCCAAGCAAGACGATACACCAGGTCCAGTAAACCCAGACAAACAAAATGGGGATCACCGCCAGCACGCCGTAAATCAGCTGATAAGAGGGGAACATGGTGATGTAAAGGGCAAACCCTTTTTTACCCAGTTCAAAAAGCACTGCCGCCACCAGCGCCCCAACTACCGCATCTCGGTTAGGCACGCGCGTGGTCGGTACAACGCTATAGAGCAGCCAGAACGAGAGCCATGACAGGATCAGCGGAAAAATACGCAGCACATTATCAATCACGCTGTTTAAATCACTCGCCCAGCGCAAGGAGAGAAGATATGAGCTGATTGCCAGACTCGCCCCGGCCAGCAATGGCCCCAGCGTTAAGATCATCCAGTAAACGGCAAAGGAATAGACCTTAGGACGGATTTTTTTGCTTCGCCAGATGGTGTTAAGCGCGCTGTCGATGGAGTACATCAGCAGCAGCGCGGTAACGATAAGGCCGCACGCCCCCACTGCCGTCATCTTGCTGGAGTTGGCAACAAACTGCTCGATGTAGTTCTGGATAACATCCCCGGTGGCCGGGATGAAGTTCGCGAAGACGAAATGGCGAAGCTGCAGGCTGACGTCCGCAAACATCGGGAAGGCGGAAAAGAGCGCAAAGATAACCGCCACCAGCGGCACTAACGAGAGCAACGACACGTAGGCGAGGTTACCCGCCAGCGTGGTCATGTTGTCCTCATCAATACGGTGCCAGAGCAGCTTCAGCCAGGCCCTCAGTGGGCGAGTATGATGCGTGGCTTTTTGATGAACGGTTTTTAGCATAACTGCTTCGCAAAATAGTTCGGTATCGTCTCTTTTCCGGTCACCAGAATTGACGTGATACCCAACTGGTTAGCTCCCTCTATATTATCGGCGTTGTCGTCGAAAAAGACCGCATCGGCCGCGGTGAATCCTTCTGCCTGCAGAACAGCCTGATAAATTCGCGCTTCAGGCTTACGCATACCCATCTCTTGCGAAAGATAGATTTTATCTGCCGCCGCCTTAACCTCGGGGTATTCCTCCGGCCAGAAGGTGGTGTGCAGGCGGTTGGTGTTCGACAACACCACCACCCGATGCCCCTGCTCGCGCAGTTTGTGCATAATGTCGATCACCTCAGGCCGGATGGCGACAAATACCGCCTGCCAGCCATGGGAAAACTGTTCATAGCTTAACGAAAGCCCCATCTCCTGGCAGAAGCGTTCAGCAAACGCTTCATCGCCGATCTCGCCGCGCTCATGCTGATGGAAGGTCTCACCCATCGCAAAATTCTGCTTTAACGTCGCCAGCGGAACACGGCTAAAGTCGCTCCAGGCACCCAGCACCCGGTTAAAATCGATATCGACGATTACGTTTCCTAAGTCAAAGATATAAAGCATGTTTATCTCCTGCTCGCCGTGGAGAAGTAACTGTAGCGGGAATCACGAGATTTGACTATGCGTGCCGTCTAAGGTGTGCGATCGATTTTTACGGCGCGTTTTTACGACAGTACAGCGAAGGGACGTTTGACGCGGCAAAAAGCCAGGCTCCGCGATACTCATCAATCATCAGGCTCAGATCTCTTCCTGGCGTGCGATAAAAGCCCGGCAGGGTTGCATTGATATCGGTCTCATCCGCCCTATCAGCAAAGGTTTTAACAATACGATCGTTATTTAATACACGCGCATTCTGATGATAGCTGTAGTGGAAATAGATGGTACGGTTAACTTCAGAAACCGCGTGACCAAACAATTTACCGTTAATGACAGCAGTTCCTTCCCTATGCTGCATTCGCCAGGAAACGGTACCTACAAACCGGTTTTTGCCGATCGTCCACTCTACATCTCCTGTACAGCGTATCGGCTTACTTGAAAAATGCGAATACGCTAACCAGCCGCTGGTAATAGCAGCCCCCAGAAACGCCCCCAGCAAAATAATACGATTCCCGAGTATCTTCATTGCTCATGCGCCCAAAAATAATGCGTGGTACATAACGCCGTCGCGTCATGTCGCGCATCGTTATTACATACAAATGCCGCGATTCGCTCCGTTTTACTATAGCCGATGAGAAAAACGTACCGGTTCTCGGCACACAGGGCAGGATAATTCTTTAACAAGCGCAGGTAATGGTCCTGCATAGGTTCATTAGGTGCATAAAAGGGCTGGCAGGGGCCGACCTTGCTGCCCGTTGAGAGCGGAATATAATTACTGAACGGCATCGTCAGGCGGTGTTTATATAACACCACTCCGTTGATAAGTACGATCAGTAAAAGCACAGTGGTGGTAATGATCAACCAAACCGGTCTCTGTATCACGGTGTCAGCGACTGTTTCCTCGTCTTTATTGACTATCACCGCCTCAGTGGTTGGGGTAAATACCTCAACGTGGGTTGTTTTGGAAAGCATCAGCCCACGACGCGAAATCGTTTTAACGGTATCACGCGGTAACCCCACCTCAGCCAGCGCATTGCGCAAAGTCAAAATGGCCTGATAAAAGGTATTTGGGGTAGTAACGTCATTACGCTCCCCCCATCCCACCACCATTAATTGATTTTGCGAAATAATTTCTCCGGGATGGGTAACGAGATAAAGAAAACAGAGATTAGCAGGAAGCTGCAATTGTATCGTGCGCCCGGATATGGGATTCGCCAGGGTTTTGTTTTCCGGATCATACTCGACCAGTTTGTTAATGAGATACAATTTTACTTTCCTCAGCAATAACAATATTTAATCCTAAACACCCTAAACACTTACGAATATTTAACAACAGTATAGGTCACGATGATTAGGGTGCGAGAACACCATACCTAAGATTAAAATCAAACTATTATTTTTCAAACAGTTACATTGATGTTTTCTTAGGTGAGTCTCAGCTAAACCCACATAATGAGATTTCATTACACTTCGCCAGGCCGAATAATTATATTGAGTTCCACATTGAGAAGAGACTGACGTCCAGGCAGATCGAGGAGAAGAATCTTTAGCTATTAGTGCTATTCCCTGAATCTTCTTCCAGGCTTTTTTTTGCCGAATAATCTTAAAGGATTGATGAATATTCCTGGATTATGTCTGGCTACTGATGTTATGCCGTTATGGCTACAGCCTGACAAAATAGATACCGCCAGGAATTTATTTTAACTGCCGCTATTTTTTATAAACACGTCAGGATCCCTGGATATGTTTCAAGATTGACACATTTGAAAGGCAGTGAAATATTGACAATGAAAATAAGACAGGAGTGGGCTGGATGATAACGTCGTCGCAAAAGGTTGTCCGCTGCATAAGCTGTGAACTGTCCTGTCAGTTATTCCCGGATAACGCAGTGCGCTCACAATACTGTGGTAACGCTTCGTTTGCAGTTTGGCCGATTGGTAATCATTTCTTGCAACTTGCGGTAGCAAATAAAATATTGCGGGGAAACAAGAATCACTTATTACGTGGGTTTATTTTTGTAGATTTTTCGATGTACAACCTGCGCGTACTTGCCGATCCGCAATGGATTGAGCATCTGGCGATAACTAACATGCACATCGTTCTTATCTCGGACCGCAAGCTGGAGGCATTGGCTAATTACTTATTCGCTCATCATGATGAAATAAAGGGAATTATTTATTCAGATGACAATGACGCTGTATTACAGGAAAAAATTAACCACCTCTTTTCCGGCAGACGTGTGAACAGTAGACGAGGAAACACCCTGAATACTGTTGAATTCACTTTGCTTAACAGATTTATGTCAGGAGTGTGCCTCCAGGAGATAATAAAAACAGACAGCATTGATGTGAAAAAAATTTATGTTCATAAAATACGATTAGAGAGGAAGTTAGGTACCAGCATTCATAAAATACTCGTTTCTGTTTTGTAATTTCATCTTCTTAACATACCCACATTTAATGGTGTGGAGGATGTTCTACGCCTGAAAGAAAGGGGGCAGTTATGCCATATATAATGAAACATTCACCTGTCGCCGTTGCGATTTCGCTGGCGCTATCGTCAGCGCTATTTACCGCAAATGCAGCAGTTATTGATTTTGCTAATTTACCTGCCTCCGGAGCGGTAACGGATTTGCCTGCAGAAATACAGGTGCTGATTCCTGCAACGGCAAACGCAAATTTTAGCAAAAATACCAACGATCCTAACTATGTCTACCAGTACAGCCCAGGCAATATTCCCATCTACGGAGATGGGATCACCCTTGACGGGCCGGGAGCGGAAGCCTTCGAGCACTCCGTGACCGTTATTCAGAACTCCACGTCCGGCAGCCCGGGGGTGATATTTGGTGACGACCTGACTATTCGTACCCAGTCAAAAGTGGCCGCCAATAACGGTAAAGATGTCGACGGTATTCGTACCCATGGTATGAACACGCCGAATAACCCGGTGTTTATCATTACCGGCGACCGCACCCACATTTACGTGAATGGCCAAAGCGGCGATGGCATTAATGCCGGGTACAGTTCCTTCAGTCAGGGCTCCCTCGGCTCCGCCAATATTTATGTGGGTGACGATCTTTATATCGAAACCACCGGCAGTACCGGTCGCGGCATTAGCGCCTATGCCTTGAATGACGCTTCTAAGGCAAAAAATAACGTTATCGTCGGCGATCGTGCGCATATAGTCACGCGTGGTACCTATGCCGAGGGCATCCGAACCAATCAGAGCGGATCGTACGTCCGTCTGGGCAATGAAGCCATTCTCGAAACGTACGGCGCATCGGCCTACGGCCTGTATGCGGGCTCGGCGTCAAAAATTGAGCTCGGAAAAAGCGCGAACATTACCACCGACGCGGCCAGTGCCTCCGGCGTGTACTCTACCGGCTCGTCAACCATCACCCTTGATGAAGGCGCAACCATCACCACCAACGGTGCCAGCGCGCATGGCATCTACGCTTACACAGCAGCGGTGAATGTGGGAGATAACGTCACTGTTGCGGTAAATAGCAGCGAGAAAACCAGCAGCTCCGCCCAGGCGCCGCACGGGATGTATGCCTGGTCACGCGGCGTGATAACGCTCGACGGCGGGGCAACCATTACCACCGCAGGCCAGCGCGACAACGGTAGCTATGCTCTGAACGCCAGCAATGGCGGAATTATTGATGCCTCCGCAGGCGGAAAATTCATCCTTAACGGCGATATCCTTGCCGCAGGTGGCGTGGCGGCCAACAGCACCCTTCCGGCACAAAACAGTACCATTACGCTGACAATGGAGAACAGCTCGCTGTGGAACGGAGCGTCTTATATAGAGAGCAACGCCGCCGGCACCGGGACTATCGCGCTTACGATGAATGACGCCGTGTGGAATATGCGTGACAGCTCCACGGTGACCAGCCTGACGCTGAATGCGGGCGGCACGATAAATTTCCAGCACGATGAAGACACGGCCTGGCAAACCCTGACCATCAATGAGGATTACATCGGCAACGGCGGCAAGCTGGTTTTCAATACCGTGCTGTCTGATGATACCTCTGAAACCGACAAGCTGATTGTTGAAGGAAATACGTCAGGTCATACCGCGGTTGACGTGAACAACATTGGCGGTGCTGGCGCACAAACCGTTGAAGGGATTGAAATTGTCAGCGTTGGCGGCGACTCAGCGGGGACGTTTGACAAGGCCAGCCGTATCGTAGCGGGGGGTTATGACTATAACGTTGTGCAGAAAGGTAAGAACTGGTTTCTGACCAGCCTGGTTGAACCCGTTGACCCACCGGTCGACCCGGTAGATCCCCCTGTTGACCCGGTAGACCCACCGGTAGACCCCGTCGACCCGCCTGTTGACCCGGTGGATCCACCTGTCGACCCCGTAGACCCACCAGTCGACCCTGTCGATCCACCCGTCGACCCGGTGATTCCGCCGCAAGAACCGGTACCACCTGCCGCGCCGCCGAAAAGCGAGCATCAGTATCGCCCGGAATTCGGCAGCTATCAGGCGAACAGCTATGCGGCAAATACGCTGTTTATGACCCGCCTGCACGATCGCCTGGGTGAAACGCAGTACACCGACATGCTCACCGGCGAGCAAAAAGTGACGAGCCTGTGGATGCGTAACGTCGGCGGACATACGCGCTTCAAAGACGGCAGCGGCCAGCTAAAAACAACGGCCAACCGCTATGTGCTGCAGCTGGGTGGTGATATCGCTCAGTGGAGCAGCGACGGCCTGGATCGGTGGCATCTTGGCCTGATGGCGGGCTACGGCAACAGCCAGAGCCGGAGCGCTTCCAGCCTGACCGGATACCACTCACGCGGCGAAGTAAATGGCTATAGCGTAGGTTTGTACGGTACCTGGTACGCAAACGAAGCCGATAAAAGCGGCACCTACGTTGACAGCTGGGTGCTGTATAACTGGTTTGACAATAAGGTCATGGGGCAGGATCAGGCCACTGAGAATTATCGCTCCAGCGGTGTGACCGCCTCTGTCGAAGCAGGCTACAGCGTTAAGGTGGGTGAAAGCGGCCGCAACAGCTACTGGATCCAGCCGAAGGCGCAGGCCGTTTGGATGGACGTGCAGGCTGACGACCATCGCGAACGTAACGGTACGCGGGTGAAAGACGAAACTCAGGGGAACCTGATGACACGTCTTGGCGTGAAGGCCTACATCAGCGGACATAACGCGATGGATGACGGTAAATCACGCACCTTCCAGCCGTTTATCGAGGCGAACTGGATCCACAATACCCAGACCACGCGCATTCGCATGGATGACGTCAGCAATGAGATGCGCGGTGCACGCAATATTGGTGAGTTAAAGACAGGCGTAGAGGGGCAGATTACGCCGCAGCTTAGCGTCTGGGGCAATGTGGCTCAGCAGATTGGCGACAAAGGCTACAGCGATACGCAGGGGATGCTTGGGGTGAAATACAGCTTCAAGTAACAACAAAAAAGCCGCTGAGGGATCAGCGGCTTTTTGCTTCAGGCAATATCATCGCTGGTACAGGCCAGCACTGTTTCAACCTTACTGGATTTCAGATGATTTTGCAGCGCCGAGCCAGGCATCTCATCGGTGAAGAGCGCAGTAGCCTGCGACACGTTACCAACCTCAACGGCCGCAGAAGCGGTATATTTCGTATGATCGGCCGCTAACAGAATATGGCGGGAGTGGGCCATCATGGTTTTCACCACGCTGGCTTCGTTGACGTCAAACTCCATCATCGCGCCGTCGTGCTCAATCGCCCCGATGCTGGTCACCAGATAATCTGCACGGAAGCCAGACACAAAGGCGGTTGCCGCAGGCCCGATGATGCCGCCATTGTGTGGGCGCAGCGTGCCACCCGGCACCATCACTTCAAAGCGCGGGTTCTTATACAGAATATGCGCCACCCGAAGGCTGTTGGTGATGATGCGCAGATGATTATGGTTGAGCAGCGCCCGGGCAACGTGCTCCACGGTCGTGCCGATCGTGATGAAAATAGTTGAGCCGTCGGGAATATAGTCCGCAATCGCCTCGGCAATCGCCCGCTTCTCTTCGGTAAGCGACACTTCGCGCTGTTCGAACGCCGTGTTCACCACGCTGGATGCCCTGCCCGCGCCGCCATGATGACGCGTGATCAGTCCCTGTTCGCTGAGCTTGCGGATATCCCGGCGCACCGTTTGCGTGGAGACATCCAACAGCTGTGCCAGTTCATCAATGTTCATATAGCCGCGGTCTGCAATCAGCGTCAGCAGCTGATCGTGACGCGGGTTGCCGGTCAGTTCGGTAAGGCTCATGGGCTGTCCTCTGAAAACCATCACGCCCCGCATTTTATACAAAAAGTGACAAAAAAGAGCGGGTTTGATCACAGTCGGGTATACCCGCGCGCCCGCCGGGCCTGGTGCATTTCAGGGCTGCGACGGCGCTGGCAAAACGCACGGCGTCGGCTGAAGACGTTTGCTGTCCCAGACTGACCGCCAGCGCGCCGTGGAAAACGTCGCCCGCCCCGGTAGTATCTACCACGTCCACCTCAAAGCCGGGCTGATGGCACAGCGTGTCATTTTCCAGCCAAAAGCAGCCGTCTCGCCCCTGTGTGACGTACACATGTCCATTTGTGAGCATTTGTGCTTTTTTCAGCGCGTCTTCGGTTTCATCCAGCTGCGTTAAGCGCCGCAGGCCCGGCGCGGAGAAAGCCGCATGGTCGCTTAAGGCAATCAGCTCCGCGATCTCCTGCGGGGTGACGTCGGCATCAAGCAAAGTAGGAACGCCCTGCTGCCGGGCCAAAGTAAACGCCTGTTTTGCCCCGTCATGCCAGCGCACGTCTGCTAAAACAATATCCCATTGCGAGAAGTCGATTTCACGCAGCCAGTCTGCCGCGGCAGGGAGATCGGGGCTGGGGTAGTTCGCAATGACGCGCTCTCCGCTGCCGTCCACCAGCACCGCCGACTGTGACGATCGGGCACCTTTAAAGACGCGCGTGTAGCGGGTATTCACCCCCAGGGATTCCAGCTCCGCCAGCAGCCGTGTACCGGTGTCGTCGTCCCCCACCCGGCCAATATAATCCACTTCCGCGCCCAGTTTCGCCGCCGCCACCGCCGCAGTGGCCGCCGGACCGCCGCCCACTTCCGTATAGTCTTTTGCGACATATTTCCCACCTTCCTTAGGTAAATCATCGAGATACCAGATGCGATCCAGCACGGTAATGCCGACACAAACGATGCGAGTCATGGTAATTCCTTCTGCGATTTCTGATGCTTTCATTTTAATTTCATCAAATGTTTAAAAAGTGACCCATGTCAATTTTTTGACTATAAATTACAAATACGATCAAAAACAGACAACACAAACGCGCAAAAATTGACACGATGTGACAGGAGAGAGGCATGTCAGCAATCGCATTTATCGGTTTAGGGCAGATGGGCGCGCCAATGGCGAAGAATCTGTTGAAACAGGGCCACCAGCTTAACGTTTTTGATGTGAACCCGCAGGCGGTGCAGGCGCTGGTGGAGAGCGGCGCACAGGCGGCGGCAACGCCCGCGCAGGCCGCCACGGACGCCGAATTCGTCATCACCATGCTGCCAAACGGCGACCTGGTGCGCAGCGTGCTGTTCGGTGAGTACGGCGTGTGCGAGGGGCTATCCCCCGACGCGCTGGTGATAGATATGTCCACCATTCACCCGCTACAAACCGACGCGCTGATCCGCGACATGGCTGAACGCGGCTTCAGCCTGATGGACGCGCCCGTCGGACGCACATCTGACCACGCCGTCGCCGGTACGTTGCTCCTGCTGGCTGGCGGCACGGCGCAGCAGGTTGAGCGCGCTACTCCCGTATTGATGGCGATGGGCAATGAACTGATTAACGCCGGCGGGCCGGGCATGGGCATTCGCGTGAAGCTTATCAATAACTACATGAGCATCGCCCTGAACGCCCTTTCCGCCGAGGCCGCCGTGCTGTGCGAAGCGCTTGGCCTCTCCTTCGACGTGGCACTTAAGGTGATGAGCGGTACGCCTGCGGGTAAAGGCCACTTCACCACCTCATGGCCGAACAAGGTGCTGAAAGGGGATCTTTCTCCCGCCTTCATGATCGACCTTGCGCATAAAGATCTGGGGATCGCCCTGGACGTGGCCAACCAGCTCCACGTTCCGATGCCGCTGGGCGCGGCTTCCCGCGAAGTTTACAACCAGGCACGCGCCGCCGGGCGCGGGCGCGAAGACTGGACTGCCATTCTTGAACAGGTTCGCGCATCTGCCGGGCTGAAAAAAACACACTGATACGAAAGGACTGAGGAATGACGATGTACACCCTGAAAGATATCACCCGACCTTCCGGCGGTTTTGCGATGCTGGCCGTGGATCAGCGCGAAGCGATGCGCCTGATGTTTGCCGCCGCAGGCGCGCCGGTGCCGGTAACCGACCAGCACCTGACGGATTTTAAGGTCAACGCGGCGAAGATTCTGTCGCCGTACGCCTCTGCCATTCTCGTCGACCAGCAGTTCTGCTATCGCCAGATTGTGGAGCAGCAGGCCATTGCCAAAAGCTGCGCGATGATTGTGGCGGCCGACGAGTTTATTCCGGGGAACGGTATACCGGTCGACAGCGTGGTGATCGACAAGAACGTCAACGCGCAGGCGGTCAAACGCGATGGCGGCAAGGCGCTGAAGCTGCTGGTGCTGTGGCGTAGCGATGAAGATCCGCAGCAGCGTCTGGAGATGGTGAAGGCGTTCAATACGCTGTGCCACGATAACGGTCTGCTGAGCATTATCGAGCCGGTTGTACGTCCGCCGCGTCGCGGTGCCGCGTTTGACCGCGAGCAGGCGATTATCGACGCGGCAAAAGAGCTGGGCGACAGCGGCGCCGACCTCTACAAAGTGGAGATGCCGCTGTTTGGCAAAGGCACGCAGCCGGAACTGCTGGCCGCCTCGCAAAGGCTAAACGAGAACATCGCTATGCCGTGGGTGATCCTCTCCTCCGGCGTGGACGAAAAATTATTCCCGCGCGCCGTGAGCGTAGCGATGCAGGCAGGGGCATCTGGCTTTTTAGCCGGTCGCGCCGTCTGGTCATCGGTGATTGGCCTGCCGGACACCGGGCTGATGCTCCGCGATATTTCTGTACCCAAACTGCAGCGTCTGGGTGAGATCGTCGACGAAATGATGGCTCGCCGCTGAGAAAGGACCCGAACATGAAATGGTTTAACACCCTGAGCCATAACCGCTGGCTCGAACAAGAGACCGACCGCATCTTTGATTTCGGTAAAAAAGCCGCCGTACCGACCGGCTTTGGCTGGCTGGGCAATAACGGGCAGGTGCGCAGCGATATGGGCACCCATCTGTGGATCACCGCCCGCATGCTGCACGTATACGCGGTGGCGGCAAACATGGGCCGCCCCGGCGCGTATGCCCTGGTCGAGCACGGCATCAATGCCCTTAACGGCCCGCTGCGCGACAAACGGCACGGCGGCTGGTACGCCTGCGTTAACGATGAGGGCGTGATGGATGCCTCCAAGCAGGGCTATCAGCACTTCTTCGTTCTGCTGGGCGCGGCGAGCGCCGTCACCACCGGCCACCCGCAGGCGCGCAGGCTGCTGGAAGATGCCATTGAGGTGATTGAGCGCTACTTCTGGAGCGAGCAGGAGCAGATGTGCCTGGAGTCCTGGGATGAGGCCTTCAGCAAAACGGAAGACTATCGCGGCGGTAACGCCAACATGCACGCCGTGGAAGCTTTCCTCATTTTCTATGACGTGACCCGCGACCGGAAATGGCTCGACCGCGCCCTGCGCATCGCCTCGGTGATTATTCACGACGTGGCGCGCAAAGGGGAGTACCGCGTTAACGAGCATTTCGACGCGAACTGGAACCCAATCCGCGACTACAACATCGATAACCCTGCTCACCGCTTCCGCGCCTACGGCGGCACGCCGGGGCACTGGATCGAGTGGGGCCGTCTGATGCTGCACCTGCGCGCCGCGCTGGAGGCTTGCTTTGAAACCCCACCGGAGTGGCTGCTGGAAGATGCGAAAGGGCTGTTCCACGCCACCATCCGCGACGCCTGGGCACCCGACGGGGCCGATGGGTTTGTCTACTCCGTGGGCTGGGACGGTAAGCCAATCGTGCGTGAACGCGTGCGCTGGCCAATCGTCGAGGCGATGGGCACGGCTTATGCACTTTACACCGTGACCGGCGAGGCGCAGTACGAAGCCTGGTATCAGAAATGGTGGGATTACTGCATCAAGTACCTGATGGACTACGAAAACGGTTCCTGGTGGCAGGAGCTGGACACCAATAACGAAGTGACCACCAAAGTCTGGGACGGCAAGCAGGATATTTACCACCTGCTGCACTGCCTGGTAATCCCCCGCCTGCCGCTGGCACCGGGCTTAGCCCCTGCCGTAGCCGCTGGTTTACTGGATAGCCTGGCTAAATAATAAAGACGGAGTGTTTATGCGTACCCTACACAATATTGACCTGAAAAATAACGAAAGTGGCTTCACCCTGCGCTGGCAGGACCGTCTGATTTTATCCCACACCGGGGATGCCCCTTGCCTGTGGATTGGCGCAGGCGAGGCCGATATCGAGATGTTTCGCGGCAACTTCAGCATCAAGGACAAGCTCAACGAAAAGATTGCCCTGACGGACGCGACCGTCACGCAGCAAAGCGCAGGCTGGGCGATCCGCTTTACCCGCGGCGACGCGGTGAGCGCGACGCTGCTGGTGGGCGTCGATGCGCAAGGCCGTCTCGAGCTGAAGCTTCAAAATGACGCCCCCCGCTATAACCGCATCTGGCTGCGGCTGGCGGCGCAGCCGGAAGATCATATCTACGGCTGCGGCGAGCAGTTCTCGTACTTCGATCTGCGCGGCAAGCCGTTCCCGCTGTGGACCAGCGAGCAGGGCGTTGGCCGCAATAAGCAGACCTATGTCACCTGGCAGGCCGACTGCAAAGAGAACGCGGGCGGCGACTACTACTGGACCTTCTTCCCGCAGCCCACCTTCGTGAGCACCCAGAAGTACTATTGCCACGTGGACAACAGCTGCTACATGAACTTCGACTTCAGCGCGCCGGACTTCCACGAGCTGGCGTTCTGGGAAGATAGCGCCACGCTGCGCTTCGAATGTGCGCAAACTTACGTCGATCTACTGGAAAAACTCACCGGCCTGCTGGGGCGTCAGCCAGAGCTGCCGGACTGGGTTTACGACGGCGTGACGCTGGGTATTCAGGGCGGCACCGAGGTGTGCCAGCAAAAGCTCGACGCTATGCGCCAGGGCGGCGTGAAGGTAAACGGCATCTGGGCGCAGGACTGGTCCGGCATTCGCATGACCTCCTTCGGCAAACGCGTGATGTGGAACTGGAAGTGGAACAGCGAACTTTATCCGCAGCTTGACGAGCGTATTGCGCAGTGGAAACGGGAAGGCGTGCAGTTCCTCTCCTATATCAACCCATACGTCGCCAGCGATAAAGATCTCTGCGAAGAAGCGGCAACGCGCGGCTATCTGACCAAAAACGCCGGCGGTAAGGACTACCACGTCGAGTTCGGCGAGTTCTACGCGGGCGTTATCGACCTGACCAATCCGGAAGCCTACGGCTGGTACAAAGAGGTCATTAAAAAGAACCTGATCGCGCTGGGCTGCGGCGGCTGGATGGCCGATTTCGGTGAGTATCTGCCGACCGATACCTTCCTGCACAACGGCGTTAGCGCGGAGATCATGCATAACGCCTGGCCTGCCCTGTGGGCAAAATGTAACTACGAGGCGCTCCAGGAGACCGGCAAGCTCGGTGACATCCTGTTCTTTATGCGTGCGGGCTACACCGGTAGCCAGAAGCACTCGGTGATGATGTGGGCGGGGGATCAGAACGTCGACTGGAGCCTGGACGACGGTCTGGCGTCCGTCGTACCTGCGGCCCTTTCGCTGGCGATGACCGGGCACGGCCTGCACCACAGCGACATCGGCGGCTATACGACGCTTTTCGAGATGAAGCGCAGCAAAGAGCTGCTCCTGCGCTGGTGCGACTTCAGCGCCTTTACGCCAATGATGCGCACCCACGAGGGCAACCGCCCTGGCGATAACTGGCAGTTCGACGGTGACGCGGAAACCATCGCGCACTTCGCGCGCATGACCACCGTCTTCACCACCCTGAAGCCGTACATCAAAGCCGCCGTCACGCAGAATGCGAAAAGCGGCCTGCCGGTAATGCGCCCGCTCTTCCTGCACTACGAAGACGACGCGCGTGCCTACACGCTGAAATATCAGTATCTGTTTGGCCGCGATCTGCTGGTGGCGCCGGTTCATGAAGAGGGCCGCCGCGACTGGACGCTCTATCTGCCGCAGGACAGCTGGGTCAATGCGTGGACCGGGGAAACCTGCGATGGCGGTGACGTGACCGTTGATGCCCCGCTCGGCAAGCCGCCGGTGTTCTATCGCCAGCACAGCGACTGGGCAGATCTGTTTAGCACCTTACGTCATATCTGATAAGGCTCGCCCGCAGGGAAACCTGCGGGCAGACGGAGAATAATAATGAGTCAACATACTTCCGATCCGGCAACCCTACGCCTGCCGTTTAAAGAAAAACTCGCCTACGGGATGGGCGACCTCGGATCTAACATCCTGCTGGATATCGGCACGCTGTATCTGCTGAAGTTTTATACCGACGTGCTGGGCCTGCCGGGCACCTACGGCGGGATCATCTTCCTGATTGCGAAGTTCTTTACCGCCTTCACCGACATGGGGACCGGGATCATGCTCGACTCCCGGCGCAAGATTGGCCCGAAAGGGAAATTCCGCCCGTTCGTGCTCTACGCGGCGTTCCCGGTGACCCTGCTGGCGATTGCCAACTTCGTCGGCACGCCGTTTGAAATCACCGGTAAAACGGTGATGGCGACGGTGCTGTTTATGCTGTACGGCCTGTTCTTCAGCATGATGAACTGCTCCTACGGCGCGATGGTGCCGGCCATTACCAAAAACCCGGACGAGCGCGCCTCGCTGGCCGCCTGGCGTCAGGGCGGCGCCACGCTGGGCCTGCTGCTCTGTACCGTGGGCTTTGTGCCGGTGATGAACCTGATCGAGGGCAACGACCAGCTTGGCTATATCTTTGCCGCGACCCTCTTCTCGCTGTTCGGCCTGTTCTTTATGTGGTGGTGCTATAAGGGCGTGACCGAGCGTTACGTAGAGACGCAGCCTGCAAATCCGACGCAAAAGCCGGGGCTGCTGCAGTCGTTTCGCGCCATCGCCGGGAACCGTCCGCTGTTTATCCTGTGCATCGCTAACCTGTGCACGCTGGGCGCCTTTAACGTCAAACTCGCCATTCAGGTTTACTACACGCAGTACGTGCTGAACGACCCGATTCTGCTGTCGTACATGGGCTTCTTCAGCATGGGCTGTATTTTTATCGGCGTCTTTATGATGCCCGGCGCGGTGCGGCGCTTCGGCAAGAAAAAGGTCTACATCAGCGGGCTGATGATTTGGGTGGCGGGCGATCTGCTCAACTACTTCTTCGGTGGCGGCTCGGTGAGCTTTGTGGCGTTCTCCTGCCTGGCGTTCTTTGGCTCCGCGTTTGTGAACAGCCTGAACTGGGCGCTGGTATCCGATACCGTGGAATACGGCGAGTGGCGCACCGGCGTGCGCTCAGAGGGGACGGTCTATACAGGCTTTACCTTCTTCCGGAAGGTATCCCAGGCGCTGGCGGGCTTTTTCCCGGGGATCATGCTCACCCAGATCGGCTATGTGCCCAACGTGGTGCAATCCGCCGGAACGGTTGAAGGGCTGCGGCAGCTGATATTTATCTACCCGAGCCTGCTGGCGATCATCACCATCGTGGCGATGGGCTGCTTCTATAACCTCAACGAGAAGATGTATGTGCGCATTGTTGAAGAGATTGAACTGCGCAAACGTACGGCCTAAATGACGAGATAGAGCGCCCAGCTGGGCGCTCTGAGGATCGACCATGACACATAACAGTGATCCGTTAACCCTGAAATTGAGCCTGCGAGAGAAGTGCGCCTACGGGATGGGCGATTTTGGCTCGAACCTGATGCTGTGTATTGGCACGTTGTATTTGCTGAAGTTTTACACGGACGAACTGGGCATGCCTGCGTTCTATGGCGGCATTATTTTCCTGGTGGCAAAGTTTTTTACCGCGTTTACCGACATGCTGACCGGCGTGCTGCTGGACTCCCGACGTAACATCGGCGCGCGGGGAAAATTCAGGCCGTTCATTCTTTACGCCTCCGTTCCGGTGGCGCTGGTGGCGACGGCGCAGTTTATGGCCAACGACTTTAGCCTGACGGTGAAAACGGCGCTCGCCACCGTGCTCTTCATGATGTTTGGCCTCTGCTATAGCCTGATGAACTGCGCCTACGGTGCGATGGTCCCGGCCATCACCAAAAACCCGAACGAGCGCGCGCAGCTTGCGGCATGGCGTCAGGGCGGCGCTACGGTGGGGCTGTTGCTCTGCACCGTCGGCTTTATGCCCATCCAGGCGCTGTTCGTCAGCCAGCCCTCCCTCGGTTATCTGGTGGCCGCGCTGGTGTTCGTTACCGGCGGCCTGTTTTGCATGTGGTGGTGCTACAGCGGCGTGAAAGAACGCTACGTGGAGCTTACGCCCGATCACCATAAGCCCGGCATTCTGAAATCGTTCTGCGCGATTTTCCGCAATCCACCGCTGCTGGTGCTGTGCATCGCCAATCTGTGTACCCTCGCCGCCTTCAACATCAAGCTGGCGATCCAGGTTTATTACACCCAGTACGTGCTGAACGATCTGCATCTGCTGTCGTGGATGGGCTTTTTCAGCATGGGCTGCATTCTGATTGGCGTGTTTCTGGTCCCCGGCGCGGTGAAGCGCTTTGGCAAGAAGCCGGTCTATCTGGGCGGGCTGACGCTGTGGGCAGTGGGCGACGTGCTGAACTTCTTCTGGGGGACCAGCTCCCTGCTGTTCGTGCTGTTTTCCTGCATGGCCTTCTTCGGCACGGCATTTGTGAACAGCCTGAACTGGGCGCTGGTGCCGGATACCGTCGATTACGGCGAGTGGAAAACCGGCATTCGCGCCGAAGGGTCGGTTTACACCGGCTATACCTTCTCGCGCAAAATCTCCGCCGCGCTCGCAGGTTTCCTGCCCGGCATCATGCTGACCCAGATTGGCTACGTTCCCCATGCGGTACAGAGCGCTGGCACGCTGCTGGGTTTGCGTCAGCTGATTTTCCTCTGGCCGTGCGGTCTGGCGATTGTCGCCGCCGTGACCATGGGGCTGTTTTATAAACTCAACGAAGCGCGCTTCGCCTTTATTATCGAGGAGATTGGAAAACGGAAAAAACAAACTGCGAATACCCCTGAGATAACCACCAACAATAAAGCGTCAGCAGTCACTTTATAACTATAAATCCGGCCATTATGTCCTTCCTGTTTATCAGGAGGGAGGCCTTTCTGTACCTGATACATGGACAAATTATGAAAAGAATCATCACTGTACTGATCGTGTCGTCTGTGTCCTGCCCGGTATTTGCCGGGGCCTATGTCGAAACCCGCGAAGCCTACAATACGGCTTCTGAGCTGCACGAGGTGATCCTGCGTGCGGGCTATAACTTCGATATGGGCGCGGGGCTGATGTTTACCAACGCCTATAACGTGGGCAAATGGGATGAGCTTAAGCACAGCTATAACGAAATAGAGGGGTGGTATCCGCTCTTTAAACCGACCGACAAACTCACCTTCCAGCCCGGCGGGTTGATTAACGACAGCAGTGCGGGGTCCGGTGGCGCAGTTTATTTAGATACCAACTACAAATTTACGGACTGGTTTAATCTGACGTTCCGCTATCGCTATAACCATGACAATTACGATACGCCGGACTATAACGGGCAGATGGATAAGAACGACACGCACGAGTTTGCCAACTACTGGAATTTCAAAGTGACGGATGCATTTTTCTATACCTTTGAACCGCACTTTTTCCAGCGGGTGAATGATTACCACAGCAAAAATGGCAAAGATCATCACTGGGAAATTACCAATAAATTCAGCTATAAGATCGACAGAAACTGGCTGCCGTACCTCGAATTACAGTGGCTGGATAGATGGAATGACTACAACCGGGAGCAGTACCGGATTCGTTTAGGGTTAAGGTATTCGTTCTAAGCCTAAGCCTAAGCCTAAGCCTCCTTAAATTAAGGAGGCTGTAATTCTATTTTTTACTTATCTTAATTCGATAAATATTCTTACCAAATCACCTTTATATCTTTCACCATAAATTAAATATCCCCCATCACCATAAACCGTTTTTACACACAATCCGGCCCCTTCAATTCCATTTTTAAATTTTAAAGGGTGGTAACCATTTTCCGATAAAGTTGCATTTGCAGCTCCTGCGTAAGAATAATTATACTCTCTTTTCAACTCTAGCTCTGTAAATACATTATCTTTTATCATCTGATTGACTGTTCTAGTACAGCCATCAGGAATTTCTTCGCAATGGTTAAAGTCAACCCTAAATCGATAAATTCTATTGTTTTCATTGTTCTTATATATTCGTATATCTTCAAAAACCTCATCATGGTCCCAATAAGAATCAATGTAACAGGGATCGGTAATTAAAATACTAGCGCTATCGACAAAAACCTCCCCCATTTCCTCTATTTCAATCTCGTCTTCAGGGATTGGGATTTCTTCATCACTTTCTTCATCATAATAAGTTAAAGCACGTCCCAGATACATCGTTCTTTCAAGTTGCTCTCTTAATCTATTTATATCAAGAGTTCGTAGAGATATTAAACGTGTATTTTCATCACGATCTATCTCTAATCTCTTTATCTCTTCTTCTCTATGCTTTATTCTCTTTGTAAGAACCTCTTCGATATATTCTGGAGTTTTCTGTTCCATTAAATTGGCTTTATCTTTCCAAAGATTAACATTTTTCTCTAAAACTTTTAATTGCTCCTCCTTTATCCCAATTTGGGATTTTAGATTTTTTACATATGCAATATAAATCCAACCAGCAATAACTAAGGCCATCCCATTAGCACCAAGTTGAAAGTAGTCAATTATTTCTTTCATCAATGATCCATAGCATTAGAGTCGATGGAAATTAAACATATAAAAAAACCTGCCATAAAGACAGGTTTTTTATACAGAACGGAAAGATATTACTCTTCTTTCGCACCGCGCATAGCACGTTTACGATCGTTCTCGGTCAGGTGACGCTTACGGATACGAATTGACTGTGGCGTCACTTCTACCAGTTCGTCATCATCGATGAACTCCAGAGCCTGCTCCAGCGTCATCTTGATCGGTGGAACCAGAACCGTTGCTTCGTCAGTACCGGACGCACGCATGTTGGTCAGTTTCTTACCGGTCAGGCAGTTTACGGTCAGGTCGTTAGAACGACTGTGAATACCGATGATCTGGCCTTCGTAAACTTCAGCACCGTGACCCAGGAACAGCTTACCGCGATCCTGCAGGCCGAACAGCGCAAACGCAACCGCTTTACCCTGACCGTTGGAGATCAGCACGCCGTTGTTACGCTGGCCCACTTCGCCCGGACGAACGTCGTCGTAGTGGCTGAAAGTGGAGTACAGCAGGCCGGTACCGGAGGTCATGGTCATGAACTCAGAACGGAAGCCGATCAGGCCACGGCTTGGGATCACGTAGTCGAGACGTACGCGGCCTTTGCCATCTGGATTCATGTTTTTCAGGTCGCCTTTACGCTCGCCCAGCGCCTGCATCACAGAACCCTGGTGCTGCTCTTCAACGTCCAGCGTAACGTTTTCGAACGGCTCTTGTTTACGGCCGTCGATTTCGCGGAAGATAACTTTCGGACGGGAAACCGCCATCTCGAAACCTTCACGACGCATGTTTTCGATCAGAACAGACAGGTGCAACTCACCACGACCAGAAACGCGGAACGCATCAGCGTCTTCGGTTTCTTCAACGCGCAGCGCAACGTTGTGCACCAGCTCTTTGTTCAGGCGGTCAAGGATCTGACGAGAGGTAACGAACTTACCTTCTTTGCCACAGAACGGAGAGGTGTTGACGTTGAAGAACATAGAAACGGTTGGTTCATCAACGGACAGGGCTGGCAGCGCTTCGACGTTCTGCGGATCGCAGATGGTGTCGGAGATGTTCAGTTCACCCAGACCGGTGATCGCGATGATGTCGCCCGCTTCAGCGATGTCGCTCTCGATACGCTCAAGACCCAGGTGAGTCAGTACTTTACCGACTTTACCGTTACGGGTTTTGCCTTCGCTATCGATGATCGTGACCTGCTGGTTAGGCTTCACTTTACCGCGCTTGATACGGCCAATGCCGATAACGCCAACGTAGTTGTTGTAGTCGAGCTGGGAGATCTGCATCTGCAGGGTGCCTTCCAGGTCAACGTTCGGCGCAGGGACACGGTCAACAATCGCCTGATACAGCGGGGTCATGTCTTCAGCCATGTCTTCGTGGTCCAGACCAGCGATACCGTTCAGCGCAGAAGCGTAAACGATAGGGAAGTCCAGCTGCTCGTCGGTCGCGTCGAGGTTAACGAACAGGTCGAATACCTGGTCAACAACCCAGTCAGGACGCGCGCCAGGGCGGTCAACTTTGTTGATAACAACGATTGGCTTCAGACCATGGGCAAAAGCTTTTTTGGTCACGAAGCGCGTCTGTGGCATTGGGCCATCCATTGCGTCAACGACCAGCAGAACGGAGTCTACCATGGACATTACACGTTCAACTTCACCACCGAAGTCGGCGTGCCCTGGGGTATCAACGATGTTGATACGGTAGTCATTCCATTTAATCGCGGTGTTTTTCGCGAGGATAGTAATCCCACGCTCTTTCTCCAAATCGTTGGAGTCCATCACGCGTTCTTGGGTTTCGGCACGTGCATCAAACGTACCGGATTGCTGCAGCAGCTTATCAACCAGGGTAGTTTTACCATGGTCAACGTGCGCGATGATGGCGATGTTACGCAAATTTTCGATCACAACTTTGCCTCAGGCATTTAGAAATAGCGCGTTATTGTACACGGATTAATCGCACTACAAAACAGGATCACAAACATCCCCCGCAAACAAGTATTGCAGAGATGCTTTGTGATCGCTTTCACGGAGCGGTAAAAGGGCACCTTAACGTAAATTGCACCAATATGGTGCTCAACGTTCACAATGAAGCACTATACTGGTGCAACAAATCCATCATGGTGCAGCCCTTTTGCACTATGGTGCGCATGATAACGCCTTTTTGGGGTGTTTTAAAAGTTGGCACAGATTTCGCTTTATAAAAAATACATGGCAACAGCCAGTACAAACAGAAATTGAAGACCTCGTTACCACGACGACAATGACCAATCTGGAGAGTTAAGTATGTCCGCTGAACACGTTTTGACGATGCTGAACGAACATGAAGTGAAGTTTGTTGATCTGCGCTTCACCGATACCAAAGGTAAAGAACAGCACGTCACAATCCCTGCTCATCAGGTGAACGCCGAATTCTTTGAAGAAGGCAAAATGTTTGACGGCTCCTCCATTGGTGGCTGGAAAGGCATTAACGAATCCGACATGGTTCTGATGCCAGACGCAACCACTGCGGTCATTGATCCGTTCTTCGAAGAACCAACCCTGATCATCCGCTGCGACATCCTCGAGCCAGGCACGCTGCAGGGCTACGACCGCGACCCACGTTCTATCGCTAAACGCGCTGAAGAGTACCTGCGTTCTACCGGTATCGCGGACACCGTTCTGTTCGGGCCAGAGCCAGAGTTCTTCCTGTTCGACGACATCCGCTTCGGTGCCTCTATTTCCGGTTCCCACGTGGCTATCGACGACATCGAAGGTGCATGGAACTCTTCCACCAAATACGAAGGTGGTAACAAAGGTCACCGTCCTGGTGTGAAAGGCGGTTACTTCCCTGTTCCTCCGGTCGACTCTGCACAGGACATCCGTTCCACCATGTGTCTGGTGATGGAAGAGATGGGCCTGGTTGTTGAAGCGCACCACCACGAAGTGGCGACTGCTGGTCAGAACGAAGTGGCAACCCGCTTCAACACCATGACCAAAAAAGCGGACGAAATTCAGATCTACAAATACGTTGTGCACAACGTTGCGCACCGTTTCGGTAAAACCGCGACCTTCATGCCAAAACCAATGTTTGGCGACAACGGTTCCGGTATGCACTGCCACATGTCTCTGTCCAAGAACGGTACCAACCTGTTCTCTGGCGACAAATACGCTGGTCTGTCCGAGCAGGCGCTGTATTACATCGGTGGTGTTATCAAACACGCTAAAGCGATCAACGCCCTGGCGAACCCAACCACCAACTCCTACAAGCGTCTGGTACCGGGGTACGAAGCACCAGTGATGCTGGCCTACTCTGCGCGTAACCGTTCTGCTTCTATCCGTATCCCGGTGGTAGCGTCTCCTAAAGCTCGTCGTATCGAAGTGCGCTTCCCGGACCCAGCGGCTAACCCATACCTGTGCTTCGCAGCACTGCTGATGGCCGGTCTGGACGGTATCAAGAACAAGATCCACCCGGGCGAAGCGATGGACAAAAACCTGTACGACCTGCCGCCAGAAGAAGCGAAAGAGATCCCACAGGTTGCGGGTTCTCTGGAAGAAGCCCTGCAGGCGCTGGACGCAGACCGCGAGTTCCTGACCGCAGGTGGCGTATTCACTGACGACGCTATCGATGCTTACATCGCTCTGCGTACTGAAGAGAACGACCGCGTGCGTATGACTCCGCATCCGGTTGAGTTCGAACTGTACTACAGCGTTTAATTTAGTTGTTTTACCCGGCGTGAAAAGCGCCGGGGGTAGTTGCCGTGGAAACTTTTAGCCCATCTCCGGATGGGCTTTTTTCTCCACCAACAACCTGATCTCACGCGCTTTTTACGCCGAAACCGCTATACTGCACTAAAATAGTGCAACTACTCCAGGAGACTGCTGAATGGCAACTGGCACGCTGCCCGATGCTGGGCAGATCCTCAATTCTTTAATTAACAGTATATTGCTGGTCGACGACGAGCTGGCCGTCCATTACGCCAACCCGGCGGCGCAACAGCTGCTCGCCCAGAGTTCACGCAAACTGTTTGGCACCCCGCTTCCTGAGTTGTTGAGCTATTTTTCGCTGAATATTGGCCTGATGCAGGAAAGTTTGCAGGCCGGCCAGGGGTTTACCGATAACGAAGTCACGCTGGTGATTGACGGGCGCTCGCACATTTTGTCGCTTACCGCGCAACGACTTCCCGAGGGAATGATCCTGCTTGAAATGGCGCCGATGGATAACCAGCGTCGCCTGAGCCAGGAACAGCTGCAGCATGCGCAGCAAATTGCCGCCCGTGACCTGGTGCGAGGTCTGGCGCATGAAATCAAAAACCCGCTGGGTGGCTTACGCGGCGCGGCACAGCTTCTGACTAAAGCGCTGCCCGACCCCGCGCTGGCGGAGTACACCAACGTCATCATTGAGCAGGCGGACCGTCTGCGTAACCTGGTTGATCGCCTTCTTGGGCCGCAGCAGCCCGGCATGCACGTTTCAGAAAGCATCCATAAAGTGGCTGAACGGGTGGTGAAGCTTGTCTCCATGGAACTGCCGGAGAACGTCACGCTGGTGCGTGATTACGACCCCAGCCTGCCGGAACTGGCGCATGACCCCGATCAGATTGAGCAGGTATTGCTGAATATTGTGCGCAATGCCCTGCAGGCGCTGGGGCCGGAAGGCGGCGAGATTATTTTACGCACCCGCACCGCCTTCCAGCTCACGCTGCACGGCGTGCGCTATCGTCTGGCGGCCCGTATCGACGTTGAGGATAACGGTCCCGGTATTCCTGCGCATCTGCAGGACACCCTGTTCTACCCGATGGTAAGCGGGCGCGAAGGCGGTACGGGTCTGGGCTTATCTATCGCCCGCAGCTTGATCGATCAGCACTCCGGAAAAATTGAATTTACCAGTTGGCCGGGACATACCGAGTTTTCGGTTTTCCTGCCGATTAAAAAATAAAGGTGACGTTTATGCAACGAGGGATAGTCTGGGTAGTCGATGACGATAGCTCCATCCGTTGGGTGCTTGAACGCGCGCTCACAGGGGCAGGATTAAGCTGCACGACGTTTGAGAGCGGCAGCGAAGTGCTCGACGCACTCACCACCAAAACGCCAGATGTTCTGCTTTCGGATATCCGTATGCCGGGCATGGACGGGCTGGCGCTGTTAAAGCAGATCAAACAACGCCACCCGATGCTTCCGGTCATCATAATGACCGCGCACTCCGATCTGGATGCCGCGGTGAGCGCCTATCAGCAAGGGGCGTTTGATTACCTGCCCAAACCGTTTGATATCGACGAAGCGGTGGCTCTGGTTGAGCGCGCGATTAGCCACTACCAGGAGCAGCAACAGCCGCGCCACACGCCCGATTTTGGGCCAACGACGGACATCATCGGCGAAGCGCCGGCGATGCAGGACGTATTTCGCATTATTGGCCGTCTGTCCCGCTCGTCCATCAGCGTATTGATTAACGGTGAATCGGGAACCGGTAAAGAGCTGGTGGCGCATGCCTTGCATCGCCATAGCCCACGGGCAAAAGCGCCGTTCATCGCCCTGAATATGGCGGCGATCCCGAAGGATTTGATTGAGTCCGAACTATTCGGCCATGAAAAAGGGGCATTTACCGGCGCGAATACCATTCGCCAGGGGCGCTTTGAGCAGGCTGACGGCGGCACGCTGTTCCTGGACGAGATCGGCGATATGCCGCTGGACGTTCAGACCCGCCTGCTGCGCGTGCTGGCCGACGGGCAGTTTTATCGCGTGGGCGGCTATGCGCCGGTGAAGGTGGACGTGCGCATTATCGCCGCGACGCACCAGAACCTGGAGCTGCGCGTGCAGGAGGGGAAATTCCGTGAGGATTTATTCCACCGTCTGAACGTCATTCGCGTTCATCTGCCGCCGCTGCGCGAGCGTCGGGAAGATATTCCCCGCCTGGCGCGTCATTTCCTGCAGGTTGCCGCCCGCGAGCTGGGCGTGGAAGCCAAGCAGCTGCACCCGGAAACCGATGCCGCCCTCACCCGCCTGGCGTGGCCGGGCAACGTCCGTCAGCTGGAAAATACCTGCCGCTGGTTAACCGTGATGGCCGCCGGACAGGAAGTGCTGATTCAGGATTTACCGGCCGAGCTGTTTGAGGCCACCGCGCCAGAAAGCAGTACCGGACACGCGCTGCCGGACAGCTGGGCGACGCTGCTGGCGCAGTGGGCCGACCGCGCGCTGCGTTCCGGTCATCAAAACCTGCTGTCTGAGGCTCAGCCCGAGATGGAGCGTACGCTGTTGACCACCGCGCTTCGTCATACGCAGGGCCATAAGCAGGAAGCCGCTCGCCTGCTGGGATGGGGACGTAATACCCTGACGCGCAAGCTTAAAGAGCTGGGAATGGAGTAAGATTCCCCGAAGTGTAAAGGTTATTAATTGAGCGCAAATTGCCGTTATTTTGCGCTTTACTGTTCCGATGAGTTTTGTATGATCGTGCCCGGAAATCGAGGGTGGAGATCATGCTGGAAACATTAGTCAATATGCTCTCTAGCGGAGCAGTTGAAAGCCACACGCCACAAACCGCCGTTGCGGCTGTTTTGTGTGCGGCGCTGGTTGGGCTGTTTAGCTAGCGGGGTTGAACGTAAAAGCCGGGTGGCGGCTTCGCCTTACCCGGCCTACGTTTCGTGCTTTTGAGATTTAAATCACCCGCGAGAACTGCTGCAGTCGCGCTTTCTGGCGCAGATACGCGTCAAAGCACATGCAGATGTTACGGATCAACAGACGCCCTTTCGGCGTGACCTCAATTGAACTCTCCGACACATCCACCAGCCCGTCTTTCGCCAGCGGCGCCAGAAGCTCCAGGTCTTGTGCAAAATAATCGCTGAATTTCAGATCCCACTGTGCTTCCACGTCGCTAAAGTCGAGACGGAAGTTGCAGATAAGCGCTTTAATCACATCACGACGAATGCAGTCGTCACGGGTTAGCGCGATGCCGCGCCACAGCGCGTTGCCGGTTTCATCTACCTGCTGGTAGTAGAGCTTCAGCTCTTTCTGGTTCTGCGCGTAGCAGTCACCAATCATGCTGATGGCAGAGACGCCCATGCCGAGCAGATCGGTATCGCCCTGGGTGGTGTAACCCTGGAAGTTGCGGTGCAGTACCCCTTCGCGCTGGGCAATGGCCAGCTCGTCGTCCGGACGGGCAAAGTGATCCATGCCGATAAACTGATAGCCGCTCTTGGTCAGCGAGGTGATGGTTTCCTGCAGGATATCCAGCTTCTGCTGGGCAGAAGGCAGATCCGCATCTTTGATTTTGCGCTGAGCGGCGAATAGCGTCGGCAGGTGCGCGTAGTTAAAGACGCTGAGGCGGTCCGGGCTGAGTTCAGCCACGCGCTTCAGCGTAAAGGCGAAGCTCTCCGGCGTCTGCTTTGGCAGGCCGTAAATCAGGTCGATGTTGGTCGAGGTAAAGCCGATGTCACGTGCGTGGTTGAGTAAGGCGAAGATAAACTGTTCGTCCTGCTCGCGGTTCACCAGACGCTGGACCTCTTTATTGAAATCCTGCACGCCCATGCTCAGCCGGTTGAAGCCTTCCGCGCGTAAATGATCCAGGACATTCAGCTCAATTTCACGCGGATCGACTTCGATCGAGATTTCGGCGTCGTCGTTAAAATTGAAATTTCCGCGCAGCAGCGTCATCAGACGGCTTATTTGCGCCTTATTCAGATAGGTTGGCGTGCCGCCGCCCCAGTGAAGCTGGCTGACGTGACGGCCAGCAAAAAGCGGCGCGCGGTGCACAATTTCCTGTTCGAGCGCATCCAGGTATTGGTCGGCCTTATGCTGCTGACGGGTCACGATTTTATTGCAGCCGCAGAAGTAGCAGAGCTTATGGCAGAACGGAATATGGACGTAGAGCGACAGCGGGCGCTCAGGATAGCGCGCGACGGCCTGCTGAAAATCCGCCTCGCCGAAGGCATCGGAGAACTCCAGCGCGGTGGGGTATGACGTGTAACGCGGCCCGGAATAGTTGTACTTCTGGATTAGGGCCAAATCCCAGTCGATAGTTGGTGCTGACATGCTCACTCCTTCCGTTGGTGTCGCGTTCGTATACGGCGGCCCGTTCTGGCCCCATCGCGAGCCATCATTCGGGTGCGCAGCCACTTCTGTCGCCGCGACAACCGCCGTAGTTTAACGAATAACCACACCAGATAACATATAACCGGAAGGGTTATAAGCAGGACTATCGTGCCTGCCGGGTGCAAATGTTAGTTTCCACCTTTCAGAAGACGCATCATATCTTCCTGCTTTTCGTCTTCTTCTTCGTCGTCTTCGTCATCGTAAGACAGACCGAGTTTCTGCATCAGCTCATCAATGCGGTCCAGTTTAGCATCCACCCATGACTGCTCTTCTGCGGTCAGGGTTTCACCCTCTTCAAGACGTTCCAGCAGCGCGTCCAGGCGCTCATCGTTCTCCAGCATATCCAGCTCAGCCTGCGGTGAAAGCATAGGTTTCTCGCTCTTTGGTTTGTGCTGCTTAGTGACCGGGGTGTCTGTCACGCCCAGCGGAATGGGAGTTTTACTGCCGATACGAGGATCTTTCTGCTGTTTGCTTTTTGCAGAAGCGCCCGCTGCACCACCGCCGTTTGCACGGCTACCCGCAGCATGGCCACGATGTTTCTTATCGCGTTTGCGATCGCGCGCTTCCTGGTTCAGTTCTTCGCGCGTTTTGCGGCGTGCTTTTGCAGGGCGTTTAGCACCCGCAGCGGAGGTTGGTTTTTTCATGATGTTTTATCTTTAAGTCGTTTTCTTCAGTATAGAATTGCGGCGAAATCTAGCAGAAAGCAAGCAAAGAAAAAAGGCGACAGAGCAATCTGTCGCCTTTTTTCCTGACTCACAACCCTTAGCGGGTCAGACATTCCATGTTTACCAACAACACACCCTGTTTATCCTTTGGCTGATACCGTCCGTGTATGGTTCCATTTCCTGTTAAAACGCCTCCAGGCGCTGGTCGTCCTGACTGTCCTACGTCTTCGCCTCCTGGCGCTCCTGACCCTAATCCTTAAGTCAAATTCCTGTTGGCTTCCTCGCCCTGACGCATACTTTACCTTGTTCGCTTAAACTGACAAGCAACGAAACGGTACAAAAAGAGATTTTCAGACAATTACCCGGAAATAAGCTTATGATTTAAAACAGTTTGACTTTTTTGGCACCTGCGAATTCTCTGAAATCTCCCATAGCAACATTAGCCGATCTCTCACAACGCTTCGGGCTTTCGCCTGCAGGCGCCGTGCAATGAGAAAAGCCTTTTGCCCGCATTCGGGTATAATCCCCCCAGATTACGATTTTTGGAGACGACCACGTGACTACCTGGAATTACCAACAGACGCATTTTGTCACCAGTGCGCCCGATATTCGCCACCTGCCTTCTGATACCGGTATTGAAGTGGCATTTGCTGGCCGCTCAAATGCGGGGAAGTCCAGCGCCCTGAATACGCTGACCAATCAGAAGAACCTGGCGCGTACCTCAAAAACACCTGGCCGTACCCAGCTGATTAACCTTTTTGAAGTCGCTGAAGGCAAACGCCTGGTCGACTTGCCGGGATACGGTTATGCGCAGGTGCCAGAAGAGATGAAGATCAAATGGCAGCGTGCGCTGGGCGAATACCTGGAAAAACGCATGTGCCTGAAAGGTCTGGTGGTGCTGATGGATATTCGCCATCCGCTAAAAGATCTCGATCAGCAGATGATCGACTGGGCCGTAGCAAGCGATATTGCCGTGCTGGTGCTGCTGACGAAAGCCGATAAGCTGGCAAGCGGCGCGCGTAAAGCGCAGGTGAATATGGTTCGCGAAGCGGTACTGGCCTTTAATGGCGATGTACAGGTAGAGCCCTTCTCTTCGCTGAAAAAACAGGGCGTTGACAAACTGCGTCAGAAGCTCGATAGCTGGTTTAACGAGCTGGAACCCGCAACAGAAGCGGAAGCAGAGTAAAACCGAGCGCGGCAATGTCCGCGCTTTTTTTTGACGGAACTTTTCTTTGCCGCAATAAAAAACGCCCCAGTCATTACTGACTGGGGCGGCTAAAATATTCAGCCAAATCCGATTACGTGAAGTAAAAGGTCTGAAAGATAGAACATCTTACCTCTGTACCCTACGTCGATAACTCTACCCCTTTTTTTGCTGTAGAAAAAGCACTTTTTGTAGTTTTTTTTCATTCTTTACATAGGGAATTCTAATGATCGTCACAAAACGCGCTTTGTTATGTTGCTAACTTACATAAAAAGCGCGTTATTCATTGAACCTTTAGTGAGCCTGATCCCAGTTTTCACCACTTCCCACTTCCACCAGCAACGGCACGTCTAGCGTCATGCTGCTTTCCATCAGTTCGTGGATCTTTTTCGACACAGTATCGAGATCGTCTTTGTGGACTTCAAACACCAGTTCATCGTGTACCTGCATGATCATTTTCACGCGCGGCTTCTCTTTCTCCAGCCAGGCATCCACGGCAATCATGGCGCGCTTGATGATGTCCGCTGCGGTTCCCTGCATCGGGGCGTTGATCGCCGCACGTTCTGCGCCAGCGCGGCGGGCCGCGTTGCTGGATTTGATGTCCGGGAGATAGAGACGACGGCCATCCAGGGTTTCAACGTAGCCTTTCTCTTTCGCCTGCGCGCGGGTACGTTCCATATATTCCAGCACGCCCGGGTAGCGTTCGAAGTAGAGATCCATATACTTCTGCGACTCTTTACGCGGAATATTGAGCTGGCGAGAAAGACCAAACGCGCTCATGCCGTAGATCAAACCGAAGTTGATTGCTTTTGCACTGCGGCGCTGTTCGTTGGTCACGCTCTCCAGCGGCAAACCAAAGACCTCCGCCGCGGTCGCACGGTGGATGTCTTTCCCTTCCGCAAATGCCGTCAGCAGACCTTTGTCACGGGACAGGTGCGCCATAATGCGCAGTTCGATTTGCGAGTAGTCAGCCGAGACAATCAGGTAATCCTCCGGGGCGATGAAAGCCTGACGAATGCGGCGCCCTTCTTCATTACGCACCGGGATGTTCTGCAGGTTAGGATCGGTTGACGAGAGGCGTCCCGTGGCCGCGACAGCCTGATGATACGACGTGTGCACGCGACCCGTTTTCGGGTTGATCATCAGCGGAAGTTTGTCCGTGTAGGTAGACTTAAGCTTCGCGAGACCGCGGTACTCCAGAATCACTTTTGGCAGCGGGTAGTCCAGCGCCAGCTCTTCCAGCACCTCTTCTGAGGTTGACGGTGCGCCGCCAGGAGTTTTCTTCAGCGGCTTGATGCCCTGCTTTTCAAACAGGATGGTTTGCAGCTGCTTCGGTGAAGAAAGGTTAAACGGCTCGCCTGCAAGATCGTGCGCTTTCTGCTCAAGCTCGGTCAGACGCTGCGCTAGCTCCCCGGAGTGGTTATGCAGCACCGTTGGGTCGATTTTCACGCCGTTACGTTCAATCCGTGACAGCACGGGCACCAGCGGCATCTCGATATGCTGGAACACGTTCAGCGGACCTTCATGCTTCTGCAGTTTTGGCCACATCTTCAGGTGCAGCTGCAGCGTGACGTCGGCGTCTTCCGCCGCGTAGCGCCCTGCTTCTTCAAGAGCGATCTGGTTAAATGTGAGCTGATTTTTCCCTTTACCGGCAATCTCTTCAAAGGTGATGGTTTTGTGCTTGAGCCAGCGGTCAGATAAGGAATCCATATCATGACGACCCGCGACGCTGTCCAGAATGTAAGATTCGAGCATAGTGTCGAAGGCAATCCCGCGCAGTTCAATGCCGTAGTTCTGCAGAATACCGCGGTCGTACTTGAGGTTTTGCCCGACCTTGAGCGCCTTTTCATCTTCCAGAATCGGCTTCAGCAGCTCAAGCACGCGCTCGCGGGAGATCTGCTCCGGCGCATCCAGGTAGTCGTGCGCCACAGGAACGTAGGCGGCAATACCCGGCTCTGTCGCGAAGGACAATCCCACCATATTGGCTGAGATGTTGTCGAGGCTGTCAGTTTCGGTGTCAAAGGCAAAGACCGGCGCTTTTTTCAGTTTCTCGATCCAGGCGATCAGCTGTGACTCTTCCAGAACGGTTTCGTAGTTGTCGAAGGAGAGCGCTGCGGCTTCTTCTTCCGCCTGCTCTTCGGCATCAACGACAATCGTCTCCTTCGGCTTCGCAGCTGGTTTGGCCCCTTTTGCCTGCAGCCATTTACCGGCTTCCACGTCAGTGGTCCAGCGCTTGAATTCGTATTTCTTAAACAGGCTCAGCAGGTCGTCAGCGGAAGGCTGTTGCACTTCCAGCTGCTCACAGCCCAGCTCCAGTTCCACATCGGTTTTAATCGTTGCCAGCTTATAGGAGAGATAAGCCACCTCTTTGTTCTCTTCCAGCTTCCCGGCCATGGTTTTTGCGCCACGGAAGGAAAGGCTGGCGATTTTGTCTGATTCCGCGTAGAGCGTGTCCAGACCACCCAGCCCCTGGAGCAGCGCCTGCGCGGTTTTTTCACCAACGCCGGGGACGCCAGGGATGTTATCCGAGGAGTCACCCATCAACGCGAGGAAGTCGATAATGAGCTCTGGCGGCACGCCATACTTAGTGACCACTTCTTCCGGCCCCAGAATGGTGTTGGTCATGGTGTTTATCAGGGTGATACCTGGCGTCACCAGCTGGGCCATATCTTTATCGCCGGTGCTGATCAGTACCGGACGGCCCATTTTTTCCGCTTCACGCGCCAGCGTACCGATGACGTCGTCGGCTTCCACGCCAGAGACGGCCAGCAGCGGCAGGCCCATTGCTTTCACCATGGCGTGCAGCGGCTCAATCTGCGCACGCAGATCGTCAGGCATTGGCGGACGATGGGATTTGTAATGCTCAAACAGCTCATCGCGGAAGGTTTTACCTTTCGCATCAAAAACGACAGCCGCATGGGTGGGCTGATACTGAAGGATCAGGCTGCGCAGCATGTTCAGCACGCCGTACATAGCGCCGGTAGGTTCCCCTGCGCTATTGGTCAGAGGAGGAAACGCATGGTACGCCCGATACAGGTAAGAAGAGCCGTCGACGAGAATAAGTGGGTTTTCTGGGATCTGAACCATAATGTCCGTGCCTTTAATCAATTTATGCGTAAAGGATGCCACAGAAGGATGAAAACATCAGTTATTCAGGTTCGATACAGGAAAAGATTTTGCGATCGTGAGGATCGCTCGCAAAACTCAAACTGTGGATAAGTTTGTGAATATTTTCACTTCAAATGAAAAACAAGTGCTAAATGCAGGTATTCGCTGAGAATAAATCATTACATATCAATTTGTTAAACACTAACACTCTATGATAATAGCCTGATGATGACAATTTAGTCTATGTGGATATAAGTCCTGAATAGCGCACAGTATTAGAGAAATCTTCTGCGTCAGGGGAAAAGCCGTCAATTGAAGACATGAAAGCGCCATTATTTTGTCATTTTTCTGATAAAATCAGCGCCCAGCGCCGAATTATCGGCCGCTTCATTACAGCTAACCACCTGAAAAAGCTCATCATGTCGAAATTGCTCGCTGCAATAACATTACCGCTAAGCATCATTTTAACTATTCTGGTGACGATTGCCTGTTCTGTGCCGATCATTATCGCCGGGATCGTTAAACTGCTGCTGCCTGTGCCTGCGGTGTGGCGATCCGTCTCTGCGTTTTGTAATTTCATGATGTATTGCTGGTGTGAAGGACTGGCGATCCTGCTGTGCCTGAACCCGCATCTGAAGTGGGATATCGAAGGGCTGGAGAGCCTGAACAAAAAGAACTGGTACCTGCTGATTTGCAATCACCACAGCTGGGCAGACATCGTGGTGTTATGTGTGCTTTTCCGCAAGCATATCCCGATGAACAAATACTTCCTGAAGCAGCAGCTCGCCTGGGTGCCTTTTATCGGGCTGGCCTGCTGGGCCCTCGATATGCCGTTTATGAAACGCTATTCGCGCAGCTATTTGATTCGTCATCCGGAGCGTCGCGGTAAGGATGTGGAGACCACGCGCCGTTCCTGTGAAAAGTTTCGCGCGCATCCAACAACCATCGTGAACTTTGTTGAAGGCTCCCGGTTTACGGAAGAGAAGCGTCAACAAACTCGCTCTCCTTATCGGCATTTGCTCCCGCCAAAGGCGGCGGGTATTGCGATGGCGCTTAACGTGCTGGGTGCACAGTTCGATAAACTTCTGAACGTTACGCTCTGCTATCCGGAAAATGACAGGACGCCGTTCTTCGATATGCTCAGCGGCAAGCTGACGCGCATTGTTGTTCGGGTGAATTTAGTGCCGATCGATGTCGAGCTGCACGGTGACTACGTTAACGATAAGAATTTCAAACGTGGTTTCCAGCAGTGGCTTAATACGCTCTGGAAAGAGAAAGACCAACAGATAGACAGCATTAAATCCTCATACAAAAACGCCGGTCAGTGACCGGCGTTTTCATATCAACGAAATTACTTCTTCTCAACCAAATATTTCACGGTATCGGCATACTGCTGTACAAAGATATCCATGCTGCTGGTGTCCATGCCCTGCATGTTCAGCTGATATTTGCCGTTAACAAACATCGCCGGAACGCCCTGAAGCTGCAGGTCCGCGGCCGCTTTTTCCTGCTGAGCCACCAGAGATTTCACCACAAAGCTGTTCCACGCGGCGTCGTACTCTTCACCTTTCACGCCAGCATCAACGAACACTTTACGGATATCCGCAGTGGTCTGAACGGTCTGAGTTTTCTGTACGGCTTCGAACATTGGAGCAGTGATTTTATCTTCCACACCCAGCGCCATCGCAACCGCCCACGCCTGAGTCAGGTCTTTACCCAACGGGCCCAGGAACTCAACGTGGTACTTGGTCATTTTGGTGCCTTCCGGCAGCTTTTTCTTCACGTTGTCAGAAACATGCAGCACCTCTTCGAATTGATAGCAGTGCGGGCAGTAGAACGAGAAGAATTCCAGAACCTGTGGCTCGCCAGCAACCGGCTTTTCCAGCGTGATGAACTGTTTACCGTCGGTAAACTGCGCAGCAGAAGCGCTAAATGCCAGAATCATACCTGCCAGCGCCAGCCAAATTTTTTTCATGATTAACTCTCTCCTGGGTGTGTCCAATTAATACATCGGCGTTAATTGCAGAGGGGGTTCCTGAAGAACCTTAACCTGCTGAGTGAATGTAGATATCTGGCTACGCCAGTAATCTTCTCCGGTAAGCCACGGGAAATTACGGGGAAATGCGGGATCGTCCCAACGCCTGATTAACCATGCGAGATAATAAACAAAACGCATAGAACGTAAAGGCTCAATCAGGGCAATTTCGTCTGAATTAAACGGGCTAAATTCTTCATAGGCTTCAATAATCGTTTCAAGCTGCATGCGCTGCTCGGCTTTGTCGCCATTGAGCAGCATCCACAGATCCTGAACCGCTGGTCCCATGCGCGCATCGTCGAGATCGACAAACAGCGGGCCATCGCGCCAGAGGATATTTCCGGCGTGACAATCGCCATGCAGGCGCAGAACGGAAATATCATCACGCCAGCAGGCTTTCACCGCAGCAATAAGCTTATCGGTGGCGTTGAGGAAATTATCCTTTAGCGCAGTGGGGATCAGCGCAGACGTTTCAAATACCTGACGTGGTTCGGTGAGATATTCCTGAATCCCGAGCGTTGGTCGGGCAGTGAACGCTGTTTTACGTCCCGTCTGATGAATGCGTCCCAGATAGCGAGCAACCCACTCCATCTGATCGATATTATCCGCTTCAAACTGGCGGCCACCCAGACTGGGAAATACGGCGTAGTAAAACCCTTCATGTGTGTGCAGCGTTTGGTTATTGAACTTTATCGGTGCGGCAACAGGGACGTCATCACCCAGCAGATCGTGAGCAAACTGGTGCTCTTCCTGAATTTGCTGTGCAGACCAACGTTCAGGGCGATAGAACTTTACGACGAAGCGCTGACGATCCTCGTCCTGAAATTGATAGACGCGGTTTTCGTAGCTATTTAACGGGGTTAGCCCTGAATCCACACGAATACCCTGTTCAAACAGGGCATCCATAATGGTATCCGGGTGTAGTGTCTGGAAAGTAAAAGCCTGGTCGTTCATCCGATCATCCGGAAATTATACGAATGATTCAGGATATCATCTTGTGGCGATTTCGGTGGCTCCGCTTACAAGCTTTTACTCTTTAATTACGCCTCGGGCGCGCAGCAGCGCAGTTTTAAAATCTTCCTCATAATCCTTCTGAATACCAGGAATAACAGCATCTTTGGCCGAGTCGCGCATTTTGAGGTGGTAGATCAGGATGTCGTCAGAAAGGTCTGCCAGATCGCCGTCAAAACCTGACTCTTTCGCCAGTTTTTGTAAGAATTGCATCAGATTCAGCTCTGGCTCTTTTTGCCAGGCTGGCTGGAGGAGTTCAATGACTTCATTCAGACGTTTACATTTCATGGTGGTGCTCCTTTCATTTAGAGTGACACGTTAGCAGGGTCAATCCCACAATAAAAGAGGCGATATTAGTGAATGAGAGCCAGAAAATCATCGGTGTCGTTCTGGCCGGTGGCAGAGCGACGCGAATGGGCGGAGAAGATAAGGGGTTACAGCGCCTGAATGGCAAGCCCTTATGGCAGCACGTCGCTGATACGCTTGTCAATCAGGTATCGGCCATGGCGCTCAGCGCTAATCGCCACATTGATATTTACCAACGTAGCGGGTTTCCCGTTTATCAGGATAATCTCGCAGATTATCCGGGACCGCTGGCCGGCATGCTTTCGGTGATGCAGCAGTCGCAGGGCGAGTGGTTTCTCTTTTGTTCGTGTGATACGCCATTTATACCCGCTTGCCTGGTAGAGCGAATGGTGCAACAGCGAGGTGAATCGCCCGTGGTCTGGGTGCATGACGGCGAGCGCGACCATCCAACTATCGCGCTCGTTAACAGATCGTTGATTCCGGACATGAGCGGCTATCTGGCTGCCGGTGAACGAAGAGTTATGGTGTTTATGCGCAAGGTTGGCGGACATGCTGTTGATTTTAGCGACATGAAAACATCCTTCGTGAATGTGAACACGACAGAAGATTTACAGGCCATGCAGGAGAAGAGATGACACCTGTTTTAGCAATCTCCGCCTGGAGCGGTACGGGAAAAACTACGCTGCTGAAAAAACTGATACCCGCGCTGTGCGCCCGCGGCATCCGTCCTGGCTTGATTAAACACACGCACCATAATATGGATGTCGATAAGCCGGGCAAAGATAGCTATGAACTGCGTAAAGCGGGTGCGGCGCAAACGATGGTGGCAAGCAACCAGCGCTGGGCGTTGATGACAGAAACGCCGGATGAGGCACCGCTGGATCTTGCGTATCTGGTCAGCCGGATGGATCATTCCACGCTGGATCTGGTGCTGGTTGAGGGATTTAAGCATGAGGCCGTACCTAAGATCCTGCTGTTCAGAAGCGATGCCGGGCATGATTTCAGCGAGTTAACGCTGGATGAGCATGTGATTGCGGTGGCCAGTGATGTTGTATTGCCGCTTGAAGTTCCGTTACTGAATTTGAATGATGTGGATGGGATTGCAGAGTTTGTTGTGAAGTGGAGTGCGGTCTGACTTGCCGGGTGGCGGCTTTGCCTTACCCGGCGCCTACCGTTTTTTAGTCTATAAACGCAAAAAGGCCATCCTTGCGGATGGCCTCTTCACTTAATTGATGCCTGGCAGTTCCCTACTCTCACATGGGGAGACCCCACACTACCATCGGCGCTACGGCGTTTCACTTCTGAGTTCGGCATGGGGTCAGGTGGGACCACCGCGCTAAAGCCGCC